>Ga0257114_1000010_pt1 | contig 160953 bp, 115 predicted proteins | sample SI112_10mmetaG_FD_190149 | JGI IMG/M metagenome (GOLD analysis project Ga0257114, IMG submission 190149) | Marine microbial communities from Saanich Inlet, British Columbia, Canada - SI112_10m | ecosystem: Environmental > Aquatic > Marine > Inlet | place: Canada: British Columbia | collected...
TCCGATGAAGAGCTACCCGTGCTACATCACCGGTAGTTGCTAGGGCCCATTTAGTGCCTAGGTTACCCCCGACGGAGTTATTCTTTGAATACTCTCGGTGTTTTTTCCGCTATCAGGCAATTGATATTTCATCAGGACTTATTAATACATTTTTCTAGCAATTCCTCTGAGCAAACCGTTTGATGTCGTCACGCCTTCATTTTTCCATCGCCTCAACCGCTCGAGTGAAGCATCTGCCTCTTGATGTCTAACATGTGCTGTTGAAGTTGGAAGTTTCGTTGCGGTGTCATCGTTCCATCCTCTATGGCTCGTTTGTACTCTTTTTGAAGCTCTTCGACCTGCTTTTGCAGTTGAAGAAGGAATCGATCATCCACGTGTTCGTCGTTTTGTCTTATATCCGAAACGGTGACTGAAGTGTTGTCGTGTCGCGGAGCAGCGCTGTGCACAACATGGTCACGTGGAGCATCGTGTAACTTCATTACGTTCGCATTTCGAGCATGTTCCCAGCCACCTATCGCTTTCCGCACTTCTATCGGGAGTTCTGAATCAACAACGGAAGAATCTATGCCGTAAGTTTCTATTTTGTTCTGTAAATGCTGTTCCAGTCTTGATTTGCGAATGCTTTTGGCGTATTTACGCCAAGTTCTTTCATCAAGGCCGTAATTGAAGTATGAACTTACATCTGCGCCCCTCTCCCTCCATGGAGCTACATCGATATTATCTAAGTCGAGATCAAATATACCTCCGTGGCCGAGCTGCAGGAACTCCTTGTACTCCTCTGGTGGGATGAAACGCGCACCACCTCCGCCTCCTGGTAAAATCCTCTGGCCTTTGTTGTTGTACCTCGCATTCGGCGACTGCCCATTGTAAGTATTTAAGCGTCCATCGGGCAAATGGGATAAACGCGTCTCCGGATGTGATGGAGCGCCTGGGGGGGGTGCTGGTGGTGCCAAGTCACGTTGTTCCCTTGCTGTGACAAAATAAAGAACTTTTCTTTTTCAGACAGATTTAGAACTTACGCTGGATAGGATCGCCAGAAGCTTCAGTGTATAGCTGAATGATCGTTAAGCTTGACGGTGATATGCGTTCGACGATCAACATCATACCTCGACGAACAACTCGTCTTCAAGACTTTGTCGTGCTCTTCCGTGTGGAGAACCGCTCATGCTGTTTTGGGGTTTCCGAGTTAACCACCGTCGCAAACGCACTACGAATTATGGTGTAGCCTACGTGCAGTCAACTGATGTGCCCGTTCGAATGACTTGACGATCAAGTCGCTCAACCGACACCTTTACGAAGTTCGCGTGTGCACCGTTCGGCAACGAAGTGACACCAAAGACGCGCGTGTGTTTCTGGTCGATGTATTTTGCATCTTGTATTTCATTTACAAATGTTTGTACGTATATAGAAAGCAAAAAAGTGGGGTACAATTGGCCACATGGAGCACTCGAGCGGCCTCTACGCTCATATATACATACACTTTACACATAATACTTTTTTCAATTTTTTTACGTCTGCAGCAAGTGGCGAAAGTCAGTTTGAACGGCGTCGTCATTCACACTGCAAGCTCGGTTCGTGAGGTGTACACGCTTGGACGCTCTGGTATATTCCGTTTATCGAATACATTTGTGACTTCAGGTCTTCGATTGAATTAACTGAGGCGACATGTCCATTCGTAAATACTCCGAAGTCTTCCCGACAACTGGCGATGCGCCTAAGCCAAAACAGCCGAGGCCCGAGAATACGATCAACAGTTCAAACGTAGGTATTGACCGTCATGCGAATCAGACAGGAAACACGTCGCAACAGATACTTTGGGTCAACAAATATCAACCGAAAGAGCTGACGGAAGTAGTAGGGAACGCCGCCAAGATTAGCAGACTGAAAGACTGGTTGAACAACTGGCACTCTCAGTTGCAGAGGAGAAATTCGAAAGCAATTTTAATCAGTGGACCACCAGGGATAGGGAAGACAACTTCAGCTAAGCTCGTTAGTGCAAAACTTGGATATGATTGCTTTGAAGTCAACGCAAGCGATTCCAGAAACAAATCAAATTCAGTTGTCAGTGATGGTATTAAAGGCAACCTCATCAGCGTAGTTAAGGAAATGGTCACGAATTCACCAATAGCATTCAACGGTCAGAAGAAAAGAATGGTCCTGATAATGGATGAAGTAGACGGTATGAGTAGTGGGGATAGAGGTGGAGTTGCCGAGCTCATCAGCTTAATCAAGGAGACAAAAATCCCTGTTATTTGCATCTGCAACGACAAATATTCAACCAAACTGAAAAGCCTTTTACCGTATTGTGACGAGTGTGCTTTTCAACGCCCGTTACGACCCCAGTTGGTGAAGTACATTACTGAAGTTGCGCGTAAAGAAAATTTGAATATCACCAGCGACTCACTGCTGACGCTCGTGGAAACTTGTGATAACGACGTGCGTTTGATGTTGAACCAGTTACAAATGCTGAAAATAGGAACTTCTTCTAATTACTTTTCCGATAAACTTATCAAGGACGTACCAGGAAATCCATTCTCGAATACAGACAAGCTCTTCGATGGAGCAATGAAAAGCACAGTCCAGCAGAGAGAGAGCCAAGCTCTCTCAGACGACCTGATACCACTGTTTGTACAAGAAAATTATGTGAATATACGTCCTAGTATAGCTCAAAGTGAGGAAAAGCGACTCGAGTTGTTAGCCGCATCTGCATGCAGGATATCAGATGCTGATATCATTAGCAAGGCTGTATATGTGGATCAGAGGTGGGGGTTGTTGCCAGTTGCCACGATATCTAGTTCCGTATTACCTTCATCTATCGTTTCTGGTAGACGGGAAGTCCTCTCGGTCTCGCAGAATGAACGCAATTTTCATCGTTTTCCTGCACTACTTGGAAAGATATCAAGCAGATCGAAGGTAAATAGAGTATGCCATGAGTTATCGAGCCACTTTTGCTGTCATGCACCATGTGCCGCAACAAGTAGTCAAGTGCGACTCGAGTACTTTCCCCTGGTTCGCACAAAAACTCTCCGCCCGATGATGTTTGCGGCAAAAGGCGGCAGAGAAAGTGAAGGTATAGCAGAAGTAGTGTCGTTCATGCGGGAATACAACCTGAATCGAACAGATTGGGATACATTGCACGATGTCACAAAGTTCAATGGTAAAGGTCTTATGTTTCAAAGTGTAGCTAGTGTTCTTTGCGGCAAAGTAAAGTCCGCCTTCACGAGGGCTTACGGAAAATCGCTACGCTTCCGCTGAGTACGTTCTTGAATTGATACATTTTCATGCCACTTTGCGGTGAGCACAAGCAGTGTGACATTCAAATGTTCTCGCAATAACTGTTGCCACTGGGCATGCGTGTGTGACTCAAGGAATTTTTCCCGCACAGTGTTTGCTGCCCTTCTTCCTTCCTGTCTTGTGCTTTGGTGCGCATCATTTGCCTGTCGACATCATAAATGTGAGGAATTAAAGCTAATAAAATGAACTTACTAGAGTGAATATCGCTTCGATGAGTCCTTTATTCGTGGTAACAATGTCCTGTGACACCAACTGTTAGCCAAAAATTGAGTAGTTGTAGAGATATTTTATACCTGAAGCCCATGTGCTCCACTTTTTTCGACAGCGATCGCAATTGAAAATGCAACTTGGGCCCTGAACTGTGGTCTACTATGTTTCACCAAAAGTAACGCACTAGTAATGATAACTTCTGAAGGAGCGGTGTCAACCAAGAGGTAGAGAGCGCGACGCGCATCAGACATCACGAACTTCTTCTCAAAAGAGCTCTTCTCGAGTAGAGCGTGGAAAAGAGAAGACTTCTCGGCGCTAATAAATGGAGCAACAGATAACTGCCGCGTATTCAAAATATCGATCACACACAGCAAGGCAGCCTTAACTACAGCGCTGCGCAAATTTGCCAAGCTTACCAACAGAAGCGGCATCCACTTGGTGAGTTCACGCTCTCCAACTTCGTCTGTGTGATGAACGACAAGCGCTCGAAACTGAAGAAGACCCTCGCATAGGTCTGACCACTTGTTTGACGAGAGTTTTCGTTCCAATGATTCGGTTACAACGTGTGGTTCCGCAAGAGGTTCCACGTTTCTCTGCTCGTGGAACTCACACACCGAGTGTACCGCGAGGGAACCGGACGACATGTTCCTATGACGTACAGTAACGCATCACTAGAACCTTTCGGAAATCAACCTATCACGTCACCATCTCACGACGGCGCGTACGAAAGTTTATTTCACACGTTGAGAGGCTTCAATTTTGAAAAAAAGTACACTACCAACTGCCCACCCAGTTAGGCAACTCGATCTCTTTGGTGGTATAAAATTTTGAAAAACTTTTTAGCACGGCTTCGGGTGTACACATATATGCAAAAAGTTTGACTCGGGATCAGAGCTTTCGCACGTTCGACGACAGTGATGCATATTTTAAACAAGCTGGCATTCCTGCATTTTCCGGGACTCTACTATACATACAACTTCTTCTAATTCGAAAGCTGGATCAAGTGCGCATCAAGGGTCATACTTGCAGATATGTTGGAGCTCAACGTTTTCTTTCATGTCGTCGGGAGTCACTACTTCCGCCTAAGGCGAGTTGAATATGAAATTTTAGCTGTAAACATTTGAACTCACCGTTTTATGGTGTAGGTCGACGTGCAGCAATTTTGCGCACTTTCCTTTCATTTTTCCTCCTGTGACAACAACAGTGGAGTTTAATCTCTAGACAATTATTAAAACGTTAACTCAGAAGAGTCAAAATACACACATACAGGTATGACTTTATCTAAGTCTGCTTGGTGTGCCTCTACTAGACAGCCAGAAAAGTTTATGCGTGCAAGACCAGCATTTACTGTTACAATAGTGCCTTTGCCCATTTTGCGGTCTTGTTTTAGTCGGACAACAAGTCCGGTGGATAGCCATTGTTCATCTTCCAGCTTTTCTTTGGTATGTGAGTCGATCGCCTGCGTCTGCAACATCAGAGCTAAGTAAATCCTTGAAAAGGCACATTTTCGCACCTTTCGTTGAGTTGTACTTTTCATCTGCGTGGCTATCTTTCAGAATGATTGAACACAAATTTACAAAAACAATCACCTTCAAGACGAAGCCTTTGAGCTCATTGCCGCCACTTATCTCAGATGGTGCCTTGACATCACGCATTTGCGTTGTGTTGTGTGTATACGCTGACTGCAGCTTTATCACCTGTCCTAAGATTGAGTTGTGACAATGTAGAAAAGAGTGCCTTTCGACCTTTTCTAACTGTCTTTCGTCCGCACTTTCTCGGGATCTTTTGCTATTCAATTGACGGCGAAGAGCCTCCTCAGTATCTACGGGGTTGTACACTATGAACCACCCTTTGGGAGTTTCTTCTATTGTGCAGTCTGGTCTACTATTCAAGTGCTTGACGAACTCAGTCAAGGTAGTCCATTTTGTAGCTGCAGCGAGACTTGAGAATACATGGAGAGGTGATATTACTTTAGGAAGTCGTACCATTCATGTGTACGTGGGTTTTGTGTGAAATAACCTCGTTATAGACTTTGGTTGCTTCGACCCGCGCGTGCCTATATCTGTGGTGTGGTTCACTTTTGGTAATACAAAACAGAAAATTCACTCACGACAGCTGCAAGGTTTTGATGAAAGTTTGCTCGAAAATTGTCGAATACTCGTCGACTGCACGTTTTGAATTCGATCCAAATAGCTGTACTCGACGAAGATGACTTTCTGAAGCGCAGTGGCACTTGAAACCGTTTTCATCTCTACACTGCTTTTCGCACAGTTGACAGTACCATCTTAGCTTTTGAAGGCCCTTAGACTTTAATTGTTTCGAAATCGCGCTAGTTGCACTTTTTGTGCCACCCATCTGATGTGTCGGGATGTCCTGCACGGCGACGCGCTGTCTTCGAAATCGCTCGACTTTCCGACGCTGAGCACTTGCACTCGAGTACTGGTACAGATATCGGTAAATATTTAGTAAATATTTAATACTATACTTTTTGTACAGTATACGATGTAAATGTGCGAAATGCGCCTATAATAAAAATCAATAAAAAATCAAAATGGCGGCACGCCACAGCTCTGCCTTAGAGCGGCAACCCGCGTCGAGACTTACGTCGTCCGCACACGCGTATCGAACGCAAAGATGACGAAAGGTATCGCTGTTGGACTGTCTAAAGGCCATGATGTGACCACTCGAACGTTGGCGCCTCGACCCGGTTCGCGCAAGGGGGTAAGTAGTAGACTTTTGCTTGTTTGCGTTTTCTTACTTTTTGTCTTCGTAGCGCTGCGGGAAACGCGTCGGAATGATTCGAGGCCTTATTCGCGACGTTGCCGGGTCCGCACCTTATGAGAAGCGTCTGGTTGAGCTTTTGAAGAATGGCCGCGACAAACGCGCGTTGAAGCTCGCAAAGAGAAAAGTAAGTGCCCGTGGACTAGGGCTTTCCCGCTCTCCCCGAAACTTGTCGTCGCGCTCGCGCTCGGTTGCCTGGTCGAGTCGAGGAACTTCGTTCGCGCCTAAAATCGTCAAAATCGATGACGATCGTCGATAAGCGGATTAACCCTTCGAATCCCTTTTTTCGCCGTCGCAGCTCGGTACGCACTTGCGCGCGAAGAAGAAGAGAGAGGAGATGGGCAACTTGATGCGAAAGTCAAGCAGGAAGCCCGCGGCGGAAGCAAAATGATTACTTAGCCTCTGAAACATAGCCGATCCCAGTTGTTATTACAAGCGAGCGGTTTCACAAACTCGAATCTCTACATCGTCTGTCAGCGCAGTAGATTTCTGGAAATCTCCTTGGCGTTTGCCAGAGCCTGCGACAAAGGATGATCTATGCTGCCTAGATTAACGACCGAATCTTGCATCGAAACTCGGTTACATATTATATCTGGATCTGTCTCAAGGATGAAGCCGTCGTCAATGAGCTCGTCAAACGTCAGCATGCACTCGTCGAAGTGCTCCAGCAAGACGTGTTTCTCCATCACACCACTTGTCAACGTAGTTAAAGCACCATGAAGTGCTTGCAGAACAGCCGCTAAGATGACTTCATTTTCAAATTTAGGAGCGACTGCGTAAACTTGAAAATCGATTGCATTTCGGTAAACCACCAAATTGTGCTCCAGCACTATGACGTCAAGCTCTTGCGTTGCTGCGTTGGTTTTGTTGAAAACTGCCTGCTCAAATGCGACTTGTTTCTGGGGATTTTTCCTGTACGCGCAGCTTAAGTAAGTATTCAAGTTGAGAGGTTTGCGTGGTGATACGAGTACGCACCATTCTGGGCTATAGTATTTTGCCGCAATCCGTTTGCCTTCATTGTCTAGAATTACTAGACTTGTGATCGAAGGCAAAGAAGCTGGCCGCATGGTACAGACGTTCAGACGAAACTGTAGCACACTGCGCTAAGCAATAAAGCTTAAAGTGAAATCCTGTAGCAATCCCGTTGATGCACTCAAAAGTGTACGAAAGAAGGGAAGTGACGTGGGTTGCCTTTCAGTAGCGTGCGAGGATAGTTCGAGCTGTTCGCTCTTGATTCGTTAGCTTCTCGTTGCCAAATAGCTCTATAGCGACGCCTGGTGTTGCGTGTCTAGGTTCGTACAATACGCTCTCGACTGTCATAATAAGAGCGCTTTCGGGGAAGTCTGGCGCGGTACGTTTGACGTGGTCGTGTTTACTTTCTCATTTTCTGTTACTCCCGTCGAAGCATTTGCGTATTTCAGTTGCATTTTGCTCTACAATCTCCACTTGTACCATCCTGATACTTGTGCAGCACGTGCAGCACATGGCTTGGAGCGGACCAACTCGTTCGCTCCATCGCGAGTTGTGCGTGCGCAGCGCTTCCCACCGCGGCCAAGATAAAGATCTATTGGTGGAAGCTAGCGATGCTTGAAGAATTTGTCGTGTTCCAGAGAAGCGGACTCATTCTATTTTCTTGGCGGTCAAACGACAGTCAGGACATCGGTAGCATAGCAACAAAGGTCACAGAAGAGATTCTTTTGGGCGGCCGTTCGGGCGAAAACTCCATGCTGCTCCATGAACACGGAACAAATCCGATTTGTCTCCAATGGAAACTTGATAATAACTTTGAGTTGATATTTTTAGTGGCTTTCGTTCAGGACTGTCACCCAACAGGAGTTTCGGCTATGCTGGATGCAATACACATCGAATTTCTAACGCACTACAAACCAGGCGTTGTACTATGCGATCGATTCGCGAAGTTCGTCTCGGAACAATCTCGTGCTGGATTGTGTTCGTGGATTCAAAGTGGAAACAGTACGAATAGGGACGACAAAGGAAATTTGTCGAAGGTTGCAAGACTTGACTTCTCTGAGCAGGTTCCCACATCATACGAACCACGTGCACGGATGAATAATATTAAAGTGCCTACGCGTGAAAATCTGATACCGATTACCCAGTTGCAATCGCATAAAGGAAATTGGCTGTCTCGTCTCATGAACGAAAGTTTCCACGAGAACATTTTTCAAAAGAAGTGCATCACCGAGGAAGGTTTGAACCCAGTTCTTAGCAAAATGAGAGATTCTTTGCTGGATAAAAACGTTGCCTCTACAATAGTTGAACACGTATGTGCTGACGTACGTGCAGCTTTACTAGGGAAAGAAGTTTCTGTACTTGGGTCGTTGGGTGCAGCAGTTCACGGGACAATAAGAAATTCACTAATGCAAACACTCTCTCCTCAGCGTACCATGAATTTACTCGCACAAATTCGTTCGGCTCAAGCAAAGAAAAGACCATATACGATCACATTTATTGGCGTAAATGGTGTAGGAAAAAGTACGAGCCTGTCAAAAGTGGCGGCATGGTTATTGTCGAACGGTTTGTCTGTCCTGGTTTCAGCGTGTGACACCTTTCGCGCAGGAGCGGTAGAGCAGCTTCGCACGCACTGTCAACGTCTAGAGATACCGTTGTACGAACGTGGATATGAGAGAGATCCGGCGACAATAGCCCAAGAAGCAATAGTTCAGGCGAGGCGACAGGGAATTGATGTTGTCCTCATCGATACAGCTGGACGCATGCAAGATAACGAGCCATTGATGCGTGCTCTTTCCAAGCTGATATCCATAAACTCACCCGATCTAGTTCTATTTGTAGGAGAAGCCCTCGTCGGTAATGATGCAGTCGACCAGATCCAGAAATTCAACTCGGCGCTGGCCGATTTGGACAGTCGTGGAAGGCAGCGAATGATAGATGGTATCATTATTTCAAAATTTGATACGATAGATAGTAAGGTTGGTGCTGCATTATCGATGGTAAGAGCTTCTGGCGCTCCTATCCTCTTCGTCGGCTGTGGACAAACGTATCAAGATTTGAAGATACCAAACGTAGGGCACTTGCTGGACACACTTCTGAGTTAAGTTTTCTTTTGATGCTAACTATCCACTTGCCTCGACCTTTTGTAACACCATTATCTTCAGACACCACAAGAATATGTATTTTCCCACCTGGTTAATTCGCCAGAAGTCCGGGAAGGACGCGCTTGTACAGAAACTGGGGAGTGTGAAACAGATTTCCTCGATGCCACCTACGTTAGTATTCCCAGTGACTCGTACGGCCCGCAGTGTGCGCCGCAACAAACTTCGCTCGCATCGCGCTACGAGTATTGACCCGGAGATGCACGAACTGTAGTATCGGACTAACTAAAACGCAGTTCAAGCGCGGTGGAGTCCGCTCCAAAGTCAACGAGGTTGTGTCGGTTTGTCACATCAAACTACGATGAGTCCGAACAACAGAAGACCGAGTCGACACGAAAGGTAAGCTTCACTTTGAGTAATGAAGATATGTGGATGTTTACATATCCGCAGCTCGTTGAATTTGCTGACGCAACGTTTCATCGCTTTGCTGAAGTGTGAAACTAGCCAGTATTTCGATCTCAACTATGCAGCCCGAGCTCTTGGGGTACAGAAGCGACGCATATATGATATCACAAATGTACTAGAAGGAATCGGTTTGATAGACAAGACTTCGAAAAATACCGTGAGATGGAGGGGTAGCGTCGAATCTGCCCTAAGCGACTTGGACTCACATGATGCACCGTACAAGGGAGCTACACAAGCTGAGACCACACCTCTTGGCACGTGCATACAGTCTCGCACGACAGAAATATCTGAATTAGTCAAGATTTTACTTGCAGACGATACAAGCAAGGTGAACTCACATTTCTCGAGCATTGATTCGGAGTAATATGTTTCCAGACAGCCTTTTTTGTCGCCGAGGACTGCTTAGCTACTACGTCCTCTCTACATTGGGACACACTGTTGGCACTTCGGGCCCCAGTTGGTACCACGTTAGAAATACCTAACGCCAATGATCAATCTAGGCTTTGGCTGACGGCAAAAACCGGACAGATAGAAGTTTACGCCATCACACTACCGGGTTCTATCCCCGACCTACCTCGCCAAGGTATCGTCGCTACTTTCATCATTTTTTTCTTCTCAAACTCTCGACAAATAGATATTGATTCGAACAGATATCGAAAACGCAGAGGCACAGATAGTCAACACATGACTCGAGATGGTAGCAAAAAGGCAACGACAAAAAGTGAAATACAAAATAGACTTGAAACGCTGGACTATTTGACAGATATATTTTGATATTAACAGCTAAACATTAAATTTGAAAAGTAACACGTCTCCTTCGTTGACAACGTATTCCTTGCCTTCTAGTCGCCACAGTCCTCGCTCCTAATACCGTTCAGAAGAACTGCGGTAGGATATGTGCAACTCACTCACCTTTGCGACAGTGTAGCCTTTACAAGTAACAAAGTCATCAAAACCGACGGTTTCACACCTGTTCACAGAGTTACCGCAGAAACGAATTGACATAGCCATATTACTTGATAAAGCCACGCTCAAAGTCCGAATGAATGACGCCAGCAGCTTGGGGGGCAGTAAAGCCACGCTGGAAAAACATGAAATGAATGTTTTCAGAGGAGATGAATAAAAACTACCTTTATGGTCCACGCTCTAGTTTCTTTCTTGCCAGTGGTGAAATATGTTTGAAGACCCAACTGCGCATATGTTGCTCTAATCTGAGTTTGGCATGAGTAAAGCGACACGGAGACTCTCAAAACTCTCAAAACTTACCAGTGATTCGAGACCACTGCGAGATAAGCCAAGATCACTTAGGAACATGCTCCTCTCGTTCTTATCGAGCTGCATAATCTCAGCCTCAACCTATGTGTGTTTCAAAATGTGGTCACTATTGCATAAAACAGACCGGACCTGCGCAGAAACAACAATAACACCTGCACTCTCCTCGTTTGCAGTCTCGCGAAGTTTCTGCACTTGATCGTTCTTCGATCCCTGAAGTTACACTGTTAAGCGAAAAGTGCTACATTTGACCACTTAAAACGAACCTCATCTCGCAGGTCACCTTCGTTCACGTTAGCTGCGTAGATGCAGGGTTTCATGGTGAGCAATTTCAAGTCGGACAAATCACTGTTTTCCTCCTGAAAGAACTCATGCTGAGAATCAAAATGAAGTGCTTTACCGCTTACCTCCGAAAGATCCAGTGTCCTCACGGCACGTCCAGACTCCAATACTTTGATCAACTTTTCATATAGTTGAATCTTTGATGCGGCGTTTGATATCTGTATGTATTCAGTGCCTTACTGGTTAGTTATACGAGAACATTCCCACCTTCCCACGAGTCTTCAATGTCCTTTCAAGGGCACGTTCAACTTGAGATAAATCAGATAGAATCAACTCAAAATTTATCACTGCGATGTCGCGCTGCGAATCGACACTGCCGTCGACGTGGATTATCTGAGTCGAAAATGTAGCGTTAGACAGGGAAAACGGCATCACTTTCAAGATACGTACATCAGTGTCTTCAAAACAACGAACCACGTGTACAAGGGCATCACATTCTCGAATGTTAGACAAGAACTTGTTCCCTAAGCCCTGTCCGTCCGCTGCACCCTTTACGAAATTTTAGCCATCTTCATACCTTGGGAAAAACTGTTTTACCTTCACAAGGCCCGCGATATCCACAAATTCCACAGTTGCAGGCACAATTTTCTCTGTCTCAGAAATGTTTGCAAGGACGTCCAGTCGGTCATCTGGTACATTTACGATGCCAAAATTGGGCTCGATCGTACAGAATGGAAAATTTGACGCCTTTGCGATATTAAAAAGGGTAGTTAAGATTCGTTTTCAAGGTACCTGTGCAACACTGTTTTCAACAAGTGCATTGAAAAGGGTGCTCTTGCCAACGTTTGGTAAGCCTAAGGTTGTCGTTACGAAGGTTCGTCAGAGAGCTCTAGATACTCACCGACTATGCCCGTTTTCAAAGACATCGAGATATGACTCGTATTACGGGTGGGGCGGCTGAAGAATATCTACCGGCAAAGTTTAGGCTCTGCAACTTTTTCACTGTGGCAACTTACCGACTTGAGTTCTAATCGTGTTAAAGACCGGCCTAGGGCCACGCGAGAGCAATTTGAGGTCATCATGTCGGAAAAGTTTGGCTGCTTTCGTCGAAAATATACAGACGATCGCGACGGACACTCGTGCTACGTGCTATCGCCCGAGGACGCATCAAGCACGACCCGTTTTATTTTCCCCTCGGGGGTAACCTACTGACCTAGGCGAGTTTCCCTTATTCTAAGGCTAGTTGGTCAGTCGATGAAATTATCGATCAGTTTGATCGAGTCGATCGATCATGCATCGATCGAATCGATCGGTGAATCGACCGATTTCAATAGGCGACCGGTGTCGCCTGCGAGAGCCGAGGCGGCGCACACTGCGTCGCGCCGCACGCCGGCTGGTTCCTCGGCCGTCTCCAAAGACGCTCGGACACAAGGACCGGGCACGATACTCAAGCACGACTAGTCATAGAAGGAATCGCATGCCAAAAAAGAAGTTTATAAACGGGCCCGCCGCAACGTACGCTCTTCTACCCCAGAACGGAGAGAGTTCTGGACACGCTTTACGTTGGATACGCACAGATTTGAATGGCGCCTTTGAACCCTTCGCAAACACAGAAAGAGTGAATGAGTTCAGGCCACGTGCGTGTGATGGCATCACCATACGCGACGAATCAACTGGGGTTGGCAATAGTCGATTGGTAGGGCCAGCAGGAGAGTGTACCGAAGAGCCGGCACCCATAGTGGATTATGACTACGATCGCCATCTGCGTGTGATGGGCTCAGATCCAAATGCAATATATTTTCAATCAACACACGCGCGGAAGGTTGTGACCTCTTCGGATTGTGGAATCGACCAGAAAGAGCGTGGTGTAGAGACATCAACAGATGCCGAGCTCGACCGAGAACTTTCTGAAATTGAGTACAAGCTAACAGACATCGCATCAAACTTAGCTTCAGATTGTGACCCGGATGAGTACGATGACTTTTTCAATAGTATCATCGGTGCAGAAATCACGATTGGACAATCATGTGAAGGCGCTTCAAGAGATAAGCCTCGCAGCCTGAGTGGAACAACTTGTCTCAACAGAAACACCGCGACGGACGATGTTTCGAGCGATGCATTTGTGAATATGATGAAATCCTATGACGATATGATGCCAGATTATTCTAGTTGTACTTCGGTCGGTGGATCGGGCGAAGTGCTGAATGCTTTAAATGAGTTGCAACTTCGCACTGCAGGAAGGACGAGTTGTGCAGCAGAAAAAGAGGTAGGAAATCCCTCATCCAGCACAAGAATTGACGTGAAAAGGATTGACCATCGCGGTATCAATCCCTATGAAGATGCTGGTATCAATTTACATTCCAAGTTCGACTGTGAAAGTGTTCTAAGCTCCTACTCTGCACTGGACAATCACCCCAAACTACTTGGGACAACTATCAATCAAAGGCACGAGCAGAGGGCTCCTGCTACTCGCGTAGGGCCGGCATTTACGATTGCCTCGCAGAGCACAAATTTTTCTGACATCGTTGCTACTCCTATCGATCCAGCGATTCAACATCAGGACTCATCTTGGAGAGAAAATATTGTGCGAAAAGGTGAAACCCGTGAGGAAAAGAAAATTCGAAAAGCTGCAGTGAAAGTAGGACGAAAGGAGGCTCGAAGGCACAAAAAGAGTTTAAAGAAGGCATTTAAGAAAGAAGAGGTCTCGCAAAATTGTATTTTGGTTTCAAACAGTACACCCATTAACGCATCAATAAGCAAGCTCTCATAGGAGCATTTCCGTCAGTTTTTTTGTACAAGTATTGTATGTACTGTATTTATGTTGTATCTATTTTGGGATTGGGTAGATCATTATTAGTGGATATAGGTCATACATTGTGACATCAGTTGTAGAAACTTGAGAGCAGGCCGATGGAAAAAGGCGTTTATGGCGATGAAATCGTACAACGCCTTCACATTACTTGCGTTGTAAATAGCTTTTTGCCCTTGTTAAAGGGAGTAGCAACATGATGCCAACAACACAAGCTGCGAGTAGAGCTGCAAAAAAAGCATCCCAACCGTACTGTTGAACCAGTAGTGAGAGCGGCACACCAGCATTAGCTGCTCCAAGATATGCTACCCACCCTAGAAAACCCTCACTTGCACCAACTGAGCGCCGACCAACTATTTCTGCACCGCACAGACCTATGAGCATCTGTGGACCGTACAAGAAAAAGCCAATCATGAAAACGATGGCTGCTTGTGCACCTGCATATCCGTTTGGCACTGCTTTGAACGCGAGCAGTGCTGCAGCGACACCACAAAGATAACAGATGACAATTTGGATACGTTTGCCTACGGCGCCACCTGGATATTGAGCGATATACCAGTCACTTAGTTTACCGGCAATCAAGCTACCAACCAGTCCACCGAGTTCGAGACCAGAAACACGCACTGCTGCTGAGCCAGCATCGACAACTCCTTTCTCTTTTATCAAGTAGAAGATAGACCATGATGTAATACCTTGCCTTACGACGTACACACAAAAATATGTGAATGCGAGGCCCCAAATGAAAGGGTTGGAAAGAACGTTGTGAAGTAAATTTTGGACCAGATTTGGCTTCAAGTCGTCAGAGACTTTTGGAGACAAGTCTGCTGATTCGATCTCGACAGGAGCGAAACCACGACTTTCTGGCGAATCGCGAAGTGTCGCCACAATAACGAGACCAACAGAAACAGCTATCACTCCTGGAGCCCAAAGACCCCAATTCCATCCTAATGTTCGTGCGGCTGTACCTGCCAATATGGGTGCAGCAAACCCTCCCAAGTTATGAGCTATATTCCACATTCCCCAGTAGGTTCCGCGCTCCTTAGCTGCAAACCACGACGTCAATATTTTGGCACAACTTGGCGCGCCGAAGCCTTGTAATATTCCGTTCATAGCCCAAAGAAGACAAAATAACGGCAATGTACTACTAAAGCCGAAGATGAGGTTGACAAAGCCTGTTGCTATCAGTCCTCCTCCGAGCATGATAGCAGGAGACAGCATATCACCAACAACTCCACTCACAAACTTGCTGCAACCATAGCATAGAGGGAAGATTGACGTAATCACTCCAATAGATGTTATGTCAAGTCCGAGGCTTGGTGTTGCCACCATAGCTGGTGCAGTAAATGTCAGACTGTTCCTCGTTAAATAATAACACGAATAGCCCAGCAAAATACTGAGAAAAACTCCGAGACGGACTTTCAGGAACTCGCTCGTGTAAGCTTTTTCTGGTTCAACAGTATTTGCCGTTGCGCATGTCAATACAGTTCGCGTGCGACGCCCGACAATAATGCTGAAGTCTACTGCCATCAATGCGTGACTTCGAACTGGTTGAATAGCGCACGGTAGTGTGTGCCGCGGATGACAGACTCGAATGGCGTGACGGGCGTTGCGACTCTGTCGTTGAACTACATATCGATTCGCATCGGCGCGAGCGCGCACTGAAACGCTCGATTTCGTGGCAAGAGTCCAAATCATGGCGCCCTCTTGGCCCAGCCTTTCAGGTCAAGGGTGTGCGGTCTCCGAGGCGTTGGAACGTTGACGCGACTCGCCAAGAACACTAAAGAGCCACCTATCGTATATATGATGTAATACTACCATGTTTGTATACAAATAGTAGTTTAGATTAAATTTTTACTATATAAGCGATTTATCAGTTATACAGTGGACTGTGCCCACAGATGGACGGATCTTCCACGCGAGATCGGGAACCTGCCACTACTTCAGAGTTCGGGAGGGGCGTTGTACACGTCCGCATGGCACTACGAGATGACTTCTCTCGATCGATGCATTTACAACTCGTTTCGAAGGTGAGCGCTTTTACGCACCGTGGGATTCCCTCTTAGGCTATCTCAGATATGTGGTGCCGATGTGACCATCAAAGAGACGACCGCAGAAATTTTCTGCCAAATACTTGCATCGTAAGTCGAATATTTTGAGTAGCATAACTATTACGGCTAATCCCCATCGCAACCAAAAGGTACATCCACGAAACTGCGATGTTGTCCAAGAATCTGGCTCGAATTGGAGTACGTGTTCAACTTAGGCTCTTTCCAGCAGTGCAGCTAACTAAATTCAAGGGTCGAACAACTGTAAACGTTGCCGATATTTTGCAAAGTTGTGAAGATTTCCATAGTTTGGTGGAGTTTTTTGAGAGAGTTTCTAAGGGACCGTGCACTGTGCGCAGTGGAAACGGCGGCATCTCTTTGCGCAGAAGAGCAAAAGTACGTTTTACGGAATAATTTAGAACTTGAAATTCATACGCGTTGCCTTCATAGCTGCGGCCTACCTTAGCGACGGTCGATGAGCCATATCCGGAGTATACGCCTGGCTTTTTGCCTGTTCTACCACGGCAGATTTCACGACCAACAAATATAAAGCTTATGAAGGAGGAATTCAGGAGCCAATTTACAGAGGTCGTATGACTTTGAGAACACTCTAAGTGACAAATTGAGATTTTTCTAGGGAACTGACCAACAACGGAGTACTAGGGTGTTGTATGACGACCTAAAGAAACAGGAAGTCGCTGGAATGGCTCCAGAAATTGTCGGGGCACCTCTGAAGTGAGTACAGCATTTTCATTTTGTCCACACTTTGCTCTGACGAGACACATAGGTCGTTATGTTCTCGTGTTCCAACATTGCAACCTGATCAGAGTCTACGCCATTCCCAGAAAGAACAAGGAATAGTCTCAAAAGCAAGTGGTATTGTGTCCGGTACCATCCCCATTTTGGACAACTCTTAACCGCCGTGAGACGTTATGTCTTGAAAAATTTACACATCGACTCTATTGCTTAAAAAGTCTCTATCTCACGTCGCCCGTAACGACACATCCCACACTCCGGCCCCAGATAGCATATTTAGACGAACTGAGCCATTTTCAACACTTATACAATATCTACCGTCGGACGAGTGTAAGTCGGACGACTGTGATTCTTGCATTATTGCACCACAATACGACGACGTGACAACCACGAGTGCTTCGCAACACACGCTAGTTGCAACAAAGATCGCGCTTAAAGGGATATCAACTCGCATTCATCGCTTCAAGTCATTATGCGACACCGGGCAATTCAACGATGGTTGTTTACGACGAAAGACAAAAGGCCGCTGGCGAACGTTGGGCGCGACAGATCTCAGCCCGTTGGTCTTTATCGCAATCGTTTTCGTCCGAAATCTCTTAAGGAGCACGTCCTGATCGCACAGCGCATAGATAGTAATAACTTCAAATCATACGGCCAAGTAAGTTGTTTGGACTTTCCTCACGTAAGTCTAAATCAGATGTTTGCAGGTGACACGTTGGGAAGAAGATGGTAAGCAATATGATGAGCAGGTACTTTCAGCATCATAGGACGATGAGAAAACTAAATACGAACTAGGATTTAAAATTAGAAATATGCCAAGGTAGTCCGCGCCTATATATTTTCCGAGCTAGGGACAGAGACCTATCATTCGACAAAATTACATACCACGAGAAAGTCACCCAGTGTCTTTTTCGCATTGGCAATCATCCCTGGTGAGTCGCTCTCTTTTCTAGGAATCAATTTTCAAGGAAACGCATCGCGTAGGTTTCTTGCAGTGGCAAAGCCAACATTTTGTGTTAAGCAGTTTCCGAGCAGTGATGATATTGAAGTGTTTCAGATTGAAGGTACAAAATCTTCTTGCGACACGAACTCGCTTGAGTTGAGTTGTGTATAGGTGATTTAATGGTGAAGTTAAATGCCGGAGTATGGCATGCTGGACCATTGTTCGATGTATGTCAACTCTCGTCACTCCTTTGAATTTACTTGACGCTCACTTCAGGGCACTGCTTACTTGGATTTTATAAATTTAGAGCTGAGTGACACGAACATCGTCGATCACCATACTCACTCGTACAACGCGCTGGGTCTCACCTTTTCTGTTCAGCCAGCACGTGAAGCACCTGATTCAATCTGGTGACTCACTGCTGAAGAGTCACCGACCGTTCAAACTTGAAAGGTTGTAGAGAAGCACCCGCCCACGCGCATTCCCTATTGCTAAATGTGTGCTACACGGGTGGAAATCACTCGAAAATACTTTGTTCAGAGGAGTGTTTTTAGTCGGCCAGTTGGGTAGAGTAAAATTGGTTATGGTATCGACTATTCTGACCGCATCTTTCGATGAACTTGAGCTGGCAAGCAAAAGGTTGCCATCGTGGTTGAAATGTAAGCCATCGATTGCAGTTATTAGACTGTTCACAAGTTTCACAGGAGTGGCGATCGTATTTACTCGTCTTGCGTGCCAGTCAGAAAACAAACCAATCGTACCGGAAGAAGTCCCAACTGCAAGGGATCTACCACTTGGACAGAGCGCAATCGCCGTAGCCGCGGACAAGTCATTGTTCTGGAGTCGAAGTTTACATCTATTTGTTCTCAAGTCCCACACATGTACGCTACCATCACTGTTCAACGTTGTAAAATCCTGGATACCTGGGCCGAAAACCCCTGCTGTCACTTGACCACTTACTTTCAAAGTGGCCACTTTACTACGCGACTTGAGTGCAAATAATCCAACTCGTCCTTGTTCACCTAACACACACGCAAGTGAAGAACTTCCAACAGTCTTACTCACCACAAAAGACGCTGCGCGCCAGTTATTTTCAGCGCCAAGCACAATTTTTTCAGCAATACTTGAGTCTACGTCAACCACGTACAAATCTCGTTTGCCTGCAAGAAGTACCTTTCTATTATCATTTCCATAGAAGTCCGCGCGCCGTATAGGTAATTCTTCGACATGAAGGGTACGAGCGTTCTCGTAACTGTCGCTGTTAGATTCTTGCACGAATATCCTGGCATGTCCATCGAGGCCCGCTGTTAATAATAGTCGACCAGTGCGGTCAAATTTCGTCGCGTAAATAGGGCTAACACTCGGACAAGATATGTTTGCATCATCTAACCGCCTGAGGACTACGTGTCGATACTTATTCGTCACTGCTAGTGCGTCCTCTGAGTCCTTAAGTGTGGTGGCTTCGTTGTCTCGTGACCATTTCGGTCGCTTTCGTGACGTAGTACCCTTCCCATATCTCTCAGTGTCGACTTCCTCGATCGAAGAAGCCTTCGAGAAAGACGTCGTATCCATTGCACTCGTATGTTAATTGTCGCACTTGAGTCAACTAGCAGCGCGCCTCCTGTCTCGAACCTTGCTCTGCTGTTTCTTTAAGCGTTTAGAGAAATTAACCGCTGAGAAACCTTGGGTTTATAAGTCGCGATGGGTGCCGTGCGTGCTTGTCCGATGCTTATTCATACGCGCTAAGTCTATATGTAGTTCTAGGTCGTGTAGTGTATACATAGGCGTTAGCATCACTATAATACTGTATTGGGTTCATCTCATGTGTCATTATCTCTCAACCGCAAGCTGTGAGCTCGGATTGTTCAGTTTGAGAGATAATGTGACACGTGATATGAACCTTCTCGTATTGTAGTGATGCTGACGAGTATGTTCACATTACTAAATTTGGACCTACACTATATAGCTACATTCAAACTTAGCACAATGAATGACTGAATGAGCGACATATTGTATCGCTCATTTTTCCTATGCGGTATTCTAATGTTAGAGTTTGCTTCATAAGCACAAATTACACCCGCGTACTTTGCTAAGTTACGGCGACGGGAGCGCGATTCTACGCATACGCAGTGAGTTAGAAGCATCGAGAGGTAAGCAAGGCGGTCATTGCAGGACATGATTCGCTCGAAACTGCTTTTCCGAAGTCACTTTCACGTGGTTCCTGTTTCGAGCTCTACAACGCCACCTGGAGTGAACCGCCCAGAGAACCCCAAGGACGCAAAGCGTTCGGTGCGCAGATCATAGAATACGCACAAATCGTGCACTTGTACGGCATCGTGTCGCGTCCGATTTGGCTTTCGCGTGTCCTCTGTATCCTGTGCGAGTTTCACGAGTTTCACCTTAGTAGGAAAGAAATGCAGACACTGAGTGGCAAAAAGCTTTACAATGTACCAGACGCACGAAACAGTTGGCTACCGAAGTACCGCAAAAATCCTAGAACCTTTTCCTCAACTCGTGCAATCGCCGTGACGTCAGCTAAGCATTCCCTTTTCACTTTTGGTAAACTATTCTCTGTTCAAACTGAACAATTTGGTTGCTGTATACATTTTCTCCCCTCAAGCCCGCCCCTTTTACTGGCAACTGAGGCTGTTCTACCATCACCAAACGAGTTTAGCGTTCCTATACTCATGATTTTGAGCTTTTGTTGCGGTGCTGTATGTGCTGGATTGGCACTGCGCGTGCAGCAAAATAGGCAAGGCGAGCTGGAAGCCAGAGCCAACAGCAGACAAGCACTTGCTGAAATAAGTACGTTGGATGAAGGAGAAATCCGCGAGTTATTCGGCGAGTTACCTTCCTGGTTAGCTTTGAATGATTTTCAGCGTGGGGGCTGGCTGAATAAGGTCGTCTCTGCAGCTTGGCCATACTTGGATGAGGCTACGTCAAATGTCATAGTCAACGCGTTAGATCCAATCCTGCAAGCAACTCGTCCAAACTTCTTGACTTCACTTCGATTTGAGAGATTCAGTTTCGGTAGTGTACCTGCCAAAATTGAAGCCGTCAAAGTATACGAAAGCACCGGCGAGGGCGCTGTTGAAATAGACCTTCAAGTTTTCTGGGCAGGGGATCCTAATGTGGTCTTAGGTGTTCGTGCTGCGCAGGATACCCTCTCTGTCCCGGTATCTTTGACCGAAATCAAATGTAAATTCACGCTTAGATTGATTTTTGCTCCCCTGATTGGGAAATTTCCATGTTTTGGTGCACTGACAATAGCATTAACGGAAGAGCCAGAGGTGGTGTTCGATCTTCGTGTTGTTGGTGGTGACATTACGCTTGTACCAGGACTGGCTCAACCCTTGAGAACGTACATAAAAGCTCTCATTTCTTCGTATTTGGTTTGGCCAAGATGCATAACGGTTCCAATTCCGGGCACGGGATATTCTCTGCCAGCGAATGCGCGACTAGAGGACCTTTCGGGTCTCTTGCACGTGGAGGTCATTTCTCATGATGCTTTGACAAATCAGCCTGGTGAGCTCGGCTTGGAAGTGTGTTGGCCGGGAAATATCATATCACAAGAAGAAGAGCGTGTGAAGGCACTACCAGGAGGTCGAATGCTTTCATCAAAACCCATCAGCCTCCTAGTAACAGACCCCAGGTTCCAAACGCTCAAGTTACGTTGGTATAGTGAACAAATCGACGGTGAAAACGAGTCAAATGCCAGAGGCGAATCGGCTATTGTCTTAGAAGACTTGGTTCGTATGAGTTTGTATAATGAAATAGCTATTGCGGATGTGAGTAAGAGTTGGGGACCGATAACTTTGGCAGCAGAACTTGACCCCATCGTAGAAAGTACAGCCAATATCAATAAAGTCCAGGGTGCGGATATCTCCTTGAAGAGCCGAGTTTTTGGCATTTGGGACGGTACAAAATCTTTGTTCGCAGTAAGGCGTGGAAAAAACTCAACGGAGAAGGGCGTGTACGCAGTAGATAAAATGGAGAACAAAACATACGATGTGCAGCAGGGTTGTGCCAAAATCGTTCAAATAACTTTGCGGTACCAGGCACTCCAATCAAACAGCCAATCCTTACCGGAGACTTTGGACGATCGATACCAGTCTGAAATCAGTCAAAGCCTATAGACGGGTGGTACGTGCGTCAGACGAGAAAAGCACATAAACGAAACGCAGCGAATGTTTGAAATGTTGTGGTTGACCTGTGACGTCTGTCATCACTCTCACGTGTAATAGCAAAAGCGTTGCATTCGAGTCAGAATTCACTGTCAGCTTACTTCATCATTTTATTTTCGACTGTTTAAAACGATATTCTACACAAAACTGTCGCTGTAACTACTCAAGTACGGCGCGAAGGCGTTTTATTTTCTGATGCATGCAAGTTCTGTACAAGTCCTCGTATTTATGGCTATTGCAAACTGTAGTTCGCTCAGAGTCGGTGTATCTTTTGATCATCATCAATCAGCACCTTGCCCGCGTCTTGTAGCTTGTGTAGGAAGATTAACATGTCAGTTCGACTAAGATTTTCACATCCCTCCCAAGTGTTCACCATCTCTTCCAAAGTAGTCATCGCAATTGTCTCGCAGCGTTCTGTCAACTTTGCAAGTTCTTTCGTGAAACAGTCGTAGTGATTTGACACAACTGCACCTTGTGCAGCCACGTTTTTAGTATCCGTCTCCATTACTGACCGCATTATCTCTAGCGCTACAAGAGCATCACCCCTCTCAACTGTGGTTGACAGACGCATTTTTGCGTGTGCAGTCGACAATCGAATCATGGTCTCGAGAGTACGAGCCGTGATTGGGATTTCGTGTTGTGTTCCTGACTTTTCGTTTCTCCAAGAAGAATAGTGCTCGGCTAGGCAGCGCTCTGCGTCAGCCGTCAGCTCCGCACGGGGACGCCTTTTCACGTAGAATATGAACTTTTTCAGAAACGTTTTGTTCAACAATCTTACGTCATCTTCACCGCCTTCGATAGATGAACAGGACAGAAGCTTCCGTTGGTCGTGATCCGTCTCCAATCCGTGATGTTCATCTCGCGCATGCATGGATAATACGTGTGAAGAGATCTGACGATCATTCACAGTACTCGCTTCGTCAAGAACAACAAACAGAAGATCAAATCGAGATAAAAGAGAATCTGGTAGATTAATGTTCCGAGGTACAGGCTGACTATGATCATATGTACCATAAATTGGATTTGCAGCAGCAAGTACACTGCAGCGTGCATTCAGAGAGGCATGGATACCTGCTTTTGCAATAGTTACGGTTTGCTGTTCCATGACTTCGTGTATGGCAACACGGTCTGCATCATTCATTTTGTCAAATTCGTCAATGCAAACTACTCCACGATCAGCGAGTACCATAGCACCAGCTTCAAGTCGCCTTTCACCTGTGTCTTGATCTGTGGAGACAGCCGCAGTGAGCCCAACTCCAGATGAGCCTCTGCCGGTAGTACTTATTGCAAATGGAGCGACACCCATGACACAGCGTAATAGTTGAGATTTTGCTACGGAAGGATCGCCAACCATCAAACAATTGACGTCCCCACGTATGTGCGTACCGTTTTGCAAGTTCTTCTCTATTCCACCTATCAGCAATAATATTAGGGCTCGCTTTATCGTGTCATGACCAAAAATAGACGGAGCCAGTGACTGACCTAGAAGTTTCAGTAGGTCTTCAGGATCTCTTTTCGCCAATTTTGTAATCATAGCGTGATCCGTACTTGTCAAGTCTGGTACACTAATCTCCCCTGAAAGTTGAGTTATACCAATTGCTACTAGAAGTGTACGAAATGTGCCACCAAGTGCCATGTTTGGTAACCTTGATGGTAGTACTTTATACACGCCGACAATATTGACACGGTCACCAGGCTTGCAAGTATCGACTAGATCATCTTCGAGCACAACTTCGACTGATCTTGGCAGCTGGCCACTGGGAGAGTGCTCAGGCATTTCTTGGATAGTGATACACTGTTGATCGCTGTAAGAACTGAGACCATATTCTGTGGTAAGCTGGTTTCCAGTTTCGTCTCGTGCACTGATGGCGAGAGATGTCGGTGCCCCTCTCAGTGTGGTAGCGTCTCTATACGTCCTGTGAGAAAATTTATTTGTCTCTGAACAAAACTGCGTGATTTTTGTGAGTTTTGGGCGCACCGCTGTGCATTTTGTGACTATGCCCTTGACGCTCACGATTTTTTCAATATAGTGAGATAAGAGATCTCGTGGAGAGATACTACGGCTACCAAAGTTTCCTTTCAGGCATATTTTAACTTCGCTTTGCTTGGAGACTCCTTTCAGTCCGGTGTTGCGCTGACTTTCAAATTCCTCCACCGCAGATGCCAAACTAGTGAGGTATGTGGCAGGCTCGTCAAGGATCTTCGTAATGAGATCTTTCTTATCTTTATTGTCACAATACTTTCGCAACTTGTCGAGATCTATGGTATGTCGACCACTTTCAGCTGAGAACTCACAAGCGTGCTCTTCGTCATACTCCTCCAAGAACTTCACGAACTCCTTTTTAGCGTCGACAGCATCGATCTCGTTACTCGACATCACGGCGAGCTTGAACGTGAATGTCTAGCTTTCTAACGAACGTTTGGCGAATCACCGCGTACCGCTGAGGCAGCGCGCGACCGGCACGCGGGATGTTTTCGAATTTAAAAAGGAAATTCAAACGCTGTGAGAGATAATGCACATGAGATGAACCCAGTCCCGTATTGTAGTGATACTAATGTATATGTCTACACTACATGACCTAGATAGACTTAGCCCGTGTGAATATATAAGAAAGCACGCAACATCCATCGCTTACTTAAACCCAAGGTTTCTCAAAATCGTATTCACTTGTGCGACCTGCGAGCACTGGAGGACTGACTCAAGCGTGCTCCCCACACCCCCGTGAAGAACGCAAGATGACTGCTTCAAGGACAAGCAGTGCGACGCACTTGCAGTTGAATAGCAAGCCCAAGTTCAAGGCAGGAGTGCCCCCGACGCTCAGTCGCCGTGCCGGCATGTTGGGAGTCGCGTTTTCTCCTACACTCGCCTTCAGGAAGGCTTTGGTGTGTAGAACCTCAAACTTGACTGAACTGGACTAACGTCGAGTCAGGCTTCGACCCCTGGAAGAATGCCTGGCTTATCTGCCGCAAATGCGCAGGGTGAGAGAGTGTATGTGCGTCCACTGGGCAAAAGTGGTGGTCACGGGGTGGGCTGGAGTGAAATTACGCCGTACAAATTTCTCATCTATGATGGTTGGGACGAGAGGCCTGTGAGTATAGCTGATCCTGAGGGTACAGAGATTGATGCGAAATTTGCGAGTGATGAAGACGGTGAATTGAAAATTATCTTGGCACCCATCCTTAGATTTGCAGACTTCCCGAATGAGGTATTTAAGGTCTTTCTCAATATGCAGGACAACTAATAGACAAAATTTCCAGTCGAACCCGCAGATACAAGATTTTCTATCTTTGGCAAATTTTATTAAAGGCTTTGGTCCTGAGCTTATAGGAGCGCCGGTTCAAGAAGAAGACGTAGTACGCAGCTCCACGGATGAGCGTAATGGATTGACATTTTACAACTATGAGCTCAGGACTCACTGGCTCATCTCAGCAACGGTGCATCAGAGAAGAGTGTATATTATGGCTATACACGCTAACGCTTTGCAGTGGCGTAGGAGCTACACGAAACTTTTGAGAACATCAAATTCGTTCTCTATTCCAGATCTATTTGAGTCTGGAATATGACATACGAAAATTTCGCGAACGGGCAGCTATACTGGTGGCCAAATTGGTATTCCTCTGCGTTGCACTGAAAAGTTGTCTCCATAGCTCTTTGGTTTCTTCTCTTTTCTTAGAGCTCCACTAATGACCGTCGTAGCTGTGCGTTTTATGGATGAAGGTGACTTTTTGCTTGTCAGCAATAAATCTAGTCCACTACGCTCGCAGTAGGACCTAGCAGCTTGGCTCGAAAGAAATTCTATGTTTGTCGCGAACCTAGCAAAATGCGGTTGTTCGCTACTAGTCCAGCCAGTGAGTGGATTTTGCCAACGAGTGGTTCCATTTCTCGGCCGTACTTGCCACGCGTGTGATCCCGAGCCCTGTTGACAAGTTGACGGGAGCTTTTCTTCTAGTAGCACCTACACTGAAGGTAAGTTTTCTTAAACAGGTTCTGTGTTCTTGGTTCACCTCGAACTTCGCTACGTTAGACGCTGTTCTCCCGCCCACAGGTATTTGGCACCAGTTTGGTATGCGAGCCGCGGCTTTTCGCATCGTCTCTGTAAATTTTTGCATGCTCTACGTTTTAACGTTTTCACCACAAGTTCCGTCCGACCCCTTCCGTGCGCTACCACGTATAGCGTTCTCCGCGCTATTGCGAAGCTCGAGTACAGTTGACATCTGGATACTGATACTACAAAACTTTGTATGATACGAGTCGTAGGTCTCTGGCGTGAAAAAGTCGTCTATTGTAATGTTTTATAATTATTATAATATGATAGCATCATAATAGCTGAATATATATGGTTTCTCGTCGTAATGGACAAAAGTTGCTTTTATAAAAATAAGGATGTAGTTGTTACTGAGAGTGGGGTTCGAACCCACGCAGTCAATGACTACCAGAAATCTCACCAGTTTTTTCGGTGAAGCTTATTCGCACTTGAGTCTGGCCCCTTAGACCACTCGGGCATCCCAGCGCAATAAGCATGTCGAACCAAATCAATATATCCACGTGAGATCGCTCCTCCGCACAACGACGCCAGAACTGTAGTCAACTGCGATACAAGTCCTGTGAACTCGGGACGAGTGCGCATGGGTTGTTTGGGCAGTCGCGTAACGAATTGGCCAATAGGTAATCATTTTTTTTCATTTCGTGTTCATCGACCTCCTTCGCACGGCCCGTGGCAACTGAAAAGTGGTATTACAAGTAACGTGTGTTGTCCGTTTCCACGACATCGGCGTCGAAGTTGTTCGCTGAAGGGCGACGATAAAGAGAAGAATCGCAAGCACGTTATCACTCAGTACTCGTTTTTCAGTAAAGATGACGACCTCGGAGACGAGAGAGCACGAAGTCACAAAGGGAAAGCGCTCCTTGGGCTGACCTGGTTGCAGGCTGCAACAAAAAAAGTCAAACACTGGTAAGTCAGGCACACACCTTCGTTTCGAAAGAATTCTAAACTTAGTAAACTTTTGTTCCAATTCCAGGAGAGATCTTGATCTGAAAGCTCTGAAGTCGCGCGGTTTGGCGGGCACTCTCGCTTATGGTTTCTTGAACTCTGTGTATTATGGTTTGGGAATAATCTTCGTCTGGATTTTTATCTCCCAGGTGAGCATGAAACGGTAATGCGGCGACGTGCTCACCATTTCAACCGAATCTCCTAGGTTCCTAAAGGTCTAAGTTTGAACGAGTTCACACAGACTCTTATGCGAGTCGCTGCATATACTTGGGTGGGTAAAATATTCACTAATCCCGCGAAGTGTCAAACTCTTCACCAATATTCAGGCAGGTAGTCAGGTGACAAAAAGTTTTAGGATCATATCAGCCGTGACGCTGGCTGGGCATGTAGACAAATTGATCGACAGAACAGCGAATACACTTGATACTTCTCACAACACGGTACGTACTTGATGGTTACTGTTGCAGCTCTGATTTATACAGTCAGTACTAATCAGCGCGTAGATATTTTTCATGTACACACTTTCTTGCTTCCTTTTCGTTTTCATATGTGTCGCTATTCTAGCGTCTGCGTGGATCAATTGATGCGAGTGAACTAGGAACTAGAGCAGCTTAAATACAACTTTCTGCAAGTTCTATGTGTCGAAACTTCTGTGGTTTCCAGTAACTCACATGTTGTAACAATTTAGCAATGTTCGTAGTATAATATATGTCTTTAGTGAACGTTTCTTTGTCAACATTTACAACGTAGTCTAGTTTGCGCGAACCTCGGCGTAAACGTCGTCAAATAAGTTCCACTTTCTAGGAGTAGTACGGGAGCACTTGAGTGAGAATGTACGACCAGGCAACGCCGGACAAGCCGCCGACGAGCCAGCCAGAAGTGAAAGAAGCCCATCCATCCGCGCTTTGAAGCGGATCTTTAGAGATAGTTCGCCCGCTTAAGGTCTTGACACCAACAACTTCATCGCGTTGAAAAGCAGTCGCACCATAGATGCTCAGACACGCAGTGAGGATCAACACAAGCCCTGCACCAGACAAGCAACCAGCGAGCTCCGCGGCATCAGTCGCTCTAAGAGGGCCAAGCTTGATAAACGGCCCAGTTAAGAAGAAGCCATGCGCAAGTCCGACCTCAACACCGCGTAAGAGAGGGGCGACGCCAGTACGGTATGCTGGCAGGTTCGAGAGGAAGTTGGCCACGTCTGGGGAAGAAGTAACCGGAGTTTCGAGCATACCGATAAAAGGATCACCATTGATCGGCTTGACGATTTGAACTTTCTCGACCGATGCAGACACGATGGACGCCGTACGCTTTGATACTCTAGGTGGAATCAAGAAAATGAGTTGTCAGTAAATCGTGTTCAGTATGTATTCGGTATACCGTTTCAGTCCTCTAGACGAGGCTTAAAAACGCGTTCGTAGAAATTCATTTCACATCAATTCGAAGAATTTTCTCACAAAAGTCGAGCGCGTCTGTTGACTGACGTACCGCACAGATGTACGAGAGGCGCGAGCACCACGGAAAGAAGCGCAGCGAGATCGCAATCCCTGTTGAAGCAAACAAGAACAAGTTATCGTCAGTCGTGCTCAAGGGACAGGTCGCAGATCGACGTTAAATCACAACTATGATTATACCTTCACAGTGATATGCTGCGTCGCACTTGAGAGCTGAAGAGACTGCATGTCGTCCGCAGATGACAAACCACGATTTGACGCCGGGATCGAGAGATACGCCGAGAATCTGTCGGCGTATCCATTTTCTTCCAAAATAAAATCCTTTTGGTACTAATATATAGCTTTATGTTACCTTTAAATACATCTATGTCTATGTCGTATAGGAAGTGATGTATATGCTACTATACCTATCTACAGTATGATATCATATAACAAGTATCCGGGTAAACCCTGGTGGGACGACGCGGAAGCTATCTCGCAACTTGTTTTCACGAGCGGAGGGCTGCAGTTGTTCAGAATCGCGTCCAGTGCTCTCGAACGAGGACGCTGGTGGACAGTATTAGCGGCGTGAGCGATGAGTTTCGGTGGTACGAGGAAAACGCTTACCAGTGGTATCAGTTTGGGAAAGGCCGTAAGCGTCACAAGCAAGGCCGGCTTCTTGCCCTGGCGGTTGACTGGACCTGTTTCGCACGCTGAGTGGAAAGATGTGCCGGTGGGTGCCGATGAGTATCGCAGTTTAACGCCTACGACTTTATCTATTGATCTCAAAATACCTCAATCGATCTCACATCGGATTTACAACACTCGCTATTTTGTGCGCGACGCCCGAAGACACGCTGTGTCCCTTCAAAACACCGGGTCGGAGATAGCAAGAACTTTCCCTGAGCTGCAATCCCATGCACTTGGAGTACAATCACGCAGCATAGAAGGAGCCAAATCCTTATTCGCGCAGCGATCAGAAAGGGTTGGTTTACTTGAAGACCCGAACAGCGGTTTTGTCTGATCGAGCGAAACCTGACAGAGTGAGTTGAGTCACCGTGTCAGACTGGGTGATGAAATTCTAATCATTCACAGTTTTACGTTTGACATCCTATGTGCCATATCTGGCTTTTTGTCAAACATACGCAACTTTCACTCTGCTCTACATGACGCTGCGACCTTAGCAGAGTGAAATTCCGAAGGATACAGCGTAGTAATTCAAGCAAAGTCGATCTGTGCTTGCCTTTTTATGCATAAACCATTCATATGGCGTAGTAGTAGTAGTAGTAGTAGTAGTAGTAGGTGGATATATATGTGTATGAGGTCTAACAATCAACCTTTGCCAAAAGCTTTTCGATTAGTTCAGTCGGTGTTGTTCCTACGACGGGTATCTGTCTTGCAGTTTCACTAATAAAACCAGCCGCGACGGCATCATCGAGGAATCGAAGAAAGGAGTCGAAAAAACCACTGACATTCAATATGCCAACAGGTTTTGCATGTAGTCCCAGCTGATGCCATGTGAGTATCTCTAGCAGTTCTTCCAACGTCCCAAACCCGCCGGGCAACGCGATAAACGCATCGGCAAGCGTAGACATGTACTTCTTCCTTTCATGCATGTCTTCTGTGACGATGAGCTCTCCACTTGTTTCACCACTAATCTCTTTCGGAAGTAATTTCTTCGGAATAATCCCTAACACTGACCCTCCTCGTTCGTGAACTTCTTTCGAAACCTTACCCATGAGCCCAACAGAGCCCCCTCCGTAAACAAGACCGAAGTTTCTTTGAGCAAGCTCTCGGCCCAAATTTTCTGCCGCGCGTGCATATTCACTGTTCACTCCCACAGACGAACCGCAGTACACACAGATCTGTTTCAGTGCCATCGGTCAAAGTGAAGTTTTGCGAAGGCAGAATCGGGAGTTGGGAGCAATCGAACCGATATGCCGACAGACCTCCGCTATAACTCGAGACGTCCTAATTTCATGTGCGATCTTGTGCAACACAACAAGAACACGTCTTTATAACGTAGATGATTGATTGGCTTTCGCATGTTTCGGTAGACTATTTACAAAATTAGAGCCGACTAAAGACAAATTAAGGCTGCTTTAGCAGCGGGAATACCTGAGCATGTAAACAGTTCCTACAAATACTCCGAGAAACGCTCCACAAATTACTTGAAGGGGACTGTGGCCGAGAACTTCTTTGAGCTTTTTGTCACTTATTGCTGATCCGTGGAACAAGTCTTCCACAATTTTGTTCAGAACTTCAGCCTGTTTGCCTGCGTGTCGCCTCACACCAGCAGCATCATACATCACAATAAGTGTAAAAGCCAGTGACAAAGGAAAGTAAACACTTCCTAGACCATATTGATGGGCGATTGAAGTGGTGAGACCTACAACGAGCGCTGTATGCGAGCTGGGCATACCACCACTATCGAACATAACTTTATAATCCCACTTACCGTCACGGTAAGAAGACGTAAATAGTTTCGCTATTTGAGCAATGAACCAACTCCAAAACGCACTCATGAAGATATGGTTGCCGCTAAGGTCACTGAACGCAGTCGAGAAGCCACAAAATATGGGAGAGAGGCACCAAACCCAAGAGTTACTCATGCCAGATTGTGGTTGCCCAGACTCCACGTTCACAATGCTCTCTTTCAAGGCACTGTTCGGTCGCAACAATGAAAATTTGCGCATATTTCGATACTTGTTGAGATTTGCGACGACACTTGTTGGAATTACCGTCTGAAAAATCGTTGATGTCCCGCGCGCTTGCTTAGTGTGTGACTGTGTGTTGGCTAAAAGTTCGGACGCACTGCAATCGCTATCAGTTCGCAAAGACCTCGCTGAATTTTGAGATCTCGTGTTTCGTGAAAAGCGAAGGATTCGGGTGCGCTCGCGTTTTGCTACACTTCGCCGCCCAGCCAAAGGCGTCCTGTTCTTCGTGGCACGCAAGCACTCAGCTCGTAAAACATGCAGAGTCTCGTACATGTTTGACGAAAACTGCAGTGAAGCTAGTCGTGTGCTGATCCAATGGAGCGTGATGGCGCGCTGTCCGCGCCGTGCTTCACTCCTTGCGTCGAGAGGTGGAATCCGTTCGACTCGCCCTCGTATCCTCCTCCGACTGAACAGATTTACGACCACAATATGATATCATACCATATCATATCATATCCACATCTGTACATATATATCGACTTCAATCGGCTAAGAACATCAACCACGGCGACTGTCGACGACGCATACCGCATTCGTGCATATATTCTCGAGAGTTTTTCTATACGAATGTAGCAAGGAAACTTTATCGAAGTGGCGAAAACCTCGAAAGAACGGAAATACTCTCCCGACGGCGCGCGGTGGCAGTGCGTGCTCGGCCGATCTCGGCGTCGATCTTCGGCTGGCGTGATCTTCAGGTGCGCCCGTCGCTCACCGCATTTGCGGAGAACTGCGAACCCACGTTGTCTCGCTTGCTGACGAACATGATCCCCTTATCTATCTTATTTCACGTCTTCAAGTCAAGGTTATCGCCCTACTCGCCTCAGGCATGATCGACGAAGCATATTGTGCTCCACCACCTCTCTGCGACATATGTGTGTGTCTCTGTGCGCACGATTACTGACTCTAGAAATGCGCCCATTCGCAATCGCAGGCAACTTCCCTGACCACGAAGAAATCCACAGCAGAATATAATTGACAGCGCGATGAACTCTTTGGCAAGCAGGCAACCAACGCACAATATCTTACGCGCGACCCCTAGATCATCATGTCGGAGATCAAAATGTCGTTCCGCCGTTATTGCGATGGCACGTGAGACTGATCCGAAGAAAAGAGTCGTGATTACGGGAATGGGGTTATGTTCTGTGTTTGGTAACGACTACACCGCATACTACGATAAGCTTCTTTCTGGACAAAGTGGCGTTGCGCCGATCGATCGATTCGATACGAGTGATTTTCCAACGAAATTCGCTGCACAAATTCGCAATTTCGACAGCGAGGGCTACATCGACAAGAAAAACGATAGACGACTTGACGACTGTCTTCGTTATGCTCTCGTGTCTGGTAACAAAGCTTTGGAAGATGCAGGTCTGGATGCTGCCGCACTCGAAAACCTCGATAAACAACGTGTCGGTGTTCTCGTTGGCAGCGGTATGGGTGGCCTCACTGTTTTCCAGGATGGTGTGAAAGCACTCGTGGAGAAGGGGCCGAAGAAGATAACTCCATTTTTCATTCCTTATGCCATCACAAACATGGGCGGTGCAATGCTCGCTATAGAAAAAGGCTTTATGGGACCGAATTATTCTATCTCGACCGCTTGCGCAACGGCAAATTACGCCTTTCACGCGGCAGCCAATCACATCAGGAACGGCGATGCAGAAATCATGATCGCCGGTGGCTCTGAAGCACCCATCATTCCTGTTGGTCTGGGTGGTTTCGTCGCTTGTCGAGCTCTCAGCCAAAACAATGATGATCCGGAGGGGGCCTCTCGACCCTGGGACAAGTCTAGAGATGGATTCGTGATGGGTGAAGGTGCTGGTGTCCTCATCATGGAGACGTTGGAAAGCGCAAAGAAGCGTGGTGCTCGCATCCACGCAGAGTATCTTGGTGGAGCCATCACCTGTGACGCGCATCATATGACTGATCCACGAGCCGATGGTCTTGGAGTATCCACGTGCATAGAGCTTTCCATCAAGGATGCTGGTATCTCCGTGTCAGATATAAACTACATCAACGCACACGCCACCTCAACTCTTGTCGGCGACGTCGCAGAAGTCAACGCTGTTCGCAAGGTGTTCAAAGACGTACAAAATGTCAAAATGAATGCAACCAAATCAATGATCGGACATTGCCTCGGTGCTGCAGGGGGGATGGAAGCCATCGCTTGTATCATGGCGATAAAGACTGGCATGCTGCATCCGACTCTGAACCAAAACGAACTGGAACCGATAGTTGACGGGATCGATACGTGTGCAAACGAAAAGAAGGCGCACACGGTTACCGCCGCCATTAGTAATTCCTTTGGTTTCGGTGGCCACAATTCTTGCGTTATATTTGCACCCTTTGAAGAATAAATCAAGATGTGTACAAAGTAGTTCCTGAGAAGCTAGAACTGTTGACGCACTCTGCGCCTTCGGGACGAGCACGACGCAATACACAACGGTGAGCAACGTAACTTTTAATCACAATCCGTACGAACTCGATGCCCGCATCAGCTTATGAACTAAAAATGATCTTACACTACGTGTTTATGAGGCACGGCGACCACAATCGCAGCGCTTGCTGATAGGCGTCCACACGTTTACCGAAATTGATACGAAGGAGTTGGGCATATTGCTGTTCCGAAGCAACATGTAGAAATTTTATACATGCATATGTTCGCCTCTACCCCATCAGTCCTACAGTCCTTCTATGAGCCTCCGAAATCTTCATTCGCATATCGTATCGACGACTTTTCAAATCACGGAGTGTGGCCGTCGGTCAGTATCTGCATACTTGCAGAAAGACAAGCCTCACACAGAAACTCTAACACCACAGACCGCACGTCGCGCGCGCAGTGTTTGAACGCAATCTATCACTCGTTGCCTCCGTAATCGCGTATTGTATTGCGCCGGCGCGTCAATCGCTCGTCTATGATCAGTGCACGATGAACTTCAAGTCGGGGCATCTTTTCGGCTGCGCAGGAGCTGTGTTGTGTCTAACGCTGTCGTGTAAGTTTGTGTCGACGTGCTCAATTGTTGATTGCTCACGTACGCGTCGTAGGTTTGGGAGCCGCATATGGCACCGCGCAGGCTGGGTTAGGTATATGCAGAGCTGGAAGCAAAGACCCCGCAGTCGCTATCAAAGGGATCATCCCCGTGGCCATGGCAGGTGTAAGGGCGATCTACGGGCTTGTCCTTTCTATCATTATACTAAGTGGAATCCACGCTATCGAGTATTCAGACTATAGCGGTCTAAGACACCTAAGTGCTGGAATTTGCTGCGGTGTTGCTCAATTTGTAAGTGGTGTCACAGTTGGGGTTGTTGGCGAGAGTTCCACGCAGGCGATTTCTCTCAGGGGTTCACTGTTCGCTTCCTCGGTGCTCATCTTGATATTTTCCGAGGCATTGGCGCTGTATGGACTCATATGTGGAATGATAATGGCTCAAAATGGATGAACATGAAATGGATGAACGTGATATCTGGGAACACGCTACATCAACGAGCTTTGTTATCGCTACTCGCTATGTTGAAGAACAGGCTGTCATGACTGCAAAAGACCGGGTCAATAGACGGTAAGCGTATCTACCAGTTGAGTTCGCCTTCGTCCAACTTGAGCATCTTCATGTTGCTCGCGAAACGTAAAAAGTGCGGTATGCTACGCACTAAAGTTGGGGTTATAAATAGACTCAAAGCAGTCGTTCCGAGCAAAAGAAGATAGAGCTTTCTCTCAATGAGGCCGACGTTCGAAGCACGAGACAGGAGTACGAAAGAGAATTCGCCTATCTGTGCAAGAGATATACCGACTGTCATACTTACCCCCGAAGAATATCCGAATGCACGAACAACCATGCCAATTATGCTAGTTTTCAAGGCAACAATGACGAGTAAAGAACCAAGCAGAATATCGGAGTGTACCCACAGAAAAAAAGGGTTCATTATCAGTCCGATAGACACCATGAAAAGCGCTGCGAATATATTTTGTATTTGATGAAGATTTTCGAGCGTCTTTTCAGCATAAGGTGTTGCTGATATCATGATTCCGGCAGAGAACGCGCCAAACTCTAACGATAAGCCGAGTTGGTCACTCACAACAGCAACAGCGAGACAGAAGGCAACAGTTATCGTCTGAAAAAGTTCTGCAACTTGCCTTGAAGCAAAATGAAATAGTCGCAAGACAAGTGTCCTGCTCAAGGCCAAACAGCAACTCAGAAAAACTATCATCTTGAAAGATATACCGAGAAGAGTGAAGGCACACTGCCCAAAAGATTTACTACCCGCAAGAACTGGTACAAGTGCGAACAACAACCCGACACAGCAATCCTGTAGAATGAGAGTCCCCATCGTTATTTGGCCATGCAGGGTGTTCAAGGCGCCAGTTTCTAGGACACATTTTCCGGCTATCGCCGTAGAGCTCATTGATAGTAGGGCCCCAACGAAAACACCTTCTTTGGTACCCGCCCCTGTTACGTCACTGGCAACTCCGCATAACAACATCGTCAATGATATCTGTGTGCACCCGCCCCAAACTGCAACTCCTCGTATATGGCGGAGCTTCGATGCACTAAATTCAAGTCCAAGACCGAATAAGAGAAATATGACTCCAAACTGCGCTAAGGTCTCAACTTGCACTAACTCAACAATAAGTCCAAGACCGCCAGGTCCGATAAGTGAGCCAGCCAGCAAATATCCCGTTATGACAGGCTGTCCAAGCAAGCAAAATAACGTGGATCCGAACGCAGCAGAGCAAAATAAAATAACCAAATCTTGGATTAGCCTCAGATCCTGTTGTAATTCCATAGTGCCACTCTTTGGGTTTGAGATAACAAACTCGTTGTCAGAAGAATCTACGAGTCTTTCAACGTCTTCAGCGTCACCTTTACCGGTGCGCATCACTTTATCGATGCCTCGAGATACGTCACGTAGCTGATGGATGAACGAATCCTGCGAATACGATTGTTGTTCATTTTCGCTTCCTGCTCGCACGATAGGCGAGGCACCCCCTAAACTGTTCTCCTGTTGAAAGTCGACATCTATACTCTGTGTATCAAAGTCGTGTGCTCTAGTTACCCGAGCCACAGTTTCTAGAGTACCGCCTCCATTTCGCACGGTGCTGTCAAAACTTCGCCCTGCCCCATCTGAAGCGACTCCCTTCACCGTTTCATTTTCATTAAACTCCTTCACTAAAACTTTGTGCAACTGCCCTGCGATTGTGGATTCAAAGTTACTATTTTGACCGGATATGGAAGGCTGTTCAATTTCTTGATCTACTGAAAGAGTTGCAGTATTTGAACCCGGATCATCTGTATTTTGCGCAGCCATCTGTCGCCCAAACCGCGCTTCTTGACGCTCAGCAGCACACGAACGAAAGCAACATAGAACCACGACACAAACGAGTAAAGTCGCACCATTTCGACGCGAGTTACACATGAGAAACGAACAAGCGCACGCACTACGTTTAATTTCCCTTTGAAGGACCTCTTGGTGAAGGATACCTCCACGCGTTCCCCGGGCCACAGTGCCGTTCGCGTCGAAAGTGCACGTCGTAGTAATAACTCCTCCGGGGGTAACCTAGGCGAGTTTCCCGTATTCTAAGGCTAGTTAGTCAAAGTGGTTTTTTTTCTGTGTCTGCTTATGTTCATATTTAGCGTTTGATTCACTTTGTGCTTGTTCCTATGAATCGCTTCGATCAATTCTTCAAGTGTGGGCTAGGGTCTTGGTGGCTTACGTTCGAGCAACGGCGGGTATGTCCCACGCATATTAAGGCAGAATGACGCACAACGACACGTGTACGGTAAATCACAAGCCATTCGATTTTTCGCATGCGCGTGCTCGATCATTTCATTCCGCGAAGTGTGTGCATGTGCCATTCTGTGTCCTAATCCTAATGTGAACCGTCGAGCAAACTCAATTAACTTAAACTTTGCCAGTAAGAAGTCATGAAACCCGAAAAAATGGCAGGCGGGAAACTCGTTCTTCCCGGCGCTTTGAATCCAGTATTCTCTCAACCGAAGGAGTTTGCAGCGAGATCATTTCGGCATATTTCGAAGAGAGTCCATTGGCGCAAACCACTCAGAGTTGCTGCCAAACGAGTTCGTAGGGCTGAATCTTGCTACAATGCAAAACCAGGAGAGATAGTCCTGGGAGTTCTCGTATCTAAAGGGAAATCTTCGTGTACCGTGGATATACATGGTCGGTATCGTGGTACTCTAACTTCTGTACTGTCTGCTAATCGTGATGGAGAATTCGCTTGTACAAAACTTGGTGAAGGCATGTTTTTACGCGTAAAATCAGTTTTTGCTGATGAAACACGTCTGGAACGCCTCGATAACGATAAACATGTGCGCACCGCGGTTTCACCTCTACGCGGGCGTCTGCAGAGCTACGCAAAACTTGTACCTGGATCTTTGAAAGTTACATCATCGCTCTCCAGCATTGCAGCAAAGTCCGTCGAGGCAGAAGCGCGCAGTTTTGAGTTCGCAGCGGGTGCCAATAATTTAATGTGGGTAAAAGCCGAAAGTGCACGAAGCGCGGCCCTAGTGATTCAAAAATTAACGCAGCGAACTTCAAAAATATGGAAGTAAGCCACAGGTTGTGATGGAAATCGGTTTGACCAGCCAGGCAGGAGAGAAATCATGAGCACTCAAACGGTGACCCTACTCACTTAAAATTATTTATTTAATATTCCATTAACAGCACTGAATGCTACCTTCCCAGTCTCGCAGGCCCGAGGTACACGATTACCTCGAACTTCACATGTATCCGGTATCATAGGTAGTGTTTGAATATGAATTCATTCGTGAACTCGAAGCGCACGTAAACATCGAAGTCGAATTCTCATGCGCTCAGTAATTAATAATAAATAATTCGAGAAGAAAGACACTCGATTGGATGACGCGGGATGAAATTTTTTAGCAATGCAGATGAACATCAAGGCGTGGAGTCAGATGTCTTACTTAAGCCTGAGGTATGGGAGCAAATCGTCTTATTCGTGGTATTTCACTTACTTATTTTGAAAGCACCTCGCGGCTCAATTAATGAAAAACATACAATACTGCGATACCGGCACGTGTAAGTTCGCGCTGCAATGGCGCTGTAATTGATAAAATCAAGTAGAAAGGTTGCTCAAACGTTGCGTGCTCGAAGATGTATTTGCGGATCGTTCACATTGAGATATACTTTGGCGCACAATGGATTAAAATAATTGATGGAAATAATTCCTTTCTTTGCCGGGGAAGGAACGTCGTACTCATCGCAATGTCGTTCAGCTCGTCACGGTGCGAAATGAACAGATATTCATGCATCGCTTGCGATGGTAGGTTCGACGCCCGACGATATCTCACTGGACGCAAATAACAAGCGTAGCGTGATATTTATTTATTTATTTTTTCAGAATTAAAATAAAATAAATGAGTCGTGCTCCTGAGATCAACGTGCAGTTCTGAAAGTAAGCACGATAGGGATCATCTGCATGTTGATAGACACGACTGAGCACATGTCCAAAGTCCAAGGAGAAGAATTCCTATCAAGCGTCGTCGCTTTATACAAAACTACAAATCCCACAATTGTTTGTTTGTTTTCAGGGTTCGTTGCATCATAGCGCCGCGCTACGTCACTTCATAGTTTTGTGCGACGACGGAGTCGACGGAATCGAATGAAAAAGCTGCTTGCACGCAATGTATGCCTCCAGCTATTAGGCGCTCACTCTCTTCTTCGATGTAACACCAGGTTCAAGCACGTACGACGCACTCCACCGGCAATTCGTGGTTGTGGTGGATCAAGAACAAGAAGACTTGCGCTCAAATCTCAATTATTCACGCCAACAGGGAGCACTGCGCCGATCGCTCTCATTGATATTCCGGCAAACCTTCGAGAGCAACGTGTCAAAGTAGCGGAGTGGAGAACGTGGGCGAGGCAACAAGCAGAGTACTTCAACAAGAGTATGCGTGAGCACGCAGACAGCCCTTCACTTGAAACTCTTTTTACCGAGATTGATTGGCTCGTTGACGATAATATTTCGTTCGAAGAACACAACATTTCTTCTTACGCTAAGCTATCCAGCTATTCCAACGAGGGACTCGGACGAAATCGCTCTTTAGATTATTTATCTGTGCGAATACCCCTTGAAGAACTGAGTCTGCTATGGGCTCGCAGACTTCGTGAGCGTGTGCCGCTTCAGTATTTGACCCATATCGCATACTGGAGAGATCTTGAACTCGTTGTTAATGCTGATGTACTCATACCTCGACCCGAGACTGAGTTGGTCGTCGATTGGGCGTTAGAAGCAAGCGCACGAAATCGTGCGTCAGGTTCATCTTCATCAGGTAAGCTTGAACACGGTCCTTGGTTAGATCTTGGAACTGGCTCTGGAGCTATAGCCATCGCGTTGGCCAAATACTTCGTTGTTGAAAAGGAGGGTATACGTCCATGCGTTTACGCTGTAGATATCTCTCCTGGTGCTTGTAGTATTGCTGCTCACAATTTAATGCGGCACGGAGTACAAGAAGTTGTTCATCTCACGCAAGCTTCGTGGTTTGATGCATTCGAAAACAACAAAGAAATGCAAGGAAATTTTGCTGGTATAATAAGTAATCCTCCTTATATTCCGAGCGATAAACTCAATTCGCTCCAGCCAGAAGTACGACATGAACCAAAACTTGCTCTTGATGGGGGCACTGGTGCAGGTTTAGATAGTTTGACCAAAATATGCACAAATGCGGCCAAATATCTAATGCAGGGAGGTACCTTGATCCTAGAAACACATGGACCTGAGCAGTCTATGATACTGAAGCAACAACTCTCGTCCACCTCATACTTCACACACGTCGAGGTACGCTTTGACCATTTCGGTGTCGGCCGATTTGTCACAGCTCAGCGCAATGATGCAGTATGGCATTGATTGAATGACGATTAATCTAGTACTACTAGCACTGGTATTGAAAACTATAATACAATAGCACAATAGCGACAACTATTCATAGGTATCTACCTGCGTGTCACGCTTTTTTGTGTGTACGCTAACTTTCTTGGGAGAACTTTTCGGTAACTCGTTTGGAGTCATGCGCGCACCCGGAGCTTTGATGAGATGGACTTGCTGCGATAGCTCTTTCTTATCTTTCTGCCTCCTAGCATCCTCGACGCCCTTCATCCTATCTTCGTAAAATCTCTCCTCCCTTCTCTCTCGAATTCCTTCAATAGACTTCATCGCTTTAATGGTAGCAAGAGTGACCTCACGACTGTATTTAACAGGGCGATTTCGACGTCGCTCAAAAGCAAATATCGCATCTGCTTGTAACTCCTTGCCGTGCAATACTCTGTATGCCTTCGTCCACTTTACTTTGCGTGGGTTTCTCTTCATCTTGAAATTCTTATGGCACTTGGACCGACAGAAACGGAATTGCTTTGAGTCATTCCGAACGAAGCAAATACCGTGGCCTGGGTAAATAGTTGAGCTACAGAACCAACATTTTTCGAGTCTCATTTCGGTAGCAACGTGTGAACGAAAATACTTGTGTGAGACGCTGCGCCAGACGCTGGTCGGAGCGCCGCCAAGACTCCACACCGCACGAAGTTCCCATTTCTTATGTTAATACTCTAAATCTAAAAATCACATGGAGACATGAAGATATCAAGTATGGCAAAACGACATTTTATTCAATATTTTATTCAACATTATTTTTTTTAAGAACGGACATATTCTCTCTAGAGCTCGCCTATGTGAGAATGGCTGCGCAATTAACGCAATTAACGCGAACGGAAGCCCTCCAGATATGGATAAGCCCGACCGTCGGCGTCTCGGCGCCATAAGTTACCGACCACCTGGTCAGTCACAGACTGAGAGAACGCAATCATAGAATTGAACAATGATGACGTACTTATCACCAGTCACTCACTCAGTTGCTTCATTGCGTGACAGCCGAAGAGGTACGCAGAGTCCTAATCTCGTAGCCCACTTCGTGACGAACTCGCTTGTTTCGCAGCTGTCTCCCATTCAAGAACGAAAATGACCAACAAATCACGGAGTTGTACTCGATTGAGTAAGTCTACCTTTAGACTCCGCGCAGTTTCTGAAGGTAAGTTTGTCGCTGACCTGGAAGGTACACGAAATGACGCGCGTGTAAGAGGGCAAGGTTGCTGAAGCCAGACCGGTCTATCCCTTCACTGCAATCATTGGCCAGGAGGAAATGAAATTTGCGGCGCTCATGAACATCATTGATCCCAACATTGGCGGTATCATGGTAATGGGTGATCGAGGCACCGGGAAATCTACGACTGTTCGTTCTTTGGTATGTTCTTCTATGGTGCTGGGAAACTTTATTGAAACTTAATTGTTTACTCTTGCACAGGTTGACTTGCTTCCTTTAATCGACGTGGTTAAGGATGATGCCTTCATGAGTAGCCCGACGGATCCTAATCTCATGTCTCCTGAAGTTCTTGCGACTTACCGTGCGGGGTAAATTGAAATGAGATGCCGAAACTTCCCGTGAAGACTGATTTTTTCTTCGCACAGGGGACAACTCGAAACAACAAAAGTGCCTATCAATATGGTCGATCTTCCCCTAGGGGCCACAGAAGATCGTGTTTGTGGCACAATCGACATCGAGAAAGCTTTGACAGGTACGTGTTCCATTAATCTTACGGCTCCTTGTATTCATTCCTCCTGTTAGAGGGTACTAAGGCTTTTGAACCTGGACTGTTGGCGAAGGTGAGTGCCAATAGCTTGGTAAGCTTTCAAACTGACACATGTTCCTAAGGCGAATAGAGGTATCTTGTACGTCGATGAAGTCAACCTTTTGGACGATCACCTCGTGGATGTGCTCCTTGACTCCGCGGTGAGTTGAGATAAGTTGAGCTTCTTTTCCTAAAATAATTCTTTCTTTCAGGCTTCGGGCTGGAACACCGTGGAACGGGAAGGAATCAGCATATGTCATCCCGCGAGATTCATTCTGATCGGCTCAGGTAACCCGGAGGTAACACTTTGTGCGCTCTATCATTCGTTGCTCACATCCCCATTAGGAAGGCGAACTACGACCACAGCTTCTTGATAGGTTTGGGATGCACGCTCAGATTCGAACTGTCAAGCTTCCAGAGGTGAAAATATCACACTTCGCTTCCAATATACGTTAACAACTCTTAGGAACGTGTGAAAGTTGTTGAAGAACGAACAGATTTTGACTCAAATCCGAAGGCCTTCCGTTCAAGTATGCCGTCCAATTATCTCAACTCAACTTTTCCTGACGGTCCTTCTCAGAATATGCGGAAGAGCAAGCAAGCGTGATTGAAAAAGTGACCCAGGCTCGGGCATTACTTCCTGAAGTGGAAGTTCCAATGGAAATCAGGCTGAAAATTTCTCAAGTAAGTATGCAAAATTTTCTGTATATTTTTCTCACGGAAGAGGCAAGGTGTGTGCTGAGCTTGATGTTGATGGTTTGCGCGGTGACCTCGTTACAACACGCGCCTCTCGCGCCGCTGCTGCTTATCGGTGCGTATGAACCTAAATTAGTTTCCAGCTAATTGACTTATGTGAAAATCATGCAGTGGTTCCAAAGTTGTTACCGACGAGGATGTGTATTCCGTCATTTCGCTCTGCCTCCGACATCGACTCAGAAAGGACCCGATGGCCACCATCGACGAAGGCTCGCGAGTTTACGAGGTCTTCTCGTCGGTTTTCGGCTACGAAATTGAATAAAATTCTGACGAGAGTAAAGTTGGATCTCCACTTTTTAATACACACGCAAACACTTAAGTTTTAACTTTCTTGCAAGCATCATGACTGCATACAGCCAGTTGAGGGCAAATTCGTACTACGCATAATAGACGTGTAATAGTGAAGACACATTGAGGTCGATATATATTTTGAAATGTCTTGAAGTTTACGAATCTCATTACAAAAGCTTCATGTTTGCAGTTCGGACTTGAATTGACGAGACCCTAAAGGGAGAGGCCACTATCGTCATCCTTGCCACCTGCAACGATGGAAGCGTCTTGCTTGCCAGCGACGAAGTAAAGGCCGAAAATGGCGAGCGGTACGGTAGCCAAAATGATTCCAAGAGCACCGTCATTAATGCCCAACGGAAGCCCGGTGCCATCGCCATTGAGTCGGTCATCAACCTGGCTATCAGTTAGACACCGTTGCAACAACTAAAAAAAATAGGAGACGTACTATAGCGAAGGCAGGAAGCGTTTGCATCGCAGTGAGAACAGAGGCAACCTTAGCTAGCGGGCGCTTAGCGGGGAGCACATCCAAGGAGCGCCGTTCGGCGCGGACTGTTAATAAGGTAAGATACAAGTCAGTACCCCTGAACTAGCGAACGAGTTCGTCAGACGCGCGATGTCGCCGAACCAACGCAGGAGTAAGATAACAGTCGTAAAAATTTTGACGTACCGATGGTCTTCTTCATGGCTTGGCGCTTCGTCGACCCTGCTCACGGAAAAGATGCAGCAACGTTAGGACCGCGGTAGATCTACGTGTTGCGTTGTATATCCAGCGCGCACCGACAGTGCGAGATTCGTGGATAACGTACCACGCGGTGTAGAAATAATCCTAGAAACGTTAGTACTCGTAGTCGTGAAAGACATGGTGGATCGAAGGCGTGTGTGTGTCTGACGCCGTTACGGCGAACGGGGGCGATCGTCCAGATGATACGGTTGCCCGATATCCCGATACGCGGAGCGACACAAAATTATAAAATTAAGTACATAGAGAAACTCGCTTTCCAATATTGTCTTGCCGCGAGAATCAGAAAAGAAGAGAGGATTCAAGCCGCCGGATCGCAGAATCTTTCTCCGTCGAAGATTGAAAAGCACGTATTATATTACGATGTGGTCCATTCAAGACTTTGCATGTCGCAACGGTGACTACATCGCCGCTCTCTCCGTTTCCGGATAGGGCGAAGTGGCCGGCCGTGTACGTTGCTATCCACTATCCGGACGATCACGGTATACCACATTAAAAATGATTTCTCTCTCTGCCCACTCCGCGCGCCTCGCGCCTACCAACGCTTTCGTCGCTCGTCGATCTCGTCAAGGTGCGTATCGAACTCTCTCCGCGATCCAAGATTTTCTCTGCTCGCGCAACGCACGAAGATGAGCGCGGTTCCTTTGCGATTATCGCGCAATTGTGCAGAAATTAAATTAACTTTTTTGACAGGCGCTATCCGCTCGGGCGCTCAAAAAGCTAGCGCACCGGTGCGTGCGGTCGCCAAGCAATCGTTTGAGCGGTACGTGTTGACACTCAGCTAGTTCTGAAACAGCGTTTTAAGAAGTGCAAACTGCTCAGTCAACCTCCTTTCACTGACATTTATTTCGTAGGGAAAGTGTCCAACACAAGCTCTCTGCAGCAACTACTGCGGCTTTGATTACTTCCCTGTCGAACCCACTCGTGGCAGAGGCCGCGATCACGCCGTCCTTGAAGAACACGTTGTTGTCTGTCGTTGCTGGCGGTGTAGTTCTCGGGGCAATCGCCGCGGCTGTCATCGGAGTGTCCTCGTTCGATAAGGTGTCTCGAAAATAATGCACTAGTGGCGTTTATGTCCACCAATGCTGCGCCTGAATCGTTAAAGTAATCGTGAACTTGTTATTACAAATTTTGCGAACACGAACTCATCTCTGTCCTACTCCCTTTGAGTGGTATATTTTGCAAAAAACTCCGAACTGCTCGGAGCTTCTCAGTCATAGGAACCACCCACCGAGAATGATCTCAGAATGGCTTTAAGAGTCTAGGAGGAAACTTTGAGCGGGTTCGAAAATATAACAGACAGCTTTGTCATTTACCTTCTCTGCATTCGTCCACTCTTTTTCAGTTGCCGAAATAGTTGCCATGACGAGATAATTCTACAACAAAATTATGACCTTTCCATGCAAAGGTTTTGCAACGTACCATCGATGTACAGACGGTGGTCAAATTATGTGCACCGGACTGTGCATACGGTGTAAACAGCTCGTACTGAAGTCGCAATAAAAAAGAGTATCATATGCAGCGCCAAAGCCTTACCTCGTAATAAACTTTCCCTTGTTTTTCGACCTCTTTCACGTCAACAATGTCTTCTTCTTCGATTGCCACGCTGTTTGGGATAATTAGATGCTTCAACAACCTTCCATATAGTGCTACTAACCTTCCTGTGATAGCAGGTGATATGGCATTCAGTATACCTGTCGCGCTCCCGACATCTTTCAATGATGGATTTTTCTTCGCGATAAGAAGTTTAGTCGTCGGAATGATAATAACCTGTAAGGTTCCTTGCTCACTATTACCAAACGAAACTTCCGTCGTCGCCTGTTTCAATTTAGCCTCTCAATGAAACATTTTGGACACAAACTCACCTCATCACATCGTGGCTGGCAGTAGTTACCACTTTTCGCGTTGCTTACGAGTACCTTCGTAGCGCGTTATTAACGTGACGGAAGAAATTCAAAGTAGCATTACCTCTTTCCATTCTGCTGGTAGATTTACTTGATATTGTTCTAGTGCACCAGCCCTAATACGTACAAATAAAAAATTGAGTAATACGCATGTTGGTGGACATACCGCAAAGCAGGTGTTCGACTTTTTGAAGCCGTGAACTCGTAGAATCCGTCCTATATAAAGTCAGCACGCCGGGGAAAATTGAAGTACAAACTCTGGAGAGTACAGTATTCTTGCTTCTGTACTTACTTCTGTTTTTGACTTGGGAAGGTAGGAGCCAACCTAGTTGCCATATCAGGTCTTTGATTGAATAATAACATATTACGTTTCAGTACCATTTTCGTGTCGAGCTATGGCAAGTTTCAGAATTTAAGCCTCACTAAGATAATTTCGCACCACTTGTGATTCTGCGCATGCGACTCCACTCGTAGAGATCTGTGTAAGTGCCAAAAGTGCCACTGATAGGCTGCAATGTCGTCTACCCACAGCTATTCCAGCCTAGAGCGTTGTCAAATTGAAAGTCATTAATGTGAACGCGACTTACTGTTTGATTGCTTGTGAGGGTGCAATTTATTTCATCATCCCATGCCCGAGGAGTCAGCTTATGTGTTCTCCTTCTAACGGTGGTCCTTCGTTGCGTAGGCCACTTTGATACGCTTGATACACCGCTTGATACACCGCTGATGCCGTTGCCGTACGCACGCATTTCACGATCGTGGCTTCAAAATGATCGAGCGACTAAGACGCGTAGAGATGATGATAGACACCGGGATGCTGCGTCCGCGGGCTGCCTCGGTCACTTCACCCTCTTCTCCACTTGTATGTTGGCTATAGTTGCCGTTCGCTGTTCGCTATACCTACTATAGTATCATACTAGTATGGTCTATACAAGTACTTTTATAGATCGGCAAAAATTTAGCGTGTGTGTAATGCTTAAATCCACCCCCTTAGACCACTCGGGCATCCTGGCGCTTTCTTTGTACAGATATATGTATAGATGCCAGGAATGGGGTTCGAACCCATGCGCACATTGTACAGTGGGTAGTTTTTATATGAACAGTGATCGCAAGCGTCCAATACATAGTATATGATAGTTGTTTGTATTTTTTGTTTCTTGTGAAGCGAGGCACGCGGCGGCTTGACGACCTCGGTTTCATTTAGGCATTGCCTCATTGCGCGTGCGACGAGCGAGTGTCATGAGCAGGTGTAAACGCACCGACGAATGCTTACTCCTCGTAGAAGCGATAGAGAAAAGTGGCGTTCTGTCTCGCGCGGAACTGAAAAAGTTGACGAAGAGAATTTTTCGTTTTGAAGACAAGTTAGGTCGAACTCGTGTAGGCACAGCGGAAGCAATTTTGGAGTATATCCAGTACATCAGATATTTAGAATTTCAACATCATCGGAGGGTCAAGAGTGCTGGAATCATCAGTGTGAGCCCGTTCAAGCGGTTTACACTGAATATATTTAGGCACGGAATAGCACGCTTTCCCACCGACAGCAACTTGTGGTTGCTTTTCTTATCGTATGGTGCGAGTCAAGGCGTGCGCAGGGTTGTTTCGCATAGTCTTACTCAAGCTCTTCGATTGAATCCGACGAGTGCAGGATTGTGGGCTTATGCCGCCTCCTGGGAGTTTGCAAAAGAGGGAAACCCGTTTGGGGCACGACTGATACTTCAAAGAGGACTCCGAAATTGCCCGGATGCGCGAGAACTTTGGAGAGAATATTTCAATTTGGAGCTCAAATATGTAGATAAGATAAAGTCTAGGAATGCAACTCTCAATCCGGAGCCTCAAGGTGGGGAGACGCGCACGCAAAACTCAACTTCTTTGACAGTGCATGATGGAGCTTTTGCTGCAAGTGTTTATGAAGCAGCCAAATCGAGATGTTGCGGAGATTTCCGTTTTCTTTTACACTTCTTGTTAGCTGTGTCGACTTTAACATGGGCGATGAAACTGCAGAGGCACATATACAAAGATCTTTGCGACAGTTTTCCAGAACATGCAGCGCATCTTGTTCTGGCTTACAAGAGGCGTTTTTCTTCTAAAAGTAGGGACACGTATACCTATTTGGCTCGAAGTCTGAGTTTAAAAGAAGAAGATGAGAAGTTTCAGAAATTGTTTGTAGCGTTCGACGGTGAGAGAAGGGTTTTCACTGCAGTAGCAGACTGTCTGCAAAACATTTCAGGGCTATCTTCTCTACATGGTTTGATCCTTTCGCGTAGAAACTTCAATGAAGGTAGCAAACAATGTTTCGTAGGCGCGCACAAAGTACGGTCAAGGCGTGTGGATGCGGTCGGAAAAGTCAGAGTTTACACGTTTCGAAATATGTTTTGCCATGCGAGGTACAAACACACTTCCAGAGATAATGACTACTTAAACGGAGGAGGACTTCTATTTTCACCTCGCGACTTAATAGAGGCACGATGACGAAGAGTGCATTGCATACGCTAGGCCGCGCAAATGCTACACGTGTACTAGGTTAAAATCTCACTCACAGCATATCAAGTTCGCCCTATCGCGAAAGAAGGAAGAAGTCAGACAAGTTGAATGCTCGTTTCACTGCCGTTACCATACCTTTAACGCATCTAGCTTGGTTTGAAGAATTCCGAGACCCTGATGAATCACCTCCTCAGAAGGAAGCGCGCCAGTACTTTCCACAGTAAAGTTGAATTTGTCTTCGCGTGGTCGAATTTCAACTAAACCCGGCTTGCCAAGCTCCGCAGCCTAGGGTATTTTGTAAATTCATAATGCAGATCAGGCTCGAGTTAAAAGTAGTTCTCTTACCTTCTTAATCGCCTCGCCGTCGTATGCATGCATCGAAGTAGTCTCGACTTCGATCCGGCCAGTTTCTCTATCAAACCGGAAAAGTCTCCCTGGACAACTATTGACAAAGCTCTCTTTCTCGATATCTGGTGCTGATCGTTAATCTCAGGAGGCAAAACAAAATGAACAACGTACCGGTGAGAGATTTCATAATTGATTCATTCAAAGTTATCTCCGGCTCGTAACGAAAGACGGCAGTAGCTACCGGTGACCACTTCGCATGATCTTTCCCTATTCCCTTCCGCGCAGTGCAACGTACTTTTAACTCTTGATTCTTTCTTAATTTTACTATCAAAATCCCGGCTTTCGCTGAATTTGCACCAGTCTCTTCCTGAGAAGTGTACTTTACTGGGAAGACTCGCTTATCGTAACACTGTAGATCGTCGCTGGTGACGTCGTACGTCTGGTCAGACCTTCCTCTCGCGTGTAGTTCAAAATCCACCTCTGTTTGTCCGCTTTCTTCTTCGGCATTAAACTCATACGGAAAGTTCATATCTTTCGCTGTTGTACTTATGAGCGGAATCAGACCGAGTCGGTGGCTGATGAATTCGTCGCAAAGGACCGATGAATTTTCTAGTACTTCGACCAAATCTATTGCGAGTGTAGGAACCTCAGCGATACAAATACGGCGAATCGCATTGGATAAACTTGCGTCGACGCCCTCTAAAGAAAAGTTGATTTGAGTCGTCGTCAGATCTTGTACTAACACGCGAGGCATCTTGATAGTGCGTTGTGCGCCCTTCCGAGACACCTGGGATACTGTGCAACGCAAATTCTTCCTGGTCCTGGTCCTCCTTTTGTGCATCCGTAAAAACTCATCCGATGTGTATTACACATATATAAGTACCGAAAATTCCTTGTCCTTGAGCGGCGGATACCGTCATTCACGCGGTTCTCATTTTGTTTTTTGTGTTCTATCCACGTATGTTTAGCCTCCAATCAGTCCTAAGTGAGGGCGGAAATCTTACGGAAATCTTTGAGCTGGGGAATCTTGAATCCGTCTGAAAAGAAACCGGCGACGGACGTTCAAGTTGAAGTCGCGCCACGGGAGCTACACGGCAAGTTGCAATACTCTGTCGCGTTCATGGGTATCCACGGGGCAGTTAATATCTCATCGTCCAATGGTGTGTCATACAATTGTGGAGGTTAGTTTTTACCTGCTTTCAAGCCCAATACCAGAGAATGACCCCTTATCGTAGACTGTGGCTCCGAGGTTGTCTTACGGCCCGGTGACGTCGTGATATGTCGTGAATGTGGCTATCGTATCTTGTACAAGAAGCGAACCAAACAAGGTACTCTTGTTCTTACCTGTACTGTGTTGTGACTTAAAGTTCCAAAAGTTGTCCAGTTTGAGGCTAGGTGAGGTCCGAACAAAGTCAGTGGTGGGAGTATGGCGCGTTCACATGACCGGTTGTATTGTAAGATTACATTATGATTATATTTCAATTCAAACTATTCGTCCGCCGCATCGCCCGTGTCTTTCCATCTATGTGCACATGTCGTGCACTGAAAAAATAGCGACATACCCTCACTTGTGGTGACGGAGAAAAATACTGCTTCTCTATTCTCGCAACGGATGCATCGGACTCCTCGTGACAGTGGAAGAGTTGGATCAGACGTGACGTCTGCGATGATCGTCGTTGTCTCTAGCGCGCTGTGGGAAATGTGATGGCGATATACACAGCTTCCGTCTGAGTCTATGGCGTAGTCACAGTTTCTGCAAATGTAAACAAGCTTCTTACGCTCTCTATCCTCTTTAGGGTAAAGGAGGTCGTTGCTGTTTGGGCAGAATCGAAGACGTACTGTTCTTTCTGCCGACGGCATCTTTCTGATGCGCGGCGCGACACCTGAGCGGACGAGGACTGAGTGAGCGTAACTTAGGCGTCACGCGGAACCTTGAGAAAACCGCACGTCCGTGGCGTCAACTGAGAATATGTTTTTCAACCGGGGCTTCTTTGGTCGCCGTCTGTCCTGTCTTGCCGTACAAAATGAAAGCCGGTGTGTGGAACGCGCCGCGAGATGCTCGTCTCTCACTTGCGGAAACTCTTGCATTCGACGATCATCATCAGTACGAACTTCAGAACGTGTTTTCGATAACTAATATTAGAGAAAAATGATTACTTTATACGCCGCCGACCCATTTCGGAATGTCGCCAAAAATAACTAAAACGAAATCCGCGCTCCACCGCCACGACCGTATCCGGCAGCGAGCACGCCAACTCCTCACTATCATCGTTCGGAAACGTACGAACGGATAACTTGAAGAGAAAAATGTTTTCCGTTTCATTCCGACCCATTCAAAGCGGCAGGTGCGTTACGTTCGCACGTTGAGCACTAAATCGACTCTTCCTATCCACTTTATCCCGCGATCGGGACACGTATGCGCCACGTTCTCGCTTTTAATAGCCCTGAGAGCTGCTTCCCGAAGCGGTCACAGGACGTTTGATGTGAAACTATGATGCACGACGATTACGGTGTCCTGACTTACGCATATATTCGTTTACTTTCCGAAAACAGCCTGAGCGCGAAGTTGCATGAACCTAAGCTGTCGCGTTCGCGCACGACGGCGCGTGTGACGCCACGAAATGTGGTCACAGCGTCTGGTGCCCCTTTAACTGATCGGAAATTGCGTGTCGCTGTCATCGGTGGTGGTCCTGCCGGTGCTTGCGCCGCTGAAACTCTGGCGAAGGGTGGATGCGAGACCTTCCTGATCGAGCGCAAGATGGACAACTGCAAGCCCTGTGGTGGCGCCATCCCGCTGTGCATGGTTGGTGAATTCGACTTGCCGGAAGAAATCATCGACCGTAAGGTCACTAAAATGAAGATGATCTCGCCTTCGAACCGTGCCGTGGATGTCGGACAAACTCTGAACGACAAGGAGTACATCGGTATGTGCCGTCGAGAAGTCATGGACGACTTCCTGCGCAAACGCGCGAAGAGCCTAGGCGCGAACCTTGTCAACGGTCTTTTCATGAAAATCGAAGATCCCGGCCAAGGAAACGGCCCTATCATGGTCCAGTACAACGATTACGAAGAAGAAAGCAAGACTGGCGTTCCCAAAACGCTTGAGGTTGATGTCGTCATCGGCGCGGATGGTGCCAACTCTCGCGTTGCCAAGTGCATCGACGCAGGTGAATATGACTACGCCATCGCCTTCCAGGAACGCATTAAGATTCCAGATGCGAAGATGGAGTACTATAAAGACCTTGCTGAAATGTACGTCGGCGACGACGTGTCGCCAGATTTTTACGGTTGGGTTTTCCCCAAGTACGATCACGTTGCGGTGGGGACTGGCACGGTTGTGAACAAGACTGCCATTAAGCAGTATCAGACTGCCATGCGCAACAGAGCCGAGGAAAAGTGCGAGGGTGGTAAAATCATCCGTGTGGAGGCGCACCCGATCCCGGAACATCCGAGACCGAACAGAGTGAAAGGTCGCGTTGCCTTGGTTGGAGATGCGGCAGGCTACGTCACGAAGTGCAGTGGCGAAGGTATTTACTTCGCGGCCAAGTCAGGTCGTATGGCAGCCGAGGCCGTTGTCGAGCAATCGATGAACGGAACGAAGGAAATTGGCGAGTCTGATCTCCGTGTTTACCTTGACAAGTGGGATCGCAAGTACTGGGCGACGTACAAGGTTCTTGACATTTTGCAGAAAGTCTTCTACCGCTCTAATCCGGCGCGTGAAGCCTTCGTCGAAATGTGCGCGGATGAGTACGTGCAGAAGATGACTTTCGATTCCTACCTGTACAAAACTGTTGTGCCGGGCAATCCGTTGGACGATGCGAAGCTCCTCGCCAATACTGTTGCCTCACTGATGCGCTCGAACGCTCTTCGCATCGCGTCCAAAAGCGGTATTACTGCGTAAGATGCGATTAATTTCAATTCTTCACGGATCATCTTCGCAGCAAATTAGTAGCGCTACATCTTACAATGTTATAATCATTTTATTCACCTATGAGCACGTCACTCTTATCATTGGAAAGGCGCTCCTCTCTTTTGCTGAAGTCACACTATGCAGGTAATTTGTACAGCATTGAAACTAGTACAGTACATATTATGAAGAGATTCGAGGTTCAATTGATTGATCTTCTACTCCCTCATGGTACTGCCAAGCTTTCCTACACTCTCGACGATGTCTTTCTGCCATTGCATTCGCGTTGGACAGACTATCTGTAATACTTTCCTTTGATGGAGTGAACGAGTAACAAAATCCGAACTGCGCTTCAAATACTAGTGGTAGGAAAGGAGACACGACAAAATCAATAAGTGGTTTAATGGGGAGTAAAGGAGTGAGAATCTTAATCGCTTCACTATTCATTCTTCCAAGTCCTTGTATGGCAGCAGTTCGAAACAAACGCTTTGCGTAGTACATTTTGAGTTTAGTTAGAGCCTCAGATGGATGCTTTACATCCAAAAGAAGGTCAGACAGAACGAAGGCATCTTCAAATGCCAAACCAGATCCTTGACCGATGTTAGGCATCGTCGCATGGCACGAGTCTCCAAGCAATACGACATTTCCATCAGACCAGCCCTTGAGGCAAGGGGGGCGATCCCATAAATCCCTTTGACTGATATCTTTATCCCGTGAAATAGAAATCAAAGTACTGATTTCGGGAGCCCAGTCGCTAAATTTATCCAATAAATATTGTCTTGGCTCATTAATCTGTTCACTATCAGGACCCGCCTTGATAAAAGCATACCACTGAATACGTCCATGTCGGTCTGGACACGTCACAAAATAATGGTCTGGTCCGATGTATGCACAGTATCCAACATCGAAAAAGTCTTCAGTTTCGTGAACGGGCAAGTCACTAAACAGGCGATAACCAGTATGGGAGGCCGTACTCTTGGAACCACGCCCTGTCCCCACCTCGTCAAGCATTTGAGCCCGGACGCAACTCCATATGCCGTCTGCGCCCACAAGGATATCACCTTCAACATTGGTACTATTCTCGAGTTTGACCGAGACTTTTCCCGAAGTAAAATCCTGAGCATACGACTTAACTCTAGAACCCATCTTCAAATCTGTATTGCCGCATGATTTATCACTGTTGATAGATGCAATCTCGTCTAGCAGACAGCGCTGCAAATCTGACCTGTCAACGCAGACAGCAAAAGGCAACTGACTTCTTCTAGGTATTTCTGTAATTGCATCAAATGTGAACATCCAATCAGCCGTGTATCCGTCTTTTATGCCGCTTATCGTACCCCAGAACGGTCGACTGTTTTCTAGGATGGCCTTATAAAGTCGTTCGCTCGTTGCTTTGAGAACGCTCGTGCCGTTACTGGCCAACTGGATAGGGCCACCATACGGACGGTACTCCTGAGTACGTTCAACTACGGTCACGTTGAAACCCTTCTTAGTCAAACAAATGGCGAGAAACAAACCACCTAGTCCCCCCCCGGCTATCACGATATGGAGTTTGGGTGCGTCTCGTGTGTCATCGCCACTTTCAGTGGAAGTTCCTGAAGCGGAGAAGCGTTTTACTACGGACGCGCTCCGTCGTCGTCCTTTCAGCTTTGTATTGGCACCAATACGCACGTTCGATTTACAAACATTCGAACAAGTGCGTTCGCGAGGTATCCATAGCCGTACGTTCGCCATGGTTCCCGTCCCGAACGGAACAGCTTCGAAGTATCGGGCTGTCGTGGGTTAGAGCAGGGTGTACGGAAATTACACTGGAGAGTAGGGTTGGTACACACACTGAGATTTGTTTTTTGATAGCGGTGAGCTACTCACACGCACCACACAAATGACAAGTCAGGGTGATTGAAAGCGGTTTTAAACGATTCACAACGTCGTAACTCATATTTTTCTAGAGAGCACATTGAGCTCCTGTTCTAAGCTTTGTAACTCTCGTAGGTGTAGTTGTAGCATGTGGAACATGGGACCAAGAGTGGTGGCCCTCGTTTCGTTCTGCTTTTTTGTCAATCGTGGAAAATGAAGTGACAGCGACTAAGTTTACCGATTGTTTTGGATACGATTCTGATTGTAGAAACATCTGCGTGACAGCTTGGACCTTGGAACTGACGTCTTCACCAAAAGTAAAAAGTAACTCTCGTTCGTTGCTTGTCGACACAAACACACTGGTAAAACATTAGACACCGGGCTGTGAATCGTAAGAAGGAGCTCGAACCTTTGCGCTGTTTTGAGATCAATACTGAGCGTTTTCAACACGTTGTCCATCTCTATTTGATGTGCCTCTAGTATATCCAACTGTCTCGCAATTCTACAATGATCTGCAAACGAGGTTGCGAGCTGTGCCTATGTTGACAAACGAGTTTTATAAACCTTTAACATGAAATGAGTTTCGGAGCTTGACTGACCTGCAAATGCTCTAATATAGATCGATTGTTGATGACCTGCTTGTCTAAACTGTGAAGTCGTTGAACCTCTCTCTCAAACTCCTGCTGCAGAGGTTTGAAATATGGAAAGCCTTACGTCATATGTATCGCTTACGCTGTATTGTTCGAGGTCGCGCGACCATCGCACTGCGCGTATAGCGGCATACGTCATGTCCCGAGAAAGTTCCCTCGTCATAGCGTCCGGAGGTTTGTGTTCGTTGCCGCGGTATCTACAAGCGCCCTGATAAGTGTACAAGCGTGCGCGTCCTTGCGGCGTGTCGCGCTAGTAAATGGTATGATAAATTCACTTGGATACTGTCACTCGCGCAGTTCTTTCGCGCTCAAGTTTCCGTCGTCTCACCAATACGTTACGTGCCGCTGTATAACCAAAGTCATACGTGTGCACCTACTTCCTCGAGAGCGGGGGCTCGGATTTACGATTTCACGATTAGACGACATTCGTCCACTTCGTATAGTGAGTGGCACGAGCCCGATAAAACACATCTGACGATGGACACTGTGTACCAGTGAGAGTTAACGTCAAAGTTCGAACGGTGAGTCCCGCTTGCGCTCGCACGCTAACGTGGATACTAGATGGAGTGACTTTCCTTTGTACTCGTCCATATCTGAAATTGGGAGTTTAAAATTAGCAGAGTCCAACAATTCTTGGGGCGTGTGCTAACTCGACTAAACTTTATAATTTCACCACGGCTGTAAAACGCAAGCGATACGGACACCCAGTACGTTATCAGTATTATGTTCTCCGACCTGTTTCGTAATCTGGCCAGGGTGGTGGGTTACGCATATTGTATCGCGGCGGGAACTCTGTTTACTTTTCAAAGGAAACTTCAATACATCCCTTCGGCACAGCATCCTAGTCACCCTATTCGTCTGTCTGCAAGTTTCGCAGCAATAGAGGAGATTTTCACAGTTTCTGAAGACGGTCTAAAGCTTCATGGTTGGCATTGGCCAGCCGTTAAGGGCAGCATGTACGCCCACATCTCTATCTTGCACTTGCATGGTAACGCCGGCAACCGTGAGCACCGTCTGAGGTGGGCGTATATGATACGGCAGCAACTTGGTTGTGGTATTACTCTCATGGACTACAGAGGGTACGGTGGTAACAAAGGACGTCCTTCAGAACCAGGTCTCATTCTAGATGCTATCGCCGCTATTAAATGGCACTATGATAGGAAAAATGCAGTTGATGCCAAGCTCGTTTTGCATCTGGAAAGTATAGGAAGTGTTGCGGGGATAACTGCTCTTCTCAAAGTTGAGCCGTATGTTCAGCGTGCAATATCTGGTATAGTTGTCGAAGGTGGCCTGAGCTCTTGTATCGATATAATTCGCGATAATTTTCGCATTTTTCCTCTATCTCTTCTAATGTTGGATAAATGGAATAATACGTGTGCAGCAGCAAGACAGCTCAGTATGAAAACTCACTTCTTGAGCTTGCACGGCACGTCTGATGCCATTGTACCTCTGTGGTGCGGTAGAAAGCTCTTCGATGCAGTTGCTTGTGAGCACAAGCGATTTGTTCATTTTAATGGCGGTGGACACAATGATCTACTGGATCAGCCGACATATATCCAAACGCTAGAGGAATTTTATGCAAGACTATAGCAAATGAGCGACATACAGAACGAATCAGCTTGCCTCGGGCATGAATTGCACCTTCGCTAGAGTCACCGAATCACCCTTTCTAGTTCGTGTGACTCGTACTCGTGTATAGCCACCTCGCCGCGTTTGATAACGAGTAGACATATCAAACTGTAGTTTTTGTGCAAGTTCCTCTGACCCAAGTACACTTTGGATCCGTCGACGCGCACTTAAACTATTCTGTCCACTGCTTAATTATTTCGTGTATGGACTTGCGAAAATACTCACCTCTTTACCAATCGTGATTAATTTATCTGCGATCGTTTTGAGCATTTTAGCGCGCGTTAACGTTGTCTCCACTTCTCCATGAGTGACGAGTTGAAAGGCCATGTTTCTGTTGTACCTCTATGAAACTAGAGCTCAGATGAGAGTATGGAAAGTTTACCTCATCGCGGGAGAACGCATAAAGTTGTTTAGCATAATCGTTGCTCGGCGATAACTCAATTTTCAAAGCAGCGCTCGTCAACAGTGACGAGTGCGGCGACAGCAGACACTCCGTAGCTCGGCGGCGGATATCGTGCTTCACAGTACATGTACCCTATTCCATTTTAGTCGGAACTAGTAAAAATAGCCTATATTTCGCTACTGGATAGCTCGATTATTTTTGATATCTTTAGTCACCCTTGCAGCGTTGTGCTCATACCAAGTTAAAAGTGAAGAAGATTCTGTCGCTTCGAAGGTTAGGTTGCTCGACGTACCACGGAGTGCTGCGCACTTCCTCGTAAGGTCGCCTGTCCTTTGCAACTATCCAAGCCGACACGAACGGTTGTAGAGGTAGTTGAAGCAAGTCGTACGCGCACTTCTTTGCTTCAGACAGGATTCTCAGGCACAGGGTGACTCTCCGAAGCATGGAGAGTATTCAAGTGTTTGGGAGAGCTTCGTTGAACGAAAGGGAAGAAAAAGAAGTTCATAAAACAGAAACACGAAAACCAACAGCGCAGCCCTTACATGTCATCGTAGAGGATAAAGATTACCAGCTACATGCGAAAGTCAAGGCAGTTGCGGTAAGTGCTGCTGAAATACTATCACACGCACCCGCATTGCAGGGGACAACTGTCAACACTCAGGCGTCGGTACAAAAAACGTGGTGAACAAACCGAAGAGAACAAATATGTCTATGTCATCAAATGCCCAGTGATGTAGGGCTATCCATGGTGCTCGTACAACGACGCTTTAGAGCCAAACTGGATGGCTTTTTTTATTCTTCGAGCGGCGGTCGACAGGCCAAGATGTAAGGCGAGCTCACGGAGACACTTCTTGTCGCCAATTCCTGGTGGCAAAGTAAGTTCAGCGATCTCATGTACGGGTGTTTTCAAGATTGACAGCATGAAGTCCTCATCTAAGTAGGGGAATCGTGCTTCGCGTCCATGATCAGACAGTATGCGATCGTCTCTGCCCAAGTTTCTTTGCCAGATCCTGAGAGTGTCTAGCCTAAGGTTCTCCTCGAAAGCGTCGTTACCAAATGACTTGAAAATGTTACGATGACGAGTATATCCGCCGCACAGTTCGTCCGCGCCCTGTCCTGATAAAATTATACGACAGCTGGTTTGGTAGGGAATTCGAGCGGAACTTTGTTGGTCACTTTTGATTGTGCCGGCTCCCTTAGCTGCGAACCACAGAGCAGCGCTTATGTTAAAATCCATCGCTGATTTACTCGGATAGATCAGAGACTCGATGTATTGTCTCATCGTGGATAATTGCCTACTATGAACATTTACTTCAATGAAGCGCCAGTTGCGTCCTGGGCAAACACGCTCAAGCTCAGCAAGCGCGCTTCGGGCTGCTTTCCTATCTGGAGACCTACCACCGTCGAAACATACACTGCAAAGATCAATTATTTCATCAGCTTGAAGATTTCGGTGCAGTAAAGCACACAATATGGTGCAGTCCAATCCTCCTGAAAAGAGAACGCCAAAATATGCCTTGTCACGTTTTGAAATACTTTCATGTAAGGGAATCCGACAATGTGCGGATCTCAGCTGCACGGATCTATCGAGACAGTACCATGAAGCTTGTTTGCGGCGAATAAAATCTTCATATTCTCGTGTTCGCTTCGTTCGTACATCGTAAGGCTCACACTCTTCTGTACTACAGCCTGAGGCACCTCGACGGAAAAAGAAAAGTAATAATGCCTTGTGATCACGCCAAATGTGATTTAGCCAGATTGATTTATTAATATATTTCGCACATCTATCGATGTACGTGCGCGACGCATTCGCGTCGAAGCTGAATATCCCCGGAGGACACTCAAACCAATCATGCCCTCTCACTTGAGCTTCACGTGGTACGACAGAGCACACACTTAAATAACCACGAGAACTACTCGGAAGGCAAAGTAATAGGCTTCGCCGACCCACTATATCCTTTGCAATCCAAAGACGATGCGTTTTATGATGCCAGTAGACCAGGCTCCAAGGCCCTCTCACAGCAGAAAGTAGTTGGGAAATTAGCACGCTATCACCTTCAGTAGCATCAAGTTGAGCCAGCAACCATTTTGAATCACTATCTACTACGACTCTGTTACCGCTAGTGTAAATTTCACCATTAAACACCAGCACGTTCTTTGTCGTTTCAGAGCATAATGGTACTTTAGTTCGGACGTGGCCTCGGAGTTGAAGAATAGAGCTACGGAAAGTCACAGTCGTTCCGTGCTTGGTCGACCGCTGTACTGTGCCGGTACCGTCTGGACCCCGGCGTGCGAGTGTCAAGTCGGACGATAGGCACGCGAGTATTCGATCGCTCACGCGTGTTTGTTCTGTGAGCACGGGACGATTAAACAGTTCGGAACTTTCGGGTGTGTAGGCTACGGGACCCAGTTCCACGTGAATCCCGCACATTCTTCGCGGTGACTCACTACGGTTGATATTTGAGCGATAGAACTAATTCACACGGATGTATCTCGTGCGGGCATCACGGCGACAGCTCAGTTAGTGCCGATGCAACGCGGTGAATATCAGTAAATGTGAGAAGTCGTTCTACAGTGTCGCGCGACACCTCGAAGGCGGATCGATGGCAGATGCGACTGCGAAACTTACATCATTTTTAAAGTGCTATGAACGCCCGCGTGTTACGGGCGCATCTCAGACGACAACGCTCGGGCCCACGACGCTAAAACCCCGCCTGGATTAAAGTCTGGCGTAAGGCAAGCAAGACCTGATGAGGGGGAGTTGAGATGTCCCGACGGCCACATCAATACTCAGGCGTGCTTTTCTTTCGGAGGTTTTGGGACCGTTAAGGTGCGCTTTACCCGGACGCCGGTGCATCACCTGTGGAAAGCGTTAGTTGTAGAGCAGCCCGCGAACAAGATAACGGCGAGGCGAGACGCGTCTAAAATCTGTGACGTTTCGACAAACGAACGTGCGCGTACCTTCCCGCTTGCTGTAACTTTGTAACGCTTGGCGGCAGATTTCCGCGTTTTCATCTTCCCCGCGACGATTGACGTACTCACACGATCGTTCGCCGAAGTCGTCTTGCCGCTGGTGCACGACCCCCCCGCAAGTGAGGACTTCCGCGCAGTGAGCTTCGCCGAAGATGATGGGGAGATAAGTCGAGTGATACTCATGGAAGTAGTCGCGACGGGTGCAAACATTTGCGAGTCGTGGCGGCGGCGGCGGCGGCGGCGGCGGCGGCGTGACCGAGCGTGCGGAGTACGCGGACACGACGTCACGGATAGCCTTGCCCTAAAAAAGGGTTTCTTTTATTATTTTCCGGCGGCTTCGGTTAGTCATTTTTGTCATTAGGTGAATCGAAGGAGTTCATACTCGTGTACACACACAATATACGAAAAGGCAATTTCACGTAGTGTACACATACGAAGAGTATCAAAGAAATGCCCAACTGTACCGCAGTTCCCAACACAGCACGCCGTTGACCACATTGCGCCACTTTGCCTCATCTGGCTTCCCTGTAACGTGGATGCCGCACGATCCGTTAGCTTCTGGGTTCACTTTCAACCAGTATCATGCAAATGACACTACACGGAAGGTAAAGGCGGCGACAAAAACGGGGACAACAATCTGTGGGGTGGTTTTCTCTTCCGGCGTAGTTTTGGGAGCCGATACTAGATCGACGAACGGAGAGACAGTGGCGGACAAAAATTGCGCGAAGATCCACTATCTAGCTCCGAACATGTTTTGCTGTGGTGCAGGTACAGCGGCGGATACTGAGGCTGTGACAGGTAGGCTGACCACTCGGCTTCAGAGCTTTTCTAACTTGCCGTCAGGTTCTGTATCTTCTGAACTTTTACTACATCGTTCTTTTTCGGACAGGCCGAGCAAAGTAGTCACGGCGCTGACGATATTGAAGGAGCGGCTTTTCAAATACCAAGGGCACATTGGAGCTGCGCTGGTCCTCGGCGGTGTTGATGGAAACGGTCCGCACATTTTCTCTGTATATCCGCATGGCTCTTCTGACTCCCTCCCGTACGCAACAATGGGTAGTGGCTCCCTTGCAGCGATGGCTGTACTAGAATCTGAATATCAGGAGGGGCTGGATGAGAACGGAGCTAAGAACCTAGTTACTCGCGCGATTAAAGCGGGCATTTTCAACGATCTTGGATCAGGCTCTAACGTAGATCTCTGTGTCATCACGATCGATGGGGCCAAAGAACTTCGAAATCATCAAACTTACAACGAGCGATCGTGCAATCTTCGAGAGAGCCCGCTTGTAAGCGAGAAAGTCGAGCTAAACACCAGCAACTTGACACGTGCGACGGCGGCATCTAAGCCTATAAATACGCCACGTGCCATTCAAAATTTGTGAGAGGTGCTTTGAACTGTTGACCAAAATGTATGTTGGAGTCAAAGATGCTCTCTAGTATGGTTCGCGTATGGAAAATGATCGCAGTTTATATTAGTAGGTAAGCTTGAGCGATTGACGTAGATCAACGCTGAAACGTTCTTACTTCAAATGATACTAGTTCTAGAGAAGTTTGTTTGAATTTAGATGCGGAATCAACTTACACACTACAAGTTACGAGAGCTCACTGACTAATTATTTTACTATATTTATCAGTAAACGAATCGAATTCGAGCTTCTCACATCTCACATCCTATCTAACACATACGAGAGAGCCAGCGTGTGAGTTGGATTTAGTCTAAAACCCTGAAGACCATTGAAAGCTATAGTTGCCTGTTCCACAAGTTGAAATTGCACACGCGCAACTCCGTCAGCACCTTGTGTTAATCGTGCGTCTTCAAATCCAGGAAATTGTTCGAAAAGTATTTGCAGCATGCTATCCGTCGTGGTTGCAGGTAACCCTTTAACACATATGATCCTACTGCTGGGTGCGTCAGTGGTGCGATCTCTCTCACTTATCGAACCAGTTTGTGCACGCGACCTTGTCGCCTTTTCTTTAGCCTGACTATCCGCTTTCCTCATCGCATGAGTATCGCTAGATCGGTTAGTAGAAACTCCGCTGCGGTGTAAGAACACATCAGATACACTGTGTGCATAGGACAAACGCTATAAGGAATTTGTGAAACGACATAAAGATAGAAAAGTAGCTCCTTACCAAAGGTTTGTCATAAAATGTAAAGCCGTTCAGATAACTGATTGCGCTTTGAGCAGCTGTCCTCTCTTCAAAAATTACCCACGCTTGTCCTCTGAGTTTGTATGTCTTCGCAGAAGTGACCTGAAGAATTTTCCCGAACTGCGAGAATGCTGCATACAGAGCAGACTTGAGATCTGCCGCAAAACTTAACTTACGACACAATACAGTTCAAGAAGGAACACGCACCATTTTGGTTCACTTTTTCATTTAAGTTTTGCACATAAACCGTACTGACTGGGGAATCCATCCTCAGCCAAAGTTTTCCAGCCGCCGTATTGAAAAAAGGTACTTCACCGTCGTCGACCGTCTTCACTACACCAAAATACGCTATCGTAAAGTGATGACACGTACGTGTTGGATCCGAGTCTTAGCGAACGCTTACGGACGCAAATACGAGCGCGTTGTGCAAGAATGCTCCCAAGAAAGAAACAGTTCGGTTTGTTTACGAATTTTTTCACACGGACGCATTGTTATCACGAATAATGTTTAGCATTCGAGATGATACAATATGACATATTGATAGTAAGATTGTATATAAATTATTGAAAGAAAGCCGGGTCTTCGAGAAACGTGGGCATCTCGCGCAAAAACGACCCTGCGGCTGCCGGGCGTCCCAGAACAATGTGGCTTTCGAACAAGCATGTCGAAACCGCAACGAGCGTTTTATCGCTGCATAAATGTGTTCGGCATCCGTTATCTTGTGTTCCTTTACGAATGTTGGAGCTGGAGGTTACACGGAGCTGCAACGGTGATCGCTATGACGAACTGGATGTATGACACTTCGTTGAAATTGCGTTCGTGGTGGCGCCGATTTCGCAGCAACGTACGTCTACGATTCCACTACAAGATTCATTGCTCACTAGCGACGAGTATAGAGGACCCGAGGTGCACAAGCTTTAGTTGACTGGGAGAATCCACTAGTGACTGGACGAAACAAGAGGTGAGTTTACTGTCAAACTGCAGATGAAAAATCACGATTGCGCGACTAGGCACGCGCACTGCAATCTTTATGCGTTCTCTTCGACGGGAGAATCTCATCGCTTTTGGGATTCTGGAGGTAAATGGTCCACGCTCGGAACCCTCAATAACATGGTGGTGTTAAATGGTCACTGGAAATTTCACCTCGCACCCGAACCGTCTAAAGTGCCAACATCTTTTTACGAACGCTGTTTTGAAGACGACGAATGGGGAACCATCCCAGTTCCATCAAATTGGCAGTGCGAAGGACATGATGAACCAATATACACAAATATCCAGTATCCATTTCCTCTGAACCCACCAAGTGCACAACGAGACGGAAAAGTTGGCTATACAAATTCAACAGGATGTTACAGAACCACTTTTCAGGTCCCGGACGAATGGGTATCAGGACAAAGGCGTATTTTTATGACGTTTGATGGCGTTGATTCAGCGTTCATGTGTTGGCTCAATGGCACATGGATTGGTTACTCAGAGGACAGTCGTCTACCTGCAGAATTTGACGTAACGAAAGCGATGCAAACCGATAACATCCTTGCAGTTCAAGTGATGCGATGGTCAAACGGAAGCTATTTAGAAGATCAGGATCAGTGGTGGCTGAGTGGCATTTATCGCGACGTACGGCTTTATTCCAAACCAGTGGTGTTCATCGCAGACTATCAAGTGACAGCCGATATTTCTAAGAGCCAAGCGTCAATATGTGTGGGAATTGAGCTGCAGTCACACCTGGATCATATTTCCGACGAAATCGCGGCGATCACAGTGAAAGTGTTGGATAAAGGACGTACCGTGTGTGAAACAAGCTCGAACGAGTTTCGCAAGGTTATTGGCGAGAAACCTGGCTTCGGGAATCAAAGTACAGTTCCACCAGATAACCGATATAAAAGCAACTTACATTGCCACCTGCAGAGTCCAAAGTTGTGGTCAGCCGAAAATCCTTACTTATACCGTTTAGTCATCACTTTAGTATCCTCAGCAGGCGAAGAAGTCGACTGCGAAGCGTGCAGAGTGGGTGTAAGAAACATACAAATATCAGGCGGCCAGCTTTTAGTCAACGGCACGCCTATCATTGTTCAAGGAGTCAATCGACACGAGCACTGCCCAAAGCATGGAAAATGTGTTAAAGAAGACTTAATGGTCCAAGACATACGGTTGATGAAGCAAAATAACTTTAATGCAGTACGGACAGCACATTATCCCAACCATCCACGTTTCTATGATCTCTGCGATGAATATGGATTATACGTGGTGGATGAAGCCAACATAGAAACACATGGTTTTCAGTCATTATTACACTCGACAGGTTTCCTATCAAATAAAGAAGAATGGGAAAACGCTTTTCTCTCAAGGTTTACGCGAATGGTGCATCGGGATTACAATCATCCATCAATAATAATTTGGTCTCTTGGTAACGAATCTGGTTTTGGTAAAAGCCATGAAAAGATGGCACTTTGGGCTAGAGATACGGATAAAACTCGACCAATCATGTACGAGGGGGGCGGTGCGCGTACTAGTTGTACCGATATTATTTGCCCTATGTACGCCAGAGTCGAAGTGTGCTATAAACTTGCGTATTACAAAAATGAGAAAAGGCCATTAATATTATGTGAATACTCACACGCCATGGGAAACAGCAACGGGAGCTTAGATAAATATTGGTTACACTTTAAGCAAAACAAAAGGTTACAAGGAGGCTTTATTTGGGATCTGGTCGATCAAGGTCTGATAAAACAAGACGAGCTTGGGCAGGAATTTTGGGCATATGGCGGTGATTTTGGCGACAAACCAAATGACGCCCAGTTCTGTATCAATGGCCTAGTTTTCCCGGATAGGACAGTGCATCCCGCCATGTATGAAGCAAAGTATTTACAGCAGCCTGTCAGTGTTGAATGGTCATCGGAAGGTCAGTATAGAAACGTCACGATAACGAACTGGTACCACTTTTCGCAACTTTCTCATTTACACATGCTTCTGCACGCATGTTCATACGATGGAAGTGAGATATTCCACGCAAATATCGAACTTCCGGCGATATATCCAGGTCAGAAGCATACATTCGACGTTCAATCTTTAATCGAATCGTCCGTTGTGAATAGACGCCACATGAGTTCTGTGGCTTTGCTAAACTTTACTTCTCACTTACGCAGCAAAACTGTGTGGGCTGGCGCAGGTTTTGAAGTGGCAAAATCTCAACTGGTGTTGCCGAAATTCTTTCGATCAAATGATATGCCAATATCAACTAATTTGACTTCGAAGATTGATGTCCGCCAGTCTGATGGTTTAGTTATTGCTTCGAGTAATGGTGTTGAGTGCTGTTTTGCTTCATCTGGAAATTTCGCAGGATGCATTCAAAGTTTGAAAGTTCATGATGGCCTGGTAATCATGGGTCCAATTCATCCATGCTTTTGGAGAGCACGCACAGACAATGACCGTGGAGGGGAGGGGCTTTCATACTCAAGTAGGTGGATTGATGCTGGACTTGACCAGCTCAAAATTATGAAAGAGCCATGTATATCGATGAAATTTGTAGATGACAGTTTTCATGTGAAAAGTTGCTTTACGCTAGTATCAAACGGGGATGGGTTTAAAAGGATGGTAGATGTATGCATGACGCATATTTTCATGCCGTCAGGCGAGGTGCACGTCAATAGTTGCATGAACATCGTCGCTGCCTTGCCTGAACTACCTCGTGTTGGTATAAGATTCAAGTGCAACAAAAACTTTCAGGGCGTGAGTTGGCTTGGACGAGGGCCACATGAGTGTTATCAAGATCGCAAAGCATCTGCGATTTTCGGAAGATATACCTCCACTGTTGACGATATGCATACACCGTATATAGTCCCGAGCGAGAATGGTGGTCGATCAGATATTAAATGGGCAGCACTTGAAGACTGTGCTGGGAGACGCGTTCAATTCACAGCTGAGAGTCCGATTTTATTTAGTCAATTCTCGGCATCCAACTTTGACCTTGAAATGCTTGATCATGCAACTCATACCAATGAATTACGACGCGCCGACTACGTGAACGTCCATCTAGATATGTATCATATGGGTGTTGGGGGTGATGACAGCTGGTCGCCCTCGGTACATAGCGAGTTCACGAGCAAAGCGCGGGAGTGGAACGTTAGTTTTACGGTTCACACATCAAGATGCAATTAGATTACACGTAGATAAAAATACTTTCGCGCTGACTGTAACAATCAAGAAGTTGTAAATCAAAAGAACAGTGTTCATGGAATTACTCCAGCTCACTCAAGTATGCTTCCATCTCCGCATTTTCTAGAACTCTAAATTCAGAGTTGTGCACGACACCTACAGTGCAGCACGCAGTACTGATTGTACCATCTGGACATGTTTCTCGCAACGCTCTGAGACTGTGTTGCACAAGCTTGAACGTGTTCAGAAGAGGAGAGGAGATAAAAATACCACGTTTACCTGGTCAAGGGACATCTCCGACAATCGATACTTCTCAAGATATGTTCTTGCTGCCTGGGATCGACTGCCTGCGTAACCGCTCAATTTCCAACAATTTGAAATAACAAGCGTAATCTCACCTATCCCAACTGCCTCACTTTCGTACGCGTCACCTGATGGTAGCAACTGGTGAAGGTGCAAACCACTTTCATCAGAACCTGCAAGAAGTATACCTACCCCGTATGGACGACGAGATGCATGTTGTGTGCACGCCTACGGAAGTAATGGGTGAAATAATCAAACTGCAAATGCTAAAAGCTCACCTGAAGTTTTCTGGCTGTGGCTGCGCTTAAATGTGCAACTCTAGCTTCTCTATTGTAGACAAAGCTGGAATTAATGGCCGTGTTCCGCAGAATTGACGCAATCTGATGCCCGTCTGAAACGAGTCCCGATACAGCAATGCCTGCATTCTTACTAATAGGAAAAATTTTTTCATGGCGTGCCGCGAGCTCAGAAGAGCTACGTTTGAGAGCTGCGATCACCACAGCGTTTGACCCCTGGAAGTCTGAGTCAGCTCAATCACTTTTGTATGCATAGCAAGAGATTTCACTGAGAAAGAGTTATACCTTGCATCCTACCACAGAACTTCCCTGCGTGACTGCCTCAATTGCGTCTGAAGAAAGGATGTGTTTAGCTACAGACGATTTCAACTCACTTAGACTCACATTCGACTTGATGCAGTCGTCCGTGTGGACTCCAACTCAGAACATCCTGTGAAGTGATAATTAAAGGGAACTGAGAAAATTGAGTGTCTGCACTCACCTGGTCGTACTGGTTTCGAAACATTCTACAATCTTACGCTTAATTAGTGAACGTGGCGCCGCTGGTGTGGAGCGAACTGGCTGCAAGGTGGTTCGAACACAAAGATGAACCGATAAACGACACTTGATATCATACCAGTATATAGTACTTTCCACGTCCTACCATATGATATAGTATTGATATTTATATCAGTATTTAGGCCGACTAATCTTAGTCAGCCTTATCATAATATATAAGACCTTTTAGTCTCTTTTTTCGAAATTAGTGCAAAACGTGGGTCTATTTTGTACTAATTTAGTCGTTTTAGCCGCCCTGATGCGAGTTTAATTAGGCGATGTGCAGAGGAGTGCGCACTTGGATACGACGCGCCGTGTAGACGAAACGCCCTGCTTTCAACGGCCGTTGAACTTCCCACTGTCCGCTGCAAGGAAGTGCAGTATCACGATAGTGCTCTGCAACACAGCCGAAAGAAGGCATTTCTATGACGGGCGGCACGAAAGGACGATTGTCCGAGTCTGAACGATGTCTTTTGCGGACAAGCCGCGTGTGCGACGAAATCGATAGTGTTCGTCAACCAAATATGCTCACTGAAAATACGATAAGACTGAAAATTCTGGGTACCACGATAAAAAATCTTGAAGATACGTTGGACGTTGTTGCTTTAGTATCAGACTTCAGGAAACAAGAAGAGGCGATGCGTGTTGCTTTGTCGCTATCAGACTATGGAACTGTAGCGAAGCACGCAGCAAGTTGCTGCGATATACTGCAGAAAAAGGTTCTTTGCGAAGAAAGATCAAGATTTTCTGCGAAACGACTTGGTTTATTTGAACAAGTGCTGCAAACTGTCCGAAAGGCACTGAAGGCACTAATTCCTACGAAAGATTTGGCTGTGATATGCGACCTCGTTAATGTACTTCCATTATTGAATTCTCAAGAAGAGGGAGTAGATTTCATGTCTCAACGTATTCGAGATAGCCTACTCAGTTCAATAGCAGAGAGTGCAACAGAGAATCGGTCGATGTCGAAAAGAGTGACCCTCGTGCTCAGCCAAGCATCACAACTCGTTGACAAAGTGTGTTGCAGCTTATCGCAGCAATATGACTGCGTATCTATCCAGCGCTTTGTCAATCAGTCTTGCAAGCATTTAGCTGGTATAACAGCTGAAGTGGCAGGAGAGTTTACGTACGAAAACGAAGTTGAAGACATAGATGAAGCCAATATTGGCGAACTCATATTGACTAGTCGCGCCTGTAGTATTTTTTGGTGGGAGTTGAGTTCACGCATGCGGAATATCTTCACGAATCAAGTGCAAATAGACAGTAATTTCGGTTGGTATGACGATGGTAGCGATAAATTAATGTCCATGTATATGGCAGCAGAAGTACGTTTGCTTCGCAGTCACTACCGACGAGCGATTGCTGAGACATTATGTAGTACCAGTTGCAAAGTCTCTTCTGTCCATGACATCTTTTACGTTATGAGGCGAAGTTTTGAGAGGGCTTACATATCAACGTGGGCGCAAGCGCTCAAATCCGTCCTTGAAGAGATCACACGGATCTTGTCAGAAATGTTTGATGACATTGAGCGAACAGTTAAAATGCCAGCTAAAGAAGTTTTTGTTTCAAGTTTGCCCGACCTTGGTGCGCGTATCCTGACTGACGTTGAGTTGTTCGATCAACTCATAGAGCGACCTGAGATGTCACAACGCATACACATGGCATTGTTATCTGAGACTGTGATGGCATTTAGTGCAAGTTTTCTCACAAACGCAAAATCTTTGATTCATGATGGAACATACAAACGAGGCAATCAAAATTGTTCCATGGACGACTGTTTGCATAGTTTAGATTCAATAACCGTTGCATTTTCCAAGTTATCATCCGAGCTAATGGCAGCACTCGCACAAGATCTACTCAATGTCATGAAGCAAGTAACTAATGAGATATCTTTAACGCAGTACGTACTATCAGGCGAACAGTTTGAATCCATTAACGTAAAAGAAAGCTGGGTAGAGCCTTTACTGTGGTTTTTTGAGCTCTTTTCTAAGAGGATTGAGAATTATTGTGAAGAGGCTGGTGATTGGGTTACAAAGCTGATACACGTATTGATCAAACGAATAACACTGGTATTAGAAATGACGATGTTCAACTACTTGCGTTTCAACCAGCTTGGATCCCTAGTGTTTGAGCGTCAGGTTAGGGCACTGATTTTAGGGCTTTCGAATTTAAGCCAACCAAATACACGAGCTGAATTTTCACGATTACTGAGTGCATGTCGTCTTCTAAGCCTCGACCACGTGCACGACGTAGCAGACTACCTTGACAACTCATCTGGTTTGATTTTGGAACTAAACATCAACGAAGTCACACAGGTGCTTTGTCTCCGAGACGATTTTTCTGAAACAAATATACGAGAAATTCTTGACAATTTATTCATGGAACCTAGATAATACATAAAAAGCTATCGATAGAACTACTACTCTCGAGTGGACAGACTACTCTCGAGGCAACACCAAACATCACGGAATTAGTTTAGTAATATTTTCGACACTCGTGAATGGTTGTATGTTGAAACGCTCATACGCGGCTTTCTCAAATATGGAACCGACTTTCAACAATTCTATTTCTCCAAAAGCTCTCCCTATTAACTGGAATCCGATTGGGACAGTTGTACCGCGAACAGCAGGCTTCCCTCTTACAACAAGTGCCGGAAGACCGCTCAGGTTGACATTCACGGTCATCGCGTCACCTGTGTACATCTCGAGCGGATTTTTAAGTGATACATTTAGTTTAGGAGCCACAGTTGTCGCTACAGGTGTTAGGAGGGCATTATACGTCCTCAACTTTGACTGTAACTCATTGGCTACAGTTTCACGTACCTTATTCGCGCGCTCATAGTACGCGTCAGCATAGCCAGCAGAGAGTGTATATGTTCCCATCAAAATTCGCCTCTTCACTTCACTGCCGAGATGTTTCGAACGAGTCGACGAACACAGCGTCGTCCTTGATTGAGATTGCAGACTCGAGCCTTCCCGTATGCCATCATAGCGAGCAAGGTTACTGCTTGCCTCCGATAATGCTAAAATATAGTAGGCAGGAAGACCATCCATGAATGTGTCACAGGATATCGTGTCAACTTCAGCACCTAAATCACGCAAGAGGTCAATCGAGTCCAAAAAACTATTCAAAACTTCTTCAGCGATTCCACCCTCGAGTGCTTGCCTCACAATCCCGAATCGGTATCCACACAGTGGTCTATCATTAGAGATCGGCTCAAGGTTGAAAAAATCGGCCACATTTGTATTGATGCGTGTCAAGTCATCATGTCCTCTGTGTCTTGATAACGTATTGAACATAATAGCACAGTCTTCTACACAAGAGGTCAGGGTACCAACACAGTCAAATGATGAAGCATACGCCATTAGACCATTTCTAGAAATGGCTCCATAAGTCGGTTTCAAGCCAACAACTCCACAATGTGACGCCGGTTGCCGAACGGATCCGCCTGTGTCTGATCCTAAAGCTGCAACACACTGCTTGGAAGCTACAGCGGCTGCTGAACCACCGGAAGAGCCACCAGGAACGCATGCTTGATCCCAAGGATTGCGTGTTGCGTTGAAATACGAACTTTCCGACGTGCTTCCCATGCCAAATTCGTCCATGTTCGTTTTCCCTACGATAATCGCGCCAGCGTGCCGGAGACGACGCACTACAGTTGCGTCGTAGGGGGGGATATACCCTGCAAGTGCGTTCGAACCTGCTGTGGTCGGTAAATCTTTTGTACAGATGTTATCTTTTACTGCGATGGGGATTCCGGCAAGAATTCCTCTATCGATACCCCTGCTGAGCTCGTCATCGATCATTTTGGCTTGCGCAAGCGCGAGGTCTGTGTCAAGCGCAACGAAGCTATTCAGTGTACCATTGGTCTGCTGTATTCTACGTAAATAGCTCGCGGTCAAGTCAACCGCACTTATCTCACGATCCCGCAGTTGCTTTGCAATGTTCTGTATACCGTGTACATCGTTAGCTGTATCCTTAACGGCGCCCAACGTCAAGGCTGAAAACCTTCTTGCTGGCACCAATGAAAACTTTCGGAGTGTGCTGCCGGCATTTCGAGCGCCCCACCTCGCCCGCTGCGGAAGCTCTGTTGTGCCCGGCATACGGCCCTTAGAGTAGTCGAAACAAGAAATTAACGACATTGATGAATCGGACTGTCGCGACGCGCAATCGCAAGCGTGCGACGAAACCTCTCAACCGGCGTCGCGTCGCAGGACTAGTAACTAGTCACTAGTTCCGCGTCTGGATTTTCTGTGTAAAATACTGAGAGATAATGCACATGTAATGAACCCAATCCCGTATTATAGTAATACTAACGCCTATGTCTACACTACATGACCTAGACCTACATATAGACTTAGCGCGTATGAATAAGCATTAGACAAGCACGCACGACACCCATCGCGACATATAAATCCTCCGAGGTTTCTCAAATACGACGAAGGATGCCGTTTTTGATGAGTTTCCAGGATACTGTATTATATTTCCTCTAACGAGTGGCATCATCGGCCGACGGCCGTTGGGAAGATGATGTCAGTACTAAAGGATTTAGTGCTTTAGTGCTTATGTGGAAAACTGCTTACGATCGTCTGAAGAGACTGCCTCTTCCCGGTAGGGCTTTGATATCGTATCAGTATGTATTACTTTCCACGTCCCTAGGGACGTGCGCGCCGTCGGAAGTGCTAAAACTCGCGACACGTACTGTAAATAATTATATGAACAAAATATGAAAAGGTATATAGATCGCCGCGCGTAGTTTGGGCAAACTGTCACATATCGGCGTCGCGTGAACTCGTTTGTGACGTTTCGTCTACTCACTTCAGCTAAGAACGCGCATTGAGACGTCCGTTCCGGCGCATCCTTGGTCTCGTCTAAGGCGCCGCATGCGTACATAACGCAACCGATCGAACACTTACGCCTGCTCAGTGTAAATCGCCGACCGTCGCACAACGCAACCTGAGACCAAGCGTTGGGTGGCTGAAGTTGTACGTGCCGTCCGCCTTCGGCATGTAAGTCAAGTTTTATGACGCGCTGCGGCGCGAAAACAGCACGTTAAGTCCCTCGGCCGTAAAGCATGCCATAGTTTCGCGCGAGCCACACGACAATCTTGTCGACCGTCGCGTCGCGCCCTGGATGGCCCACTGGTGAGAGCGAGCACGAGTTCTACTTGGAACTTGTCCCCAGGAAGACAAGTCATCTACTTGCTTACTACAATAGGCGGGATTGGATGTACTTCGCCCGTTCAAAAGTACTAGGGAGCGAAATTTAGGAAAAGCATCGGCCACTAAAGTAGTAAACTGGAATGATTACGTCGCTCAGTTTCAGAAGCGCTCACCAAAGCGGATGTAAGTCGAGCCAATTCCTTGGTTGTTATCGATACACCATTCAGCGCGTACCGGTCCAAGTTTTAGTCCAACACCACAGCTTGCTCCTTTGCCAGCTCGGCGATAATACTCTGTAGGGTTCCCCAGTACTCTACCGCTCGAGTCTAAGTCAGAGCAGCTTTCCCAAAAAGCAAAAGCGTGCGTGTTGACGTATGGGACTGGCAAGCGAAGTTCAACAGCAGACTCAAGAACTGAACGTGAGACACCAAGCTCACCAACACTGTACCCACGGCAAGAGTGTGGGCCACCGAGTGTAAATGCATCGTAGGCACTGCAGTTACCTAAGATGTGTCCGAGCTTAACATGAGCTACGAGGACTGGAGGTGGTAGCATGGTCTGTTTACTTTCGGAGACCAGCTGTACAAACCTTGTCATCTCTGCTGTCAGTCTATTGAGCGTCGGTAAGCGTGCACTTAGACCAATCGATTGATCGAACTGCAACATATCCCTAGAACCGACTTGTGTCCCATTCACAAACTTCGTAGTGTCCCGAATGTTGTTACTTTGTAGCACCAGCATCCTGTCAGTTCCGGAGTCAGCATGAGTTGTACGCGGTCCATCGGCAGCGAGCAGACCGTTTGACAATTGCTTCACTCCGTGCGCGCATATGGCCCCCGAATCATCACGCGACGTAATCTCTTCCAGAATGACACTTGAACTCGATCGTGACTGGCGACTAAAATTTTGACTCAAAGTTGCTTTTACACCAGCTCTGTCAATCCATATTCCGGGGACTTCTTCCATCAAGGGGCCTCCCGTGAACGTTGGCGAAAGTTTTCGCGTATTGAATACCGCAGTCTTAAACGAAGACTTGAGTTTATCACCATCCCCGTAACAATAAGGATGTACATACTCGAGTTTAAAGCCGAGATCATCCTGTGGCTGGAAAAAGTTTGCGGTCGAAACCGAGCCAAAAATTTGACGGCCCCAGCCATCGAGATTCCGTTGTTCAACGAAGACTGATCCACCTGGTCTAGCCGAAACTAAATCGGGTCGCCCCTGCTCGCCAGGAGCGATGCTCCATTCTAATTCGGTTTCTGCGGTACGAATAGGTCTCTCACGTAACATGATATCGACTTGTACCTTTGTTGGATCTTTTTCATCAGGACGAGGAACAACTTGGACGTTATCGAACAACTGCAGCAAGAATATATCTCTTAATGCAGTTTTCGCGTCTTCCACATTGTAGAGTTTGCCTACTTGAAAGTTGTGCTCGCGTTGAATAACTCGTGGGTGCGTGAAACCCTTATTCCCAGCAATAACTTGCATATTATCATCAAGATATACAGCCTGCACCCGAGAAATTTCTCCTTCCACCACATGGGCAATGACTTCTCCGTTTTCCATTCCGTCGAAGTGAGATATGGTGCCGAATGTCAGACCTTTACTCGTGTAATAACTCTCAACTATGTTCTTTGCTGTAGCCAAAACACGAACGGTGCAATTCTGACTTTTTTGTGCAGCTTGAAGAACTTGAGTCTCAACGTCCTTCGGTAAAGCGGTTGCTCCAGCAACTCGAAATGTTTGAACTTTTGGCCAAATTTTTTCCCTGAAGACAAATTCAACTGCGTAACCATCTTTTTTGGGAGTCACGTTTGCATCGACGTTGGCGAACAATCCAGTATTCAGAAGTTGATCCAAGTCATCCGACAAATCCTTTTTCGAAAGCTCAGCACCACGACGTGCATTCAAACCCTGGAATAGTTCTGACTATAAAATGAGGAGTTGTTAGAGTTATGGAGAACAAGCTGAAGTAAGACATACCTTAGTTGGGATCCCAGGTCCAGTTGGTAGATTTGTGGCCAAAACGGACTCGCAAATGAAGCTATCTTTATTTTTCGGTTTCTTGGATTGACTTCGAGACGGTAAGTCTTCGATTTCTTCGTCATCGTCGTCATCGTCGTCGTCGTCGTCGTCGTCGTCGTCATCGTCATCGTCATATTCGTCGCCAACGTCTCCAGCGTGTAATGAAAGGTCTTCTCCATCTTTCGTGCTTTCGTCATCGCGAGCATACGCAGGTAGAGCACCAAGACCGCCGACGTAGTCCCCATTACCACCACCACCACCATGAAAGAAGTTACCACTACCATTTCCTCCCCCGCCGAACGCGACGCACAGGACAGGTGCTGCCAGCGAGGAGAAACCTCTTGCCGCAACGTATGACAACACTAACCTTCGAAGCATTGTTGCGGGCAAAGAGAAACTTGACGAAGGTTTTTTTTCGCTGAAAACACGAGGCTGTTTCGATTTATGTGCTTGCACGACCATGCGCACGCCGTGGTGTCGCGGAAGACACTTTCGTCGCATCTCGGAAGGTCTTGTTCCGGACGACAACGCTGATAACGGCGCCACTATCGAAGCGCATGATGGCGTCATCAGAGAATAATCTCGAACGAATAACGAGAGTAAATGAAGTGTCACGCTCAACTCTCTCTCGACGTCGACGTCCCCGTACGCGGGAGAAAGCAAGGCGACAACCCGGCTCACAACCACTGCAGCCAAAACCCTGCGATGTGGGCCTTTTTTGTTCCTTTACGAGCTTTACGACTGATGATCGCTCTGGAAACTTCAAAGGGTGAAAATACTCAATATATGCATTCCTGAGAGGCACCGCGCGCCGCCGGGCGGAAAGAAGGTTCGAGAAAAAGTCGGTGCGCTCCGTCAGAACTACGCCGATTCACGTGTACGATGATGTCCACCTTTCCGGCTAGCAACATGTTGCAGCGCCACGCAACAAAACAACACTGCTGGAGATCGTCCAAGTCCAGCGCGTTCGCAGGGACTCGCCTTCTCTGCAAGAAGGCTGCTCCTGCTTGCAGAGCGAGGGTGACCGCATTGAAAGTGCGCGCCGAGAAAGTAGTTGGTATTGATCTGGGCACGACAAATTCTGCGGTATGTTTGACTGAATTTTTCGCGCATCGATTTCCGTGCTCCTCACAGTGGCTCGCGCACGCGTTAACCATCATCGAACTGACAAAGCATTTTCGAACCTCGCTATGCAGGTCGCCGCGATGGAAGGAGGTAACCCAACAATCGTCACCAATTCTGAAGGTGGGCGAACGACGCCCTCTGTTGTCGCGTACACGAAAAATGGAGAGCGTCTCGTCGGTCAAATTGCAAAGCGCCAGGGTGTCGTGAATCCTACGAACACGTTTTCTTCGGTGAAGCGGTTCATTGGTAGAAAGTTCGCCGAAGTGGATAACGAAGCTAAAGAAATATCATACTCCGTCATGAACACCGCTGGGTCAGTGAAAATTGACTGTCCTGCTCTTGGAAAGCAGTTTGCGGCTGAAGAGATATCCGCTCAAGTCCTACGTAAGCTTTGTGATGACGCCTCAACTTTCCTTGGAGACAGCGTGACGAAGGCAGTAATTACTGTTCCAGCATACTTCAATGATAGCCAACGTCAAGCAACTAAGGATGCCGGACAAATTGCTGGTATTGACGTGCTGAGAATTATAAACGAACCCACAGCTGCTTCTTTGGCTTATGGCTTTGACAGAAAATCGAACGAAACCATCTTAATTTTCGATCTTGGCGGTGGCACTTTCGATGTGTCCATCCTTGAAGTGGGAGACGGAGTTTTCGAAGTTCTTTCCACATCTGGTGACACGCACCTTGGTGGTGATGACTTCGATAAGAGGATAGTAGATTGGCTTTCTGACGATTTCAAGGCTGCTGAAGGCATCGATCTTCTCGCCGACAAACAGGCATTACAGCGACTCACAGAAGCTGCTGAAAAAGCAAAAATGGACCTCTCCTCTACCACATCAGCCAATATCTCTTTACCATTCATCACTGCGACGGCTGACGGCCCAAAGCACATTGATACGACGCTTAGTCGTGCCAAGTTTGAGCAACTGTGTGAAGACCTCATCAGTCGATGTCGATTACCTGTAGAGCAGTCGCTCAAGGATGCGAAGTTGAGTCTCTCCGAAGTCGACGAGGTTATTTTGGTTGGAGGTTCTACAAGAATTCCTGCTGTCAGGGAACTTGTGCGAAGCCTTACGAAGAAGGAGCCTAACATGAGTGTTAATCCTGATGAAGTCGTCGCTCTTGGAGCTGCTGTTCAGGCGGGTGTTCTAGCTGGTGAGGTATCCGACATAGTTCTCCTCGATGTCACACCACTTTCTCTTGGGCTTGAGACTCTTGGTGGTGTGATGACGAAGCTCATTCCGCGTAACACTACCTTGCCCACTTCGAAGTCCGAGGTTTTCTCGACGGCAGCGGACGGTCAGACGAGCGTAGAAATCAATGTTCTTCAAGGTGAAAGAGAGTTCGTGAAGGACAATAAAAGCCTCGGTACTTTCCGTCTTGATGGTATCCCTTCTGCACCTCGTGGCGTACCACAGATTGAGGTCAAGTTCGACATTGACGCGAACGGGATTCTCTCAGTGGAAGCGTGCGATAAAGGTACTGGTAAAAAACAGGATATTAAGATTACAGGTGCGTCCACTCTCTCTTCTGATGAAGTTGAAAGAATGGTCGCCGAGGCAGAATCTTTTGCCGCAGAAGACGCCACTCGTCGCGAGGCTGTGGAAGTAAGAAATAGTGCGGACTCAATGGTTTATCAAACCGAAAAGCAGTTGAAAGAGCTAGAAGACAAAGTACCAACCGATGTAGCGGACAAGGTGAAGGAAAAAGTTGCAGACCTGAGAGCTGCCTTGGCTGCAGAAGATGTCGAAAAAATGAAAAGTGCTCAAGAATCTCTTCAGCAAGAAGTTATGGCTCTTGGGCAAGCTATGTACCAAGGTGAATCGTCTTCAAGCACGTCAGCCACAGCGGAGAGTTCTTCGCCTGACGACGTGATCGATGCTGAGTTCAGTAGCGACAAGTAAAGTCGGACCAGTATTTTTTGTTCTCATTGTGAGGATAGACTAGCGCTGGACTAATAAGAGAATATTCTCAGGTGAAACTTCCTCTTCGATATATGTAATCAACTTTGCTTTCAAGCCCAGACCCATGCACCATTCAACCCTCCCGTTGTTCAAGATACGCTTTGCCAGACGCCCGAGAAGAACTTTTTCCTGGTGTTGTAGTTTGAACGCAGCGGAATGAACATTTTCTTCGTTCCCATCATAGAGAGAAACGGACATAGAACTAGAGCTGCCAAGAGTTGCCCAACTGGTAACTTTGATGAGATGGCAAAACTCGCTGCGTCCAATGCCCTGTTTTACAAGGTATGATTGATTTACATACGTATCCCAGGAACAGCGGTGGTGACAACACATAGAAACGGCAAATCCGAGTGCTTTACACGTAGGACTTTCACTTTGCCTTGTACGAAAACATGCACGTAAAGCAAGGTCGGTCGCTGAACCACACAGATGCTTTCCAAAACCAACAAAAGAACAAGTTGTTAGTTCTCGTATCTGGCTGAGAACTACGTCTTTCAGGTCAACCGTGACTCGACGTACAAATCCGATACAACGACCTCGTAACGATCGCTCTGCTTTAAATCGATATGCCTTTCTCTCAAGAAGAACAAGATCGACGCCACTAAACACATTTGATAGAAAGTGTGACAGGTACCCTCGACCTGCACCAAACTCGACATACACAGGTTGTTTCTCGGCGCAGAGTTTATTGTTTCGTTCGAAAATTAGTCCATATCGTTGCATAGAAGCAATTATCGCAGCATACTGCTTTTTATGCGACTCTTTTACGGGTATTCCTACCCCCGACACAGTTTCTCGACGCAGTGAAGCTTGTATGTACTCTTCCACCTTGGCTTGAAAGTATGTGCAAGAGTTCAAATACTCATCGTATGTGGCGTAGTTAACGTTATTGAATGTTTTCAACATGAAGAGCATATCTTCAAAGCACACCGCATCGTTGAGAGGAAGATTCGCTGCAAGTCGTGAATCCGAATCTGCGTGTGCGTTAACGTCAAGGTGGAAATGAGGTTGAGCCTGAAGCTTTTCTTTTCGAACTAAGACCGGACAGACTCCTCTGTGTCGATTCGGCCGCCGAACTGTAGATTTGCAAAACGCGCACCACCCAGGGACCATCTTGACGTTGAAATTTAGGGCTGGACTTCGCGAATGCCCAGGCAATTGTTTTCTTTGACACAAGACACAAGAGCCTTTAACTCGGAGATAAGTTGCTAATACCGCTCCAGTGAGCACATCATGCGCACTCTTCGCTACTAAAAGCCCGGAAGAGCGTTCAGAAAGTTTAGCGCTGAAATATCAACGCTCAAGCGTGCCGTGAACTGTTCTCCCTCGTCACATTGAAGACAAAGTTAACCTGCAGCTTGTGCTCTTATTACCAGTGTAAGCTTCGATTTCAATCGAAACTCGGGGGCACGACGCATGGGTCGCGACGAATCTATTGTGCAAGTGCACCGTGAGCAGTCGAGTTCGCCGGCATTGGCAATTGATGAAGTTCTGCGACATTACAAAGAACTAAGCTACTGATTTTTGTACAAGTCCAGCAGCGGAGTCCCATTCGCTCGTACTGAGAACTTTATCTATTGTCTCCGACGGCTTGTCAATAATCTTATCGACAATTCCGTACGCGATCGCATCTTTTGCTGTCATATACAGCGGTCTCTGTATGTCCTGGTTGATGCCATAAGAAAGTACAAAAAAAACCCCAAGACCGCTCACCTTGTCGATCTTATCGGCTGGATGTCCGGTTGTTTTTGTGAGAATATCAACGAGGACTTGTTTCTGTGCCTTAACTTCTTTCCATTTAATTTGGAGCTCTGTTGCTTGTCTTTCGCCCGTACTCGGGACTTTGGGCTGGTGTAACATGGCGGTCGCGTGAGGTGTCATGAAGCGTTTACCCTTGTTTCCTGCCGACAAAATCATGCATGCCTGGCCGATAGCAACGCCAGTACCGACCGTGTATATCTATATTTCGTCTCAGAGATATGTGGCGCGTGTTGTAGAGCGTACACGCACCTCGTTGCCTATATATTTCATGGTATCGTAGATCGCCGTGGCCTCCGTATCGAAACCAACAACTTCACCGTCAGCACGAGTACAGCCAGACGAGTTGATATAAATGTAGCATGGTTTCGATGAGTCCGTGTACTGCAAGTAGAGTAGTTCGGAGACGATTAATTCGGTCACCGCCGGTACGAGCTGTATTCAAAGTGTCAAATTTCAGTATACTTGGCTCGTATGTGAACTCACCGGCATTCCGATGTAAACTATTCGACTATCTAACAAAAGAGAGGGAAGATCTGGCGGTGGGGTCTTTGGCTTATGCTCGTTGTAAGATGTTCCAGGTGTCGCACTCGCAGGGGAATGGGACGCAGTGGTTAGGTTACGAGGTTGCCATTTCCGAGTGATGGGGTTACCCCGCCGAAGCCCTAGAGGTGGAGGGCCGTCATCGTCAGTCCTCTGCAACAGCTAAGGTACGCGCGTAAAGGAACGAAAACATGATTTCGTGCAGTTCATCTGCGTCGTGTAGATGTTGATTCCTTCACGAGGACGTACCGACTCTTTCACGGCGTGAACAGTGTAAAAACGTCGCACGACCTGCAGCTACGGGTTTGGCGCTACACAACATCGTCCCACCACGGTGTGCCGGAAGAATGTACGATCGTAAAAAAATTTTGTGCGCTTCTGTGCCGTGGTGTGTATGTGCTAGCTCGCCAGCAGACGCGAGATCAAAGAGCGCTATAGGGGACGCGCTCTTCTGAACTGCTGTTATCACGCACGCCAACGTGTTTAGAACTATACAGATATGTATATGAGTTTTTTTCCTGACGCGCTTTTTTGCAGGCCCAGCCTTCGACTTCGTGCAGGGTTTGCTCTTCAGAGCACAGCCCATACCATAACAGCACGGTCGCACGACATAGAAATACTTGCATTTAGCGCAGATTGCAGATGGTAGATATCCGTGCTCTTTCCTGGATACTTAGATCTGACTTCTCAAACAGGTCACGGAATGTCGCATGTACGAGCAGTGTTTTCCCGAGATCGACGAAGTTGTGATGGTTCAGGTTCGGCGTAAAAGTTGCACGAAAGTTCGTGAAGTTCATCTCTTTTAGGTTAAAAGTATCGCGGAAATGGGCGCTTACGTCCAGTTGTTAGAGTATAACAACATAGAGGGGATGATATTGCTGTCTGAGCTGACACGGCGTCGCATCCGCTCCGTATCAAAGCTCATTAAGGTACAGAACTTCATTTGTGTCAAGCAAATTGTTCATTTGTCATTTAGGTTGGACGAATAGAGCCTGTTATGGTGCTCCGTGTGGATAAGGAAAAGGGCTATATAGACTTATCGAAAAGGTACAAACTGACGCTTCATATTACCCAGTTATGTGTGTAAACCTCTAAAACAGGAGAGTTAGTCCAGAAGACGTCCAAGCTTGTGAAGAAAAGTACAACAAGAGCAAAATGGTTCACTCTATACTGAGGCATGTAGCTGAGACTACTTCGTCCCATGATCTTACTGAACTTTACGAGGTACGTTACTTGAACGCCCTACTTTTTGTTCTCACCACTCTTTTAGCATCTTGGCTGGCCACTTTACCGGTTCTACGGACACGCGTTTGACGCTTTCCGACTTATGGTCAACGACGCAGAAACTGTCTTTGATAAAGTGGAATCTCAAAGTACTGGGGCTAAACGAATAGAGGAGTTCGTGAAAGCCGCTCTATTGAAAGACATTCGCCGCCGTATGACGCCGCAGCCACTCAAGATTCGAGCAGACGTGGAGATCACGTGTTTCGATTATGATGGTGTTGAGCACATTAGATCTGCTCTGAAAAAAGCAGAAGAAGTTTCGAACAGCACCTGTGATGTCAAAGTTTCTCTCGTGGCCTCTCCATTGTACGTTTTCACAACGCAGACAGCCGATAAAGAAGCAGGAATTGAGCTCATTTCGCAAGCCATCTCTGCTGCATCCGTACGTCAGAACGTTCATACCACAGCTTTCCAACTTAAATTTCGTGTAGGTATATATAGCGAGTGCGAATGGAACTATGAACGTCAAAGAAAGTCCACGAGCTGTGAGCGAAAGAGATGACCGTCTCCTGGCTGAGAAAATTGAAAAAATTTCAGCTGCAGATGCTGAGGACTCAGACAGTGAGGATGAAACGATGGGAAACGCAGACATCTGATGTGCGTTTTGCAGTAGGACGTCCTTGACGATACTTCGCTCGGTATCATCGCATGTAGTATGAGGAATATTACTTGGACCTTGTCGTAAGATGGCAACTGCGCGTCTTTTGAGAAGCATGCGGAACTACGCAATATGCGTAGAGTCTCTAGTCCGATGCCTGTAGTATTAAAAGAATATCTTTTTTATTTCACCACTTTTATATGACTACCAAAGAAATTTACCTAGATTCCGTTAATTTTTCATTCACGTAGAAAAGCCGGAATACCATAAATAATGGGAGCCCCTCCTGTCAAAAATTTCAATCGACAATTTGCCCTCGCACGTACAACAGAAGTTGAGATCGAGTGTACTTTTGAGGAATTCGGACCTCCACGCCAACCACCTATGAGTTCCAGAGAAAACCTATCTATATCCTTGTCTGTTACGTCCCAGAGATTTGCTACAATTGCTGGTGAACCTTTGATCATGTATGAAAGTACAACTCCATCATATCCAAGTTCACCCTGGGACACCAAGGCTCCGCTGGAGCAACCCATCAGAATCATTATTGATTTCCATGAGCATACTACGGACGTGGGTCTCAGGTACTGTTGCGCGGTGCCATGCCCGAAAAACAAAAACATATCATACAATGCCAGCGCTTCATTGATACCACACGGATGTACACCAGTTATAATTTTCCAACTTTGGTTTGTCATGATAGCTGGAAGAAGAACTTTCTCTGTTTCCAAGAGATCGCCATCTGGATTAAGAACCGCGAGGGTATTGGATAAATCTGCGTATCGAATGGGCTGGGAGCATTGCAAATCTGGAAATGTTGCGCTCTCTTGTGAATACAAAGCACAAGGGATGCGATAGTACTCCTGATCAGAGATTAGTGGAAGTGATTCCCACGGGAACTCACTTACATATCCATCAAAAAGGAGTAGAATAGGCCCTTGAAAACGTTTCTCGGGTCCTGAGCCAGTTTTGGATGCTGCCAAAATAGATTGCGAAATATCTTTGCAATTCATTGTGAGACTTTGTATGGCGTGTTGAGCAGCGTCGACTGCATCTTGCTCCTCTTCCCACGCAAAATGCTTTTCCCCTCCTCTAAACATACTGCACAACACCGTTTGTATTTCTTTCAATTGCATTTTTGTCGCATTTTGCAAAAGTAATCGAATTGCGTGAGGTGCGTACTGAAATAGTTCAAGACCTTCAAGAACTCCGATGTCACGCAGACGGCACATTATTTCACTTGATGCTGCCAAAGTCTCTTTAACAACGTCATCTTGTGGTTCGCCTAGTAAAAGGAACCACCAACAGCCCAACGTGTAAGACTGCACTTCATGAACAAGTTCCTTCAATTGTATATCCTGCGCAATACGATGCTCCCACCATGCTATTTTTTCTTCTCGTTTCATGTCCCCCTTGAGCGCATTTGAATTTGCTTTTGATGCCAGAATATCTCGAAGTTCTTGGACGGGAGATATTGAATCGGGCGCAGGGCGAATCCATGGTAGCGTCACTACGACTGGTATCTCGTCAGGTAACACTGAAGATCTCGTAAGGAGGATCTCTACCTTGCTTGAATGTTCCGGCGTGTCGTCAAGTATACCCAAGGTGGATTCACACAGAGTGATCAAAGGGTGTGTCACAGAAATTATTTTTGCAGAATCTGGCGCCAACATTTTGAGCTGCATATCAGTGCTAGAAGATTGCAGCATTACGAGCTCTTCACGACTGTCCAATTCGGTACGGCAACTTTTGGCACTCAAAGTTGGGTCACTGATTCTGCTTGCTCGCTCGACAATCGATCGCTGTATGAAAGTTGCACCGCACATAACGTGCATCGACTTCGTCAAATTGAGTGAGGCTAGGGGATCATAGAGCACCTCCACTATCGAGTTTAAGGCTGCCAACTTTTTTACGAATACTGGAAACTCATGAGTCAGCTGGAGTGACTTCTGCAACAGGGCTCGAACATAGTCCAATTCTGCGCTGAAATGGTGCGAAGCAAGAGATGGATTCGACTTTTGCAATCCATGGAGTCGTCCAACTTCAATAGTAGACTGTATGAGCAGTATGAATGCTTCGTCTGCCGCACATGGACTAGGTTTTCCTTGTAACCACTGTCTACTTTGTGAAAGTAGTTCGTTAGCTGATTCGATGTCAACGTACAGTGCTTTCCGTGCCCTCATTTTGGCAGTTAGACGAGTACACCATTGAATCCATGGATCAATCTCTAGCTTAGTGCCGTTTTGTAAGGATTGCAATGTTGCCAACGATGCTTCAATACAGTTCTCACATGCACGCGCATTGTCGAGCTTATCCGAGCAACTCATATGTCGCAGATATGAAATTGATAGCCCAAATACGTCTTGTAGTGGGTTTGACATGCTATGTTCAACGGTTTGCGCATTCAAAATCTTCTGTGCACGAAACTGATTGTTGAAGTCTAAAGACGTCTCCATGATGTGTAACGTATATTGGACTCGGACAATGTTTGCCAAGTCCAACGAATTCAGACTTTCGCACGTGCGGACGGCCTCGTCTAGAGCGCGTTTTGACATCTCAGTACAGCCGATAGAATGCGCAACTAATGATTTCAAAAATAAAATCTGCATATATACTGTCATTAGATGCCAAAAACTCATGCCGTACTTGACTTCAATGCCATCATGACGAAGTAGACGAAGATACTGAAGTCTGTCAGAATCATTGTGATCACCGTTGGTAGTTGCTACGATGTTTCCAAGTTTCAAAGCAAGTCTCAACTTGTGCAAGGCCTGGTTTGTCACCTTGACGCACTCAACAAGTTTTCCATCACTACGAAGTCTACATATATCAAGAAGTTCGGAGTGAATGACACTTTCAAATCCGCTTTCACTTCGGTACCAAGAAATACCTGGAACAACTTGTTTCGAATTGTTGAGTGTTGGTGTGTAGGAAGGGTCGGTGAGAAGAAAAAGCTCACCCGCGCACAGTCGAGTATCTAGTTCAATACCAGTTGTTGATGCTACGACAGCAAAAAGTGAATCAGCTGCTAGGATATTTCCCGTAAAACAAAGCTTTGAATGAGTCGATTCCAGTACGCAGAAAGTGTTCATGAAGCTATTTTTTATGCTGTCACAAAGCGCACTTCGCTGCTTGTAACCAGAAAGTCTGCGCAGATGCCGCATAGCTTTTTCATACTTCATAGCGAACTCTGCGTTCGCATCATTGAAATCTGAAGTATTTTGTTGCGCACATTGAAAATATAACAAATGTGCAGCAAATTCTATTTCCTTTGCATTTCGGTGGAAGTCGCGATATTCACAACCCGTGGATTCTTGTCGTGATAAAATTTCACAAATATTTATGAGTTTGTCGACTGTTTCCATTTGCAGGTAATCGTCATAAAACCCGTCAGCAGAGGTATGTTTCGCCATCAACACCAAAAGGCAGTCAAACATTTGTATGAGCATTTCATAAGAGATCGCACGATCCAAGTTTGACAACAGTTTTGCATCATTGTGAAGAGAAGAAATCAAGCATGTTTCCACAAATATTTGCTCTTCAAATCGCACTCTGAAACGTATCGCCTCTTGCCACGCAGAGTAGTGTTCAGTCAACATTCTCGTCCACTCGAGGTCTTGATTGTTTTGCAGATATCTGAATACTGCCAAGGCGCATAGTTCTTGGCGGTCTGTATCTGGTAATGCACAAAGACATCGTACCAACTCAAACGCATAAACGGCACGAACTTCTGCTTCGTGTGCGCGGTTTACAAGCATAGAGCTCAAAACAATTTCTGGCCTACCACCAAGTTCAAGCAAGATGTGATTGCGAGCCATTAAACGCAACGATAATCTATCTGTATGCACATCGGTTGTGTTGGACACTGCTAGTAAGGCGCACATGTGACAGTCGGCGTCTAAAAGCATCTCCAGATTAGGGCTACTATTCGATCTTTCCACCAATTTTAACAAAAAGTCTTCAATTTTCAAAAATTGTCTCTCTTCTACTATGTGATGACACTTTCGTAGAACTTGCTTGAGCTCAAGGCATGCATTCTCGTTTGACACACACGTGGGAAACTGAAAGCAAACAGTTTTCAATGATACATAAGCCATAGTGAGGGACATCATTGATACTTTTAGTATCGGAACGATTGTGTCGTCGTTACCCGAACTGCTGGGCGTTTCCTCAATAGCTTTTAGTAAAGAAACTACAAGTTGTAAAAGTATCTCAGACGTTCTGCTTGCATACTTTATATCTGGATCTGATCTCGGAATGTTCAAACATTTGCACAATTCAGAAGCAAAGTCACGGACACATCGCCAAAATTGTTTATTAGTATTCAGTTCACATCTACAAAGAGATTTGTGGCGCGCAGAGCGCATAAACTCAAGCATACAAAGACTTAGCTTTTCGCAACTCAAACCGTTCGTCGCCAAACGCATCAAAATCATATATATTGTTGGCTGATGTTCCTGTCCGAAATGAATGGATTCTTCGATAAGCAAGATTTGATGAACAGTCACCAGTTGCCTGTCACTCTGGCAAGCGTGCGCACCAAGCTTTTCGATTGCTATCATCCAGGTATCTGCAGAAAATGATTGAAGTTGCTTCACATCGGCCAGAGAAAGAATATATTTGAAATTTTCGAAGCCATGAAGCTGTGCGAACATTCTTATCAGATTGGGAAGCTGTTCAGCACAGTCTGACTTAACGCATGAAAATAGTGTGAATTTTGAAAGAGAACGAGTAAATGCATCATTTTTGTCTATATCGAAAGATTGATCTTGTGCTTTGGCATTTGAAAGTTTTTCCAAAAGCCTCAACGTATAACGAAAAATCACTCCGTTGTGACGTTCGCAGTTTCCACTTTGAAGTATCCGGAAGTTCAGTCGATCTAGAGAGTTAACCAACAGCCGCAAAGTGGACTCATATTTGTGCCCACATGGATTTAGCTCTACAAAAGCGGCCAACATACTCAACCAACATCCGACGACAAATGAAGAATATCTGCGTGAAGCTCTTTCAGGCTCTTTGGCATTGGAACTGCGAACTGCACGGTGTGGTGAAGACCATCCATCCAGTCGATGTAGCAGTACAACGGCTTGTTCAGAAGCAATATCAAAACATTTCAGAGCAAGCAACAACTTAACTAGCTTGAGGTGAAACGTTTCAATTTCGAGTTCTTTCTCTGCAAACTGAATATTGTCGTACATAAAGTGTATTATTGTTGCTATCTGATCAAACGCAGTTGGCAAACACTCAGAGTCGCTTTCCTCGGCGAGAAGTGAGGAAAAGTTGTCCAAGAGTGCCGAGAGCTTCCGAAAGACATCGAATGAAAGCTTCACTTTTCCACCTTCCGACGAATGTTTGGTCAATAAATTCAGAACGCGCGCCACAGTTGCTGAGAACGTCTCAAGATCGCCACTTGCTCTTTCTAACAGTTTTTCAACATCGTGCAACGAGCAAGGCGTAGAAATATCCGCGGTTCGAGTCATATTGGGGTGTTCATTTGAAGTTATCACAGCTCTCACGCGAGCTTGAACAACGTCAACTTTCTCCCGACGAAAGAACCCGGAATTCGCGAGAGAACAAGCACTAGTTCAGTTTGCGGTCGTAGCTGACGCTGGGAGAGGTGTTTGAAATTTCGAACTGTGTCCCATTTTTACGTTCCCAAGGGTTCGGATGACCTCGCGTAATGTCCTTTGATTAGGCGGTAGACATTTTCTAGAAATGTGCTCGAACCTTATAGCCCGGTCGAAATTTGTTTGACTAGCGCTTCGTGCATCATAGTAATTCAATGCCCCAATATACGTAACTTGTCGCCGACAATTCGAGAGTCCAAACACTGGTCGGTGCTCGAGGCACGATTCCGTGAACGGTACGCGGCGCACGTAGCACACATCCCGACTGATCGTATTGGCGTGTACGGAAGGTTCGTGAATAGTTTGCCTTACTGCAAAATAGTAGAGGATTCATCCCGCGCGAAAGACATAATCGTATAGTTGCAGAGACGGCTGTGGAACAAAAATGTCGAAGAACAAAATCGCGTACTTTTACGACGCGGATGTCGGCAACTATTACTATGGTCAGGTAAACATTCGTTGCGACGAATTTACATGCTAGATCTCGATCATCACCGGGATATGAGTCCATCGCGTCCCTTCCTTCATCGTAAATTTCCGTTCCGATCTTACAGTTTTCTCTTCAGGGACATCCTATGAAACCTCATAGGATGCGCATGACTCATAATTTGCTGCTACATTATGGATTACACAGCCGCATGGAGGTGTGTTTGATTTCGTTTCTTTAGATGTGCTTCCTACAACGCGTTCATGCTAGGTGTTCCAACCTGCTTTGGCAAGTGCTGAAGATATGACCCTCTTCCATAGTGACGACTACGTAGAGTTTCTTCGGTTAGTCACCCCTGAGAATCAGCACGAGCATATCCGGCAATTGAAACGTTTTAATGTGGCCGAAGATTGTCCTGTCTTTGATGGACTGTTCAATTTCTGCCAGGTTTACACTGGTGGATCGGTTGGAGGTGCGGTGAGGCTGAACCATGGACAGTCTGATACTGTTGTCAACTGGTCAGGTGGTTTACATCACGCAAAGAAAGCTGAAGCAAGTGGCTTCTGTTACATCAACGACATTGTGCTGTGTATACTAGAGTTATTGAAAGTTCACCAACGTGTCCTTTACATTGACATCGACATTCACCATGGTGATGGAGTGGAGGAAGCCTTTTACACAACGGATCGAGTCATGACGGTGTCATTTCACAAGTTTGGCGAATACTTTCCAGGTACAGGTCATTTGCAAGATGTCGGACAACATGCCGGTAAATACTATAGTGTAAATGTGCCATTAAAAGATGGGATTGACGATGGCAGCTACGAACAACTGTATAAGCCGATAATGGCGAAAGTCATGGAGGTATTCAGACCAGAAGCAATAGTATTTCAGTCCGGTGCTGACTCGTTATCCGGCGATCGTTTGGGTTGTTTCAATCTCTCCATTCGTGGCCATGCAGAGTGTTTGAAGTACATGCGAACTTTTCATATCCCCATGATCGTCCTGGGTGGGGGTGGATACACCATAAGAAACGTGGCACGGTGTTGGGCATATGAAACTGGATGTTTGCTCGGCGTTGATATGGACGATACGCTACCTACAAATGACTACTCTGAATATTTCGGACCTACGCGTCAGTTGCACATCCAAACAAGCAATATGGAAAATCAAAATACTGTGGAGTACTTGCAGGGCGTTAGAAATCGCATACTGGAGCATCTTTCCCAACTGCAGCCAGCCCCTAGCGTACCACTTCACGAAGCTCCAACGACACACGTGTCTTCAAAGCACGTACAATCAATGAATACGGAACGTGACAATGATGCTTATCCGCCAGCTCACGACGCTGAGCTTGATCATGAACGTGATACCGAGCATAAACCGGAAAGAAACGTTGGTACATCAAACGAAAACGAATTGCCTTCTAGTGCAATCAGTACCCAAGCTCGAAATGAGCTGATTCAGACGGTCGATATGTTGGGTCTACCAGGACATAGTAGAGCGCACGACATGTTACCGAACAGTACAAATGAGTAGATTGGTGATCAGTAGGTCTCGAAGTGACTTTGTAGTATTGCACTTACTTCTTGCGTTAAAAACTAGAAATACTAGGCGAATCTAAGCGAATCTAAAGCCAGACGGCTAATCGCTGTCTGGTGTCTGCTTAAGCTGCTCTGTGATTTTGTCTACGTACACCTGAAAAGTTCTAGACTCGAGTCGAGCTATATCACCTGCTGTGCGTAACGACCGCACAGCGGCGTGCTGCTCGTGGTAAGAAGCAAGAACGCTTTTCTCCTGCCATGTGCATAATGATTCTAGGCTTTGAAAGAAATGCTTCAAAGTTGACAGAGGAAGTGCCGGGGGGGTGGCGACGGGCTGTCCGTTCGCATAGCCCACTCCTTGAGTTGTATCTTTCGCGAGGTGCAGAGTTGTACTCTTTGCCAAATCGACGCTCGCACTAGTTGCAAGAACTTCTTTTGCTAAAGACTCTAGTTGCGTGCCAATCCGCGATAACGAACGAGCCACCTCCATGGCTCGCCTTTCTACACTCTGTGCCGAACGGGTTGCAGAATCTGTCGAAAGTGGTCGTGTTCGAAGGATGATAATATCTGCCTCCGTTCGTTGAAAGAGTTGATCTAGATGAAATGTGTTATCAGTCATTCCCGTCGAATTCGTGCTCGTTTTGCCACGCGTCTTCGGTTTCGTGCAAGTCGTCTACGTCCCGATTTGACTTCCATTTTATCGCGGCATGTGCGAACAAGGGATGACCCCGTATTAAAGTGCCCATCAACCTCTCAAAGAGAATTGGACTTGTACTGTGAAGAAATATTGCGACGTGGAAAATCGCAACTTTTCCCGCTTCTTTTGAGTGCACTTGGTCGCTGTGGACGCAACTGTACTCGTCCTCCTGTAATTTCAACCAAAAGTCTTTCGATAGATATCTTCATCTTAGCCGTATAGGCGGTGCACACGTGTGCGTGTCATGGCGTGCAAAGCCCAGAGTTTGGTCACTTTTGGGGACTTGGGTCTATCAACGTGGATCGAGCGTAACTTACGTACTCTAGGGATATTGCAACCAACAGACATCCAACAGCGATGTATTCCGCCCATACTTGAAGGAAGAGATGTGCTTGCGGCTGCACAAACAGGAAGCGGGAAGACGGCTGCATTTGCCCTACCAATACTTGAGCGTTTGCAGACGGATCCGTATGGTGTCTTTGCTGTTTGTTTAACACCTACTCGGGAACTAGCGATACAGCTTACTGAGCAGTTCAGTGTGTTCTGCGGAGGGACCTCACTCAAATGCGAAACCATCATAGGCGGTGACGACGTGAAGGTCCAAGCACAAAGACTTGCTTCAAGGCCACACATAGTGTGTGCAACTCCAGGTAGACTGATGGAGCATTTCGTCTTCGATGAAAGTAACTCGAAGTACTTTTCCAAGGTGTCGACGTTAGTGCTTGATGAAGCTGATAGATTGTTAGATCCAGGTTTTGACGCTGAACTACGAATAATCTTGTCGAAACTACCGAAACAACGGCAGACACTACTTTTCTCGGCTACAATGACGCAAAGTATTTCTGCGATGAAAGATATGAATTTGCATAATGTGTTCCATGTCGACTTGCATAACTGTCAACCGGTGGACAAATGCAAGCAGTGTTACTGCTTTGTACCGGCTAACGTGAAAGAGGCGTACTTGGTGCAGGTGCTTTCCCATTTTCTTGCAAGATTGACAGCATCAATGATAGTTTTCACAAACTCGATCAAAACGTGTGAGCTTCTTCATCAGATTTGTGTGCAACTTGGTATTGAAAGTGTGTCTCTACATTCGCTCAAAAAACAAAAGCAACGTCAAGAGTCGTTGGAGCGGTTCCGTTCGCAGCGTGTTCCAATACTTTTTGCAACTGATGTTGCGTCGAGAGGAATAGATATTCCAGCAGTAGAGGTGATCATAAATTACGACCCCCCTAGGAATGTTTCGGACTATGTACATAGAATCGGTAGAACGGCCCGCGCTGAAAGATCAGGTGAAGCTGTAACGTTGGTCACTCAGCATGATGTTGGTAGATTTTTAGCAATAGAAAAGGGCACTACTCAGCGAATGGAACAGTTCGAACTAAACGAGCAAAACTTCACGTCGAGTTTAACACGCGTGATTGCAGCAAAGCGCTCCGCACGACTGGCGATGACGCAAGATTTTGATTCCAAACTGACGAACCAGAAGCGAGAAGATAAGAGAAGAGAAGAGAAGATAAGATAAGATAAGAGAAGAGAAGATAAGATAAGATAAGAGAAGTTGAACACGTGCAAAAGCATTTTGGCAACACTACATCTCATGCAGGCTAGGCTAAGTAAGACTGGATGCGTAGCCTTCTGCGAACGTCATTCAGCTTTAAGTGCAAGCTTGACTCAAAATCGATGCATTCAATCGGTGCACACGCCGCCCCAGCTCGTGTTGCCCATGGAAATAAGTACCTGCGAAGACGCTCCTGCGATTTGTTTGAAACTTGGAGCGTGCCAATCAAGGCTGCTAGCCCACTCACTGGTAATTGGCAATTCACGAACTCAATCGCCTTGAGCGTCAATTCGCCTTCTATAGTAGTCGAACAGTCAAACAAAACATGAAGAAAATCGTGGACTTCTCGGAGACGGATGAGAACATATTGTTGCGACGCATCCAGTGAAGTGTCGCAACTCGAAACTGGTGGACGATCTTCGGGCTTAAATTGACGACGATCCATAAACTCTGCATACGTGAACCCGAAGCTATCAGGATCACAAAGTCGAGCGAACTCAAGTGTTTGTTTTGAGACACGGCGCCTTTCTTTGAGCAGTCGTCTGCCTTCTGCACAATTTGACATACGCCAGTGCAATCGCTCGATCGCGGTTTTCGACGACATCTCTGACAGGAGTGCGACGAGATCAGCTCGTGTAGGGTCGCGTAGAGTTTCTGCACTAGCGAGCCCATGAAGCAGAGAACGGACAGGCAAAGACCGTGCGTCGTGCATTTGGACTCGAATACAATACTGTCGGTAAGCCTTTCGCAGAAGATCAACGCTGCATGTAGAACCTACGCGCGCAAAGCTGTGTTTCCACCTAAGACTTGCCCTTGTGAACACGGCCATACTTGTTGCTGCTAAATTTGTAAAACTTAGGAAGTTTCTGGCCCGGTCGCTCCCCGAAATCAAGACTTTCAAGACACGCAATTCTTCGTGTGACCTTAATCGAGCCTAAATCAAGCCTAGGCGAACATTAAGAATGCTCTACTGAATTTATGACGTCGCGCGATCGTCTTCGTTCAGCACGGAGTGGAAATCGTGCAGCACGGAGTGGACAACGAGCCGTCGCGCCCTTCAACGCCCCTGATTCGTTGATTTATTTGTCGAGCGCAATTTTTGTACTACCATATATAATTACTCTTCGGCCCCATACATTTAGAAGGTTAAGTCCATACAAGCGACGTGCGCGTCGCGTGGATGCGTGTTTTTTGCCGAAATCGCGCGAATGCGCGCTAAAGAGGGCGATGCGCGCGCGCGCCGATTTTTACCTCGAGCGGCGTCGCGGTCGCGACGAACGGTGTCGGCGAAATTTGCACCTCTGAAAAGCGACTTAACCTTCTCCACTGACGCCCACTCGTCGACGCGCCATGGCGTGATCGACGCGCGTCGACGAACGCGACCACGACTTCGTTTTTCGTTCGTTCCCGTCGCCGAGTTTCGAGCGAATCGACCGCCTTTCCCGGTCGCGCGAGGTCGATTTACGTCGATTGTTAATTCGACGACACGCGCCGTCGGCGGTGCATCGGGGTGTGCGTTCGTGGGCGTTCCGCGTCGCGAGGAGGACGCGAACGATGCGGCGCGCGCTGGGAGAGTTGGATCAAAATACACCGGTCGCGCTTCGTCGCTCGCCGCGGGCGTGCGTCGCTCGCGTCGGCGCTGAGACGCCGTCGCGAGCTCGGGTGGAGACGGTTGAATCGGTTGAGCCTCAGACGACGACTCGACAGCACAACGCCGCGGCGCTTGACGCCGCTGTGGCGCTACTGCGCGAGAGGAATGTCGAATCGCCGCGACCGAGCGATCCGGGCCACTTGAAGTACAAGGACGCGCTCACCAAGGCGGGATACCGGGGTGACAACGGCGTCGTCGTGTTGAGCAAGCGGTTGGGCGCGGAGAAGCGACGAGTGGACGCGGACTCGGCGGCGAATGTGCTCATCGACATGAGTCAATTGTCGAAAGCGCAGAAATCGCTGCGTTCAGCCATCGATGGTCTCGACGACGTCAAGACGTTGGCGGAGCAATTCGACGCTCTCGTGGGCGACGGCAAATTTTCAGACCCCACTGAACGCGAATTTGTCGAGAATCTCATCGCAAGCCACACGTGATCGCGAGATGCGATCGACGATTGGCTAACGACCAATCCACGAGTGCCACGAGCGGCAGATCTGTGGGATTTACCTGGCGGATTGTGCGGCGCGGCGGCGTTGACGAAGCTGCGCACAGCTCGAGTCTCCGCGGAAGCTCGTCCACAGGTGCGTCCGCAGCAGCAAAATGACGGCCGACGCGGCCCGCGAGGGCCTCGCGGCGGGAATCTTGACGAAACGCGCGATGAAGGTGAGGCGGTTGTGAATGCTCTGCTCGGAAAACCGCCCGGTGAGCGCGATTGGCGCGCGGTCCCGAAGGCGGACCTCGAGAAGCTGTACGTCTTCGTGATGGGTGAGTGGTATCCGGCTCAACAGTCACACGCATGGTTTGTCGAGGCACTCGAAGATCAAATAGCGGAGCAGTACCCGGATTTGTTACCCCAGGACGCTTCCGAGTCGGATAGACTCCCAGGATCGCCCATGAGCCCGATCATCGACGCCGTCGGCGACGTAAGCTTTGCAGACGCCAACGTTGAGGATTCGCCGGCTGCGAACGCCGACGTTTCCATGAACGATCGCTCCATGGACGATGTCATCGTGTAGAACATTCATTGTTTGTTGTAAAATATATTCTTTGCGATCGCATAGCTCGCTTGACGCGCGTACGTGCGTCGATGTGATGACGCGCGGGAAATCACGTCGCTCAGGAGTGACTTAACCTTCTCGAAAAATCCATCCTACAGCGCGGTATTGGCCCCGATCGATCTGAAATTTGGCACAGTGGTGGAAAATAACACTATATATCAACTCGTGCGCTCGTTTTTATCGTTCGCCCATCGGCGCGCTGCGTAAAAAGCTAGGTTAACTAGTAGGCCGAAGAGTAATTATATATAGTATGATATCATTTGATTTGGATACCAGGAAAGTGACGAGCAAATCGACATGGCAGAACAACAGTCGAAATAACCTCAAACTGGCGTCGTCCCGGCTGTATCGCATGGTTTACGCAGACATTCTGTCGAACGGTTTGCATTTCAATTAGTTGCGTCTTAAGAGATTCCTACGCTGTATGGTGTACAATGCAGCTTCGTGCTGGAGCCCTCGTGAAACTGCAGTTCTCAAGTCGACACTGAAGACGTGGTTGGACCAGCATACAGACGACGATACTCTGCGCTTTTACCTGTACGCGGCGTCTTTTATTGAGGGCAAAAGCACGAGAGACGTAGCGCTCCGTATGCAGTGGATATTACAACATCATCCCGACTTAAGTACGAAATGTAAAAATGGACTCGGGCACTTGTCAAAAGATAAGCTGCGCTGCGCCTTAGACTCCATGCTGAACCAAGACTCAGGAGGCGTTGAACATTTATCAGAAATGCGCAAAATGTTACAGAACAATGATGTTCTATTAAAAACTACACAGAAGTACATGTTAAGCGGAGACTTCGCGACAAGCAAAGAGCATATCAAGCAAACATATCTTGCGTTGACAAAAATTCTGGGCCGCGTGAAAATAGTTACGACGGACTTATACCCTATGCCGAGATTACCCGTCAGTTTGAATACTTCGCTCGTAGATACGGTCAGTGTATAGCACACATGCATATACAAGGAGATATCTTCACCATGTAAACCAGCTCTTACTCGTTATTTCCTCGAATTTCTCGACAGCGTAAATGAAAACACCCTCTGCGCTTGTCTCCTCTTCGTTCTGGTCTAATATTAATGCTATCATATCACCTGCCTCCAGCTCAACTTCATCATTTGCGCCGAGCGTCTGCCATGCACCACCGGCTAAAGCGACACCAGACACATTCTTCGTGTGCAGACCTTTCACCAAAGCCACGCCGGTTTGAATATTCGCTACAACACTTAGCTGCTTGTGTGAAATGCGCTTTGATTCACAACCACCGTGCCCACGTCCAATTGTTTGAGGCCCACCGGTGAGGTAAACGTCTGTTCTATCGGGTGCGACAAGTTTACATTTATACTTCGGCATACTTGCATGCTTGGTTGGTTGTTGGATTGATACCGTGTGCTGATTTACTCCTGCTGCTGCCAAATCACGACTCATATGGTGCGCCAGAGCGTTCAATTTGACGATGTCACGTTGAAGCAACTGAAGGAACTCCTTCATGGATACATTTGGTAGAATTTGTAAGTCGTCGTGTCCGAAAGGCACGCCAACGGTCTCCAAGTTTAGAATCATGTGCTCTAAATGCTGTCGCTCACCGTCATCTTCTATTTTATCGTCTTTGAAAGAATCGTAGATGAAAGCACCGATAATATCAACAACTGTTGTCGCGACAGAGACCATAATGAAGCAGCTCATTATTGCCATCATTGCTGTGTAGAAGTCAGCTTTGCCCATCAGACCCTTTGCACCATACTCCAACTGCACTCCTCTGTACTGCATCACAGTTCCACTTGCAGAGATATCTGATGCTGGTCCGGAGAAATGCACCATGTCTACGCTTGTGACAAAGCTTCCCTCACTGCTCAGTTGAATATTCATATCTGCTTCAGCACTGAAATCGAACGGTTTGAAGTGCGACATCGGACGAAAGTTACTAAAAGTCAAGTCAACACTCAATCGCACGCCCGTCAGCCGATAAATGGGAAAATTCGTGGCGAAAGCGGACGAAACTTCAATCTCGTTTCTTTCGTCCAGCTCGATACCAGCTAAACGCAGGATCTCATGAAGGTACATAATCGGGAATTTCGCCGAGTTATTCGCATCGTTAGAGTAAAATGTTCGAAATGCTGTCGACGTGTGATCAAATACAGCAACCGATTCGGGATAGCCGTTATACCCCCAACTCGTAACAAAACGCGGCCGGATTTGCAGGATTAAGTTGTCTGGATCAAGTGGGAACTGATTAACATCTGTTTGATATGATATGCTGCAACCGACCTGGGTCAAAGCATCTGCACACGATCTTGTAAACATTCTCGACTTCAAATGCGTCGCGATGAACGTAGCCACCTCATCAGTTTCAACCATTTGTGCTGTCGGTATATGAGTGACGCAACTGTTATTTAAATATGAACCTTCCGGTACAAGTGAGTCTCCAGCGAAGTCTGAATATGACGCGTTGCAATAAATTTGATTGAGCATTGCACTATCAGCGAGATTCAAATCTCTCACTGTATCATTGAATATGGTAGACATGTATGCTCGTGGCTTTTCCTTGAGCATGTACGTGTGGGCCCCGATGACTGAAACGAGAGCGTACACAAGAATCGTCACCATGAGCGTCTTGTGAACATAGGCCAGGCGCCTATCGCTTATTTTGACCACCTTAAGTGTCCGATAAGACATCAAGTCATCCCAAAGTTCGGAGAGACCCTCCTTAATGCCTGTATTGTAACAAAAATGTATGAGTTGAAGTGGGAGTGACTGGCGTGAGCGATGGACTTACCCATCGCGAACTCTAGTTAAAAGTTGAACAACGGTAGGACTCTGCAATATGCGTGCTTTACGTGACCATTCGACAGCTCGGACCAGATCTTCGGTACGACGAGATATCGAGATATGTGTTCGCCTGGGGTGTTGAGGCTAAAGGCACGTTGAGAGAAAATGACCCATCCATGAACCTTCTCGTATTGTAGTGATGATAACGAGTATGTCTACACTAGTAGAGCGAATATAATATGGAGTTTGGCGTTTTCATACATATATCGGCCTCTGAAAACAGTATGTATGTATATTGTATACAATTATTTTTTATGCAGGGGTGTAGACCTACACACAACAGTTCGCACGGCGAAAGGCAGCGCCAGAAGCTCCAGTCGGAAACCGCGCGTTAGAAGAACTGAGCTCGGTCTCGATGGATGACTCTTATCTCATCTCGGTTAGTCCAACGATTGCAAGACGTATTAAAGCGAATGTAGAGAGTTTGAAGTTAGAAGCGAGTACACCTGCTCAGAGTGACAGGCGGTCGTTGCGAGGTAGTGATGAAATCGTACTGCTCCAGCACGACATTAATTATATGACTAGAATGCTTGCTTATTATTGATGACAAAGAGCACAGTCTGTGCGTACCCGAGGGACGTGGATCTATAGAACTGTGGAAAAGCTTTGATGGGACTCACACTCTGAAGAGTAGTGACCTGCAGCACGTCTTTGTATGTGACAACGCTACACTGCACGAAAATGATGAATTGAGCACTTCTAGTGAAATTCAGCACTGGTAAGGCGTGATTAATAATCGCTCGAGTTTTATTTCACTTCCAAACGCAAGCGAACTGTCCGATGCCAACGCCATCGCGCAGTCCAAGATAGTCGAGGTAAGGTACACTTTTTAGCTTATCAAACTAGCTTAACACAATATAGGTCGATGTCGCACGTTTATCATCTTCTCACGATTTAGGAAAGGCCACAGTACTGATTGAGTATGTGGCGGAAGTGGACGAACGTCAAACCGGTACGTGAGACTTGCTGGCACAGCGTAGGGTACGTAGCTAGTAAATGCGTTGTGAAAGTGCGGTATTCGTGATAGGCAACGGATGTGCAAGCACGGTATGATAGGTTTCACATTATTATGGAAATTTACACCGTATAATGTCGCCTATGCGCGATGCACGGGTACGTAAGAGTGAATTTCTTGCACTGTAATCATACAACAGAGCTGTAAGTCTACTCGTACGATGATCCGACACGCAGCAACAGGCAGTGCAGTTGGTTGAAAATAGTCCTTTCTAGCGAAAGTGAAAGTGAGCGTATGTTAGGGCTCGAGAATTTGTATTCGCACACTTGTAAGAAGTATGTATGATGAGTCATCATGAATCATCACTAAGTGTTCAAGTTCCGTAGAAAAATATGAGTGCTGGCTCAAATAACGTCAAAAAGTGTATGCTTTTCAGCCTCATTGCAATAGACCTCACTGTGCGCTGTGCCTCCGCACTTGTGACGATCAAAGCTCACTGGCTTCACAGCGATGGTCGCCAAGGAAAGGGTGTGCTACTACTATGACGAAGAAGTTGGTAGAAACTACTACGGGCCGAACCACCCCATGAAGCCTCATCGCTTGTGCATGACGCACAATTTGATTTTGGCCTATGATTTGCATAAACACCTGCAAGTTTTCAGGCCACGAGCCTGCACGAACGCGGAATTCACTCAGTTTCATAGCGAAGATTACGTCGATTTCTTGTCAAAAATAACTCCTGACAAGCAGCAACAATACGTTTTAGAAATGCAAAGATTCAACCTTGGCGAAGACTGCCCCATTTTCGATCACATGCTTGACTTTTGTCGACGGTACACAGGTGGGTCCATTGACGGAGTCCGGCGATTGAATCAGGGGTTATCAGACGTTGCCATAAACTGGTCTGGAGGTTTACACCATGCAAAGAAGGCAGAAGCTTCGGGATTTTGCTACATCAACGACCTCGTGTTAGCGATACTAGAACTCCTGAAGCAACATGCACGGGTCGTGTACATAGATATAGATATTCATCACGGTGACGGAGTGGAAGAAGCATTTTACATGACTGATCGAGTGATGACAGTCAGTTTTCATAAATATGGCGATATGTTCTTCCCGGGCACAGGTGGTTTGAGGGACATCGGCATAAACTCGGGAAAATACTACAGTGTCAATGTGCCCTTGAATGATGGCATAGATGACAAAAGCTTTGTGGATCTGTTCAAATTTGTCATGCAAGACGTGATGGATTCATTCCAACCAGGCGCCATCGTCCTCCAATGCGGCGCTGATTCACTAGCTGGCGATCGAATCGGTTGCTTTAACCTTTCACTGAAAGGTCACGCAGAATGTGTTTCCTTCATGAAGAGTTTTGCGAAGCCGATACTTGTTACAGGTGGCGGAGGCTATACGAAATCCAATGTAGCCAGGTGCTGGGCGAATGAGACAGCAACTCTCCTAGGTAAACAACTGGCAGAACATATTCCACCGCACGAGAACTATTACGAGTATTACGCCGATGCAGGATACAAGTTGAAGGCACACGCGCCGGTGTGGATAGAAAATTTGAACACACCTTCATACTTGAATCAGGTGAAAGAACAAGTTCGGCAAAACTTGAAATCCCTCACGTTCGCACCGAGTGTTGAATTCAGCGAAGCACCTCCCGCCGTCCTCGTACCGGAGTTGGACGAGAGTGATTTGAACCCAGACGAAAGATATGGCGGGAGTTTGGGTCAAGACAGCGTCGTCATAAGTAAGGAAGAGTTCTACGAAAACGACTAATACTTTGTTCGCTGACCACGGTTGCAAGAAATTCACCAGGCCGTATTTCGTATTTCCTTGGACCTTTTAAACAAGAAAAGAGCCAAATAGTTGATGTAGGTATGATGTGACTTTAGGCGATCGTGTAAACACAACGCAGTGAAAATTAATTTCGATGGATACCTTGTACAATCCGACCTATTGCATCTTCACATAAAATACCGGTCTAACTCGCGCACTGCGCGAGATCCTGCGTCCAATTTTGCCGCCTTCTTTCACATGGTCGTTCACGGACAAACTTCAAGTCGCTAGAAACCGTCGCGCGAGCCATTACGGTGAAGTTGGGTTGAACACTCGATAACGCGGTATCTACGCCTAGCTTGTGGGCGCTGACACTTCTAGAAGGCCAGTGCGCGTAAGAAGCTCTCGTTCTCAGACAAGTTCCGAACGAGACCGATATGAGTATGAAAGATTCAGACGAGTAAGTTGAGCGTAGTGTTTTTAGAGGGACCCCGTGACACGAAAGCGACAGTTACGATTATCTCTTCAAGATAGTCCTCATCGGAGACTCTGGAGTTGGAAAATCAAACCTACTTTCGCGTTTCACCAGGAACGAGTTCTGTTTAGAATCAAAGTCGACGATTGGTGTCGAGTTTGCCACTCGTAGTGTGCAGGTATGCATGATATAAATTAGTGAACATGGTGAACAACGAATGAGTTTGGTCGTAAACTAGATAGATGGAAAGACTATCAAAGCTCAGATTTGGGACACCGCTGGCCAAGAACGATATCGAGCCATCACGAGTGCGTATTACCGTGGAGCAGTTGGTGCTTTATTAGTGTATGATATAACGAGTCTAGGTGAGTTATGTGCGAGTTAAATCGACTTATGTATTTCAGACATGATGCAGACTCGTTCAATGCCACTGGTAAGTGGCTCACTGAGCTCAGGGACCACGCTGATTCCAACATCGTTGTTCTCTTGGCCGGAAACAAAAACGACCTTGCACATCTACGCACAGTTTCAGCCGCACAAGCACAACAATTCGCCCATGCTGAAGGTTTGGAAATAAATATGTCTATATATTTTCATCTTGAATATTTCTATGTAGAGTTATCAACCGTTGAGACTTCAGCCCTCGACGCCACGAATGTTGAGCAGGCATTCATCGATCTATTGACGCAAACGTATTCGGTCATGTGCAAGGTATGTTATGATCATTCCTCACTGTGGGTATGCCATTGCACCTTTTTGTACTTACAGTGATAAGAAACAGGCACAAGACGACGTCACAGCAACAACTGCACGCCCGCAAGACTTCATAGAACTTTCTGATGCAAGCAACCAAAACATGAAGAAGTGCTGCCAGTGATCTAAGGTTGTCGCATCGTAGTTACGACTCTCGCGGTTTCCCACGGATTCATCGGCCGAGCCAACACACTGAGAAAGTTTACTCTCAACATTACACGCTTAGTGCTATTTTGTAGGTCCTCAACTACCTGAGCCTACGCGCTTCGCGTTCGGACTCCATCAAAGTCAGGATATCACCTGTCATAAAATTAGCACCATTGTGAAGCGAAGCGACTGTTTCATCTTACCTTCTCGAACCGGACCCTTGACGTTGCGCATGATTTGCCGGTTTTGATCGTCTAAGAATTTGACCCTAACTTGCGTGACCTGTACATCGAATTTCAGTCAGTACAGCTGATCAATTGCATGTGTCATTCAAGTATTCGAAGCGGTTTCTGCCCGCCGGATAATCGCATTTCGCACCTGGCCTCTCGAGCCCGTCCGACCGATAACTTTCATGACGATGGCCCTAAAGTCGCGGGAAAAAACGTGGGACACGGTCAGTATTCACGTTCGCCCTTCAATTCGGAGAGAGTAAATATCGCAGATGCCACGGAGTAGTGTGCCGATACGAACAAATTCTACCACCGCGTGCAGGTGACTTCGCCCTCCTTGTCGACTGCGCACGTTGCTTACTTTTTTATTACGTCCTGAAGCGCCGCAAAGCAAGCCAAAACACAAGTCAGTCAGTGCATACGTACGCGAACCGCGACCACGAAGAGCGTTGTTTGCACGTACCATGGTAGTGCTAATGCAGTGTCGCCGTCGAGTGCACTCGCAGCGAGTCGCAGCGTGCGGCTGGTGTGTGATCACTCGGGCCGACCCCGGTACGTGAAAATACCCTCGGTATCGTGATATCATATCACACGACGATATACAAGTATGATATCATACTAATATTACTTTTCATAATATGTAATATACCCTCGCAGAAATGTGAGATGAGTAATGTATTCAAGCTCAATACGAACTATCATGTCAGAGGGGTTATGTTGGATAAGGAAACTTGGATAGATCTTCGTGGCGCGTCCGGACGCGGCCTTGATCGGCACACTGTGTTGCACCCGACAGCTGGTGCAGAACTCGCGATATTTAGTTCGTTCCCCGCAAAATGGTAGTGAGCACAATCCGTGCGCAGACTCGCCCGGTTGCGAAGATTCAAGCCAAAAAAACCGCGTCCGCGAAACCTACGAGTCGTCCGCAACGCAGCGTGAAGCTTGCGCTTCCGGTGTCTATCGCAACGGGTAGGTACCGTGCGCGCGCTTGATGGAATTTCGCATAATTCTTTCTTCGCGTGCGCGAGCCGTGCTGACCTTGGCTTCGCTCACTTGCTCGGTCGTGTAGCCTGATCTGGTTGTACAAGATATTGTGACTTATCCTTTTTTTACTTAGGTTGCATGACTCTGGCAAGCGAAGCGAGAGCTGAAGAAGCTGCATATGCCATCAGCGCACAGGTGCGTTCGATCACGCGACAACGTTTCGCGACTCCGTTCTTTCTGTTCGATGGATCTCACATGTTTCTTCCCAGGTGGCTCAAATAGCGGCTGTCCCAACCCCTTTGCTCTACTTTGGCTTTCTTACTTCTTCGCTTACCTTTGCGGCCGGGGCGGTGAGTACACATATATTCCTTTCATACTTCTCCTCTAACTTCTTCATCGTCAGTACATCGCCCTCAGCAAGATAAAGTTGATTTAATTTATTTGACGTAAAAGTGCATGAGTTACGCGTTGATACATCTAGTAAATGCATTTGTAATACCGTAACTACGTGTCGCACTCAAACTTTTCTGTGAGTTCAACGTCAGGTGGTTCTCGCGCGCGTTTCTAGGTTTCAATGCGATTTTAGTGACTAACCGAGAGCAAGCATCACAGTGGGGTTTGTCTGCTTTCTCTCTTGTCGTCGTTGTGAGTCACTTCAATTCGATATAACATCGGTGGGTCTAGTAAAGATATTCTGAGGGCGCACGTGGTTTACCTTGTATGACACGTTTGATCAGAATTCACTGGCAAACATGGGGATGCCAGAGTTGCTAACTGCGAGGTGTGTTGGGTGCTGAATGACAGCGTCAATCAGCCCGTACTCCACGGCCTCTTCCGCCGACATAAAAAAGTCTCTATCTGTATCTTCCATGACGTCTGCAAGCGGTTTGTTCGTGAATTCGGCAAGGTAGCCATTGAGAGTGGACTTGTGATGCATGATTTCGTTCGCTTGAATCTCAATATCTGCTGCTTGACCTTGTGCACCGCCTAGAGGCTGGTGGATCATGATTCGGCTATTCGGTAGACTGAATCGTTTGCCTTTTTGACCCGATGCAAGTAAAAAGGCTCCCATCGAAGCAGCCAATCCGACGCAGACAGTTGACACATCAGGACGAATGTGTCGCATGGTGTCGAACACAGCCATTCCTGCTGTAACAGAACCGCCTGGTGAGTTCACATAAAGTGTAATGTCTTTCTCAGGATCGTTCGCATCCAGCCACAAAAGTTGTGCAACAATAAGGTTGCATCCGTCATCATCCACAGCTCCTCCCAGTCGAATGATGCGCTGATTCATCAACTGGCTGGCTACACTTTGGAATCTTTCCACGACTAGCGGCGAAGGGCCTTTCCCTTGCTGCGCTTGAATGATAGCACTAAGTAAAATTAGCACACATTTGGTCTGTTCAGTATAAGCCTGCTTACCTGGAATCGTATACATACGACGGGCCGTTGCGTGTGGCGTCAGCGTGCATACTGCGTGTCGATCTGCGAGCGGACGAAACTTGGGTCAGGCAACTGTAAGCATAGAGAACAAATTCGAGGATTGTCCTTTTATCCTATTCAGTGTTTACATTAGATCCCGGATCGTCTTACCTGCTTTGTGTGCGATCGCAACTCTTCCTCTCGGTAGGTTTAACTCGCCGGGACGAAATGGACGACTTCGCCGCGCTCAAGCGCTGAAGCCCGCTCATCGTAAGATCGCCAATCGTGGAATCGCACTACCGGAGAAATAATTTGGATCGAGATTCGTCGCAACGGACGACCCCGTTAGGTCTCGGGCTGCTGCGCTCCGCTATGGCGGGCACTCGTAGTCCGGCGCACGTCAAAATAAAAAGAAACCACCTTGCGATGCCGTGCAATGAAACTGTGAAATGAGAGATAATGTAGATGTAATGAACCCAATCTCGTATTGTAGTGATGCTAACGCCTATGCATACACTACATGACCTAGACCTACATATACACTTAGCGCGTATGAATAAGCATCAGACAAGCACGCACGGCACCCATCGCGACGTATAAACCCGAGGTTTCTCACAAATAACTCCTTCTGGGGTAACCTATGTGAGTTTCCCGTATTCTAAGGCTAGTTAGTCAAAGTGGTTTTTCATTCTGTGTTTGCTTTCGTTGTTGGCCTCCAATAGCATAGCATTGTATAGCACCATGATCAAACCGCTCTACATCAGAATGTAAAAGCTGCGCACACCTGTTGGGACGGCTGGGACGACTGGGACGGCCGGGGAGGAGTCCGCCGAGACACCACTTTGCAACTAGCAAATCGTCACGTTCCGAGAACGGTCCCGGCGCGAACAAGAATAAAAGCTTTGAATATGTCTGGTAAAGGTGCAAAGGGTTTGTCCGGCAAAGGGCTTTCCGGGAAGGGTGCCAAGGGCACGATGTCGTCCAAGAAGGGAGACAAGCGTAAGCCAACTTCGCGCTCCGTGAAGGCTGGTCTTCAATTTCCCGTTGGGCGCATCCATCGTTTTTTGAAGGTAAATAATTCAGAAATCGATCCTATGCGTCGAGTACCGCGTTGGCGCCGAGCGGAGTAGTGACTGGAGAGTGTCTCCTTGACTTGACCGTTTAAAATTTGAAAATCGCGGAGACTTTTCTTACTGTCGTTGAGCGCTTGCGTGTACGTATCCATTCATCCTGACGATTTTACGCCATAAACAGAACCGTGCCGCTTCCGGTGGGCGTGTGGGTGCCACTGCGGCTGTGTATTCGGCCGCCATTCTCGGTGAGTTATTGGCCAGCAGGCTAGAGCAACAAAACTGACTTTACTTAACAGAATATCTTACTGCTGAGGTTCTTGAGCTCGCTGGCAATGCGTCCAAAGACCTGAAGGTATTTAAAATTGTTAGCATCTTGCGACACTGTACTCACACTACTTAAAGGTGAAACGTATCACTCCTCGACACTTACAACTTGCCATTCGCGGTGACGAAGAGTTGGACATGCTCATTAAGGCTACCATCGCCGGTGGTGGTGTCATTCCGCACATCCACAAGTCCCTCATGAACAAGTCGTCGAAAAAGGGTGAATAAGCACGAAATATGAGAGACACACTATACGACTACAACAACAACACACCATAGAGCTCTATGGGAGAAGTGTGCACTTGTACTTTTTGTAGGGCGGAGGCTTGGCACTGTACACGGTGCCATCGATTCCTGTAATGAAATAACAGTCGAAAACGAACATAACATAACATATTATAACATAACATGTGTGCGTAACGATTACATCTTTCAACTCACAATTTTTTACACCACGAGGAACTTCGAAAGAAAAATCTCACGGTGACGGTTTTCCTCAAGCACGCCCACGGCCAGAGAATCGACCACCTCGACCTCTACCACGGCCGCCAGCGCCGCCACGACCTGCAGTGCGGGCACCTCTACCACCTCGGCCAGCTCCACGTGCAGTTCCACGACCGGTATTGCCCCTGCACGAGCTGAAAATATGCATAACATTTTCCGTCAAAGCAACTTACCTCTGCATCGCAGGTTGCGTGAATCTTTCAATTGGTAGAAGCTTATCTGGACTGATGTAAAATTTGTCACCTAAGATTAAATTCGACTCAATATACACTGTCAAAGATTATTTAAAATCACTCGTACCTTTCTTGTAAGAAGACGCTTTCACGCCATCCGAAAGTTTAACCGTGAATTTCTGTTTACAAATTGAGAAGTTACAGGCGTAGACATTGTTCACACCCACCACTTCGTTAATTGTACCGAAAATTTCCTCAACTCGTCCAATGAGAGCCTTACTTTCGAGAAAAATCGGACCATTGAAATACGGAATCTGTGTTTGTCAACATTTGTCAGGATTTGTACCGGACTACGCGCTTGATGGTACCTTTTTGTTTGTCAAACTCAGAACTAGCTCTCCTTCGCATTCATGCATTAATTCGCCGATTTCTACGATCACAGTTGAGGTTTCAACGATGTCGCTTACACAAAAAGTTGTACCTTCAACGGTGTCGGGAGTTGTATCGGCGATAAAACCACGGCCTCGCCCGCTACTTCCGCGACCGAAACCTCGACCAGCTGATCTGTTTCCCGCACTTCGCCCTCGTCCAGCAGGTGCTCGCATTATTCGTTTGAATAACTCCAATGTTCGTGGTTGTGTCGTCACGCACCGCAAAAGCCAGCCGCCGCACCGTCTGCTCGGAAAGATCATTCCCGCTTCGGAAACTAAATAAAACACAGTGAGGGATCTCATACTATACCAGTAATATTTCTATATGTACAATACATGGCCCTTTATCGAAATAGAGGATAATTCGACTCTTATATGATCCGATGGATACATTTTGCAACAAGTTTGTTTCCGCGGGCTCGACGTCGACGTCCGTGGACGCCGCGCGCCGCAGTGAAGTGTGTAAACCGAATCGTAGAAGCGTGATATGCTATGTGCGACGAGTGAACATACATCAACTAAAGTAGGGTTTGACTTATCGATAATCGAGGCCGCGTTGTCGAATATTTTCAGTTGTTATTCGTCCTTTTCAACGCTCGGAGCAGCCAAGATTCTGACTCGGAAAAATGGTGCGACGTCTACCTTTTCCTGAATAAATTGTATGAGCTCGGTGTATAGATATGCATCGGCCCGGTTTGTGTGCCGGCCACAGCAATATTCGGCATGAGTCTGCTTGCGGTTCGACGTCAAGTCGAGAACTTTTCGTGCATCCTTCGGAGACTGTTTGAGTATTACTGGACTAAAATCCGAAGTGAAAGAAACTAAGGAACTAATTGGCTTAGATGCGCGATTGACAACGCAACACACGAGCACATTTGATTGATTCAAAGTTGACCGGAGCGGAGGTCCACCACTATGCAGGATACATTATCTTGTGTACGGCTCTTGATAGCTCTCTCCACTAGTGCACTCGCCACGTCGTGCATCTTACAAGTGCTGTCTCTTTTCATCATGGAACGAACGAAGGTTATAGCCTGTGCACTGTTCATGACGTCCCAAAGACCATCAGTGGCGATGACCAAGAAATCGTCCTCCTCTGAACGTTCATAGACGCGAACATCTGGTAGAGCAACGACTGGTGGTCTCTCAAGAGTGCCTATCCCAGATGCACCGGTTGACTTGAATTCCTGCAGTAGCTCTACCCTACCTCCCTTGAATTCATAGTCACCAAATGCCCTACTGACCGCTAAGATCCCGCAAACGCGCATCTGTGAGACCCATCCACCACTTTCAATTATACGCGATATCTCAGCACGACCTGCTTTCGAGGACCCAACTGGTCGGTGATCGTTGCTCATATCAACTGTTCTTCCATTTCGACCTAAAACGGCCCTACTGTCGCCAACATTCGCAGTGATGATGTAATTTTCGCTCACAAAACAGACTGTCGCAGTGCTGCCGCTCCAACACTCTGGGTCACCAAGAGAGCCGAGGTGGTCAAGTAGAGCAGAATCTGCCCTTTCGAACGCGCTGGCAAGGGGATTTTGTTCATCTACCCCATAATCCTTCAACGCATCATCTTTAACAATCTGATCACACATTTTTATCCCTGCTTCGTCAATGAAATCTAAGAGGTTGCTTTTTAAATATGTAGAACTTGCAGCGCCACCGTGTCCATCAAAAATTCCAAAGTAAAGAAGCTTCCCATTAAGGTTGCGCATACACCAGGAATCCTCCATCTCGTCACGTGGGCCCTCAGAGTCATGACCTCCCCAATCGGTAGCTGCGAGTTTGTTCCTTCCAATCTTTTTCACGCTACTTTTGCCTTCCTTTGTACTTGAGTCTTTTCCTTGCTTACTTATGTACTGCAGGAGAGGCACTGCGGCGCAAACACAAAAGGTAGAAAGCAACCATGAAATGTCGGCACCATCTTCAATAGTGTTCAAAGACATCAGCGCGATATTCATGCGTTTTCGAGCTAGCCTTTCACTTCGGAACCGTCGTTGTCTGCGGGGAGTGGAAGGACGAAACACGCTACGAGCTGAGGCGCTTCCACTGGATAGCACGGGGATTGGCATCAAAGTAGGAAAGTGTGTCAGATACCGCGGCGATCAATTACACGAGTTTGGAGCTCAAGCCCATGGGATGCGACAGTGCACTGTTGAAATCGCTGCCAAGGTTTTTGTTGCGTTTCACACCATCAGACCATTTCGAAGGGAATTTGGATATCGTTTTACCGGATTATATACGTACGTACACGTTGTACTAGTACACAGACAAATGAATATACCAAATTGGTACAGTACTACTGGTATATTCATTATACGAAAACGCAGAGAAGAACAGTTTGCTGGACAACTTCCGGTCCGTTCCGTCACTAACTGCTTCTCGAGATAGCGCAACATCGCCTGTTGCTAAACTTGCCCTCATGACCGCGGGAGACACACGCTTCTTTCAATCTCAACGAAAAGGTAGATGCCCTGTCATAAAAGAAGCCGAAAGCTGACTTCTTTCTTTTCTAGGCGAAATTGCTGAATGGCGCGACGAACTACGACGTACTGATTTGCTGGTACAAAAACAAGCTGTAAAGAAAGGTAATTTAGTCTGAACGGCCATTTGCTAATAAACGATGGTGATATTTTATCGCAGTCATAGCGGCGATGACCGTCGGCAAGGACGTGTCCTCCCTCTTCCCTGATATGGTTCAGTGCATGCAAACTCCAAATCTCGAGTTGAAGAAACTCATATATCTTTACTTGATCAATTATGCGAAATCAAAACCGGAACTCACAATTTTAGCTGTGAATACATTCATCAAGGTGAGCTGACGCTCGTAGAAAGTTTATTCTGACTAAACTGCTTCAGGACGCCCAAGATGCCAATCCGCTCGTCCGTGCCCTTGCAGTTCGGACAATGGGATGTATACGTGTCCATCGGATAGCAGAGTACCTGTGCGATCCGCTGCAACTAGCGTTGACGGTAAGTCTAACGAGAAATAAAGTAAAAAATTATCTCAACCTTCCACTTCAGGATGGAGACCCATACGTGAGGAAGACCGCAGTGCTTTGTGTGGCAAAACTCTTTGAAATCGACCCAGAATTAGTTGAAAGTCGGTAAGTTCACGAATATTTAATAGTCTTTCTAGTCTCATACTTTGCTTCAGCGGTTTCATTGATACGTTGAAGGAACTGCTGTACAGTGAAACCAATCCCACTGTTCTGTCCAACGCCATTGCCGCTATGTCTGAAATATCTAGTTCAGAGCGATCTTTCTACGTCGACGCGAAGCTCGCAGATAGATTGAGTACTTTGCTTACGGAGTGTACAGAGTGCGTTCGTTACACTGATCATACGTTTCTACTAATCATCGAGTAGATGGGGTCAAGTTTACATACTAGATGCGCTTGCAGCGTTTTCAACGTTCAATTCTCACGAAGCATCCGCCATAGTAAAGCGCGTGAGCGCTCACCTACAGCACTCAAACGGCGCTGTCGTTTTAGCGAGTATCAAAGTGTTGACAAATCACTTACAGGTACGGGACTGGGAGCTTTCTAATTTCTTGCTTCTGACCATGTAGCAACAGTCGATACCTGATACTTCGCAACGCACGATCAAGATGCAAATAGCATCATCACTCGTGACTCTCTTGGGGAGCGAAATGGAAGTTCAGTACATTACACTACGATGTGTGCACTCGCTGCTGCGATCCTATAAGGAAGAGTTACAAAGACACTTGCAGGTAAGACCCCCCCAAATCGTTTTGTTGAATTTTGTAAATTTTGTCTTTGTAGGCTTTCTTTTGCAGATATAACGATCCGTTCTGCATAAAGCATACGAAATTAAAAATTCTACTCGAACTCGTTTCAGACGACACAGTCAGTCAAGTGCTGAATGAGCTGAAGGAGTACTCTTCCGAGGTAGACTTGGATTTTGTGCGACACGCCATTCGTGCTATTGGGGTATGCGCAATCAAGTTTGAAAATGCCAAAGAGGAATCAGTTGCGCTACTTCTTGATTTAATTGATAGCAAGATCAATTATGTCGTCCAAGAAGCTATAATTGTCACGAAGGATATCATCAGGACCTACCCCAATCAGTTTGAGTACACTATACCGACCTTATGTTCTGCTCTTTCCTCGTTGGATCAGCCAGAAGCAAAGGCAGCGTTGATATGGGTAGTGGGAGAGTATGCTGCGAGAATCGAAAATACGACTGCACTTATAGAAAACTTTTGCGAAACCTACATGGATGAGCCAGATTCGGTTCAGCTACAGCTGCTCACATCTGCGGTAAAAGCTTTTTTGCAACACAAAGTTGCCAGCACTCAAGGAGTTGTTCAACGAGTTTTGCAGAAAGCTTCTACATCAGAGAATCCTGATGTACGTGACAGAGCTTTCATTTATTGGAGATTACTTAGTAGTGATTCGGCGTACGTTAGCGATGTTGTGTTATAGTTTCAAACCCAGAGCAACCAGCGTGAGAGAACTTTTTGTGCCCGAAGACAGTACCTCATACCGGTGCGACATAAAAGACAACACAACCGTCAGAAATGTCAAACGTACAAGGTACATAATCGATGACGTTCGCTGTCACTTCACGAAGCGCGCCTCGCGAAAGCGAGGAAAGCGGGAGACCTCTTACTCGAGTATGCCTCGAGATCAGTCGGTGACATAGCTCAGTTGGGAGAGCGTTAGACTGAAGATCTAAAGGTCCCGCGTTCGATCCGCGGTGTCGCCATTTCTTTTTCAAGCTCCATTGTTTTTCTACCTTTTAAACGGCGCAAGGCTATTCCAGGCTCCCCCAACCGAGTACAATTTTGCGTACTTAAGAACACCGAGAGCTATCACAAAACATATGCTATGAAAGCGACATAAAAAAGCACAGACAGTGGTCGAGGCGACTAGCACCTTTTCACAGCATCTGCCGGCGTCAACATTCCACGAACAACAGCTGCAAGCGTTTCGTCTGCGGCTACTCACACTCTCGATGTTACGTACGACGTGTATGCTTCGGCACAGGGTGCGGCATGTTTGCAAGTCAAAAAGAGGAGTCCGCGCTGACAAGAGCGTTCAGAAAAGGTTTGTGCGCAAGCTAAAGACAAAAGTTTGTCCAAACCGCTCAAAATCAGCAAGGCCTTATTCGCATGTTTCGAATGCATCCAGTTATGTAGCAGTAACAGATGGTGACCCTTTGCCGACTTACAGCTTGAAGAAGACGATTGCTACCTTAGTGTCCCAAGGCGTCGCCGTTATAAACCCTGTGTTTCACGGAGATGTAAGTGTAAGTGAGACAACAAAAACTTCTTTTGGCGATTACCAATATAGTGGTTCAATGCAGTTATTTTCAGAGCTTTCGACCATGGCAACAGATTATGGAAGTCCACGTGAATTGGCCGTTGCAATTTCGAATTCACTTGATGCCACCGAAGTTTTTCACAAAGTGGAAGTCGCTGGGCCAGGATTCATAAACATCTTCCTTTCCGACAAGTATATCTCACGTAAGGCATCACAAATGTTCAGACAACTGAATCAAGAAGTACCGAAGAATAACAAAAAAGTGATTGTTGATTTTTCTTCACCTAATATAGCGAAGGAAATGCACGTTGGGCATCTGCGTAGTACAATAATTGGAGATTCGTTGTGTCAGGCTCTGGAACATCGTGGCTTCACTGTATCCCGACTCAACCATGTAGGTGATTGGGGAACACAGTTTGGTATGCTGATTGCGTATATGCGCGAGCACGGTGATGAAGGCACAGTTGGCTTATCCGACCTTCAGTCGTTTTACAAGCAAGCGAAAGTTAAGTTCGACGAAGACGAGTATTTCAAACGACGGGCTCAGGTAGCGGTGACAGAGCTTCAGGCTTATGAACCAGAAACTTATAGAGTTTGGGAGCAGATATGTGAAGCTAGTAGAAATGAGTTCGAAGCGATTTATGAGGAACTTAACGTTGAGATAGAAGAACGTGGTGAAAGTTTTTATAATTCTTTCATTCCGAAAGTTCTCGAAGAGCTTATTGAGAAAGATATCGCAGTTATGAATGATGGTGCATTGTGTATATTTAGTGATGATTCAGATGTACCACTGATCTGCCGAAAGAGCGACGGCGGATTTAATTATGCGTCGACAGATCTTGCTGCACTATATCATAGAACACAGGTTGAGGATGCCGACTGGATAATATATGTAACAGACATAAGTCAAAGGCGACACTTTGACGCTGTCTTTAGCGCAGGTAGGCGTATTGGATGGCTCAATTCCAAGAAGGATGTTGCCGTTGACCACGTAGGATTCGGTCTTGTGACCGGAGAGGATGGCAAACGGCTTCGCACACGGTCAGGAGAAACCGTCAAACTCAAAGATCTTTTGGTAGAAGCGAAAGAGCGCTGTTTGCAGCAATTTCAAACTCGAGGCACAGACTTAGATATGGAGACACTTCGGACCTCTGCGCATGATCTAGGTACAAGTGCAGTAAAGTATGCTGATCTTCGCAACAATATAAGTACTAATTATGCATTTTCTTTTGCAAGGATGTTGGATTTGAAAGGGAACACGGCCGTCTATTTGCAATACTCTTTCGTGAGAGTGAATTCTATTCTCGAGCGAGCCAACCGCTCAAACGAATCTTCCGCGAACTGCGTGGATCCAACATGCTCAACGCCTCAAGAACGTGCACTACTTCTTCACCTCTTGAAATTTGATGATGCTGTTGACTCTATGCTTACGGAACTGATGCCGTCGAAAATTTGTGAATTTACGTACACTTTATGTGTTCTCTTTAATAATTTCTACACGGAATGCAAAATATTTGGCGTGATCGAAGAAGAATCCCGGCTGACAACATGCTTGCTCACGTTAACTGTGATGAAAAAGTGTTTCAAAATCATAGGGATGCGACCACTTAGAAGAATATAATTATGAAATCAAGTTCACTCGTTTCAAAGAGACAAAAAAAAGAGATGTTGATGCTGGGCTAAACTAATTTAGTACAGGAGGCATCAGCGGATGAGCGTATTAGATTCTGTTGAATTTTTGAACGCTCTTCGCAAGAAAAGAATTTGAGAACTTTCTCCATCTTCTTCGTGTCTTTTGATGAAAACAAAGCAGCCAGATCTTCGATACTCCATATATTTGCCAAGGCAAACGGAGTTAGATGCTTCGTAGTGCTCGGTAACTCACGTGCAGTCATCCAGTCAGCTATTCTCGTCATTTGTTCGTGCGGATTTCTTTGCTCTGCTGTGCGCTTAGGTTCTTGTGTAACACGTATTTTATTAATTCGTAGGAAAGCCTCGGCATATGGCGCCCAAAAAATGCGAGCATGTATGTCCAAATTTAATGATGACAGAATCCCTCGCAGCAAAGCAACGACTCGAACTAACATAAAAGTTTCTTGAGGGATTCGTGACAACTTCATTTGGCGAATTTCGAGTGGAAGTTCGTCATCGAAAGGGTTCATTCTTGCCTCTGGTAGGTCCATACGGGTATCGAACAGAATGTAAGCAACAGTAGACTTCAGATGGCGGTGAGCGTTGTCGACCTTGATCCCTAATTCTGTCAATAATTCACCGGCATATGGAGAATCTCTAGCAAGAGCGACGACGAGTTGTGCGAGCGCTATTCGCGTTGATGAACTCAGTACTTTTACCTGACCAAAGTCTAGTAGCGTTAGCGAACCATCGCGACCGATGAGTATATTACCAGGATGTGGATCACTTTGAAATATACCAAGCTCAAAGATTTGATATGCATAAACTTCAAGAAGAGAGTGCGCAAAGGCTGTTAGTGTTGTTTTGCCTAGTTCGATGCGCGATTCCTGCGAAAGAAAGTTTGATAAGCTGCAACCCTCCATGAAAGTCATCGCGATAATATCATTGGAGCTAGCGGTTGGCAATGAAGATGGTACATTTATACACTCAAACTTAGATCGGATAGATGTCCCCAGTAAATCCATCATAGTCCGCTCCCTGTGAAAGTCAAACTCTTTCGGTATCTGCATGAGTGGGTTAGGAACAATCAAAGCGTGCTCTTCAAGGACTCATACCTCATTTTGATACTCCAACAGAACGCTGATGTGATCAAACGGCAAACGTATATTTAATGAGTCCAGAATTTTCGAAACTAAAAGCATATTTGACATATCAAGTTTCATCAAGTTTTCACTGCCAGGGCGTTTGATTTTCAGTACGATATCTCCCTCTACCCCGACCATCGTGCCACGGTGAACTTGCGCGATTGTTGCGCTAGCAATAGGTGAATAGTCTACGTTTGACAATTGCTTGCGGATGCTGCTCGACATATTGCTATCAATGATCCTCCGAACTTCTGTTGGTGACACGGGCTCACAACTTTCAAAAACAAAAGCTAGTTTTCTGATGTACTGTTTAGGCAAGAAATCCTGCTTAGTAGCGAATACTTGCGCCACCTAGGAGACATTAACTTCGATTTCATTCGAACTTTGTCTGACGAACCTTCAAGTAAAACCCTGAAAGCTTTTGAAGCATATCTGCGCACTTCTCAGCACCCCAGTGGTGTCGCATATCCCACAACAGCTGCAATATGTGTCAGTCTTAAATCCAAATCCAAATTGATGTCGACATGCCTCAGCTGGCTGCGAACTTTTCTTCAGCGGAATTGTGCTTGTGATAACGGACGTCAAGTATAATCAATATCGAAGAAAACACCCTCACATGTATTTAGTCTTCAGGTATCCAAAAACGATCGGTAGGAAGTGCTCGTAAAAAGCCAGCAAACGTCCAATGCCCGGAAAGAAATTTGGGATAAATACCGCCGCAATCTATACGACACTTCAAGGTCGCCAAAATCGAAGTTGACTCGAATCGTACCTGGTTATACAAACACGGTCCGAAGTATTTTTGTGGAAGAAACGCCTGCAAACGTTGAACCTTTACGTCCAAGATGACCCTCTGCACACAAATATTTGTTTACTGCATTTGGCTATTCGACGACTGGTAGCTCACCATGTACAGGAAAGTCCGGAAAGTCTTGTAGGGCGCTGCGTGATTCGTTCACGATTCGTTCAAACACTTGACCACGCAACAGTACCTGGTTGAAAGCAACGTCCAATCGTGCACACAAGGAAGCGAGCGAAGCCTGCCAACATGTCTATGGTCGCGTAAACATAAAATTAATCACTGACTTTCTCGCTATGGTCAGTTAAGGTCGTAAGTAGTTCGCCCTCGACGCTCCGATGTGCGCTGTCGGTCGCTGTCGGTCAACAGGAAGCGGCTTCAACGATTTACACAAAAGCGTCATCACACGGATTCATATGAATAGGAATATGATATGATATTCAATGTTATGATTATGAATCCGTTCTCGAAAAAAAAGGAAACAGCTCTTTGTCCCCCAAGGTTTGAGTCGTAAACCGTTGATGAATATTTGATGAATATTCACATATTTACTGCACCATCCGGGAGTCGAACCCGGGTCTCGAGCTTGGAAGGCTCATATCCTAACCGTTGGACTAATGGTGCACACGTTCCGTAGCGTGCACGAGGGCTTAATAAACTACGCGTATACTTTAGAGTGGGTCTTGAGCCAGCGCGCTTCAGAGCGTCTTCGGCCATTGATTGCGAGGATTTCGCGTTGAAAATCTACAAAATCTACTGAAGAATATTGACACTGACCTTGAGGATCTTCTCTTTGCGTTTAACGGTATTTAAACTGCCGGCGACCCAACGTCGCGCGGCGGCCTGGAATACGTTAACATATTTTCGCGACTTCATCCTCCACCGCATCCGGCGCCGCGGTGGGACTGCGTGTCCATAGCGAATCAGTGCGGCATCATCAACGGTGACGATCGCCCCCCGTCCCTCGTCTTCGCCGCGAAAGTCGCGCCAGTAGCGACGCGCAGCGACTAGTGATGTCGCGTCGTTGGCGCGATCCGTGTCGCGCGGTTTGCGTACCGTCGTATGGGTAAACATCATACTTGTATAAAATTTCGTTCTACAACCGAAATCCTTCCACTACGCACTATATACTGGTACCAATGTTCCACGGAGGCCATTTAGTTCTACCAAAATCGGGTTTTCTCTTACCAAATCCTCTGGCTGCCCCACACACCCTCTCGCACACGGCGCGCTCCGCTTGAAATATTTTAACGTTTTAACCATGCATCAAGTTCGCCACGGGATTGAAGACGCCGGTCCTTTGCGTGGTATCGATAGGCGACTGCTTGCGTGCGTTCACAAAAAAATACGGGCTCTACTCCCTATACAGGTTTCGAGCTGGCGAAGCCTTCAATCAGGTCCGGCGGAGAGAGACTTTCAAATAATAGCCAGCACTGGTAAAGGGAAAACCCTATCATACGCTCTACCGACTTTGAACACGCTCGCAAAATTTGCGAACAAGGAGAGGAAAGTTCTGGTACTTGTGCCAAGCACTGAACTTGCCAAGCAGGTTGCAACCGAATTTCACCCGTTCGCTGAAGCTATCTTTGCAAAGGTTGCAACTTATAATACTGCGCTTCAACGCAAAAGAAGAACGACCGCGATTCTATCGCGTAAGCGGCGCGCACAACTCGTGACAGGAAGAGCTGAAGTGAAGCTTCGAGGCCGTCATGTGCAGTGCGACATTTTGATTGTCACACCTAGTCAAGTACAGAATCTCTCGAGAGTGCTTTCTCATACTATCTTGAACACATGCATAATAGATGAAGCAGATAAACTGACTCGTCAACTTCATCAAGGTTGGTTGGCTCACGTGAACTCTATCGCCGCTTCGATGAAGCAAACATTGCGCACACACGTGGGTGAGCGTCGGTTTAAAGTGAAGCGTACCATTCTGGTTTCTGCGACTCTTCAAAGCGATGGTAGCGACGCATATCGAGTGAATACACACGCCATGAAGAATGTGTTTGAGTCGCATTTCTGTGATTTGCACCTTCCACTAGGACTGAGGGAGCTATGTGTTCTCACAGCCCCGAAGCAAAAAGTCGGCACGTTACGGAAAATTCTTAAGCTATTTGAAGGAGAGTCGATAATAGTAATTACATCTTCAGTCATAACTTGTTCCTACGTTTGGGAACAGATGAAGAAGCTAAACCGAGCCACAAGACTAGTCAAATACAGCGGTTGCATGTCAAAAATGGAGCAGAAGAGTTCGCTTGAGGCTTTCCGAAGCGGCAATTCCAGAGTAATGATAGCATCAGATGCCGCTGCACGTGGCTTGGATATACCTAGTGTAGGGCTAGTTGTCTTATACGACGCACCTCTTCATGTTGAAACATATATCCACCGTGTCGGGCGGACAGCACGCGCAGGAGCTACGGGCATAGCGATTACTTTCTGCTGCAACTCAGAAAGACAGCAATTCGAGTCACTTTCATCGTCTATACGACGTCATACAGCAGTCGCATACCACGATGCACAAGATTTTCTCGATGAAGCGATATCTGAAGAGCTACGAACAGCGGAAAGTGACCCAACAAAGACACGATAGACATTCCGATTTCAAATCATTGAAACCTTCATTTGTATATTCATCGCAGCAAGTTCTGCGGCTAAATATTTGAAAACATATGGTAAAGCAACCACCTCAATTGAAGAGCTTGTCTCGCAAACTTGGCACCTTGCAATACTCGAAGCAGCTTTTAAGGAGCCCGTTGCTGCTCTCGGCACCGTAGAAATGATGTTACCGCATGTCGTGCAAACACTAGATAAGTGCGTGTCCGATGATAAATGCAGTCGATCGCGAAGTAGATACGCAGCGCCATGTGCAAGAAGAGAATCTCTCTCCATCTCCCCGAAACGCACACCACCGCCAGCTTTGCGACCTTTGATTGGCTGCTTCGTTAGAGGGTTGACTGGCCCAGTTGATCTCACTTGGAATTTATCGCTTACCATATGTCGCAAACGTTGATAGTACACTAAACCAATGTAGATATCGACTTCGAATGGCTCTCCCGTAACTCCATTGATCATAGTTTCCGAACCGGTGTAGTTGTATCCAAGATTTCGAAGCGTTTCACCTTGTGTATCTAATGGGCTCACCTTTTCTGCTTTGAATGCAGACGCATCGACAAAATCACCAGTTAAAGCGCCACTTTTAGAAGCTAAACTTTCGACTAACATGCCGATAGTCATTCTCGATGGAAATGCATGTGGATTTATCAGAATATCCGGTCTAACACCAGATCGTTCGATGAAAGGTAAGCCTTCGTCTGGCCACAAAAAGCTTAATACGCCCTTCTGCCCATGCCTACTGCTGAACTTATCACCAATAACTGGATTTCGATTGTATCGCAAAGTGATACTGATCTCATCGCCTTGAAGACTGCTCTTTGACTCACGGCAAACTCGCTTGATCTTATCCACACATGCTTCGTCAGCACCCTTCAGCTTAACATGGCGATAATGACTTGATGCTTCATCAAAAGTCTCGTATATTGTTGACGCCGTCACAAGTCTTTGTCCCACATAAGGTAGTCCATCCTCATCTAAAGATGTAAGAGCTTGCCGCATTTGTGAGTCATTTCTCTGAAAGCGTTCATTTGATCGCAGCTGAATGACATTGGTCTTGTACAATGTTGAATGCGCAAAACCACGTTCAACAGCAGATTTGTTGACGATCATCGCATCTTCCATATCGTATCCTGTATGCGATAGGACGGCTACGACCGCGTTTGTACCCAGTGGGTAACTGTCTATACAATATTTGTCATACGTCATGGTCAGTGCAATAGGACGTTGTGGTATATGTAACCGATACAACTTTGTATCAGATCTACTCGCGAAAGTATGTAACGGCATCCCCATTGTCTGCTTCGCCATTTGGCATTGGTACATGTTTCGTGGACTTTGATTGAAGTCCGACCAAGGCGTCAAACTTGCAACAATACTCAACACTTGACCTGGAGAAATTTCGCTATGTGACTTTGGTTCATTGTTTGTGGTAACTTCGGGTGAAAGCGCTATATTCAAACTGTTTTGCTCCATTGTGCCAATGAGTTCGACTGTCCCTGTGATTTCATTTCGCACAGGTCGAAGTAGACGTGAACTGCCCGAGAATATCACCAAACATGGATAGGCACCGGAAATTTCGGAGTCTGGCAAGACAGCTATTTCCAACTCTTCGGTGATAATCGATTCGGAAGAAACTTTCTGGTGCCTCAATGTCGACGCAACCGCCCAGACGTCGTTTACTGGTATGTATCCTAAGACGAGACCATCAACTAACACAGGGCACATTTTTATGTCTTTGATGCCCTCAGGTGTAAGTAGCCGGCAGTATCGAGATATAGTTTCTACAACGGCGTCAAAGACCTCATCAGAACGCCTTTTGTAAGCGTTTGAACCCATCGCAACCTGGCATGATGCACTCATGTGAGTCAATAAACCGCACGGTGAACCATCCGGTGTGTGTACTGGACACATGAATCCCCACGACTCAGGTAATAGCTTTCTCACTGTGGTTGTTCGAAGTTCTGCAAAATATGCACCGCGATGGATCGATCGGAAATGGGATATATACCGCAAGTAGTTGAGCTTTTCAGCTACAATTGTGAAACCACTTGTCTGACTCAGGCCTAAACCTGTCTTGCTTACCAAATTGCCCGTTGCAAGAAAGTATTCAAGTTGACGACCTACATCTATACGTTTTATAGCTGCCATCACGAGCGTATTCAATTTATCATCTGATAAGTCAGCGATGTTGACCCGATCAATCCGTTCGAGTTCCGATTTGACACGCAGTAAAGCTTCATTGAGCTTTTCATGCAATATGTTCTGCAAAAGAAACCCTGGGAGTAAAATTTCCTGGTGAACAAGAGAATCAGGATTGTCCTCCTTGCAGTTTCCAGATACCAGCGACAATAGCTTGTTCAGCATGAAAATGAGTAGATCTGATTTTGCTCCGTTCGTTCGTAAGTGAACGAATATACAACTGTGCATAATGCGCTCTCCTACTTCAAGTATGCTAGAAGCACGTCCTGGGAAAACTGCTTTGAACATGGAGCCTACATACTCTAAAGCATCTGTTCGTGTGCGAATCGTTGCTTGAAATGCCGTCTCAAAAATCTTTTCCAACGTTTCCTGAGCATAACCGAATTCTACTTTTCCACCTACAAGTACACCCTTCAAGACTCTTGATTGGAGCTCGTAGTCAGATAGGTCAGTCAGTGCTCGGAAAACAAGTGCCAACGGAAGAAATATTTCCTGGCGCCCTAATGTCACGCCTACATTCACCGATCCGTCCGAAAGATAATGCAGACGCACAGTACTAGATCGCTCACATTCATCAACGCATCGAATTGCCGTGGCATACTTGGTAAATCTTGAGCCTCTAGTTCTAAACGAGCTACGGACAAGTGCCATCACATAATGTCTTCGTTGCTGTATGAGAAGACGAATCACTCTTTCAATGCCACTCACAATGAAATAACCTCCGAATTCATTCGATTCTTCTCCACGACTGACGAGTTTCTCTGCGCTTGCGTCACGTAGCTCACATAGCCTAGAGCCAACCATCACAGGAATTTGGCACATGTTGAATAGCGTGGTCGAGGTCGGCGGTGAGTCGTTGAGCGACCATGATATTGAAATCGCAAGAGGTGCCGTGTATGTACTACCGCTCTCTCTACATGCCTTAGGCGTCCTCAACATGTGTTTGGTATCACGCACTTCTGGCCTGCCTGCTTGAACGTCGTCAAACCAGCATTTTAAACTATTTGAAGAGTCGATCGTTACGGTCACTGGTTCAATACTTTCAACAATTCTCGTCAAACCGACTCGTATAAATGTGTCGAACGAGTCCACGTGTGCTTTCGAAATGTTTTGTGACGCTTCAGCGCTGTCCCTTTTGGTCATGTTGAAGCACCAACTTAGGCTTTCGCTTTCGTTTGCCCTGAGACCTGATCCTGTTGTTCGCTTTGCCTGACTAGAATGTGACGAATCCCTACTTCGAATCCCTCTTTACGTGATGTGTGCCTCCGGACCGAGCAGCAGCCCGGCGTCTTCCCTGCCCGGCGGCGGCGGTTGCGAAGTCACGATTTAGCGCGGAGCTTACTTTATCATATGATATTTATTATACCCGGATATGACACATATAGATGACATAATAATGTAACTATGCGAAACCTACCCGTTTACCAGTAAACGTTTAGCAGTCAGAAGTATCTATCGGGATGGGTATCACATATGGGCAAACATTGCAGTCCTATGGAAGCCATTGGTTCTGGTTTTCAGTATCTTGCAATACATTGTGCAGTTGCTGTTTGTGTTCCATCAACATATCAAGACCAACAAAAACGAGTTGCTGCAACTCATGTTTCTCGTGGGTGTGACGTCTCTCCATTTCAAGCAACCTCGCCTACAGTAAAACTAATTTAACGTGCAAAATGGTTATCTTTTCTCGTCTTGCCTTGGTCTTGTTGACGCCCTCGACTTGGAGCGGAGTTGCTTCATTCAACTGAGTCGCCTGTGTAAAACTGAACACCTCTGCCTATAATGATATGATACGCAGGCGAACCTGTTTTTCTAGCTCCCGCAATTTTGCTTTTAGTTCATTCAGCGTGAAATCGACCGTCTCTCTCCCAATCCTGTACGAAGTCTCTGCATTCTCGAGATCGGCTCGGAGCTGTGAACACGTATATACTCTGAAATGCGGTTTCATCGTTGTTGAATGGGATCTACTACGTTTCGATTTACCTCTCTTTTAAATTTGATGAGATATTTGTCTTCAGTCTTTCTTGGCTGGTCAACTGTTGGCAAAGCTTCCTGAGGTAATTTCAATCAGTTTCATTTTGTTTTTATAGAGGAAAAACATACCTTAGATTTGCATCCTCCATGTTCTGAACGCGGCATGCTTGTGCATTCGAGATTGCCTTTAACTAAGCGTATTTTTGCATAAGCAAGTAGCCATCATCAACTCAAAATAACGTACATAAAGTCTATCTTGCACAACTGAGCTCGTCTCAACTGCGTCAGATATTGGGAGCTCCAGCCGCAGTGACCAAATCGCGTGTTCAGCTGAAAGCTGAGACAAATTTTGTTTCAGCTTTCCAATTTTAGTCCGAAGTGAAGCTGAGACATTCTCAGTCACAGGGGCTGGACACTGAGAAATATGCGTGTCCTATGGATGTAGTGTGACTTGGACTAGAATGTTTGCACCACAAAAGCGTACCGCTGCCTGACTACTCCACCGTAAAGTTGTACTTTTCTGCGAAAGAATAGAAGTAAGACAATCTAAGCAGAGAAAGTTCGTCGAACTTACTCCCTCATGCATGTGCATGTTTCGATGGACTGAAGCACAGTGCGTGCTGTTCTCCTGTAGCTGCTTCATGTACTGTTCGGCTTTCTGAGCGTGCGTAAGCTTTTCTTGTCTTAGAGCGGCCTAAACACTATTAGATTTTCCATATGATGAGTCAAAGTTGTAATACCACTCTAGAAAGTATCAAATCGTCATTCCGTTGCGTGATCTTTGACTCAAAAAGGGAGCGCTGTAACTCTAAGTTTGCCTGTCAGAGTTTGGGTCAGGTGAACGTGTTTCTCGTCGCTTCATGACTTACATGCTCAAGTTTGGTTCGATCACGCATCCACATATCACTTTGTTTGTGAACAGTTGCCAACAGATTTTCACATGCCTCCGAACATTTCTGATCTTGCCCGCAGAGGAAGAACTGCACAAATAGAGTTACCGTAAGGTGCAGACACCAAGAAGAACTCAAAGTTACCTTGTAGGACGAAGTAACGCGATGAACAAACGATTCACCTTCAATCGCGTGCTTCTATTTTTAATTTGTCACCTCAGTAACGCGATACACGGTTACTTCGAATTACGTACCTGAGTTCTCCCATTGGCTCCGTAGTCACCAAGTTGAAGAAGCCAGCTGAACGCCAGTGATAGTGTTGGCAGATTTGTCGCTAAGTTCTGAAGCAAACTGCATGTCTTCCCAACTTGAAACGGATAATGCAAGTACCGTAGCAGTATCACCAAATCTTCTTCTGCAATGATCTGATTGCCGCGCTGGATGTCGAGAAGTTTGAACGACTTTTCAACAAACGCCTTGAAATCTTTTGCGTCTAGTTGCCGATTTGTCGGTTTACCAGGCAGATCGACTCCGCTTAGACGTTCTGCGATGGATCGCACACATGACTGTATATATCTCTGATCCGATACCGGACGAGGATCGAGTTTCATTGGGCGCAAACGGTGCGTTGTGACGGGCCCAGTACTTACTGCAACGGTCAATATGAAGTACCGACAATAAAGATTCTTGAAGGTTCTTGTTACGAGATGCAAGGCGCGGTGTGGCTCAGCGACACTTTGGATTTCATTTTTTTGAGACTAATAAGTGGAGTCATTTGGCTGAAGTAGTTCATTCCACACGTCCGCCTCGGCAACAACAGAGCCGATACTTTTTCTACTTGCTCGGAGTCCGCGAGTAAAAGTGTCCGCAACATACGTGAAGCAAACAGAGGAATTGATGTGCAAACGGCCGCGCACGAACTTAATTTTTGGGGTTTTGATCGACATCCAGTGAATCATCACATGTTTATCTACAACGGTCTATCGTCGCCGACGATTCGGAGTGGCTTTGCTAACGAAAAGGACAAGTTCATGCCCTCGTGGCATTTGCGCGTGGTACTATGATCGCATCACGCCTGATTAGATTGGTACTGTTCAGCCATTCGCTGCAAGTTGGCCAAATTTTCCGGTCCTTCACGGGTGTTAGCGACCATCGCACTGGTTTTGGGCGGAGAAAACGTACCCAACTGATTCACAATGCCCGGTAGAAAGTCTTCCAAACCTGTTCATTCTGTAAGATGTCCGCTGAAATAATAGTGAGCAACGCTTACGCTTTGTCTCAGGGTGTCCACTGACGACATACGCGTTTGCTGGAGGAGACGCTTGCACTGGGCCAAAAGTTAGACCTTAAACTGAGGGTCCAATGTCATGAAAACCCTACCTTTTGGATTCACGAACTGCGTCACGGTATCCGAGTGGAAAATGTTGACCTCTTGTACACCCGGGATGGCGTTCATGCCCATCTTTTTCAAAACTGTTTGCAATCGCTTGTCATCGTTGCTCACGGACTTATGCATAGCCTTCTTCTTCCTACGCACACGGTGATTTTCGGGGTTCGTCTAACTCTGATGTCGCTTACCGTCTCATAGAACCTTTCCCTCCCATCCGGACCGCTCCGGCTAAGCGCTGTAATTTTTCGACATCCATGTCCGGTAGCGGCTACGAGCGGCCAGTTAGCGCGTCGGTCAGTATTCAACCGAGTCGGCAGATGTGAACCGGGCCAGTGCGCGGTCTGAAAGCCTCACATACCTCTTAAACGTGCTGATGATAGGCCGGACAAGATGCGGCAAGCTTAATTTCGCACTCTTGCGCTGGGGAAGTTTGGAAAGTCACAGAGCGCCGCGGTATGTGCCCGCAGCGTTTGTCCTTATCGCCCCCGAAAAAAGAGACGGCCTGAAGAAAGAGCCGCTCTCTTTTTTCACATTTACGGAAATACAATTGTACATCGTACGTACACTTTTGTTTGATCGTCATCGTATCGTACGACGCGGAAGCCTATCATCAAGTGATGCAGGAAACGCTCAATTCGCGCTTAATTTTCAACTCACGACTGCACTTCTTCGCTAACACGACACACGCGACGTCCCGAGCTAAATGTACACGCGGCTCAAATACGTAACGAGCGCCGCGCGTCTCGTCCTTCGAAGACAGTACTTAAGTGATGCCGCCGTTTCCGATACGCGGCCGTCCACGAGTCGAGTATCGCTCGCAACGTTGCACGAAAAGTACAAACAAGGCAAACCCATAACTGCCATAACAGCCTACGATTATCCGAGCGCCGTCCACGTACGTAATTGCCTGAATCTGTGAACGTTGAAGTCTTAACCTAACACACATGTTTCAGGTAGACAGAGCGGGTTTCGATATAGTACTTGTGGGTGACTCAGCGTCGATGGTGGTGCATGGGCAAGATACCACGTTGCCGATGACACTTAGTGATATGATTGTACACTGTCAAGCAGTGAAGCGAGGTTCAAAACGATCTTTAGTAGTCGCTGACCTTCCATTTGGATCATACGAAGCTAGCGCCATGCAGGCTCTGCAGTCGGCTGTGAGACTAGTAAAAGAGGGTGGCGTAGATGCCGTTAAACTAGAGGGTGGAAGTAAAACAAAAATTGAAGCTACTAGAGCTATTGTAGAGGCAGGTATTGCCGTGATTGGGCACTTAGGTCTAACTCCTCAATCAGTCGGTGTACTTGGCGGATTTAAACCACAGGGAAAAACGGCCGCGTCGGCAATAGAGATCTTCAAGTCGGCGCTGAAGTTGCAAGGAGCAGGTTGTGCAGCTATTGTCCTAGAATGTGTGCCAAAACCGCTTGCGGATGCCATTACAGCAACCTTAGATATACCAACGATCGGAATCGGTGCTGGAAATGGTACGAGTGGGCAGGTTATAGTTTTCCACGATCTCCTAGGTTTCCTACAGCATCCACACCACGCAAAAGTTTCTCCTAAATTTTGCAAGCAATACGCCAATGTAGGTGAAACTATTCAGCGAGCTCTAGGTCAGTATATCATCGATGTGTCGACGAAAGACTTTCCAGACGATCAATTTACGCCGTACGAGTTTGATAAAGGAGAGTTCGCCGAGTTTACAAAAAGACTTGCCCAAACAGGTCTGGCAGACACGCGTTAGTAACATTCCACACTTCAGTTCGAATATATTTACAAGTTTCTATCCACACGCACGACCGAGATATAAATGTTGCTTTTTCGAGGCTTGAAAATGCTGCCTCGAAAATGCTGCTCTTGCACTGATTATGTATTCTATTACCTTTCCTCAAAAAGTGACTCGATGTCCTACTGTTCATTCAGTTCTGCAATCTCAGCTCCCGTAAAACGCTTGACTGCAATGGAGTTGTTGTTCTCTGTAATTTGTAGTAGCTCCACTGAGTCCCTGGAAAGAGTAGTCACATCCATGATCTTTCTTAGCGCTGTCAGTGCAAGCTTCTTAGCTTCATGTAACGACAGTTCTGGACTATAATCGGACTTTAAAATGGATTGCGCGGTTTGGCTGTTTGCTCCTATCGCGATAGCCTGCAAAAATGTTTTGGAATTTGTTTGAAATTATGTAATAACTAAAATTTACCTTCCACCCGACATAGTTTCCGGAAGGGTCGCTCTGGTAAAGTTGAAAACCCAAATTATGATCCCTATATTGCGTCAGAGTCGTGCTAAATATTACACTTGAATGTCGTACCAGCCAGCAAAAATGAAAGATACGCCGTATGGGCGAAGTCCACCAAACTGAGTATAACCTTGTTTCTGGTCAGCTATCTGCTGAACAAGCAACTCAACTGGAGCCGGTTGCCCATACTTGTACTTGTAACGTTGTGATATCAATCTAAGATGCAGTAAGTAAAACTTTTGAAGTTGTCTCATGGTACTGACACACCTTGCAGAGTTGATTAAGATTTCGGCATCAGCGTTGACGCCAGCAGAAGCTGCAACGATGTGAGCGTCTATTCGGTGTAGCTTCTCCGTGACAGTACTTTCTAGAAGCTGACGCAACTATGAGCGAGCAAGAAACACCTGGAGGGATGAGAATACCTTTGACAAAACCCGTTTTTCTGTAGCCAAGATGACTCCCTTCTCTGTTTTGATTCCTATGGCCGCTCCTGCGTGGTTTATTGCTTCGACCGCGTATTCAACCTGATGCAGTGTGAACATTCCCTGTAGAAGAGGAGAGCCTGTTATGAGTATCACCTGATAAAGTCGACCTTCAGGGCTGAAAGTCGTCGTGCGGGAATCATATCTTAGACGAGCTGGTCAGATTGAACCGCAACACGGTAACAGCAGAACTCACCTGCGCGCCATTCTCTAGATTACAGCGTAGATACGTGGGAACTTTCGTGGTAATGACTGTCTTATAGTTCTACCACGAATGCAAGGGCGCTTGTCGCGTTCGTAAACTGACGACAACAGATCGTTACGCCGGTGTGGCTTTTTGTTCTCAAATAACGATTTTCGATATTTGGTAAGTGACCGTCCGATATTGGCCCATATTGAATCTGGAGTTAACACTATATTTTGCAGACTACGACCGGCGTGATTTCTTATCGACGAATAAAAACCTCGACGATGGCCGCCGCACAACAAAAAGCAGCTCGTCCAGAGTGTAAGTCCAACAATTGGTCACAGCACGAAACTACTACAACCAACTTGAACTTTATAACTCCACGGTGCATGATGCCGGCAGGTTTTAGTACACCGTGTCGCGGGCTGCAAGCCAAAGCACTCACAACGCCGTATTTGAGACAAAAACACACACGCGGCGCTGTGGATGTGTCGAAGCCGAGCGGAACAACTAAATGTGCCTCATCATTGATTTCTCCTAGCAGCACCCGTGTTCAGAGTCGTCGACGCACTATCACTTTGGTAACAACTGCAACTTTCGTTAGCCTTCGGGACCAACGTTTTCTGTAGGTCATACCCAGCCTTCAAGGCGATGCTTCTTCACAGTCACCACCGGACCTACCCTCTTATATTTTCAAAGAAAGAATTGTTTATCTGGTATTCTTTCTTTGCCTCTTCTGAATATAGTCGCCTTACGAAGACTTTCAGGGCATGACGCTCGTACCTTCAGTGACAGAGCTGATTTTGGCAGAATTACTATACCTTCAGTACGAAGACAGCACGAAACCCATTCAACTTTACATAAACTCTACTGGGACATCAAAGGTATAAGCGTTTCTGATATCTCACGGAAGCAAATGACCGTGTTCATGCGTAGGATGGACAAAAGTACGGATACGATACCGAGGCATTTGCGATATACGACACCATACAGTACATCAAATCACCGGTGCATACAGTAGCAGTGGGTACCGCGTGGGGTGAAGCCGCTATGCTTCTTGCGTCTGGAGCACAGGTAATAGAAGCTCAGCTAGTTACCAATCACGAATAAGTCTTTTGCTTAGGGTTATCGTTCTGCACTTCCAGCCGCAAGTATTATGTTGAAACAGCCAATTAGTTCATACCGCGGACAGGTACGAGCTTGGTCTAGTAATCACGTCATTCTCGTTTTAAATCTTTCATTAGGCCTCCGAATTAGAAATTCATAGACAGGAGATGCGAAACACGAAATCTCAAATGATAGAGATTCTTTCCAAAGCATTGCAGAAAACGGAAGCAGAAATTGCGAAGGATATAAACCGTCCAAGATACTTCGACGCGCAGGCGGCTAAGGATTACGGCATCATCGACAAGGTGAAAAACTTAACTAAACGGGATGATTGATTTACTCTCGAGCTTTCGGACAGGTCCTTGATGGTTAGCGACACTTGACTAAAATTCTTTTCGAGCATCGATACTTTCTGTGTTATCGCGTTTATGACAGTTCTATGTAATGACGTAAAAACCACATCAAAATTACAAAAGGAGATACACCAAAGACTCTAAGATCCGATCATCAGTGGTGATTCATATATCTATTTCAAGACCGGTGCGCTACTCCAGTCACCCAAATGTTGATCATACCAACATGTCCACAAGCGCTGAACGCATACCACTGATCGTTTCGCTAGAACCTTTTCCTTTAAGCCCCAATACATTTTCGATGACCTAAACGCTCGAATTCAGTTGATGGGAACTAATGTTATATGGTTAACTTACTGCAATCTCCGTCGTAGTGGTGTCGAGTCCACAAAATGCGCTCCAGTCATTTGCCGTGAGACCAGACGCAACGACGTCACTACCTCTATTGATCGTGCCCGCAACGAGGGGAATCTGCGGAGGAAGAAATTATACGGGTATTGTTGTCATGGTGCACACCAACCTGCAAAAGCGACGAAAGTTCTTCCAAATCAGCAAGACTAGCTCCTGGATGTACGATTCCACCCTTGTTTGTGAATCTACAATAGCTCCCAACTAGCATATTCCCTGCGATGGACTGATTGCATTGTTAGGTGGAGCCGCTACAGTGGATTATCACTATACCTGTCGAAACACTTCTACACCTAGTACATCAGAAATTATTTCCTCCGTCTCCTGGTCAATGTCGGGGTGCACCAACGCTACGTGATCATTGCACGCAATACAATTGCCAAGAGCTGTGATAAAATGAGTAAAATGGTAATAATAGAATTACTTTGCTATTCATACCTGAAAGTCGCTCGTGCGTTCGTTGAACGACGATTTCATCGGATAAACTATTGCGAATGTGCAACGCCTCTAGAAAACGCTGTCAGTATTATCGACCAAAGTGCTTTCATGAGGCAAACCTTGATCACTGGCACCAACCGGTAAGAGCAGACCATTTTTGTTTCCTAGTAATAATCAGCTAGCAATACACGGCAACGCACGCGGACACATACCAACCGACATTCTGCCTATCAAGCGAGTTCCACCAAGACTCGCTTTCACAACGGGAATTTCTGATGCCAACTCACTCTCAAAGACGCTATAGAAAGATGTACACTTAGATCAATCACCGTATACATGTTACGTCGCGCATTTTCACCTGTAAAAGTTTTCCGAACCTCCGATAGCTACCAAGCAATATGCGTTCGTCAGCTGACTGAAGACTCCGATTTCATTGCTGTACGAATATAAGTTAAACATGGAAAGGGCTGTACCTGAACACACCTGTTTTCGAAGCAGTGACGAGTTGCCATGTTCTGAACTGTTTTGCGTCTAGAACAAGCTCCGCCCGTCCATTCGACGCCAAGTCTTCAAGCTTAAAGTCGTGGTGGCGGCGCGACGTTCCGATTTTTCGTTTCGAAAAACGCACAAATGATGGAGCACATCTGTATAACTATATGCGACTTTCCGATGATCGGTAGATAGTACAAAGTATGGAATCAGACTCACTCACAGAGAAGAACAACAACCGCCGACAAACGCGTCGCGTGACTTGTACGCCTTGCACGCGACTGCGGCGTCATGTTAATTCGTGGTTAAACGTGTCACGCGTTCAGTTTCGAGAGCTCTGCGTCGTAATACCTTGCGTTAATATCAGTGCACGCGTGGATCAGAAATGCCCGACGCTTCTCCAAAGCGGGAACATGTGCGTCCAAAAGGCAGAGCGCACAAGGAGAAATCTGGCTCGAGGTAACTTCGGAAAACAGTCCACTCAAGCTTCATCGAGTACTTCAGTACTTACCTGTAAAATACAGCCCAAAAACTATGTTGAGATTCAAATCAGCACCTCGAAAGTCTCCCTTCTACAAGAAAAAGTGTAAGTACCGTCACCACGAGAAAAACTCGCACTCACCCAGACGAACTACAGCTGCCATGAAAACGGAAAAGTTGATGGATAAATACGCCCAACTACAAAGGACCGGTAAATTAGACGGTTTTCTGCGAAAACGCAGAGAGAAAAGGGCGAGCAAAGGGCAGAAGTATTTACCCAAGAAAGTCACGTAGATCGCGAACTTTTAAGAGTGTTTCATCCCGCAGTGCGCACTCTGTCGTTCTTCGGTTTGTCCACAAGCGAAATGGACGTCTTCAAGCTACCCACAACGACCACATCATGAGTTCGTCGCGTAAAAAATTTAGAACGAAAACGATGTTCAAAAGCTATTTCCAATAGAAGTGCAACATTTCCACACTTCTAAGCACGATAAGATATGCTAACAATCACTACTATGGAAGTCACGCTGTTGCTGTACATGATCTCGAAAGTGCAATATTTTAGACTGAATTCCTGACCTCCAAGATGCCTCGTCTTCGACGTCAACGTCTTCATTGCAGTCTATCACTAAAATCGGAGTCTGAATGGCGCGATTAGTTTTGAAGTTAGATGAGAGAAAGAATGCTGACCTTGATCGTTCTACCGGCGATGTTCATGGTTATGTCAGCAACAGCTGAGTGCTGGGAGTCGCAACGAGCAGAGCCTGCAGAGCACCTGAGAAACTATCATAATATTACTGCGAACATACTCACGGATTCGGTTGTCCATGAGCCATTTTTCGTGTTTATTGTGCAATAATGTCAGGTAACTGATATCGATATCCAACTCCTCGCCTCGGGCGCGCTTTTGTAAACGGCGCAAGCACGTCTCGGGATTGGCGCGCAAGTATACGAAACCATCCGGGATCAGCGTTGGAAAAGCCTGATCTCTAGATCTTTGAATTTGGATGAGTCAGGCTTCAACTGAAAGAATTCACCTGGATAATTGGCGCAAACCATGCGTGATATAAACTGTATTCAAGCTCAGATAGCCAGCCACTTTCACGCAGAGCTTCTGTAAAAACATTTTTATCAGAGAACACGCTTCGTTCTATGACTCGCAGGGGAAAGCCAGACTGTTGCGTATTTTTCTCTTGTATGAATCGCGTCATGAACACAAAGTGTTGAAATGTGTATGCATATCTGTTGGGATTTTTGTAAAACTCATCTAGAATATTGAAGCCTTGTCCGTTCCCATCTGGTCTTTCGACGTGCTGCCAGAGGTTAACAGGTTCCGGAATTAGATTGACAAGGTCCTAGTACAGGATTCAAAATTAATCAGTCGACGCGCTTGGTACCCAACCTCAAGACTGCTGTCGCCAGGAGCCAATATCTCTCTCAAGAAAGTCGTCTTACCCACGCCGATGTTTCCCTCTACACAGAGAGTGATCTCCTGCACGGAACAATATTAAAATTTCATTCGAGGAACGGACGAAGAATAACGCACTTTGGAGGAAATATTTGCCAAATTTCTTGCAGCCCCAACCTGAAAACGACGATATTGTGAGTGTAGTTTTGAGTTCTTATGGAACTGTCTGTTTCCAACTGTCTGTTTCCAACTGCCACCGCAAGAAATGGAAAGTTTAACGCTGACGTGATCTATTGAAGTTGCTCGTAAGCGAACACATGATCGTAAATTACTGTTCATCGTCGTACAGATGCGCGGAAATTGTGCGAGACCATTCACAAAACATTGTGCTTCCATCAGCGACAGCTACATTTCGAACACCAACGGTAAAATCGTCCGGTAAAATCGCTGTGACCGGCGTACACAACTGAAATTCTCTTGCTGAAATTCTACTTTTCAATATAATGAGAGTCAATTAATCTATGTATACAACGTGGATATAGCTATTTTCAGTTCATTTTAGGAAAGTACGACTTGTGGTTTTCGACTGATTATGGCTTCACGAGTGCGATATTCATCTCTCTGCAGACGCGCTCACTTGACCTCGGCCAAAACAAAGGGCCAAACATTCCCAGCCATGAACATTTTCAGATTTGGTAAGACAATCAATCAACTCTGTGCAAACCTTTTTTCTAACAACGCTTTACATTTACTTCCATAGCGGGTGACATGACGCACCTTGCGAGTATTCTGGTACGTCGAACGCCCGATCGGCGAAGAACTCGTGCGATATAGATACGTTCGATCCGTCATCTGAATATTTATATGATAGGCGCTGCTCCTCAAGATCCAGGCAACCAGATCGTGTGCAGGAGTTTCACTGCGAACACAAGAGCTTTATGCTATCGTGTTTGTTACTCGATATTTGGATTTGTTCTTCAGTTTCATATCAGTTTACAACACGATCATGAAGTTGTTCTTCATCTGCAGTAGCTGTTGCATAATTTGGTACATGCGACAACACAGAGTAGTCAGTCAAACGTATGACCGGGAACAAGACACCTTCCGTATTATCTTTCTCGTTCTTCCTTGTTCTCTTTTATCTGTGTTCATCAATCACGAGTTTTCAGCGGTCGAGATCTTGTGGACTTTCTCCATTTACTTGGAAGCTGTCGCTATACTACCTCAGCTCGTTTTACTACAACGGACAAAAAATATCGATACTCTTACCAGCAATTATGTTTTCCTACTCGGTGGCTACCGTGCACTGTATTTGCTCAATTGGATATACCGATACTCTACCGAACCCGGATATAGTCAGTGGATCGTTTGGATCAGTGGATTAGTTCAAACTCTCTTGTACTGCGACTTCTTTTACTACTACCTGGAGAGTTGGAGAAAAAACGAGCGCCTTACACTCCCCTCTTGAGCCTCAGTGTGTGTACCTGACTCAACCCAGTCAAATTGTAGTGGATAGCTCGCTCTGTAGTTCGAACATATTCTGTGGAATCCACACACGGTTCACTCTGTGTCGCCGCATTGGGTCAATGTGGACAAAATTACGCACAAAAGAACACAACGACGCGACGTGATTCGTCGGTTCGAGTCAAACCCCTTAACCACTCGGGCACGTCCGCTTTTGTTCAGTGCGCGGACGGCAGGATTCGAACCTGCGCAGGCAGAGCCTATTTGATTTCTACGCGTATTGCCACCGTATTAGAGTGCTGATGCTATGTTAAATATGTCTAAAATAGTAGCCGATTTACGATTTATGAAGAAGCTCCGCGAGCGCCGCGAGGACGCGTCACTGGGCGCGTTCACATGCCAGCAAATCTTTCCACCGAAGCTCTGTTTATGTTTTCGCCAAAAAAGTAGAGCATGTTGCTGTATCACGCTACGAAGCCGATCGATCACCCGCTCGAAACTCACGAAAATCGCATAGATGACAGGTACTTGCTGGCAATATCTTGCGTCGTCGAACTGTCGCTTGTAATGTGCGCAAAGCCACACGGTAAGGTCGTGAATTATTTCCAATATTCGTTAGTTCATGTTTATTACTTGTAGGCGCAATGGTAGATTTGATCATCGCTTCGACCGCGGCTTCCTTCTTTTGGCAAACCTTTGAGTGCCGAACGGTGGAATGTCCTTCACAGCTCATCATGGTGTGTGTCAAACTTTCGTACGATTCGTTGGGGTTAGCGTTCCCAGGACTTGAATTTTTGCAAAATTTGCACGAACGTGTATATCATGCGGCCCTGGAAAAAAATACTACACTTGGGGTTGCAGAGCCAAAACCACCAGCAGAAACTTTTTTGGACTGCCTCGCCTCACACGAAATTGAAGTCTTGGAAAAAATCGACTTTGACTGTGTCGCGAATAATTCATTCCAACACTTAGACGTTCTTGATTGCGAGATCGAGAGTCTAACTATGTTCTACAGACTTCATGCTTTGCTTTTGTGCTTAAATCTTTCGAAAAGTGCTTGGAGGTTCAGTCCACCAAATTTGGCAAACGTTGCGGGTGACATATGGAAGGTAGTATTCGCTAAGTGTACGTTGACAAAAGATCCGACCGATTCGAACGATTTTGTGAGCATTTTGAATGACTTGATCGTCCTATTTGAGATCTTCGATACCCAAAATGGGGCTGTGAAGTTGATCGGATGAACTCAACGTCCTGATTTTAACTGATATTATTTACTGCAAGTGGAAAGTACTACATGTGTGGAAAGACACCCAGAAAATTCTGTTTCCCATGCACAGAATCTACTTGTTGCCAACAGACCTTGTTTTCGTTCGCATCGTGACGAATTCCTCTGCACTCGATGGATGGATACCGACTGTGCTATCAAAGTGCTTTTTGGTAGCACCACACTGTAGTGCAGTTGCAAAACCTTGGAGAATTTCAGGCGAATCAACCCCAACCATGTGCACACCTAATACGCGATCAGTTGCCTGATCGACGACTAACTTCATGAAAGTCTTTTCTTGTCTTCCTGCTAACGTAGACCGCATCGGTGTAAACTCGGAGCAATATACGTCGCAGCGGTATCCTTGTGCGACAGCCTGTTCTTCAGAAAGGCCAACTGTTCCAACAGGAGGTTGAGAGAAAACAGCGCAGGGGATATTAGAATAATTTGGTTTTGTAAGCTGCTTGTCCACGACGCTACTCACGAAAGCCATGCCCTCCATTAAGGCAACAGGAGTCAGATTCACTCGATTTGTAACATCACCGACAGCCCACACATTCTGAACAGATGTTCGGCTGTATTCATCGACAATAATAGCCCCATCTGCATCTAACTGCACGCCAATACCTAAAAGACCAAGATCTGGACGCGAAGTATTGGGTTTCCTCCCAGTGGCAAACATGATTGCGTCTGCATGAATGTCACCACTGCTCGTGCTTAGTGTCAAAGTGTCATCTTCTGAACGAGTGATAGCCAACGGAGAGCAGTTTTGACGAACGTCTATATTTCTTCGCCTGAGATTATCATTCACCGTCTTACGCAAGTCCGTATCAAAACCTCTGAGCGGTAGATCTTGTCGGAACATCAGTGTCACATTCACTCCGAGGCCCTGGAAAATGCCTGCAAACTCCAGTGCAATGTAGCCACCTCCAACAATCACAATTCTGTCAGGTAGCTTGTCCAAAGCCAAAGCCTCATCTGAAGTCATTCCGTATTCTGCTCCAGGAATATCAGGCTTTACAGCAGTACCACCAGTCGCGATGAGAATCGAGCTCGCCGTAAATATTTGAACATCGCCCTGATATTTGTCAGTGTATCATACAAAAACTTAGAACGAGAACGCACCTCAGGGGAAGTAACTTGAACAGTGTTTTTATCCAGTAGCTTACCAGAGCCAATATGCGTATCAACGCCCGAATTATCAAGCAGCCGTGAATATATTCCGTTTAATCTCACGATTTCTTCCGTTTTCGCTCGCAACAAGCGATCCCAACTGAACTGTGGCTTGCCAGGAAGCTCCCAGCCAAAACCTTCAGCGTCAGAAAACTCAGAAGAAAAGGCACTACCATACATGAGCAGTTTCTTTGGAACACAACCACGTATGACACATGTACCTCCAAGACCACCCGTCAGCTCTGAGCTGATAGGATCGAAGGGTAACTCGCAGAGACCGACCTTTGCTTTTTTCTGGGCTGCCATGCGGGATGCACGCACGCCGCCGGAACCACCACCTATTGACGCCGATTAGTTGACAAGTGACAAAGTTCCCCGAGAATCTACCTATAACGTATATATCATAGTCAAAATTATTCGTTTGCATCGCCGTCGAGACTATATGTGCGTTTCTTCGTAGCGCACGACCAGTTGGAGCCCGTATTACAGCAACAAGACAAGAGCTTCTCGCCGCAAGCCTGGGACCGGAAAGCGGAAACGCCATATAACTTCGTCGCTCTCTGAAAAAAGCGTATGTAGACCAAAGCTACAACAGCTACAGCCGATGTACAAACTCTTAATATGCTCGAATTGAGCACCGTGCACGCGCGTGTCTGCCAGGTCAAACACAGTAAAATTGTGAGGGTTTTGCAGTCAGACGGGAAGATTTGATGGCGAGGCACTACGCGGAAACTCCACATTGATAGACTAGTAATGATATGTCATTCAAATGCTACGCTAACTTTGCCTATGGCGTACACAAAACTTTCATGCACCCAAAGTTCCAACGTTCCGCCAGTTTAATAAGTCGTGATCCGACCACTGAAGTGAACTTGTCAACAAAAGGAACACGAGTTAAAGGGAGACGTTACCTTGACAAGAACCGTGTCAGGATATGCTCGAACTGATCCTTCAATAGTGATCAATTCGGATGCGCTAGCTCGCTCTATGCCAAGATTGAATTCGTTGATAAGATCGTCTGCGACGTCCACATCGTCGACCCAAATTGGTTCAAACCCTGGAACGGTAGTGAGGCAGGCGTCTCAACAAAACTTGATGAAAATTACCATCGAACCAACTGACGAGAAACTGGTCCCGTGAAGCCACTGGGCGCTTTTGTATAATGGATAGTGGGACAATCTCTTCGAACATGTAGCTACGAAGGGTGGAAGATACTGCTTCCATCGCAAGACGCTTCGAGAAAAGTGACGTTGTCGCGGGAGTGTTCTGCAAAAGTGTTTCCACTAAAGTAAGCGCCTAATAAAATTCAGATTAGAAAAAAGTAAAAGCAATGAGATGCATAAATACCGATCGACCAGAGTTGTCTTCTAGACTAGGATCCGCCCCAGATTTCATCAGGACCGATATGACTTGCTCATGCAGATAACCCGCAGCTATATGCAGTGGTGTATAACCATCTTGATCCTAGTATAGCACGTTAGCTATCACAAAGAGAAGATATAGTGCAGTTACCAGTGCATCAATCTCAGCACCACAACTGATCATGGCTTCGACGACAGCGACGTCGCCGCGACCGCACGCATAGTGCAATCCACTAATAAAAACATGAGTGAACGTACAACTGACGAACGAGATATTTACCTCCGCAGTTGCTTATCTCGAGCCAATACTAAAACTTCGCCTCCCTGCGCCAAATGATCCTGGGCGGCGTCTCCTCCCTGAATGCATTTGATAAAAGTGTGACGAAAATCTTCCCCAATAAACTTACCTCTCGGCAGGTTTTCCACCAGGAAATTTCATAATCTCGGCGAAGATCCTCAGAGACATCCGAGGAGTGAAGCCTGTAAGTTTGGATATCAGAACTGGGAAGACTGACGCGCATTCGTAGCACAACACGACCACTGCGAAGACAACTTACCAGACTGCATCTTCGTCTGCCAGCCTCACTAAGAACTCCAAGGAAGCTATGTCGTATTTGCCACCGCTGTGCATCCGGCATCCGATTATAGACTCTGCATTCGTAAATGTAACCCCACGAGAGCTCGCGCGGGCGACCTGCAGAAGATAAGTCCTGGTTGTAGAGGGAAGTCGTATGCGTACACTGGATAAGGGGCGCGTCCGACACAGTCGACAACGGGAAGATCGTGAGTACAGAACATGCGTCCTCGTCATCGAGCCCGAACCCGGCGTCGACATTATCATATCGTCTCACTGTGATGAAGCAACGTGAGAAAAGCTACGACGTTGATCCGACGCCCGCGCCTGGCGACGTGAAAAGCGAAGTTGATAGTTCGCAGCAGCTTAGACAGAATTCGTCAGACCCGTATTTTGGTCTACATTTCCACTGTTTCTCGACTTTATCGGTCCGGTTGGCACAAGGAGTAATCCTTGTATTACATCCAGAATGAGTGGTATGTGTGCGTGGGAAAACGATCGCGACCATAGCGAACTGTCAGATAATACACGTAAGTATTAGGCCTTCTACTCCTATAATATGAGTATCGTATTATACTACAAGAATACCTAAGTATATACTCGAGACATAAACCCAATGAGAAACCTTGGGTTTATAAGTCGCTATGGATGTCGTGCGTGCTTGTATGATGCTTATTCATATGCGCTAGGTCTATATGTAGTTCTAGGTCGTGTAGTGTAGACATAGGCGTTAGCATCACTATAATACGGGATTGGGTTCATCTCATGTGTCATTATCTCTCAATTATCTCTCACCCAACACCATGTGTAGAAACGCATACGTTACACATGAAAACGCCTAAGCTCTTTGTAATGAAGACGCCATTAATCGTCCGTGTCATTCTTATCGAACGTAAACCCAACACTTTAAAGTGGTTCTAGAACGCGTTTCGTTTCGATTTGTCTGTCCTACGGATCAACTAAAACAGTTTTAAGACAATTTTGTCAAAATGTCGTCATCAAAAACATGCCCACCAAGGTATGATTCTTACACATGGGAACAAGTACAACAGTACGACCCGAATTTAAGAACCAATAATATTCAAAAGGTCTAATACGTGACGAATTTGAAGTCGTTATTAACGACCCGGTTGACAGCCACCGATGGAGTCGCCAAGAAGTCAGTCGATGAAAAACAAGCAGCGGCCAACGCTGCAATCATCGTAAACTATTATCTCGAATCAAAACTGAAAGGTGATGATTTGAATAGTTCAAATCTAATCTCGAGCGTCAATGTTATACAACATGATCTCAGAGATCAAGTGTTGCAACGGGCAATCGATAAGCCAGACAATTCTGAGGAATTGCTGAAGTTTGTATATCCAAACATTGGGTACAATGATGGTCAAACCACTGTTACTCAACAAGATGTGAAGGACTATGAGGCAAAAGGACTATCAACTATCCATGCCGTGGAGTCACAATTGCTTGAAGCAATACTCCCCATCATCAAAGCATCTGAGTCACTGTCAATAAAGAACATCATCGCAGCTGGAGAGACGACCAAATCCGGTGTACGTCTACTGGAAGACGTATTCCTGGTCGTGTTCCCAGATGACGATGCTTCAGACATACTTCGCGAGGTCTTTGAATCCTTTCAATATCGAGGGCCGCATGAATTTCAAAGATATGTGTTATCTAAGCAAACCTGGTACTCTTTGATGAGCGAAAAACAAAAAGGAGCCATCAATGGAAGTCTCGGGAATGAACATGGGATAACTAGGAACATTCTACGAGGAATCAAGGATTACTACCACAAAAGAACCCTGTACTCCAGCCAGGTGTACATGCAAGCAAATGACCTGTACCAAAAGAAGGGCACTTGCTTTGATGATCTCAGCAGACTGGCATATGCCGCAAACAAAGAGGCAGTAAGGCGTCAATCAAATGATCAACCCAAGGAAGTCATTAAGAGAAAGAACTCTGTTACGTCATCAGAAAAGGTAAATCAAACGAGAGAAAAGAAGCCAAAGCTTGATAAAACCAAGAAGAAGACGTGTATTGCATGTCCAGACAAAACAAATCATTGGACTCAGGATTGCCACAAAGTCAAAAAATGGGCAAAGGAGCAAAATGCATCTGAAAAACAAGACGATGACAAGAATCAAGAGTGAATCATTGAGATTCAACGAGATGAAAAAACAGCTGAAGGAATAACACCAACGCTGATATTGGACTCAGCATCAACTACGCATGTAATGACAGTCCAGTCCATCAATTATCTTGATCTCGTCAAAATTCCAAATACACCAACATCCATAATCAAAACACTGACCGGTGACTCTGAAGAACTAGAGCGCTACAAATTCTCTGTTAAAATGAAGGATGTAAATAACGAAACATTCACATTTACAAGTGAATGCCTATTGAACAACAATTTTGACAACACAGAAAACATTTTGTCATTGATTCAAATTTTCCAAAATTGCAAAGGGTGTGCATTCACCATGCAAGATAATAACTACACTTTAAACATCAAAGATAATAAAGGCACATTAAGGACTGTTCAAGCGCATCTGACAGATGAGATGATCAGAGTCAATATCCACAATAAGAATCATAATGCTTGTAAACAGCAAGGTTACTGCAGCTGTAACAAGGTGCACCAAGTAACTGAAATGAGTGACAAACAGAAATCACTAACTATTCACAAACGGTTAGGGCATATTGGTGAAAAACAGATCCGAAATGCAATAACTAAACAGTGGATTAAAGACATTCAACTACACAAAGACTTCAAAAGCCATGTAGCAAATTGCGAAACATAGCGACAACCGCAGACACAACATCGGTCCGGTTGGCACAAGGAGTAATCCTTGTATTACATCCAGAATGAGTGGTATGTGTGCGTGGGAAAACGATCGCGACCATAGCGCACTCCAGCATGTGTAACCCCCGCCGCCTCGCTCGTATTAGACCCACCAGTCAGCCCGCACGTGCCGTCACTTCGACACGCGATGACCGCGTCAACGCCGCGCGACAATCGCCGATATCGCGGCGCAGGGCCCATATGTTCGAACAATCGTCTCCTTACCATCGAAGACGGCCCGTACGATTCGACGCAGAGTGCCGTGTCCGCGCTGCGCCGCGTCGCGCTGTACGACGGGTTGCGATTTAAGTCGAGCGGGTTCAAGCGTTCGGGCAGGAAAGTGAACTTTTACACGTGTAGTACGATCGACGACTCGGACAGAAACGCGTCCTCGACCGGGAGATGCACGTTCGAGGCGGAGATCCGGCACAGAGCCGCGACGGACGAGTACTTCATCACCAAGTACGTCGGCCATTCGTTCGGTTGCACCGCGCTCTCGCCCCACATCGACGGGGAACCGCGAGCCGAGCTCATCGATGACGTGCAAATGCAAGCCATATCCCTGCAACGAGGTCGCGTCGCTGTACAATCGTGTATCGATTACGTGTTCCGGCGCTACTCGTACATCGTCGACGAAGCGCCGGCTGCGTCGTTACTTCAGTGCGTGCGGCGACGAAGTTCGGTGGCCACTCGCAGAGAGGCTCTTAAGCGCTTCGCTCAGACGAAAGTGCGATCGAAATTACAGGGCGAACTCATGACCTGCATCGCGCACTCGCGCCAAGTCATAACCTCGTTGAGCCTGACCGAACGCCCGACGTCACGCGACATTCGAAAGTATTATCATGTGTTCGGATTGCTGCACACGCACTGCAATCGTCTTCCGGAGTTCGACTCGCTCGCAACCGTATGGATGGCCGCAGATACGACTAGCAGCGCCGCGCTCATTCATGCGCTCGAGCTCGGCATCAAAAAATTCGACAACGCGCTGCGCACCGTTCGCCCCGCGACTGCCTCACAAACTGAAGCCTCGCACAACGCTCACGGCCATCTTCCTCCTTACGATCTCAGTGAAGCCGAGGCGTTGACGGCTCTTCGTAGTATATCGCGTTCTGCCCAAACACGTTCGTAGCAAAGCTTCTTTGTTAAAGATGTCAAACATCGTTAACTATGTCATCTTTCTATAGTTTAAACCTCGTTTGCCTTTTTCACCATCAAGCGAAGCGAACCTAGTGAGTGGTATACCGGTTAGTGCAGTACCGGTACCGGTATGGTAACGGTACCGGCGCGCACAGCGGGCCCTGCAAACGGTTCGGACAGCGGCGACGGTGAGCACCAAACTTGCACCTGGTCGGCTAGCGGTGTTCAAGTTTATCTTATACGCGCCAATGAATTCTGTCCCAGACGAACGTCCCGTCCGCCGTTTTAAGCGTCCGGTGAAACAAATCACAGATGCTGTCTCGCTGGAGCGTTTTGAGAAGAGTATTGTACGAAGCGAAATCATTGGTTTCCTGGAGGTAAAACATCCAATTCAACAACCCTGAAAGCATGCGATACCAAGCCATACAGCTCGTGAGCGATGTGATGAAAGCTCCAAGTGCAAGGCACCCGTCGCGCAAGACGAGTACGGCAGTGAAACAGACCATAGACTTCTTGGAGACAGTCGCCTCACACCTGGGTGAGCGAGTCGACAATCTTATATTAAAGAAAAGATACGGCGACCCTACCTTTCGAGTATGGTATTCGCAGTTAGATACAGAAACTTCAGGTATAAAGCAGACAGCCGCTTTCTTTAATACTTAGACTTGCGCTGTAGAGTTTTTAGATACTCTGGTAGCAGGAAAAATATTGGTATGTTTGCTATCTTGGTGTACGAACGTATTCTCAGCTGCTCGAAGCTGGCGAAGCTGGAGTTATCGACCTACATCCTAAGCAGGTAACATAGTCGTCCATGGAACTCCCTTCCTGAAATGCTTTAATGCGCTCCACTGTAGCTTCGGTGATCCAAGTCGGCTCGACTATGGAACAGGGCACGAGTTGGCATTTTGTGCGTTTCTACTTTGTTGCTATAAAATTGGAATCTTCTGTCCGGATGATCTACATGATCTTGGTGCTATCATTTTCACCAAATATACCGACGTTGCTCGCAAAATTATCGTCAAATACAGGTGAGACGAAGGAGAAGATTCGAATAATTACCTCTCAAGAGTTACGTAGCCTTGAACCAGCTGGATCGCGAGGCAGTTGGGGACTTGACGACTATTTCTTCCTTCCATTCTACTGGTATGTCGGTCTACTAAGTATCTCTGTTGTCTTACAAAGTAATAGGGGTTCAGCCCAGCTATTAGGTCAAGATAGCCAAGATATGTTCTCGCCTGCAGCCATATGTGACGATCAGCTTATCAAACTTCACATGGGCTCGTACATGTACTTTGCTAGTATATCATTCATCACAGAGGTGAGATAACTAATATTTGTTATTAATAACTGATGATGATGACCATCACCCTACGTAATTTTTATCATAGATGAAGGGAACCCCTCTAAGCATAACTGCTCCACTTTTGTATGATATCAGTCAACTTAAAAGTTGGAGCAAGATAAATGCTGGTCTTTTGAAAATGTACCAGGTGATTGAATATGCTTTGATATTCCCTACTAAACAGTAATTAATGCATGTATTGGATCAGGCGGAGTATCTATCCAGCTTGCCAATGATGCAGCATTTCCTGTTTGGTAGTATTTTAGTCTTTGAATAGGTAAAAAGTAACTGCAAGAGGTGCCCAGATCGGTATGGGATGAGAAGCGAATTTGCTACCAGTATTATTCTATAAAAATAACATTACATTGTTCATGTGTAGCAGTCGAACCACGGTTTCAGGCCACAAATGGGCATGTGTAATACTAGGAACTAGTTGCGCAACTTGATCTGTGCATTGAAACGTTGCTTCCCTGTCTTCGCATACACAAACGAATCATCATGAAGGACAACGAAAACATCAAGCATGGATATACTCTTAAGGGTACTTTTTTCAACTGTACGCTGTAACTTGACAGATGTCGTTTCTTGTGCATTTTTAGTTCTTGGTGGCTGTGTTTGAAATTTGACGGATATTTCTTGTGCTTGCTGAGACCAACGTAGATACTTAGCTTCCCCTCCTAAGGCAGAACGAACTGCTTCGTTCGTTGCTGATGCTCGCGCTCGATCTTCTTCTTCTTGAAGGACCTGCGTCACCTTTTCTTTCAAATGTGCATCTTCCTCAGGAGCAGCTCTTCCCCGCTTTGCCAAGTTTGCCCCTGCAAGAATGATCGCTTGCCGTTCCTCTTCCACCCGCAGTTTATTCCCGTCGTCCAAAACTGCGTTGCTGTTTCGTACTGTAGTCCTTGGAGAATCGATTCTATGACAACCGGATGAGTCTGATAGATCTTTTCGCCGAGCCGATGCCCGCGTTAGAGCGAGAACAAACTGTTGCAACTGGATAACCGCACTTGTATGAATGAGGTCTACAGTACTTCCGGAATATTGCACGTGGTGACTTTTAAGAGAAAGTGCCCGCTGTCTTATGAAGATTTCTAACTGTTTCCGTTGAGCACCGCTTGTAAGCCACATCACACTCTGCCGCTTCCCGAAAGTGGAGTTGTGAGAAGGATGCTTACTATTGGTACTCTTCGCATGGACGTTCGAGTCATCATGGACAGTCACTCTACGAAGATCTTCATGTGAGCTACCAAACGACAAACTACGTACAACCCGTAACGCCTTTGAACCGCACTCACGAAAAAGTTTGTTGAAAATATTCTTAGCACTCTCTCGTTGGGATTTCATCAACAAATACATTTCAACCAGCCTTCTGTGCGGCTCATCTAAGCCCTGCAATGCGTGCAACACCGAGCTTAGTTGCAAGTCGACGGATGGCATATCATCTCGTCGCTCGTTTTCGATATCCATCTTTGATCTTTGAACTTTGATCTTTTCTCGAAGCTCTTCTGAAAGATACTTGTTCCGTTCGTTCATGACTGTTATTGAGAAACCTCGGGTTTATAAGTCGCGATGGATGCCGTGCGTGCTTGTCCGATGCTTATTCACACGCGCTAAGTCTATATGTAGGTCTAGATCATGTAGTGTATGCATAGGCGTTAGCATCACTACAATACGAGATTGGGTTCATTACATCTACATTATCTCTCAATATCGACCCCGACTATAGATTTTCATATATTACGCAGAATTACACTATATTTTGCAGATTTATAGATATTTATGTGATATCGACCTCAAATGCTGGCAGTGGCACGGAATATTGCGCTGCGTAGTCGACGTGCGTCTAAGTCATCGTGTCAACTCAATTAGGCAGCAGTGTTGCGTTACAGTGGTCTATTACCGCCACGGGAAGAATTTTTGCCAAACTTTAAGTAGGATGCATACTGCATCAGGAATTTGGAGGGCTTGGGATGCACAGGTTTCGCGTCTGACGTTTGCGGTGCTAGGCCGAATTGGTTGGAAGGTACATCCTATCAGCAAGCTCACACAGTCATGGCCTGCAGTAGACTCTCCCTGTATTCTCGTCACTTGTCTACTCGTTTATCTGTTGGTTGTGTGCGTCGGTGGTGTCAGGCTTCGCGGAAAATCTGAGACAAATCACGTTAAAGCATGGCTCAAGCCGTTCGTGATATTCCACAACATCTTTCTCATCGTACTCAGTGCTTACATGTGCTTTGGATGCGCATCTCAAGCGTATAAAAATGGCTACAATTTCTGGGGTAACGCTTACAACCCTAGCGAAGTGCAACTTGCGAAATTCATATATATATTTTTCATAAGCAAAATCTATGAGTTTGTTGATACCTTCATTATGCTGATGAAAGGAAATATTAACCAGGTCAGTTTTCTGCACGTCTATCACCACGCAACAATATCTTTCATATGGTGGATGATAGTGAGGGTTGCACCAGGTGGAGACGCATACTTCAGCGCCGCACTTAACTCTTGGGTGCACGTATGCATGTACTCGTACTATCTTCTCGCTATTCTGATAGGAAAAGATGATTCCCGAAGAAAAAAGTACTTATGGTGGGGTAGATATCTTACACAAATGCAAATGTTCCAGTTTGTTCTCAATCTGCTACAAGCATTGTACTGCAGTCGATTTTCTACTTATCCTAAGTTTCTCTCAGAAATTCTAATTTTTTACATGGGAACCCTTCTCGCGCTTTTTGGGCAATTCTACTATTCGAAGCACATATCACCGTCGACGAGCACAAGCCAGAAGCAAGAGTAGCTCAAATATCATAGAAATGACGAAAGAGAAGAAACTACAAACCACTATCAAGTCTAATGAAACTATGTCGCACGAGCGCTATCGAGCTTTATCTCGGATGACTATCTACTGCGCTCGCATCCACTAACGATAGTAAACTAGTCTGTAGAGATAGAACTTGTTTCAAGTCACTAGCTTGCCGGGTCTTATGTTTGTGTCCCTATTGGAGAATGCGGGAGCTAAGGCGAGGTTATTTCGTTCTTGAAAAACTCTCACCTCGAAGTTTATAACAGCCCCATACGATAGAATACCGGTGCTATGATTATAAGAAACTGATACTTTCAGCTGAGAACGAGCTTTAGCAAGAGGGTAGAGCGAGAAAGGTAGGGCTGGCATACCTTTGTGGGGCTTTGGGCCGCACAGGCTTGCGCACTTGCAACTAGGCTCTCCATTACGTTTGTGAGGAACGCACACTTACTATGCACGAAGTATCGGACCGAGTTTTGCAGTGTTCCTGAAACCTGCCTCAACTTGTCGTTTCAGTGGATTTTGTCAACCGCGCTACACTAACACACTCGTAGACGCGCGGCGAATCCACGGCGCCGCCCAAGACGCTAAGGCTTACGCGTATATATAATTGCAGCGTCAAAAGTAATTTCAGGTACTACACTACAGCTGTGGTACCCATTCATATTATAATGTACAATACCGTTATGAAGGGTAGGTTTGAAGATGATAGCGATACCGAGAGCAGATTCCGGAAGTTCAAAATCTGTCCCCGCTGTCAGGTTCCAACAGCGAAAGTGCACGTACGCACTACACGCTCACACGCTCACACGCTCACACGCTCCACACCTGGGGTTGCAAAACTGACGCGCTCGACTCATTGAAGTCACTACTCGAATATCGACTAAAAAAAGTCGCTTGTTTTCAAGTCGGTTGGTATACCGTGTGACTTTTTTGAAATCAGCAGCAACGGCCTGGCTGGATATGATGGAGAACATCGCATACGACGAGGCACACTTACTAAGTCTAGTATCGAACCTTGGCTTTAAAAACCGAGATGACGTTTATGTGCGTGATCTGGAGTGCGCAGAGTCCCTGCAAGACATTCAGCGGTTCCTGAGACAAGACCAGACACCTGAAAGACGGGTCGCACAGCAACTCATCGCCTGGAATTTGATTTCAAAAGATTTGTTTCCCATCATTAAACACCATGCGCATGAACGGATTTTAATCCTTCAAGTGCTCAAGCTATTAGTGTACGTGACGTTACCGACAGAAGTAGAGCACTGTGAGTTCAAAGCAGCCAGCCGGTGCACATATCAAAACGCAGTTATAAACATCATTTTAGATGACACTGACGCTACGAAGGTGTTACTCGCGCTGATGTGCGATCCACTGCAACAATTACAAGCAGGCGTATCAAACTTAGACCCAGAGAACCTCAAGATAGTTGAACTTGTGTTTACACTGATACGAAATATCGTATTGGGCGCCACACAGCCGCAACACCAAGCGTCAGTGAACACCGCAGCCAGAGAAGCTTCCCTACTAAGATGGGTCTTTGATTGCTCGATCAGTGATCTTCTTATTGCGGTCGCACAAGATGTCGGAAACGGCAATATGCGTGAGACTGGCTTTCTTGTTGTTGAAACTTTACGATGCCTCTGCACGAGTACAACTGGTACTCAGTTGATGTCGCACTCTCATGTGGAAACACAAGAAGGAAGTCGGAAATCTACCAACTCCAAGGACAAATCGTGGGTACGCACAGGTCTATCAACTGTAACAAGATTTACTAGTAGGTACAAGCACAGTTCTTTCAGTGGCGGGCACGTCAGAGATGTGGTGACCTGCGCGCCGCAACAAGTAATGAAATCAACTGTGAAAAGAGCTGGCACCATATTTCGGAGCAAATCGCACACGGATCTCTCGTACTTTCTACGAAAGTTCAAACAGGGACCGCTACCTGTACTAATGGATAGCGTATTTCGGAGCTTGCAGAGCACTACAAGGGAAGCTGGCCTGGATAGGGAGGGCAACATCAGGGCCTACAATTTTATACAGGTTTTGACGTACTTTCTCGAAGGCTCATCTTTAGCTGTGCATCCAGATGGATCTAGCGGTAATGACAGTTGCGTTAATTTCGCACACATTTTCTCGACTTCGTTTGTTCATTATTTGAGTATCATGTGTGACAAGTGGACGGTTGAGAATGATACGTTCGGTTTGGTCGTTCTAGATCACTTTATTAGAGTCTTTTTACAATTTCTCACACGACAGATTGAAAATTTAGACGAGCAGACTAGGCTTGCGAGCCATGCCATTGCCACCCAGATTTTGGGCTCAAAGAATGATTGCTCGGTATTGCAGCATGCACTTCGCCGCCTCAAATCCAGCGAGTGCAGAACAACAAGCCCAGCGCAGTTCGGACTTTTGTTCGAAAATATTCATAGAGCATCGATATTGCAAAAGAAACTCAATCTCAGCCCGAGTTCCGAACGCACAGCGAAGTTATATGTCAACTCAGCTCTGCTTAAGAAACTTGTCAAGTGTTCGACACATGTGGATACCATGACTGACACAGCAGTTCAGTCTACTATCTATTGCCTTCAGTTGATAAGACGAAGTGATCCGATCTATCTACGCCACGCGGATTTATTAATGACGTACAGTTTACTGTCACAAAAGCATGTCTTGCATCAACACAGCGGTGCAAACCAAGCAAAGATGTGGAAATTCATGAAGAGTAGTGCTGCTCAACTCATACGAGACTTGCGAACTCAGGACGCAAAGGGTAGCACATTCATTAACAACTTATTTTCGCCGAACGTGCATATTTGCGTCTGAAGACTTAGTACTAGTGTGCAATACAGTGAAAGACCCTACATGGTTCATATGGGCCATTCCCAGACACACGTGTGAAGACGTTTTGCGACCTCATTGAATCTTAGCTGCGAATATTTCTCATAAACCGAGCATTCTGACGGAGTAATGGCCTTTGTAACGAACATTTTGATGGAGAGAGCACAGTCGGTTAAGCACTCCTCTTCATAGCCTGTATCTGTGCTTAGACGTCTCGACCATGTGTTGCCACTTACCATGGAAGTGCTCAACATAACCGCTGCAGCTGCAATCACTGAAACTCTATATTCGCAAAACGTGCAGTCAAGTAACGTCAGTTCACACAAGTACCTACTGAGGAAAACATCCTCTTGATATAGTTCCCCAACCAAGGTATAATAGTTCAAAAATGTATTCACTGTAGGTTGGCACATGCGGAAACGCAGTGCCTCCAAAACCTGGCGTTCCATGACAAGTATCTGTTCTGCGCTATATGTATTGTCCGTGATATCGCAAAGTTCACTGATTTGGGGTGAATAAATCTCTTCAAATTTCGCCGCTATGAAAATACATGTTATCCCCAAAAGCTGTAGCGATCTACGGGGAACTTCTTCTTCAACTAAATATCTGTCCACGAAGGCGATAGCTAGAAACAAGGTCTCTGGGATGAGACTGAACTCTTCAGACACTTCTACAAGCCAATCCACAAGTGTCGTTCGCATTCTCGATGTTATCTCACGCTGCGCCGAAATCAAAACTGGGCCTATACGCACATACTCTTCCTCTACTTGTCTGAGATGATCGTAGATGGCGCCGGCATCTTTCTCAGGAGACACACAATTAGTGTGCACAAAGCTGACCGATTCCTTTGCAGTGATAGTATCAGTGAAGTCGCAACTATCTGAATTCGATCTAGCTGAGCAGCTTTCGCGGTATTCAGCGAGTGTTGTAGTATTCCCGTGCTCTAACTTCTAAAGGCAAATGAGTCCTGATATATTTCAAACTTCCTGCACTCACCTCGCTCGTTTCATTCGGACGTATGTTAGTTAGATCTCTTAAGTGAGTCCGCCGCATCCTTCGATCAATGTGCTCTCCTACGCAGAGTTTCTCTTAAATTGCAGCGTCAAATTGCAGCGTCGCTCGGCGGCAAACTTCGAGGTGACTGTTGCCAACAATGGGCTGGTTCGCCATTTCGTGATTTCGAACCCCCGCAATAGCTTGCCCTTGTCGTTCTTTTTTCTGTCCGATGAAGAGCTCACGGGTTGAGCTGATAGTCTTTCGGCTTTCTTGTATACGTCTATATCATATCATATGATATGGTATACTTCCCGTGTCCACGAAAGGCATATCCTTGCGCGCGTTATCGTATATTACGTGGAATTATCCCATTACGCGCGTGTCGCGAAATTCATAATGGCCGCCCTCCACGGCCAATCGCGTATCGTACTACGGCTGGCGACGTCGAAGTCGGTGGCGGAGGTGTTCGACGTTCCATTCCTCCGTGCTGTAGCAGCACCTCTTCCATCCGTATTCGACCGACCTCTATTACCTCTCAGGCGACACCTAACAGCGAGAGTGGGAAGTAGCGACGACTGTCGTACGTTTCGATCGGCTATTATCTAAACAGTCGTATCTCTTCAGCCATCACGATGCGCTGCCGAGTGGCGCCGCGCATACTTTCTGTACCCTCCCACATCCACAGTGGGCGGTATAGAAACGCCCAGTCAGACTCGCGTCTGTGCACGCCCAGGGCAGAAAAATTTGGCAATATATCGACAACAGGTGGACGTGGACTCGTATTGGACGAGAAGGTGAACGATGCTGTTTCTACTAGTGGACAGAACGCATTGAATATTCCAATCGATGGAGAATATCCATGCGAAGATGAGTTTGGCGAGCACGCTGCCGCCTTTTTGCGTGGAAATTATACTCCCGTGGTAGCGGAATGTACGGCGAAATACGATCTAGAAACCGAAGCAGGGAAAGACAGACTGCAACTTCTTGGCGAGATCCCAACAGACTTCCCGACTGGCTCCTTCTCTTACGTAGGTCCGAATCCAAAGTTTTCGCGAGAACACTACAAAAAATGGGGCGAAGGACCCGGACAACGCCCAAGTGGTCTTGGAGATAGCTGGCATCACTGGTTCGAAGGGGACGGCATGCTGTATGTTGTAGATTTTAAAGGTAAAAGTCTAACTTATAGAAATCGGTTTATTCGCACAGAGAGCTGGAAATTAGAATCAATGCTACAGAGGCGCGTGTTCAAACCGTTAATGAATGCCGCAGGTAGCACATTCATGTACAACGCTGTGTGCAACTTTCTTCAAACCGGCTCGTTTTTGAAGGACAGTGCTAACACAGCCATTTTCTTTTATGCTGGCAAATTACTTGCACTTCAGGACACTCAACCACCATGGGAAATCGATATTCGCTCTCTTAGAACGGTCGGAAAGTGCACATTTGACGGCACCTTACCAAAAAGTTTACCGTTCACCGCTCATCCCAAAGCCGCCCCAGACACTGGTGACTTAATATTTTTTGGTTTCAATCCAGTAGCCCCACCTCACTGTACGATTGGCGCTATTTCTCCGTCAGGCTCGGTAAAGTCACTCAAGCCACTATGGAATCATATCGTAGGAAGTGTGTTCATGCATGATTTTACGGTCACAAAAAGTTTCACTGTTTTATTTGAAGGTAGTATGGATATCGAGCCAAGTAGACAGTTCTTCGGACAAAATCCGCTTCAGTACAACCACGAGCGAAACGCCCGTTTCGGACTAATTCCGAGGAGTAATATAGATTCATCGCACGGTGAACCGATGTGGATAGAATGTGAGTCTCCGCAAACTGTTTTCCACTTCGTCAACGCATGGGAAGAAATGGACGAAAACAATGACTTGGTTGTCGTCGTAATCGGTGTTCGAGAAGACGGATTTTTCCACAACGCTCTGCAGGCCAATGGGGCTCGAAAATGGACAAAAAAAGCAGTGCAAGCTGGTGACACGGTGCCAAGACTTCATGAATGGCGAATTAAACCATCAGCGAGAGAGGTGAAGCAGAAGTTCTTATTTGAGGATATTATTGAAATCCCGCGAATTAATGACTCTTACACTGGGAAAAAGAACCGCTATGCATACGCCGGCATTATTCATACGCCGGCATTAACAGAACACGCTCAGTTGAAGTTCAGTGGAGTCATCAAATTTGATTTAGAATCGGGAGATAGAGAGCTATATGAGCACGGAGAACTTTCGTACGGAATGGAAGCCCAGTTTGTTCCGCGGGCAGAGGCAAGCAGTGAAGACGATGGCTGGTTGATAATGTATGTCCACGACGAGACTAAATGCGAAAAATCCATACTAGGGACAAGCTATTGCGTCATACTCGATGCAAAAAACATCAGCAAAGGTCCATTAGTAAAGATACGTTTACCTGACCGAGTTCCATACGGAGCGCATGCCACGTGGATACCAGATGGGTTGCGGTCTAACGAGGTGCAAGATATCATATCCACCCGTATACTTCCAGAGAGATATACTTTTCAAGCGGATCAGGTGAACGATCTCCTTCGAGCGGTCAAGTTGGGGATTTTTCGTGGTGCATCTGGTTTATTTATGAAGAATTGGTGCGTGCGTTTAGGCAAAGATGTACCGGGAAATTACTCCTTCTTACGAGGTTTGGGCTTCATGCTGATAGAGAACGGGTCAGTTGGGGTAGTTCGCGAGAAAGAAGCAAACAAAGAGCTGCAAACGAGTGAGCCTTCCACACCGACTCTCACGTTGTACGATATCGAAAACAATGGTGAGTGTAAAGTCGTCCGAGAAGCGTTAAGTATCTTGGACCTAAGCTGCACAATTAAGCCTTGCCCGTACGGCGCAGTGACGCATAGAAAAGAAATAGAGAACTTGTTGGGACGGAAAAACGTGGCTTTGCCCCTTTTGCTGGACTCCCGTGCTCAAGTCAAACTCTCAGGTGCCGACGCTATCCTTCATTATTTATTTTCTGTCTACGCAGATGGTAGCACAATTCCGGCGCATCTGAATCAGACTGCCGCGCAGGTAGCTCTTGCACTCAGTGGTACTAATAACGCCTCTTACTATGCGGCACCGACGAAAGTGCCATCCAAGCCTCTCGAGTTATGGGCATATGAAGCGAGTCCCTTTTGTGCGATAGTTCGCGAGAAACTATGTGAAATGGAGCTTCCTTACGTCCTTCGCCCGTGCGCTCGAGGCAGCACGAGAAGAGATCAACTTCAGCATCGAACTAGGGCTGTGTTTCAGGTTCCATATCTTGAGGATCCGAACACAGCGTCCAGTTTTTTTGAGAGTGCTGAAATCGTGAAGTACTTACAGACAGAGTACACGACAGAATGAACTCAAACTCGACGGCTAGACGGATTGTAACTCGACCACATTGCAAGAAATTTATATCATTTCGATTTTTCCGCCGCTACTCATAGCCAAGTCTTGTTTGCTCTCGACGTTCCCGACTACCCTTCCTGTCACTACTCAACTCATCACTTCACCTTACCCCTCACGTCACACATAGACGCTGCACGTATAACGTGTATGCGTACGTATATGAAAGCAAGCGCGTCCGTGAAAACGTCAAACGTGAGAACAGCTCGTTTTACGCGAAGAGTAGAGATACGTTCGTGCGCCTCTGGATAAATCTTCGCGATGTTGTCCCCAGTGTGTTTCAGCAAACCTACCCGGTTGAATACGCGTATTTTGAGCGCACGACGAACTGCAAAGAATGCGCGAGTGATCAAAATATCATGCGCTTCAGATGGATTTGAAATCACTTCGGTTTATCTCAAGTGCCCAATGGGAATTGTTCTTGCTACTGAAGACGGCACCGGGGCATACGTTGAAGATATTGTACAAGGAGGCTATGCAGACGTGAACAAATGCATAGACATAGGTGATATAATTGCAAAGATTGAAGTCCAAGGCGGACTCATTGATTGTGAGAACATGCAATTCGATGCACTACTTTCCCTCCTAGGAAATAGACAAGAAGTACGACTTGAGGTTCGCAGACCTACCGGTCAAAAAACACTTGGCACAACAACTGATGCCGCCGCCGTATATTGGGAAAAAAAGAGACAGGAACGGACTAGCGGGAAAAAAATACTACGAAGAACTTTTGGGGTGGAACCGGGAGATATAAGCGTCAGCAAAAACGGCCCGCTTAGCCAGGGTAATTTTGGAGTTGTCTTCAATGGGACATGGAAAGGGAGTAATGTCATCCTTAAGACTTCAAGAGCAAACGTCTTATGGGCCGATGATCTGCTGGATATAGAACTGGAAATGAATGAGATCGTACACAAACGTGCCAAAGGGACGTGCGCTAAGTTCTTAGGTTGCTGTGAAATCGACTTCCACAGTGAAGGGCAGCTGTACAACGGCTCGCTACCTGCTGGTCTTTGGTTGATGTGGCAGAATCAAGGGTTGAGCACACTCGGATCCCTTTATGAATATGCCGATAGCTTTCTTATTGAGACTTTGAACAAATGTGTGAGGTCTTCTGCCGATGCATCAAAACATATCATCATAAAGTCTTTCTTGAAGAACTTGGCACTCAAATTGGCGAAGCTTCACTCCGTTGGTATTGTTCACCGTGATGTGAAGCCAGATAACATTCTTTTGACCGAAGATGGTCCAGTTTTCATTGATTTAGGTGCATCTGCAAGCTGTCTGACGAATCTCATAAACTATTACCCTGGATCGGGACCAGCAGATCCTTTATTCAGCGTGCAAACTGAGAACTTTTTGATTCCAGAAGATGCGCCGCGGCCTACAGATAAAAACGCAGCAAAACTTTGGGATGAATACAAGCCAGATCGCTTCGACGCGTTTAGCTTGGGCGTAATTCTGTTGCAGTTGTGTATAGAACCTTTAAGGGACAAAGATAACCTGCGCAACTTTATACGTGAACTAGAAACATGTGACCTTGACCTCTACGTATGGAGAAGTGCGAGCAGATATCCATTGGAAACCTTTTCACTGTTGGAAAGAGACAGTGGCAGTGGGTGGGATCTGGCTTCGTCTCTGGTATGCGCGCGTCATGCTCGACTATCACTCGCCGATACGACATCGCATAGATTTTTTGATGAGTTGTAAAGAGGGTCTCACAGGTTCTGCTCATATCATTTCAATAGTGCATCAATAACAATGTCCCATCGACAGCTTGGAGCCGCTTTGGAAATGAATTTCACAAAGTTAAAATCTTTATATTCCTGTTTGATCAGCGACAGTGTGTTAAATGCAGCGTCGATCGAAACAACTTTCTCTTCATCTTCATTTTTGTATACTTCTGCAGGAGTCTTCGCATCGTTAAACGATGCCGACTTCAAGTGGCAAACATAGCCCCCTACTTCGCCGTCTGACCATATTTGTTTCTTTTGTACGTCAAAATCATCTACGAAGCAAAGAATCATAGATGCACGACTCTGACCGGTAGTTGGCTGCTGCACAGCAACAGTGTAGTCTAAACCAGGACGAAAGCATCGAATTTGTTCATCAGTAATATCCAAGTCGCAGCCAACAATTTCCGCCAACCAGCGTCCAAAAGATTCTGAATTGAAAATCCGAGTTCTAATATAATGGAGAAAACCAGGAAAATCGTTAACATCATGAAAATAGCCGGCGTCATGTTTATATTTATACCTTATGAATCGACGCATGTGTGGCGGTCCACACAATGCCAGAGAGTAATTAATATTTTTTCTGAGGCAAGGTTTATGAAAATCATGTTCCTTTGGCTCAGATATGAGCCATGTTTTCGCCTCATCCGCGACTTTACTTTTCAAAAACTGTTGAAGTAGCATGTTTCCTTCAGTCACGTATTGCTGGCGCATGCGCGCCATTCCCGCATGCTCCAGATACTCCTCGTTGATCCACTCTGCAAGATATCTTCGATCGTTTTCGCTAAAACTCTTCTTTGATGCGCTTCTACTGACTAGTTCAGGTTGTATAATGTCAACGACCGTGTCATTTGGCCGTTGCTCGGTGAAGACATAGCTGCCATTGAGTAACGTCTGCGCACTTGCATTCTCAGTCGAGAAGGTAGTTTTATCAGCGACATGATACCAGCCAGAAATTGAAACTCTGGCCTTGTGTTTCGCATAAACTTCTTGTACGGCGTGAAAACTCTTACCCGGTTCGATGGAAAATATAACCATGGTGTTCCATTTAGGCAAGATGTTCTTTGATGGGACAGCCTTGGGAAGTTGTGGCGCGGTGGTTGTGGTAGGATATAATTCAAGAGCACCGCCATCCTCGGGTTTCCACGCTTCTCCCGGTTCCGAAAGGTAAATTATGTACGAGATACAACGAGTGCCAATCACATCATCATGGCACAAAAGATGTCCGCCAGGTGGATAAACGTTGCATGAGCAGTCCACCCGTGAGTCTAGTGGCGGGCAGCCTGTAATGGTCTGGATGGACTTGCGAAATTTTTCACTGTACAAGTCATCCCTCAGCGCCATTAGATTCTCGCATGTGACATCTCCACTTTCTGCAGTTATGCTGGCAATGTCCACGGATTGTAGAACCTTGAAGAGGTCAGTCTCTTTGAAGCTCAGTGTCAGGTGTGTCTCCAACTCTTGCAGTACTTTCCTAAGCCTGTCTTCGTCACACGCCGGGTCGATGTATACGTGACGATATGGTGAAGAACGCCCATATTCCAGCTTCTTCTGCTTCAAATTTTCGAGATCGTATAGTCTCTCAAAGAACGCGCCATCGTCCCTCTTTTGTAAGTTGGCCGCCGTGAGTTTTCTTTTCCTCATGGCGTCTTTCTTCGTCTATCGCTCTGAAAGTAAAAGTGTTGAAAATTGCCACTAGCACTTAACAATGTTGCGTGACGAGTCTCTTTACGCTGTCCGTGGCTACGACTCTCGCTCGCAGCGGGTTCGCCCCCGATTTTGGGAAAAACGGTGTGTTCGGACCGAACAGTTCGGTCGCCGGAACGCTGATCGTACAAGGCACGTTCGCACGTTCTGTATCTCGTATTAATACGAGTATTACTCAAGCTTACTTAGCCGTGGTGTCAAATTTTGTCATTGGCAGAAAGAGGACACTGTCTATTTCCGTGGACTAAAATTTGACTAAAATTTTGGGTGCGACTGACACCGGTGGGATTTGAACCCACGCTCTTTCGAACCAGGACCTGAACCTGGCGCCTTAGACCACTCGGCCACAGTGTCTTTTCGCCACAATGGCGCGGATCGTACAATAAATAGCGCACCGTGCGCGCGATTCATATCTATAGCAGGGGGTTTTTCGGCGAACAAGCGCTCAATTAACTCAGTGGATAGAGTGTCAGCTTCCTAAGCTGAGGGTCGCGGGTTCGATCCCCGTATTGAGTGACATCTCTTTCTTTTTTTTCTTTTTTTTCTTTTTCGTGAAAAATGAATGGCGACGACTGCGTGACTCTGCGACTGCGCTTTCGTCTGCACTTTCGTTTGATGACGCCCGCTGTAGTCGCTCTGCGCGCGCGTGCGTCCTGTCCCACCGCGCGCGCGTCGTCGTCGTTGCCGTCGCGCCGCTCGACTCCCCGCGCGTCGTCCTCGGTGACGCGCGCGCGCGTGCTGACGCGGTCCGCGCCGGACGTCGACGACGCTTCGCCGACGTCCACGCGCGCCGACGACGACGCGGGCGGTAGCGCGGCGCGCGGCACGCGCGTGCACGTGCGCGTGGCGACGACGGCGGCGCACGCGGCGGCGGCGGCGAAAGTCTGCGGGGACGCGTTCGCGTACGAAACGCGAGTCGAGGAAAAGTCCGAGCGTCGCGGCGACGCGCTGGACGACGCGGCGGAGGCGGTGAAGAAAATGTTGGACGACGCGTACGCGCGCTCGATCGCGAAGGAGTTGAAGCACATGACGACGCACCAGATTGAAGAACGGAAGAAGGCGAGTCGTGAAATTCGTGAAATGAAGAAACTCGGCGATGAATACGCGAAAAACGACGCGCGAGCGCTTCGCGCGAGACAAAAGGCGCAGTGCTTGACGCTGATCTCGCGCCTGGACGAAGTCGTCGCCGATGATGAGTCTCGTTGGGTAGGAAGCGCAAGCCTTCGCGTGTGTTCACCAGAAGCTTTATTTCCGGAGCCATTTCCGACGACAAAACCACGTGTTCCGTACGTCAGTAACGTCGCCGTCAAAGCCGACGCGCGCGGACGAGGCGTCGCGAGCTCGATGTTGGTGAAGTGCGAACGTGCGTCGCGGCTTTGGGGATACACCCATCTTTGGCTTCATGTTGATGTCGATAATCAGCGCGCACGCGAGATGTATGAGCGCCGGGGATACGTCGCCTGTGGCGAAGATCCGTGGTGGTACGGACTCGGCGGGGTACTCGGAGCAAGACGCGTTTTGCTTAAAAAGTTGATCGGAGAGAAACAATGAAGCGAAAGAAGCGCCTGACTCGAGTCACTGTCGTTTAGCCCGCCGTGCACGTGTCGCGTAGCGAAAGCATGTGCGCATGTTGTAGTATTGTAATTCTAGTCGCAACGTCCGTCGCGCGCCTCGAAAGGCACTCCGCACTTCTCGCCTGCGCCCTCGAGCGCGCGACCGATGTCCATGTTTTCGCGTAAATTGAAATCCAACAAGGCGACGAAATCACCGCCTTCGGCGCCACCGGTGAAACACGTCGTCGCCCAGTCGGCGCCGTCGCCGTCCGTCGTCACCGCGGGCTTGACGACGCTCCCAACGGTATTAGATAAAGCCGGCCCCGCCCTCGTCGCCGCGAGCCGTTTGGCGGCGCAATCTGAACCCTACGCCGTGGCCACGTTTGAGTTTTGTCGGAAAACCTGGCTCGCGCTGCAACCGTACCACCCGCAAGAGTTTGGACCGGCGATCGTTGGATTCATCCTGTGCTTCTTTGGCGGATACTTTGCCACGATCACGGCGGCGGTGGAGGCGTACAGAATCACCGGCTACGCGAACACTCGAGACGCTTTGGTGATAATATGGCGCAATATCGAAGCTGCGCAGCGCGCGAGCTTGAAGGACGATGAGCTAGATGAAGACCACAACGGCATTCCGGATACGCAAGAGATTACGAAGAAGGCGTTGGTGGTTCGAAAGATTGGCGTCGTCGCCAAGAGTATGGATCCTGAACAGGTTGGAGATGCTCTGGGTGCGATCTACATGGGGTTCGTGGCCGTCGTGGCTACATTACGCGTGCATTTCGCGGCGTGTGTCTCTCTTGGTGTCGCTGTTGGTGACATCGTGCACAACATCGTTGATGAAAATCTCACCCCCGTGTTGATGATGAGCACGCCCAAGGAGTATCAGAAATGGGTTGGACCTGGCGTGAGATATGCCTGTAAAGTCATAGGTGTCATCGCGGCGTGGTTAGTTCAGCAGGCCATCACCGCGTATCACTCTGCAACGCGTGGCGCACAACTCTTTGCTCGTGGGCTGTTGACGTATCTCGTCCGCCACAAGTACCTCGGACCAAACGTCATCGATGAAAAAGGAACGGTTTTCAATTTCGCCATCTTCGTCCTCGCGATGACGGGATTTTGGTCGCAAATCATGTACGGCTTCAAGCTTCCGTTTCCGATCAGCGTCTTTCTCATCCCGATCCGCATGTTAGAGTTTGCCCTTCGCGTGTGCGTGGGCACGATGCGCGACGGCGGGCGCGCGTGAGCGAAACGGCGATTGAATAAACGCTTTAGCGCGATGACGGCGGCACGCGCTCGACATCACCGACGAATCCACATCTAGACGACGCCTACGGTGCGTATTTTACGAACGAATACATTACCAACGGCGCCCAAGCGTCGCAGCGCGGCGCGACGAACCAAAACAAACCAGAATTCAACCGCCCTTCGCTTCACTTCACTCCTCGCGCGTCGCATCACCGAGTCAAACGAAACGAAAGCGAACGAAACGAAACGAAACCGATGGCGCCCGCGACGGGCGCGGCGGCGCGCTGTCGCGCGACGACGTCGACGTCGGCGTCTTCGGCGGTTGCTTTTCGCCGCCGCCGCGTCGGCGTCGCGAGTGGACGACGACGACGCGAAAGGACGCGGCGCGGTGCGAGCGAGACGCGCGACGGTGACGGCGGCGATGACCCGTGGTTGCAAAAGATGATGGACGCGGCGATGGAGGACGAACGGCGCGCGGGTGAGGCGCGAGACGCGCAAGGGGTCGAAGACGCCGCGGCGCCCGAGCGGGACGCGGCGACGACGAACGCGGCGTCGGTCGCAACAAAAGACGACGAGTGGGAGTACGAACCTGAAACGTCGCACGGTGATTTAAGCGAGGAGAGAGAGGCTGAGATATTGGGCATCACCGCGCGCGCGACGGCGAAGACGGTCGCCGACGCGGCCGCGTCGACGCCGAGCGGACCGCCGGCGGTCATCCTCGTCGGTTTCCGCGCCGAAGAGTGGCCTCGAGTGCGCGTGCTGGTGGACGAACTCGGTGGTTACGACGTACCCGTGATCCCAGCGCGGAGCGAGCACGCGTGGATGACTTTAGAAGAGGTGGCTCGAACGCGAGAACCGGACTGGGAATCGCCGCGCGACGCGGCTCTCGCTCGCGGCGGTGAGTACGGCAGTCAGCGCGCGGTAATTTTCAGCGGTTTAGATCTCGGCGAAGTCGCCGTCATCGTGAGCGCGATCGAGGCGCGAGGTTTACCGAGATTACCCGTCGTCGTCGCCGACGCCGAAAACTCGCGCGCGCCGCTCGGCGAGTCCCTCGCGACGGCTCTCAGACGCGCGCGCCGCGACGCCCGTCGCAAGCGACCCTCCCGCGCCGTCACCACCGCCTCCACCGACCCTCACCCCGACGCCCTCGGCGATTCTCCGCGAGACGTCATCGTCGGCGAGCTCGTCGCTTCGCCCGCGTCTTCGCCCTCGCCGTCGTCCTCGCGCGCCGCCGCCGAGTCCCGTCGCCGCGGTTCGCGCGACGCCGACGTTCGCACCGACGCCGCCGCTTTCATCGTCCCGCATCCCGACGAGTGATATCGTAATAATCGAGCGATCGATCGAGCAGCTTTCGCGCGCGCGCGACCCGTACGCATTCGTCGTCGTCGTCGTCGTCGTCCCTGGTGGCGTCCGTCGTCCGTCGGTCCGCGGGCGACCGTTGCCACTGCGCGACGCGATGCGACGACGACTCGGCGCGATCGCGCGCGATGCGATCGCGCGTCGAACGGTGCGAACGCGACGCGACGCGAAGACGCGAACGATCGACGCGCGACGTCGCGCGACGTCGCGCGCGACGAGATTCGAGGGCGCGATT
>Ga0257114_1000011_pt1 | contig 158389 bp, 97 predicted proteins | sample SI112_10mmetaG_FD_190149 | JGI IMG/M metagenome (GOLD analysis project Ga0257114, IMG submission 190149) | Marine microbial communities from Saanich Inlet, British Columbia, Canada - SI112_10m | ecosystem: Environmental > Aquatic > Marine > Inlet | place: Canada: British Columbia | collected...
TCCTCGTGTTCCTTCTTGCTCGCCTCGATGCGCTCAATGGGCCCGGCCAGTTGTTCGACGAGCTGCGTCACACGTCCTTCCATCACCTCACATTTCTGCCTAAGTTCGATGACTTGCGATTCGGCAACTTGTGCCCTGTAGGACGCTTCTGTCATTCCGGCTTCGCATTTACGAACAAACAATGCGAGATTTGCCAACACTTCTTGAGCCGCGTGCGCGCTCAGAACGTTCTGTCTCTCGTTCATTTCTTGTTCCCACAATTCCCGATCGCTCTTCTCCGCGTTTTCCTTGACCTTTTCCGCCAAATCACGATCTTGTTCAGGGATGGCGTCGATGTTTGCCATTGGGCCTCTGTATGTGTAAGCCTCATTCACTTGCGGCGCCGCTTGCGCGGGTGCGGTGATGTTTTGTAACTGCTCTCGCGCGATGCTAGGTGTCATTAACCCGTCCGTCGTGACCGCGTTCACCTGTAGCACTGATGTTGGCGCGGCTTCTGGAACGACGGGAGCTACTGGCGCGGGTTGCGCACCCGCCGTCATGCTAAATGGTGGAAATTGCCCGGGCGGAAGCGATTTGGGAGGCATCAAGCCGTTCCTCGCCTGTTCCGTGAGGTAAGCCGCCACGACGAATTCCGTCCAAACCAAAGACCCATCTTTGTCGGAGTCACTAAGTTCCCACACGTCTTTCAATACTTGCTTAGGCGCGTTCATACCGAGTAAAATTGGCGCCACTTGCTGCCCGCTCAACCGTCCCTCCGGGTTCCCGTTCGTGTTCAAAAGGAAAATCTGTTGATATCGCTGCCAATCATTCGGACCGATCACCGGCCAATCAACGCTCGCCTCCGGCGCCACGGGTACGGCAACTGCAGGCGCTTGATACGCCTGCACCGTGTGCTCTACCGACGTCGCGCGCGGAGGCGCGTCAAACGCGAGACTCGTCGGCGCGACGGGCGCCGGCGCTCGCTCCATCGGCGCCGGCGCCACCGGCGCGAAATCATCGAACCCACTCGATATAGCGAATAAATCGTCCTTCGGCGGCGACGTAAATTCCATCGTGGGCGACGGTGCAACGTTCCCAAACGTCCCGCCAGTCGCCGCGGCAACCGGCGGTTGACTCGTCGTCGCCGTCGGCGCCGCCGGTAACTCCAACCCTTGCATCTTCGGCTTTGGAAATCCTCGCGTATCTCCCGCAAGCGCGCGATCGAACACGTCTCTCGTGATCGTTCCGTACTGCTGCAACGCTCCTATCAGCGCGCACGCCAACGAAAACGCCCGTCGATCCAACGATCCCTCCCGTTCGTGGTCCGCCGCGTCCCAGAGCTTGGCGAGATCGGTCTTCGGGAGCCCAGCGCGCATGAAGAAGTGCACGGCCTCGGCGCCGGAGACGCGGCCGTCGCCATCGGCGTCCGCGTGCGCGAACCAGTCGTCGTACTCGTGCGGTTGCTGCATTTTTGGATTGGTCGCGGCTTCGCGCGCCGTACGCGTCGCGCGCGCCGTACGCGTCGCGCGCGCGCACTGAACCACGGAACGCGCGCTCGCGAATAATCCGACGAGAACGCGATGCGTGCGGCGTGCGAAGCGCGCGCGAGAGTGTTGATGTGTCGTTTGGAGGAATCTCAGATGCGCTTTTTCGGTCGCCGCGTTGAGCGATGCCTAATTGTTGATGTCTACAATGCACCGCGCCACGTGGGCGCGGATTCATCTAAATCTGACTACGCGTCATCAATACTGCGAAGTGTGTGTCAATTGATTAAAGCTCGTCCTTTGCCGCGGATTTGGTGGACTTGGCGGCGGCGCGCTTGGCTTTGATCCAGGCGGGAACTTTGTACGCCGGCTTGATGATGCTCGGGAACTTTTTCAACGCCGGCGGGTAAGCACCCGGGCAGAATCCAGTGCCGTCGGCGTTATCGCACATGCGGTTGGCGGGATCAGCGACCCAAGCCTTGGAACCTTCGTCTACGTTGACGACTTCGTAAATGCGAACCTTGCGATACTTGGACGTGTACACTTCTCGGAAGTGCTCCGGACTGACGGAGCCTTGAGGGGAAACGAGCTTGAAGAGCAAAGACGACGCCATTTTGGGCGTCGGACGACCAGATCGATCGACGCCAAAAGTACTCGTAATCTTCTCCATCTCCACCGCCGTGGCGCGGCCGCTCCCGATGGAAGCGCCGATGCGGAAAAGGTGAGGGCTCTTGGCCATGTCGTCTCCTCCACCGCCCGCCCAAACAAGCACGTAATCGGCCAAGTGTCGAATGACCTTATGCGCTTTAGCTTCGTCCGAGGTCAACATGCGAGCGAGGTTAGCGATGTGCTCATGATTCCACGTGTTACCGTCAGCGATGGACGTTCGGTTACCAATTCCAGTGATTTGGTAGCCGTAGTCCCACCACGCCATGACGCGAGCGTCTTCGGGGGTTTGCGTTCGCAACCAGTCGTAAGCCTCGACGTAATCCTTGACCATCACAGTTCTGCCATCATTGAGCTGACCTTTGAACATGATGCTCGGCTGAGACATGCCCTCCGCCATTTGGTGCGAGTACTTGTAGAAGACTGGAATCTTGGTCGACGTGAACACCAAAGCAAGGACAGTGACGATCAAGCGAATTTGGCGAACCGTGGACGACATCCACCACGTTGTCATGTCTCTCTTGACCGTAACGCTCAAGGGTTCGGGCTTCTTGTACGCGGCTTGTTTCGACTTCTTCTTCGCCGACTTTGGCGTCTCGGTTTCGGACGGCGTCTCAGCTTGCTCGATGTCGTCGTTCCGCATGATGCTAAGCGCGTCTTCAATGGCGTATCCGATGCACACACCAACCAAGCACGCCGCAACGGGGCCGAGGAAGATGATGAGACGGACCATACGGTTAGCGAAGTAGTACGCCACCAAGCCGTATAACGGCAAGAACAAGGCGCCCGCGGAACCGTCAAACATAAAGTGCACGACAGAGAAACAGAACCCGATCGGGGCGATGAAATAATTGAAGTGTAAAAATCGGTAATACGAGTCGGCGTTACCCGGCTGATGCTCGGCAACGCTATCAACGAGCGGATTACCGGTCTTCGTGTGCTTGATGAATAAGCTCTTCACGCGCACGGACAAGCCGTTAATGTTGTAGACACCAGTGGCGCTGAGCACTGTTATCGCGCCGATGGCGGCGGCGACAGCCAATGTGTACATCCGAATGCGTCGCTGCCACTTTTCGCGCGACTCCATACCCGGCTTCATCGTGCGCTCGACAAACTCCAACACTTGGAAACCGAGGAACACTCCCATGGGTCCGAGTTGTTCCGCGGACGTGAAAGGAAGCGTACCGACGACGGGAAACTGAAGCGCCCCGATCGTACCTACCACAAAGAATAACGAGTACGCCTTATACAGCGAAGAGCTGTAACGCTTGTACAGCACGAGCACGGCGGCGTGCAAACCAACCATGTTGAGCACGAACGTGTACCCGCCCCAAGCGGCGACCATGTATGTGTACGCCAAACCAGCCAATCCACCGACCCACCAAGATTTCGGGGTTCTCAAAGCGCGACACCACGTGTAAAACGTCAGGCACATCGCCGTGACGGCCAAAGATTCGTTATCGTAACCGCCCGCTACGGATCGCATCGTGTGCGCCGGCACGATCGCCATCACCAACGCCGCCACCACCGCTCCCGTGCCGCTTCCACTGCACTCCTTCGTCAACAGCGCGACTAAGAACGTCGCCACCGCCGCGAAGTACGCCGGGAAGAACACACAGACGTCATTCAACGACATCTTTAACCCGATCGCGTTGAAGACGCGCCAGAGAAACACCGCCGTGATCTGCATCCCGGGATAAATCGTCGTCCCCACGGGCCGTCCCAGCGGGTACCACGACATGTAATCGAACCACGTCTTGAATTTACTCCATCCGTTGTCCGCCAAGTACACCGTGGCGCGATAATTAAACCACGGGTCGAACTCGTGGATGATCCTTCCGTAATCTCGAACCGCGTACAGACGAATGTCGACGGCGGCGTAGACGGCGATCGCGAGCGCGATCGCGCGCACGAACCCACCGAGCGAGAGATCGATCAAGCGCTGCATCGCTGGCTCGCGTCGAGTCGCCGCGCGACGTTGTCCCGCGCGAGACGATCGACGACGAATCACGCGAACGCGCCGAAATAAATCAATCAAATCAACGCGCGCGTTTACAAATCACAGTCTAGTCGTCGTCGCGCCGCGCGAGACGATCGACGACGAATCACGCGAACGCGCCGAAATAAATCATCAATCAAATCAATCAATCAATCAACGCGCGCGTTTACAAATCACAGTCTAGTCGTCGCGCCTCGACTCCAACGTCGCCTCGTACCGCGCCGCTCGCGTGATGTCATCCTCGCCCACGCAGCACACGTCAACGCCCGCGCGCAGCATCAACATCTCGATCACTTTGTTCGCCACCTCGAACGCGCTCACGAAGCTGTCGGCGAAGTCGAAATCCGCGAGGTCCGCGGCGAGCGCCATGACGAGTCGCTGCAGCACCTCGTCCTCGCCCTCGCGCGCCATCTGCGCCACGCACCTCGCGTAGCTCGCGCCCGCGGCGACGCCGATGTCGCGATTGATCGTCGCGCCGCGCTCCCACTCCTCGTCGAGCCAAAATCGCACCATGCCGGCGACCCAGGCTTGGTCGGCGTCGACGCTTCCGCGCGTTTCGTCCCCGAACAGCGTCGACGCGCGGCGCGTTTCGTCGCCGCGACGCGCCTTCGCGCGCGCGCGAGACGCGCGCGTCGACCGACGCGCGCGCGGGACCGCGACGCGCGCGTCCGCGGCGCCCGCGCGCGTCGCCATCTGCCGTCTGCGGGCGTTTCGGTGGGATTTGAAAACGATCCTTCGCACACGACGACGCGCGCGACGACGCGCGCTCGCGAGTGCGCGACGACGCGCGCGTGAGGCGCGACTCGACGCCGCGCGGGATAGCGCGCGACAGACGAGGGAACGGCGCGACCGCGCGCGAAGGCTCGAACGGGGACGCGCGACGGGCGACGACGCGATGGCGGAGGGCGCCGGACCGAAGATTGGCGACGCGCGGTCGCTGTGGAACTTCACGCCGAGCCCGGGATGGACGAAGGATGAGGCGTACGCGCTGCGACAGTGCCTGAAGAAGTTTGGGATCGGGAAGTGGGTGCAGATCGTCGACAGCGGCGTGCTGCCGGGGAAGCAGATTCAACAGCTGAACGGACAGACGCAACGGTTGCTCGGGATACAGTCGCTGGCGGCGTATTCGGGGATGAAATTGGACGTCGATCGGATCAGAATGGATAACGACGCGCTGACGGACGTGACGCGGAAGAATGGGTTGATCACGAATCAAGGGGGGATTCGAGCGAAGGAGGCGCTCAAGGAGCTGCGAGAGGAAAATTTGAAAAAATACGGGCTGTCGGAGGAAGAGGTGGAGGCGATTGAACTCCCCGCGCCGCCGCGCGCGGCCGCGCTCGGGGCGCAGAGATACATGGGGAAGAATGATATCGTGCCGGCCGAGGCGAAGACGATCGTGAAGGCGGACGCGACGACGTTGTCGCCGGAAGGGTTGAACAAGTCGCAGAAGATTGCCATGCTCAAGGCGCTTCGCAGTCGCGTCGAGAATTTGCGCGTGCAACTGAACGAAGCAGCCACGACCGCCGCCACCACCGCAGAGAATAAGGCGAAAAAGACCCCGGCCGCGAAACGCGCGACGAAGACGCCGGTGAAGCGAGGGAACAAGAAATCCAAAACCGACGACAGCGACGACGACGCGGCGTACGAAACCATCGCCGTCGTCGAGAGCGATGGTCCGGTGGAGATGCTGATGAACATGGGATTTGCACGAAAGAATTGCCTCGATGCGCTCGACACGTGCGGCGGCGATGTTCAGGAGTGCGTCGAATGGCTCATGACGAACTGCGCGTAAAAGTTGCTCCCGCGAGGACAGTATTATAATACAAACGTTTTTGATTAGACGAGACGGAAGACTCAAAGCCCGAATCTGTCGGGTTTCCGCGTGCCATCCTTGAACGACCCGGTTTTAATTCCTTTCTGGATCTCGCTGCTGGTCTTTTTCTCCGGCATCGTCCACTGCTGCGTCTTACAGTCAAAGTACCCGCCCGTCTTTGGATCGTAATACACCTGCGCGGCGACGTCGTAATAGTACCCACTCTTCGTGTCCAACCGCCACGCGCTCACCTCACCCCCGTTCGCCGCCTGTCCCATCTCTCGCGCCGCGTCCGCCGCGCTCGTCGGTCCGGCCAACGCCGTCGACGTCGCGGGCGGCGCGCGCGTCTCCGCCTCCGCCTCCGCCGCGTCTTCGTCCTCGTCCTCGTCCTCGTCCACCTCCTTCGCCGTCGCCGTCGCCTTCGTCCCTACTCTCGCCCTCGTCTTCACCGCCTCCTTCCGCTCGACGTCCTCCGTGCTCACGTCCGCGCGATCCCTCACGCTCGCCGCCGCGTCCCTCGCGTTCGTCGTCGTCGTCGCCGTCGCGTCGTGCCCGTTGTACGCGCTCACGTCCATAATCTTCACCCCGCACCCCGAGCACACCCCTCTCGCGTACGCGCACGCGTTACAGTGCGTCCCACCGTCCCGCAGCGCGCACCGGCACACCGCGCACGTCGCGCGTCGCGCGCCCGGTCGGCCGTACGGCGTCCGTCGCATCGCCGCGAGCGCCTTGTTCTCGTTCACCGGCCTTCGCGCGTCGAGCGCGCGCGCGCCTTCGAGCGCGAGGTCCCGCCGCGACATCGGTCGGCCGTGCACGAGCGCGTCGTCGCCGCGCGCGCGTCGCTTTCGCTCGCACGCCGCGCACACCATCTCGCCCGCGCGTCGCGATGCGACGACCGGACGACAGAGCGGCGCGCGCGACGCCTCGCCGCGGCGACGGCGCGCGATGGCGATCGCGCGAACGCGCGCCGCGCGCGCGCGCGCGCGGACGTCGGCGCGCGACGGCGCGCGGGCGCTGGGCCGACGACGGACGACGCGCGCGACGACGCGGCGACGACGGGGCGACGACGGTACAGGGACGCCGACGCGCGCGCGCGCGCTCGGTGGGATGGAAGAGTACGCGCTCGGCGAACGCGTCGCGTCGGCGGTCGCGCGGGCGATGGACGGGAGCGTCGTGGGGGAGGTGTCGAGCGCCGACGCGCTGGGGGCGCTCGAGTACGCGTCGACGCATCCGGCGCTCGCGGCGGCGTGCGGACTGGCGCTGGTTTGGCTCGTCCCGCTCGCGGTCGACGCGGCGTGGAATTTCGTGTTGTTTCCGTCGCTCGTCGCGGTGGGGGCGATCGCGGCGATCGCGCATCCGGTGGAGACGCTCAAGTTTTTGGAGCGCGCGGCGGAGGAAATCTCGACGCATCCGGAGGAGGCGGCGGCGGCGTTGGCGATCGCGACGGCGATCGCGCTCGGGCCGTACATCTTGGGCGCCGCGCTCGTGGCGCTCGTCATATCGGGGACGTCGATCCTGCCGAGCGCGGTGAAACCGGTGTTACCGCGCGAATTCGTCGCCGCCACGGAACGCTTCGACGCCATCGTCGAGGCGGCCAACGCGAAGGAACGCGAAGTGGAATCGTTCGCCCGCGACGTCAACGCCAAACGCACGGAGTTACGAGCGAAACGACTGGGTCAAGCCACACCACCGCGCGATTCGGACGCTCAAACCGGTAGGTCTTCGCGCTCTGCCGCCGTCCCCGAGTTCTCGCCGGCGACGTCCAAATCGCCGGCGACGCCCAAAGCGGCGGCGACGTCCAAACGCAGAGAAATACCGCGTCGCGTCGCCGCGCCTTCCCCGTCGACCCAGACCACGACGAGTCCGCGAGAAAAACGTCTCAAAAATAGCACGCCCCTAGAACGACGCCGCGCGATGAATGACGGAACCGGCGCGCGCTAGCGCTCGAAGCACTGTAAAAAAGAAAGATTCACCGACACGCCGCGTCGCAAACCGCACAGCGCCACGCGTCGGCGTCGCGCGCGCGGGCGTCGCGCGCGCGGTCAAATGAAACAACACATACCGATTCTCGATGGGTCTCGTGCGACGCCGCGCGCGCGCGCGACGCGACGGCGTCAAACGATTTTGGCGTCGCGATTAGATTTCGTCGGAATCGTCCTCGCGATCTTCGCCGTCGTCGCGCCGTCGTGCGCGGGCGCGGGCGCGGACATGGCCGACCGAACGTTCGAGTTTATGCATAAGATACGCCTGCCGGACGGCGACGCGTTGAAGGCGCTGTACAAGATGTCCAACGGGCTGCCCAAGGCGGGGAGCTGCTCGACGCCGGACAACGCGGTGTGCGCGAAGGCGACGCCGAACGTCGTCGTGAGCGATGGCGTGGCGTTGTTTCGCGAGATTGAGACGGCTGTTCGCTTGGAGAATCTCGGAACGGAAGATGTCGTCGTGCACGGATGGTCCACGGATAGTTCGTGGTGGTACTTGAACGATTTCGAGCCGGGGGAGAGGATCGAGCCTGGGAAGAAGCGCGCGTACGACGCGCGGTTTAATCCGCAGCAGGTTGGCCGATTTCGCAACACATTATTGTTTAACACCAGTGCGGGACCGCTGGTTCAGCTCCTGACGTCGACGGTGTATAGGAGCCCGTATGAGTTTACGGCGTTGCAGGAAAGCGTACCCTTTGACGTGCCGGTCGAGTACGATTTGGTCATGTATAATCCGACTGCGGCATCAGTCGCGATCTTGAGCGCATTCACGACGACGCCAGAAGTCACTCTCGAGCCTGCGTTGTTTGAGATTAGCGAAGAGAGCGTGCGCTCACAAAAGGTGATCAACGAAGCCGATAGAGTTTCGCAGGTAGGGAAGTGGGATTTACTTCCGGGCGAGCGCGCTCCGATTTTACGCTTGCGCGTATTAATTCGCAAAGATGAATTCGCTGGAACGGATGACAAGCGCGCGAGTATCAAAGGTACAGTGGTGCTCAATATCACCTCTGAATCCGCGCTCATGCGGATTCCATTCACGGTTACACCTCAGCGCGATTTGATTTACGTTGTTGAGAAACATTTCGAGTTCAAAGATTTGGCAAGCGCGAGGGACAAGAGCACCAAGTATTTGCACATATTCAACGCTCGCAAAACCCCAATTGAGATTCGTTCGGTGTTCACCGAAGACATGGATAGAGAGCTATCGATCAAGTTTGGCAAAGGAACCATCGTACCATCGCTCACGACGATGCGAGTCGCGCGTATTACACGCACAGGAAGCGTCGAGGGCAACTTTCACGGCGTCATTCGCGTGCACACGAACATCTCGTCCGCGCTATTACGCGTGCCTTATTCGGCCCAAGTCGTGCACGGATCACTGACGTATGATGCCGACCAGTTGATATTTCAAGCCCCTGTCGGACCTTTCGGCGACGCAGTTCCGACTGACTCGCACATCGTCAAGCGCAAGATACAAATAAAAAACACCTTTACTCAAGCGGTGAAGTTACGCTCATGGAAACTTCCAGTGGAGGATATCATCAGCACTGGCGCACAGATCGTTCCACTGACACACATCAACGAAGAAGTCGTTAGCGCAGGACAGTCATTCACCGTCGAAATAGAATATCGCCCGAAGAGCTTCCTGACGGCAATGGCGACGACGTTGAGTCTGTTGCACAACAACACGTCAACGGGGACGAAGATTCCAGTGATTGTTTATAGCGGTGAGCTCACGGTGTCGAGCACAGTTGATTTTGGCGTGGTTGGTGTAGGCCTCAAACGCAAAATGCGCGTCAAATTTACCAACCACAACCCAGTGGTGGTCGAAGTGAACACGATGATCATCAAAGGGACGCGCAGCGTTACCGGATCGATGTTTTCATTGAACGCCGACGCAAGCTATCGCGACGTTGACGTTGACGTTGACGTTGACGAAGTATTCGCAATCGATGATTGCATCGAACGTTCTGGATCGACGTGTACTCAAGTAGTTCAGGGTAAGCTTGAGCCGGGAGCGACTTTAGATTTACAGTTAACCGCGGCGCCGACGGAATTGGAAAAATTGGAGAAAGAAGGTGCCGAGCTGGCGCTCACCACGAGCCTTGGTGTTAAAACGGCGACGCGATTACGTCTAGTGTCGACGGATGGTAAAGTCTTTAGTGAGGACGGCGAAATAGAAGTTACAGTTCCAGTCACTGAACTTATTCAAAAGGATCTCATACCGATCAGGCGTGAGGTCATGGTGCACAGCACGCACGGCATTCCGGTTGCCGTTTCTGGAAACCTCGAGACGGAGTCAGACTTTTTAGAGTTTGAAAGTATTGTGGACTCCACAGTGCACGCTGGCGAATCGAGTTCGATTGGTGTGATAACGTTCGACACTACGCGTCAAAGGAACGAGTTGTTGCATTTCGCAGAAACTGCGCGGCTGAAATCGTGGTCCAATCGCTTCAAGAAATACAAGGGAGCCATCGAAGAAGACTATCTCGAGGAACCAATATCGAAAGTAGACGTGCGTCGGTTAGAAAAGCTTCACCGTTCCATGAAGCGACTCGAAGAAGATGGAGCATTGACTGCGTCCGGTCGAGTGATATTTTCTTCGGAAGCACAGAATGGCCATCAGACGGTTGAAGTGCGTGCGAAAATCACGTTTCCCAGATTTTTAGACGTCACGTCCGAAGACGTCAACGTTTTGGGTACGTCGGAGCACGTCGTTATCGCGACAAAGGACGTGCCGACAGTAATCAGCGTGAAAAATCCGTCGACCACGCGCGTATTGTGCTTGCGTGTTCTCCCAATCCTCACGAACTCGGCTCCATCTCGCCGATGGAATGGTCGGCAGACGCAGACGCTCGAGCAATCGCTTTTCCAAACAAATATCAGAGCCGCGCGAGCGTACGCGAGCGTTTATGAAAATGGGCTCCGACAAACATCGGTCGATCCAGGTTTTGTTCCAAACTACAAGATCGATCGCGGTGGCGTATGCTTGAGACCTGAGCAACAGATAGACGTGCTGTCCACCGTGTTCGATCCTCGTTCGCGTCAAACGACGTACAAGGCGGCCGTGTGCATAAAAAATGACGACACGCTCCTGGAATGTATCGAGCTCATCGGGTACTCTGGTACATCAGTAGTTGAGACGGAGACTCCGATGAGTACATCGATTTATGTTCGTGTTGTGTTGGCGTTAGCGTGCATCGTGGTGGTCTATGGGACAGCGTCGCGACGAGAAATTGATTCGCCCGCGGGCTCACCGCGCGACGCTGTCCAAGATGAAATGTTCCGACGATCCGCGCAAGAGCCGTGCTCCGTGGATGATGAAGATGCGGAGAAAGCAACCGTGGATCGAATTGGTGAGATGATTCATGGAGAAAGTTCAAGTTCAGAAGCAGAGCGGGAACAAATCGTCGATGAACCTGAGCTCGAAGAGCCCGTGTCTGTCGCTGCGACGCAGCAAAGTGATGATTCTGCCTTGATCAACCACGAATTGACGGCAGTTGAGAAGCACAAACCGCCGGTCGATCGCATACTAGTGCAAGAGCCAAACCGACGTAAAGGAAAGAAGGAGAATGAAACGACGCCTCGCAAGAAAGAGAAGGCAGAGACAGGCAGAGACAAGGCAAAGGGGTCCCGCTCTGAGACCGATCAAAAGCAGAGACGAGCCCGTGATAAAAAATCGCAGCAAAGAGTCGAAGCTGAAAAGACGCAGAACGTTGTGACCAAGCCGCTTGGCCCCGTTCGGTTAGCACCACGCTCTGTTTTTCGTAAAAAAACACTATCAGTCGCTTCGTCGGACAAGGCGACATCGCACGCCGGCGAAAGGGGTTCGCCTCAGGCGCACTTTGATATGTACAACACGATGTTTTCAGAGGCGATCGGTGACGATTCGTACGCACGTAGATCAGAGCAAGGCACGCCACCTGGATCTGTGCGCGAATATACGACGCCTCCGCATTCGCGACCGAGCAGCGTTCGCAATTACGACATGTGGGCAGCACCCGCATCCAGCCGCGGAAACGGCGACATGTGGAGCGGTGACGCTCGATCGACTACAGGTCTACATTCTAGTAATCTCTTCAGCTTCCCGAGCGATGGAGACGGCGTGCGAGCAAGCACGTCACTTCGCGACTCCGAACCATTTTCGCCGCAAAGCTCGACGAGGAGCGGATGGCAAAGCATGTTGTCCCAGTGGGAGGAGCGAGAGGATCGCGATGAGAAAAGCAAAAGTCGTTCGCGCGACGACAGCTTTTCGCACTCATAGTATCGCTTATAATAGTCTAAGTCTAGATGATATCATCTTCTAAGCCTAATTCCTTCAGTGTGTATCGCCACAGCTTCTCTGCCTCGCCTTCGACGAGCGCATACTTGCTCGGCGTACGCTCCTCGCACTCGGATGTAAAATACGGCCCGATGGTGGCGCTCGCCACCGCCTCGGTTCTTGTCGCACAGTACAGCGAACATCGCGCGCCTTGGTCAGCAGTGAGCAAAATTCGCTCGAATAATATCTTATACAAAGACTGTAACCACATCGGAAGCGTGCGAACGACGCCAGTGACGATGTTTCCAGGGTGCAACACCAGCGCGCGCGTGCCCGGCGCCTTTGCGCGCAGACGCGCGTCGAGCGCCTTTACGAATAGCACCTCCGCGAGCTTGCTGGACGCATACGCCGCTTGCGAGCTGTACGACGAGCGTTTAAAGTCCATATCACTCAAATTTAACCCCGTGCACAATTCGTGCAGCTTACTACTCACGAAAACCACCCTCGCATCCCCAGTCTCCGCCCCAGTCTTTCGCAGAGCGTTCAACAGCGTCATCGTCAGCAACGCCGGTGCCAGGAAATTCGCCTGTAAATGCTGCTCCCGCCCATCGCTCGTCCTGACGTACGCTCCAGACATATCGAAAATCCCGGCATTATTGATCAACACGTCCAACCGTTTCTCACGTTGTTGAAACGCCTTCGCGAACGCTTCGACGCTCGCGAGCGAGTCCAAATCCAACGCCATCACCGCGCAGTCCGGCGGCGCCGTCCCGACCGCCGCCGCCTCTTTCGTCCAACGCTCGACCAATGCCTCGGCCTTTGAGGGAGTGCGACACGCCAAAACGACGCGCGCGCCGCGTTTGACGAGCGCACGCGCGGTGGTGACGCCGATTCCGCTCGTCGGTCCGGTCACTATGCACGTCTTGCCGCGCAGGTCGTCGACGATGACGTCCTCGGCGCGGCTCGGGAGGTGCTTGCAGTGATAACGCTGCAGGAGGATGTCGTTCAGAATGTCCAGACGGCATCGGACGCGCGCGAAAACGTCGAAGAGCATGGTGCGCGAGCGCGCGGGTGGGCGCGAAGTGAGGCGAGGCGCGGCGAAGCGTCGTTACGTAAATGGATATTGATACTGACACAACGTACGCGGGGCGCCGTTAGACGGCCATTTTCATCTCAATTTTAGGGTGGGGATCGTAACCGACGATCTCGAAGTCGTCAAAGGTGAAGGAGTCGATATCCTTCTTTTCCGGGTTGATTTTCAAAATCGGAAACGGTCGCGGCTCGCACGCGAGCTGCTTTTCGAGCGGCTCCACGTGGTTCGAGTATACGTGCGTGTCTCCGCAGCAGTGCACAAAATCACCAGGTTTCAAACCGCAAACTTGCGCAATCATGCACGTGAGCAAGGAATACGAAGCGATATTGAAAGGAACGCCCAGACCCATGTCGCACGAGCGTTGGTACATTTGGCAGCTCAACTCGCCGTTGGCAACGTAAAACTGGCAGAACATGTGGCACGGTGGCAACGCCATCTCCTTCAACGCCGCCGGATTCCACGCCGTGAGTAAAATGCGACGATCGTTCGGGTTGTTCTTGATCTTGTGAATGACCTCAGCGAGTTGGTCCACGCCCTTGCCAGTGTAGTCGGCGTGCATGTTCGTGTACTCGGCGCCGAAGTGTCTCCACTGGAATCCGTACACCGGACCGAGATCACCGACTTCGCGTTCAGTCAAACCAATAGAATCCAAGTACTCGCGACTTCCGTTACCATCCCAGATGTTGATCTTTTTCTCGGCCAACTTGTTCGCGTTCGTCTCGCCGGCGACGAACCACAGCAACTCTTCCGCGACGCCGCGCCAGAAGACGCGCTTGGTCGTGAGAAGTGGAAACGATCGGCGAAGATCGAAACGCATTTGATTGCCAAACGTAGAAATCGTCCCAGTGCCGGTGCGATCGCCCTTCACCGCGCCTTGATCGATGATTTCGCGAATCATTTCCAAGTACTGGTATTCTTCGTGCTTGATCGAGCAACCCGCGGGCAGAACCTCGTCGGCCTTCGGGCGGAACTTTCCGCTCTCGGCGTCGGCAGTGACGTACGTCAAAAATTGAAACCTCGTGCCTTTCTCAATCATGGGCTTGGACTGTCCATAGAGCTTGAACTTGGTGGCGTCGATCTTCGGGATGAAGGCGTCGCATTCGAATTCGCCCTCCACCTCGGTGAGGTGCACGGCTTCGCACTTTTCGCTTTGAAGCGCCTCTTCGTAAATTTGCGCCCCACCGATCACAAACGTCTTCTCAATCCTCTTTTCGCTCGACGAAATCGCGCTCAGCGCGTCATCGATGGACTTACGCACCAGCACCCCCTCCGGCAGCGTCTCCGCGCCGTTATTATTCTCGTCGTTCGCCTCCGCCAATCCCCCGCTTCGACTCAGCACGACGTTCAACCTTCCCGGCAGCGGTCTGAATTTCCCCGGAATCGATTCCCACGTCTTTCTCCCCATCACCACCGCGTTCATCGCGTCCCCGTCCCGCGTCTCGCTCGTAATCTTTTTAAAGTATCCCATGTCCCCGGCGAGTCGCCACGGCAGCGCGTTCTCCCTCCCGATCCCTCCCTCGCGCGTCGCCGCGACGACGACTTGAAACTTTCCATCGTTCATCGCGCTCGCGCGGTCTCGTTTCATTCCTCGCGCCGCCGTCGTCGTCGTCGTCGTCCCGCGTCGCGTCGCGTTCGAATTCAAAGTCGCGTTCGCGCGCGTCGTCGTCGCGCGCGCGAGACTTTCGATCGCCCGTCGACTGAGCGCCCGTCTCGCGAGCGCGTGAATGGCGCGCACCTCCGCGCGTCGCGTCGCGCGCGTCGTCGTTCGCGCGCGTCGTCGTCCGTCGTCGTCGCGGTCCGACGCGCGCGTTCGAATTTTCAAACGCGCGACGGAAAGACGCCGCTGACTGTTTGCGCACACGCGTCGCAGAAACAAGACTTGGATACAACACGGAGCATCGCGCGGTTTAGGGTTTAGGGTCGAGTCTCGCGCGCCGCGATTCCGCGCGGCGTCGGCGCCGCACACGCGCACGCGCGATGCGGCGCGCGCCGCCGCCGCCGGACGACGCGCGACGCGCGGTGGTGACGCCGATGGTCCCGCTCGCGCGCGCCGCGGTGACGCACGCGCCGATCGGCGCGGGCGGGACGACGATGGGCGCACCGCCGCGGTTCGGCGGAGGGGCGCCGCCGCGCGGCGGGCCGGGCGCGATCGGGATGGGACCGCCGATCGCGGGCGGCGCGCCGTTCGGCGCGCCGCCGATGGGCGGCGGCGCGCCGTTCGGGATGGGACCGCCGTTCGGGATGGGCGCGGCGACGGGGATGGGGACGGGACCGCCGCCGATGGGCGGACGACCGACGCCGGGACAGTTTCGAGGGATGGCGATCACGCACCCGAGCGGACTGTCGCCGGATTTGTTGCGGATGTTCGCGCCGAGGGCGCCGCTGAAGTGGTGCGCGCCGCCGGCGAAACCGAAAAAGACGCAGCGGATGCAGGGGGTGGCGGCGTGCGTGAAGGAGTTTGAAACGGCGTCGAAGACGGCGACGCAGAAGCGGAAGGCGTCGAAGAAGAGGAATGAGGACGCGGATGAGGGCGAGATTGAGGTGGACGAGGACGATGATGGGCGAAAACCGAGCGGGGTGTACGTCGTGGTGACCAAGGAGGAACGCGCGGCGCGCAAGCGCGCCGCCGCCGAACGGAAATCTCGCGAGTTGATCGAGGCGGGTTTGGACGGATATCGTCCGAACGAAAACCCGAACGCGACGAGCGATCCGTATCGCACGCTGTTTATCGCACGGTTGGCGTACGACGTAGATGAAGACAAGCTCAGGCGCGAGGCGGAGTACTACGGCGCCGTGTCCGACGTCAAGTTGGTTCGCGACGAGAAGGGGAAATCTCGCGGCTACGCCTTCATCGAGTTCGAGCGCGAGGGCGACATGCGCGCGGCGTACAGGGGCATGGATGATCGTCGCATCGAAGATCGAAGGGTGATCGCGGACGTCGAGCGTGGGCGCACGAATAAAGGGTGGTTGCCTCGCCGTCTCGGCGGCGGCGTCGGTCGCACGCGTGCGGGGTCAAAACGTGAAAACGTCGAGGCGCGCGGTCGCGATCGAACGTATGATGATCGTCGCGAACGCGAGCGTAGAGAGATGCCGCGCTCGCCGCCGCGCTCGCCGCCGCGCGGCGGTCGCGCCGCGCCGCCGCCGCCGCGCTCGCCCTCCTCTGAGGAAGAGGGCGAACTCGGCGAGCGCGCGCCGGCGCCTCCACCGCCGCCCGAGGATAGAAGACGCGATCGTTCGCCCAGTCGCGACAGACACGACGACAGATACGACGGCCGAAGTCGTGGTCGTTTCGGCGACGATAGATACGATCGCGACAGATACCGCGACCGCGACGGCTCGCGAGAACGCAAACGCGGCCGCGACTCGCGCTCGCCGTCCCCGCGCGATCGCAGGGACAAGCGCGATCGCAGAGACTACCGTTAGCGCACCGAAGCGTCGCGCGCCGTAAACACTGAAATAACAACATTTAGACGATTTAGTTTACCCAATCTTCGTTTGGCCCGTCGTACACCAGTCCGGAAGCGGCATTCGTCGACTCGCCGCTCAGCATCACCGCGAGACGTCCGACGAACGCCTCTCGCGCGTCACCGCCGACGTGCGCGTGAACTCTCGCAGGTCCGTGCGACGCGTCGCCGCGATCGCGTCGATCGTCGCGTCGATCGTCCGTCTCGGTCGTGATGAGCAATTGTTGGTAAAAGGTCTGAATCCACCGCCCTCGCGGCGTGTCGACCACCGCGCGCGATATCGAGCGCGCACACGCCTCACGATGCGCGTTTGACGCGCGCGGCATGTGAGACCCATCCCAAGAAAGCGACCCTGGGATGGGCAAAGGCGCCGCGCGACAACGCGCTCGCGAACAACCGACTCGAGCGTCCGTCAGATACGCGTCGACGGTGTAGAAATCCGTCGGTGTCCCTTGTGACGCTCATAGTGATGTCAAACGTGCGCAAATAATCGGTGGCGTGTGCGCGCGTGCAAGAGGTGGATGCGTTGGATAAGTGAATGATCAAAGCAAGTGCAGCTGAACCGACGACGGAACGAAGCTAACGATGGAAAGCGAAGCGAAGCGCTCCTCGAGGGTCGACTGACCGATGCATAACTCGCGTGATCGCAGCATGGTCACTGAATCAACATCAGGACGCTCGAAGGTTCGTATCGGCGGTCAATGCGAGCCGTTTTGGCGACATTTCAACACTGCCGAATGGGAGCCAGAATGGCGAGCGCTCGTGGGCGTGTTGGAGCACGAGCATGTGTCCGTAGATTGGCGGCTTGCGATCGAACGTTTGCGGCACGACGTGCACGAAAAATCCGCGAACTTGAGGTTGAGTGCTTACAAAGATTGGCTGGGTCACTTGGAGGATATGCTTCATCACGAAAGAAGCGAACAGCTGCGTGACGTTCTCCAAGAGCTCCTCGAACATGGCAAATGGGACGTTATGGACGCGTTATTCGTGAACGCGACGACCCAACGTGACGCGGGCGAGTCGTGTTTATGCTTACGCGTTTTGCGAGGGCTTTGTCTATTCATCCCGAAGATGCGCGAGAAGTTTGTCGGGGAGAAAATGGAATCGCTGTTGGCGCGTTTACTCGACGAGACAGAGGATCAGAAGAACAAAGTGGAAATTCTCGAGTTATTGCTCGTCGTCGTCGCTGATGATCAGAATTCTCAGCGCGACTTCATGAGACGTAACGGCGTGTCGACGGTATGCGCGATGTACACGTCCGACGCGAGCTCGAGTGAGTTGCTAGAGGGGGCAAAAACGTTCATCAGCGTCTTCATCGAGTACATCCTCCCCGGCGGCAAAAAAGCAGCGCTGAGTAGCGCTCTCACCGCTGAAGCGCGCGAAACGGTTGCGGAATTGATCGGAGCGCACACAAAAGATGTATACGTAGTTAAGCTATAGCGGATTAGGGAATAGTGATTCATTAGAGGTTGTCATGATATTGCATTATGTACAGATACAGCGCGATGCATGCGATGCTGCGACGGCGTAACCGGAGTTACTCGTCTTCGGGGTAAATGGACGTGCAGTCTTCGTCGAACAAATCGCACGACGTCACAGGATTCTTCAGATCATTTGCGTCGTCGTCGTCTCGACGTGTGGGCGTTCGCGCGGGGACCTTCGGGCGGTTCGCCGGTCCAAAGTTAGCGGTGCGCAGGACGTACGCCGAGCTGATGGCGTCGTAGAGCTCCTCGCCCATGCTACTGTCGGTCACTTCGCATTCGACATCGACGAGGACGCAGTGAGAGTCTTGGTCTAACCAAGCGCGCTCGTGAACGATGTGCTTGATCGAAGCACCCACGTCGGCAATCTTGTTGCACACGCCAGCGATACCACCCGGTCTGTCGGGAACGACGCACGCGAAGCGCACGAGTCGCCCGTCCGAGACCAAGCCGCGCTCGAGCACTTTACCGAGCGTGCTCGTATCGATGTTACCACCGCACATGGCGACCACTACTTTCTTGCCCTTGAGACCGGGGAGCTTATCGGTCAAGAGTGCGGCCAAACCGGAAATCCCAGCGCCCTCTTGCACGAGCTTTTCGTTTTCGAGAAGTCTCAACATGGCGACGGCGATGTCTGACTCGCTGACGAGTACGATATCGTCAATCAAGTTTTTAACGGTTTGGAACGAGCGCGGACCCACGGTAGGAACGGCGAGACCATCAGCGAGCGTCGCCGTCGTCGGCGCCTTGACGGGTTCACCCGCTTCGAGCGCGAGCGTCATGGAGGCGCAGCGCTCGGGCTCGACGCCGATGACTTGGCACCCCGGCTTGAGGTGCTTCACGGCGAGCGCGATACCGGCAATCAAGCCACCACCGCCGACGGGAATCACCACGGCGTCCGCGTCGCGAACGTCTTCGAGCATCTCGATACCGACCGAACCGGCGCCGGAGATGATTTCAAAGTCGTCGAAACCGTTGATGTACTTGAGCATTTCGCCCTTCACGACGTAGTTCTCTTTCGCATACGCCGCCGCGTCCGCGATCGTGTCCCCTTCCAAAATCACGCGCGCGTCCAACTTTTGGCACTTCGTAATCTTCGTCAGCGGCGCGATCGACGGCATGATCACCGTCACCGGAATCCCGAGTTCTCTTCCGTGATACGCGAGCGCCAGCGCGTGGTTGCCCGCGCTCGCCGCGATGACGCCTCGCTTTCTTTGCTCCGCGTCGAGCGCCATCAGCGCGTTCCGCGCCCCTCGCTCCTTAAACGACCCCGTCGCTTGTTCCCACTCGTGTTTCAAGTAAATCTCCATCCCCGTCAGCGCGCTCAGCGTCTTCGAGTGCGTGCACCGCGAGCGCACCACCCCTCCGCTCACCTTTTCGTACGCCTCTCGCACGTGTTCGTACGACGGTATCTCCAGTCCCTCCGCCACGCTCGCGCCCGGTCGCGGTATCACCGCGCGCATCACCGTTCGCGTCCGCGTCGTCGTTCGCGTCGCCGCGCGTCGCGTCACCGCGCGTCGGCGCGTCGTCGTCGTCGTCGTAGTCATCGCGACGCCATCATCGCATCTTTCGCGTCGCGTCGTCGCCGCGCGCGTCGGCATCGCCGCGCGCGTCGGCATCGCGTGCGTCATCATCGGACTTCGGTGCGCCGAGCGTCGCGAGTGCGGTCCGCGTCGCGCGTCGCGCGTGTGTGTGCCGATGAGTCATCGCGAATGGATAATCCGCGCATGGGCCCCCCTGGAAAACGAAGCGACACGCGGGTGTGTCGACCGGCGGCGGCGACGGCGACGGCGGCGGCGCGACGAGACGTTGGATGGAGTTAAATACATGCGCCGACGGACGCCGACGGTGACTAACGCTTGAGGAGATCGTGCACGTCCTTGACCCAGTCGAAAATCTTGGCGTTTTGCTCGTGAAGCGCGAACGCGGCGCGCTTCACGCCCTTGGGCTCGTCGAAGGGGCGGAGGACGCTGTACTGCGACTGGTGGACGTGCTCGGACGAGATGTGCTTGAGACGCGAGTCCTCGGGCGCGTTCTCGACGTCGGCTTTGCGAACGGCTTGCGTTTTACTGGCCTCGTCGATGAGTTTGTCAAAGGTGCAGTCGGTGACGGCGCCCTTGATGCCGGTGGCGACTTGTAACTTTTTGCGCACGTGGGCGTTCGCGGTGTCGAGGAGCTCGTGCGTCCCGGGGGCGACGAGGAAGCCTCGGAATTTACCAATCTTTTGGTTGTAAAAGATGCCACCGGCGACGACGATGATGACGGCGACGTTTATGGCGTAGAGTGCGAAGGAGACTCCCGCCTTGGTCAAGAACTCTTTCTTGGAGAAGGTGCACATGAGGTCGGCGGCGTTGTCGCAACCCTTGGCGATGCCCAACGCGAAGACGATCATGACGCCAGAGTTGACGATTGGCGGCAAAAGTGATGCACTGATGGCGACACCGACGAGTGAGTTGACACCACTACTCGTGATGGCGTTCGCGACGACGACGCCCGAGGCGACAGCGATTAAGCAGCCTCCGACGAGACCGTTCGTCTGTCCGCGACCAGCCATCTCCGTCGTCGGGATTGGATTTTCGCCGTACGCCACGGCGAAAGGTCCGTAGACGACGCCCACAACCGCGCCCATGAGGAAAGTCACGACCGCCGCGCGACACTCAGCGGCAATCGAGCCCCAAAACAGCACCGGATCCCCGATCGCGAGCCCAAACGCAGAACTCAAAATCGGCCCCATGAGCGGCGAGATGAGCATGGCGCTCAAGACGACGACGGCGGAATTCGTCAACAAACCAACGCCCGCGATCACGCTCGCGCACATGACCGACACATAAAACCCTCGTCCATCGCACGATTGATCGACGATTTCGTTGAAAAGCTCCTCAACACTCTTCCCCGTATCCGCCGAGATGTATTCAATTTTCCGTTTCTCCAACCGATCCCGCCGCCGCTTCCACCGTCTCGCGAACTGTCGATCCTTCGCCAGCGCCCCCTCCGCCTGCGCCTCGACCTTCATCTTCAAATCGCGAAACTCTTGCACCAACGCCACCGGATTCGGTCGATGACTCGCCACCTGAATCGACGTCACCGTGCCGAACACCACGCCGACGCCGCAATTCGTCAGCACGTTCATCAATTCGCCCGCGCGCGCCGCCACGCACACCACCATGACGACGACGCAATTTTCGCACTCTTTGCACACGATGTACTCCCCGACGTGCGTTTCGTGTCCGATCCCTCCCTCGTGCGTCAGCGCGTCGAGGACGAGCTGCCGATGACTGTTCGGCACCGAGGCTTCGATTTTGCGCAGCGCCATGGCGCGTCGACTTTAGGTGGATTCGCGCGCGAATGCGAACGCGAACGCGAACGCGAACGCGAACGCGAACGCGATCGATTCGCCGCGACGCGTCGGCGTTCGTTCGCGCGCGTCGCGCGCGTGCGTCGGCGCGTCGCGTCGGCGCGTCGCGTCAGCGCGTCGCGTCGGAGACTGTCGCATTGGCATTCGAAAACGCGTTTCGTTACAGAGGCGGTCGGTCGGACGGATGGGCGCGAACGCGCGTCGTCGCGCGCGCGAACGCGCGTCGTCGCGCGCGCGGGTGCGGCGCGCGCGTCGGGACAATCAGGGAACGAAGTGCTCGGCGACGGCGCAGCGCACGCCGCCGCCGCCGATGCGCTCGATGGTTGAGAAATCGACGGCGACGACGCGGTCGTCGAAGGCGGCGCGGAGTCGCGCGCGCTGCGCGTCGTCGAAGGCGGCGAAAGCGCGGGCGGAACACGCGAGGGCGGGCTCGCCGGAAGCGGTGCGCAGCTCGAGGACGTTGCCGCAAAAGGCGTCGACTTGGGCGTGGGTGATGGTGATGATTTCACGGCGGCCGCCCGCGGCGAGCGCGTCGAGGACGCGTCGACGATCGGCGGGATCGGCGATGGAGTCGGCGCAGACGATGGCGACGGAAGAACACACGCTCATCATGACGTTGGTGTGGTAGATCGGTCGACCTCGAGCGTCGAGGGCTTTAAACGTAATCGGCGTGAGATTTTCGGCGGCGCAGTGCTCGGCGACGACTTCCTCGTGCGCGCGCTCGGAAAGCGCGACGTACGCGACGCGTTCTTCGTGGTCGACCACGAGCGATCCCGTGCCTTCGAGAAACTTTGGAGGGTCTTGACGCTCGTATCGCAACAGCGAGTCGTCCACGACCAAATTCGGGTGCTTGTGCTTCAAGAATTCGATGATATCCTCCCGACGCTCGAGTCGGCGGTTTTCGTCCTTCATCGGAAAGAGTTTCAACTTTCCATCGCGAAGCGTGTGCCAATTGTTCGGAAAACACGCGTCCGGCGTGGCGTGCTTCTCGTCGTGCGTGAACAAATTAATCTCGATCCCGAGCGCTCGTAAACCTCGATACAGCGCCTTATGCTCCGCCACCGCGCGTTCGCGAATCTCCAAAACGCTCAATCCGTCGCTCGTCGACGCCATAAAGTGATTATCGCGCGCCGCCTGCGCGTTCGTCCCGAACGCGCTCGGCACGATCATCAAGCACTCATTCGCGCTCTGCCCTCCATGCGTCGCTCTCCTTCCCGCCTCGATCGACGTCTCCGCGCCTCCGAACAATCCGTCGCTCGGCTCGACGCGTCTCAACCCGTTCCCGTCGTCCGTCTCCACCCCCACGCGCGCGCCGCGCGCCGCGAACCACGCGATCGCGTCCACGCCCGCATCCGTCAGCCTAAACGTTTCTCTCGCGCTCTCGCGCGCGTACGCGTCCACGACCAACGGTTTCTCCCTCGCGTTCTCGCGCGCCAGCACCACGTCGACGCCTCGCGCGCGCTCCGCCTCCGTCGCGCCTCGAAACGCGCGCTCGACCCCTCCCTCTCGCCCGCCGCGCACGGGAAACGCCTCTCGCACCGTCGCCGCGCGATTCGGCAGCGGCTCCTCGTCCTGCTCCGTCCACAGCGTCGCGCGCGGCGCGCGCGCCTCCGCCCCCGCGCTCGGTCGCGCGAGCGCGAACGCGTCCGCGACGCCGTCGACGACGAGCCAACGACGCATCGCGGCGGGACACGCGACGAAGGACGGCGCGTTGGACGACGCGAGGCGCGCGAGACGACGCGCGGCGTCGCGACGGCGCATGCGCGGGCGTCGCGGCGTGACGCGGGGTCGAACGACGACGGACGCGACGGCACTCGACGACGCGCGCGAACGGCGAACGGCGACGGCGAACGGCGACGGCGACGATGACGACGACGGCGTTCGTCGAGGGCCTGTCGAAGGCGTTCGGGCTGATCGTGCTGAGCGAAATCGGCGACAAGACGTTCTTCATCGCGGCGCTCATGGCGATGAAACGACGACGCGTCGACGTGTTTCTGGGGGCGTGGAGCGCGCTGTTCGCGATGACGGCGCTGAGCGCGTGCGCGGGGACGATGTCGGCGAGAGCGCTGTCGCCGGTGGTGACGAAACGGGCGGCGACGGGGTTGTTTTTTGCATTCGGCGCGCGAGGCGTTCGGGACGCGTGCGCGCGAGGCGACGACGACGACGACGAGTTGAAAGAAGTCGAGGCCGAACTCGCGGGACGACAGCGAAACGCGAAGAAAAAGGCGACGACGTCGTGGGCGGTGTTCGCGGAGGCGTTCGCGGTGACTTTTTTGGCGGAATGGGGCGACAGGTCGCAAATCGCGACGGTGGGACTCGCGGCGCAGAGCGACGTCGCGGGCGTCACCCTGGGAGGGGCGCTCGGGCACGCCGTGTGCACGGGCGTGGCCGTGATCGGTGGTAGACAACTCGCCGACCGCGCGGCCAACGCCGAGCGCGTCGTCACCGGGATCGGAGGATGTTTGTTTTTATTATTCGGCGTCCACGCGTTGCTTTCGGGATGACGCGAGACGCGTCCGAGCGCGCCGCCGACGAACGTCGCGCGTTTCAATTCGTATTCACGCGCATTTCATCGTCGCGCGCGCCGTCGCGCTTATTTTCGACGCGATCGCGCCGCGAGCGTTCGAACGCGCGCCGCGTCTCGCTCGGAGTCTCTCGCGTCGTCGTCGCGTCGCGTCGCGGCGTCGGATTTTAAACTGTCACCGTCGCCAGCTGCGACGAAATCGTCGACCGCACACGCGCGCGCGCGCGCCGCGCGGTGGTGCGCGACGAAGAGCGGACGAGCGATGCGATTCGCGTCGCGTGCGGACGCGGACGAGGACGAGGACGAGGCGTACGACGCGTTGGAGAGGTGCGCGGTCGACGACGCGCACGATGCGCGAGCGACGACGACGACGACGACGCGCGCGACGCGCGCGAGGCGCGCGACGCGCGAGGCGCGCGTCGAGCGGAATGACTGACGGAAACGCATCGTCGCAGCGCGCACGAACACGAGGGATTGCTGCAGGCGGAAGCCGGGCGCGAGGACGAGGCGCGCGAGCGGGACGGCGACGACGCGCGACTGTTTTCGGGCGTCGGCGAGGACCTGGATGGGAAATTCGCGCGATTGTACGCGTACTTTAACGCTAAAGGGTACCGATGCGCGCTGACGTCGAGGGTGGTGAACTTGTGCACGCTCGGATTTACGATTTGGTTGAGTGGGTTGCTGTTGCTGTACGTGGATTACGATTATTTGCGAAACCAGTGCGCGTCCGAGGCGGAGCAGTGCGATATTGTGCGGGATGCGGTGTTTAGCGAGCCGTATCAGTACGGTGGTTTCGTGCGAAACGCCGTGGTGACGATGTATTTGCTGTTGTTCTCGGCGTATTGGGTGTGGAGCGCGACGCGGTTGGCACACGACGCCGCGCCGTTGGCGACGATGCGGAAATTTTGCAACCAAAAGCTGGCGCTGAGCGATAGGGATTTGTACACAATCACGTGGCCAGAGGTGCTACAGCGCGTGGTACATTTGCAAGCGACGACGAGGTTGAGCATCGCGCGAGATTTGAACGAGCACGACATCGTCGCCCGGATTTTGCGAAAGGAGAATTATCTCACCGGTATGGTCAACAGAGACGTGCTCAAGCTTTCGCTCGACGCTCCAGGATTGCAAAACCATCGCTGGTTCACGAAAGTCATCGAGTGGAATATCGATCTGGCGGTTTTCCACGGCATGTTCGATGACAACTTCACGATTGTGCCGTCATTTTACGACGTTTCTGCGTTGCGTCATCGTTTTCGATGCCTCGCCATCATCAACGCCATTCTTTCGCCATTCGTCGCGATTTTCCTCTCCATGTACTTTGTGTTGTCGTACGCTGAAAAGTTTTACAACACCCCGTCCGCGGTCGGAGCGCGAGACTGGAATTCTTACGCATACTGGCGCATGCGCGAGTTCAACGAGCTTCCGCACTTTACGCAGCAAAGATTAGCCGCAGCGTACCCGCACGCGAAGAAGTACGTCGCGCAGTTTCCGTCGCCGGTGGTAAACATTTTGGCAAAGTTTGTGTCATACGTCGTCGGCGCGTTCGCGGCATGCGCATTGTTTTGTGCGATCGTGGACGATCGATTGTTGCAGGCTTACGTCGGCGATCGCGATTTACTTTGGATTACGGCGGTTCTCGGTACCATTCTCGCGTCCTCTCGGGCGTTGATGGCGACGGAAAACGCCGTGTTCGAACCCAACGTCATCATGTCAAAGATTGTCGCGCATACTCATTACTTGCCCAAGCACTGGCGGGATGCCGCACACAAGGAAGAAGTTCAACACGAGTTCAACTCTTTCTTTTCGCTCAAGGCTGTGATGTTTCTGGAAGAGATTGCATCCGTCTTCGCGGCGCCCTTCGTGCTTTGGTTTCCCTTGTGCGATTCTGCGGACGACATCATTCAGTTCGTCCGACAGTTCACGGTGAACAAATCAGGGGTCGGGGACATGTGCTCTTTGAGTGCGTTTGATTTCAATCGCCATGGGAATAAGCACTACGGCGCGCCAAGTCACGCGAGCAAGGAGCAGCGCAGCCGCCAAGGGAAAATGGAGAAGAGCTTCTTGACGTTTCAGGCGACTTATCCTGCGTGGGAACCGGACGCAAGCGGACGCGACATGTTGAACTCACTCAATGGATTTACTAACGCCAACGAGAGTGCGCTCGGCCGATCTGCTGACTTGAGTGCGAGTGTTCTGAAAAGATCAACTCGCCTGAAGGATCTGTCGACGTCTCCCGAGAAAGCCGGCGTACGTCATCGAGGTGGCAATGGTAACGCCATCTTGCGTCAACCAGCGCATGGGAGCGGATCGATGTTTCAACCGGCGTTTGTTAGCGATATACGAGACGGCGACTCGCTCGTTGAGGCGCTCAGCGCGAGCCAAACCGTGTTGCAACACTTCTACGAGGATCAAGCAGATACGCACGATGTCGACACCGCGGCTAGGAACAGCCCGACCCGTGACGATGTTTCGGGCGACGCCATAAAAGCTGGGACACCAACGATTGATATGATTCAAATGTATCAGCGTCCTGCCGCGACAGTCACGCAAATGGTGTCGTTTCCGGAAGAAGCTTCGATTGACCGCGCGCAAAACGGGCAGCCTTCTGTGCTCGACTCTTGCTTGCTGCCAACATCAACGGTTCTTCCGCCGGTGGAGGACGCCACATGGAGAGAACATTAGAATGTAAAACACTGTATTCGATAGAAAGCTACTGTACGACTATTTCTTTGACTTCTTTGCCGGCTTAGCGGGTGTTTCTTGTGCGCGCTTCACTGACGCTCGAGTCTTTTTCGCGACGGGCGTCGGCTCTTTCTTCTTCCCTTTCGCGGGCTCTTCTTCGCTTGACTTCTTCTCCTTCACCTGTGCTTTCGCAGGCGTCTTTTTCTCCTTTGCCGGCGTCTTCGCCTTCGCCTTGGCTTCCTTGGGCACCACCTTCGGCTTCTCCGTCGACAAAATAGCCTTGTAGCCCGGGAAATCATAGTCAATCCCAGCGGCCGCGATCTTCGCTCGACGCTTCTCTTCCGCCTTCACCAAACCAACATTGCGTTTCACCTTCTCCTCGTCAGTTCGCTCCTTATTGTGCTTCGCCGCCGCTCTTCGTTGCCACGGCACCGTCTTGAACTTTGTCCCCGTCCCCTCAAACGTCTTCGGGTGCACCTTCTCCGGCTCCAGCAGCGTTATCTTCAGCACTTGATTCGCGAGCAAATAATTATTCATGCTCTCCGCCACGATCGACGCTACCTCGGGGTGCTTGAACTCCACGAACGCGTAGTGCTTGCTCTTTCCCGTTTTTTTGTTCCTACTCACTTTGACTCGAGTGACCTCGCCGAATTGCCCAAAGTACTCCTTCATCTGCGCCTCGTAGAACCCGTGCGGGACGTGGCCGACGTAAATCACGCGAGGAAGTTCCTTTTTACCTCCCGCCTTGCCCTTCTTCGTCGACACCGAGGCGAGCGGGATGACGTCGCCGGTTTTTTCCATCTCTTTGCCGGCGGCGGCGGCGCTCTTCATCGACTTTTTGGACGTCGAGGGCATCGAAAGCGGCCGTGTGCGTCGTGCTGCGCGCGTGCGTCGCGTGCGTTCGATGTGGCGATGCCGAGGGCTGCGGCGAGGGGTCGCTCGAACGCCGAGCGCCGATCTATGAAGCTCGTGTCGGAGAGTGTTGAAGTGTAAAAGTTTTAGAAAACGCAGTGTTACACGAAAGCGCGGCTACGCTTCGAAAAGCCAATCACTGAGGTCGGTAAACGCGCCACTGAACGACACTTCGCTGATAGTTTGTAACGTGTCGCGGACGACATCACGAACACCCGAGTCCGCAAGTTTCTGTTGGGTGTCAGGATTGGCTGACGCTGCCGCGAGGACGGCGCCGCAGCACGATTCCACGACTTTCAAATCCCCAAGGTGACAGTTCATGGCGAACATGAGCGGTTCGTAGACTTGTTGTTGCACAAAGGTGTGCTGTCCGAATTGACCACCGAGGTGGATGCACACCCATACTGCGCGGGCGGCTGCACGAACGACTCGAACGTCGAGTGGGAACGTGCGCAGGGTCACCGCGAGCGTCTCGAGCGCGCTGCCGCTGACAATTTGAGGAGCGTCGCGGCCGAAAAACGCAAGCTCGCCAGATATCAATCCGCTGATTGATCTTGCTCCGTGAAGCTGAATATCTACGGCCGACTCGGCGTGACGCATCAACTCCAAAGCGGTTTGCAAGCCGCCGAGTTGGTACATTTGATGCGCATTTGGTCCTTGGAAGACGCGAGAAATTGCGGCGAGCGCGCGCGTCGCCCATGTCCATACGTCCTCGGCATCGTGCCAGCCTACCGCTTGCGACATCGACCCTTGTTCGTGTTCGAGCCAGCCGGAGCGGGGAATGTTGTGATGAGCCGGCGTCGTCGCCAAGTGAACCAAAACGCGGGCGCAGCGCTTCTTTGCGTAATACGCAGCGTCGCGCTTCCGTGGCGTTGGGATCGGACGCACGGCAGTAGATAAAGCACTGAGCGTCAACGAATTCCACTGTCGTTGATCCCTAACCTTGGCAAAAGACACAGAGTACAGGAGATTGAATAAGGAGACTCGTTTCAATCCTCGTAGCATATCCGCGGCTTCGTCGTACACCAACGTTTGACGCTCTTCTTCGACTTGCACGACTTCAAGGGGCGAAGTAGCTTGTCCAGTTCGTTTCATATCGCTTAACTCCGCTAAAAGCTCAGCCAACCGGCTGCGTAGCTCTTCCATCTCTTGTTCAAGTCGCGCGATCTCTTGACTCATTTGCGCCTTTTCGCTTTCGCAAGCGTTCAACGCGTCAATCTTCTCCTGCAGCTGGCGCGTCTCTTGACGAAGTCTCGCAGCGTCCACGTCACCAGACGCTCTCGAAATTTCTGCGGCCGTCCTTTCGCTCGCGAGCTGGTTTTGTAAGTTGGAAATTTCTTCTTCCAAATGCGCCACAGTCTTTCTCGCCGCAGCCTCTGATTGCTCAAGTTTCAATTCCGCCGCTTCCTTCGCCGCTTTCTTTCGTCCAGCGTCCATTTCGAGTTCACCCAGACGTTTGAGCTGATCAGAAAGACGCGCGCTATTGGCTCCTTGCAGCTCTCGAATTGACGCCAGCTCCTCCTCCAAAAATTCGATGCGAGTATCGCGGTTGCGAAGCTGAGTAACTCCTTCGTCACGCGAAATTTCACACGCCTTCAACTTGGACTTTGTCTTTTCATATCGCGAATTGAGGGCATCCAAGTTAGACTCGTGCTCGACGATGACTAAATCCTTTTCGCGCGACTGCGCGAGGAGCTCTTCTTGCATTTCCAATCGTTCTCGCATGGATTCGTTGATCTTGATCAAATCAGCGAGCTCATCACCCAACGCCTCGTCGCTGTCCTGGAGCTTAATGACTTGCGCCATGAGTTGATCCACTTCCTCTTGCTTGGACACGACTTCTTCAAGGAGACGCTCCTGCTCATTATTCAAGCCTTCGCGATCAGAATCAATTTCGCTGAGTCGCTGTTGAAGCTGCGTAATTTGAGTTTCGTGCATCGACTTTGATCTGCGCAGTTGTGCTTGCAAATCAGCATTATGCGCCTCGAGCTGCGCTTTGGTGCGCTCACCGGCGGCGTATCGCTCTTTGAAAATAGCCAAATCTTCTGCGACCAACGTGAGCTGCTTCTCGACGTCTTCCTTCGATGAAAGAAGTGTCTCAATTTTTTCATCCTTTTGTTTCGCTGCCGCCGAGGATTTGGTGAGTTGCGCCGCGGCGTCTTTGAGCCTTTTGTTTGCACTCTCGAGCTCGTTTTGCAGGCCACCTCGCTCTTTACCAGTGCTATCGAGTGACTTGATAAGATCGGCCATTCGCTTTTCTGCTGATGCCGTGTCCGCGCGAGATTCTTCAACCACTTGTCGAAGCTCAAAATTCTCCTTCTCGGAGTGAACGAGTTTGTCTGAAAGCTCTTTGATGACCCCACCCTCTTCAATCAACTTCTTTTGAATTGTGTTAACTCGTACCGTCAACATTTCTTTCTGCTCGGTAAGCTCTAACGCTCGCGCTTGCGCTTCGTGTACTCGAGTCGTGAGTTTAATGTTCTCTTGTTCGAGCCCGTGCTCGTCTTCGGCGTGCTCTCGTGCTTCACTACCCTCAAGCTTCGAGGTCTTGACAACGACGCGTTGCGACAAACGTTTGGTCACACGTGCGTTGTCCTCCTGAAGTGTCTTGATTTCTTTTCGAAGATTCGCACTAGCGTCTTCCGCGAATTCGCATCTTGTCTGCATTTGCTTACTCCGCGCTTCGGCGGCTTCGCATCGCTTGCACACTGGCACGCCTACAACTGGTTCCACGGTAGGTTCTTTTGATTTCGACGTACTCGAGACGGTTTGGTGGTTTGAATTCGCTACGACACCCAACAGGAGACCTACAGCGGCGATGAGCGGGTAGACGAGGAAAGTCAAGGTGCTTGATTTCTTTGATTTGCACACTTGATCCTTTGCAGCATTCGCATGTTCATTCGCAAGTTTGATCGTCTCCTCAAGGCTTCGCTGCACGATCGCATGTTTCTCCTTGAGCTTTTCAAGACTGTCGATATCGCGATTCTTAAATTTGACGTTTTCAGCTTTACTTTCGGACAGTTTGGCGCGGAAGTCCGAATCGAGCGCTTGAATGGCGGCGGCGTGCTTCTTCTTGAGCTTCTTGACTAGCGCGTCGTGTTGTTTGAGCAAGTTCGTTGAACTGGAAGGATCACCTCGAAGCTCTCTTTCATAGACCAACACTCGATCTTGCAGCGTAGAAACCTCCATCTGCGCGTCTTCGAGCTCGAGTTGGGATTTACGCAACCATCGCGCTCCCTCGTGCTTTGCGTCCATGATGTTTGCCTGTGCGTGCGCCATGAGCTTTTCGTTCTCGGCCTCGTGAACGGCGGTTAAATACGCAACATCCTCTTCGTGTTTGAACTTCTGGTGCTCGAATTGTTGTCTCGAAAGCGTGAGCTCAGCGCGAAGAAGCCGGATTTGCTTATCCACAGCGATCGCAGAGTCGACTTCGCTGTTCTTTTTCAGGCGTGCCAACTCTTTTTCGGCCTCTCGTAGTTTGTAACTGCACGAGCCCGCGAGCGGTGATTTCATAGCGCCTCCCCAGCCATCGCTCTCACCACGACGCAGGGCGTCTAGAGATGCCTCGCATTCGTCGACATCGCTGAGAAGATTTTCATGCCGCGTTCGCAACACGGTGAGCTCAGCCATGACCGTGCCAGAGGTGACGCCGCGGGCCAGATAGCCGTGATCGAGCGCCGAGAACGTGCGGATCGCTTCCATCATCCCAACTCCTTTTTGTCCAACGCCCACGGCGTCGTCAGCGAACAACGACCCGGAGAAAACGAGAAAGGCGACGAGAATTGCGAAGGCGCTTTCGCGAGAGAAAATACGCCGAACGATGGTCCTCGCGATTGCATCCGGCTGTTTCGCTCGCTTCCGCTCCGCGTATCGGCGCCAAGCACGCTGGAGCTTAATCACCGCGGCAAGCTTTTTCGCCTCGACATCCACGTCTGCATCGTAACCTCCCTTTCTTCCTTTGCCCTCGAACAAACGCTCGCGCGCTCGCCGCGCCTTGTCGCTCGCCGCGAGCTCCACCTCCGCGTCGCGCTTCGCCGCCGCTGCTCTCTTGAGCTCCTTCTCCGCCTCTTGAAAGTCAACAGACGCGCGCTCGAGTTTCATATTCGCTTGCTTCAGCACTGCATCCGCGACTTGCGCTGCTCCAGGCAGTCCGCTCTTCTTCGCCGCCGCCGCGCGTTCTTGCGCCGTCGTCGCCTCCGTCGCCGCGCGTTCAAACACCATCTGCGCCGCGCTCATCCGCACCTCCGCTTGATCGTAAACATCCTGAAACCTTCGCACCACCGTGCCGACCTTCGCGTGAACGCCATCCGCCTTCGCGTCGTCGTCCCTCGGCTCGGCGTCCGCGTCCGGCGCGTCCGGCGCGTCCTCGCTCGCCGTCGAGCCTCCGCGAAAAACACCGAACAGGTAGTCGAGTCCGAACGACGACGGCGACGCCACGCTCGACGGGCTCTCGCCATCGCCCTGCGCCGTTTTCACGCGCGTCGTCGTCGTCGTCGTCGTTTTCACCGTCGTCAACCGACCGCTCGCGGTCGTGACGACCGATCGCGCCGTCGGTTCGGCGCCCATGACGCGTCCGGCGACGCCGCTCGACGAAACGCGTCGATCGGTGTCGCACGCGATGCGCACGGCTCGGCGCGGACGAAACGCGCGCGTGTGCGGTCGCGCGGGATGACTGGATTGATTGAGGTGGTTAACACCCTCGCGTATCACGACGCGACGATGCTGGAATGTGAGCGGCGAGGCGAGTGGCGAGGCGGATGGGGTGGCGTTTAAGAATACAATGGCGCGAGGCGAGCGCGGGGCGGAATATCTGGTCGTTCGCGTCACGCGTCTTCGGATTTCTTGCCCGCGACGCCGAAGGCTTTTTTGAGATTTTCGAGAGACAGGTTTCGACGGATTTTTGACCCGAGCGAGCTCTTTTTCTTCTCGCCGTCCTTGACGGATAATTTCTCGAGCGAAGACACGATGGGTTCTTGGCTTTTTATCGGCGAACGCGGTGGGAGCGGGCGCTTCGCTTCTGCGGCGGGTTTTTTCCAACTCGCCTCGGTGTCGCACTTTGAATTGGTGCTTTCCCATTTGCGATGACGTTCGTCGATGCTGGAACGTCGAGGCGCGCCGTCGGCGCTGTTGACGTCGAAACTACTTCTTCGGCTGCTGTTGGGCGACTCCTTTGACCAGTCATTGCCGCTGTGGAACGCCCGCTCGGGCACGCCGGCGCGGTTGCTCTGGGCGCTGCTCCAAAACGAGGTGAACTCGTACGGCTGTAGGTACCCGTGCCCGTACACGAAGCGCCCGACTGGGAGATGCGTGAGCACGATCCTGTTGTGAGTGAAATCCACGGGCACGGTGGCGCCCGGATCGACCCAGCCGACTTCAGACGTGAAGACTGCTTTTTCGTCGATGCTGCGGCGACCGCCGTCCACGCTTCGCCTGCCGCCGTCCACGCTTCGCCTACCGCCGTCCACGCTTCGCCTACTGCCGCCGGCCGCGTTCGCGGGTGGACGATCTCTCACATCAATGCTTCGACGTCGCGCCGCCTCGCCGTGCTGCGCGCATTGGGTCACCTCTTGCTCGTTGAGCGGCCAGTGCGTCGCCACCGACTTCCCCCCCGCGCCGCAAAACAAAACGAGCATCCCATCCTTCGAATGGCCGAACGACAACGGCGCGCTGAACTGCGTCGCCGCGGCAAAAACACGTTTCGTCGTATCGTCGATCACGACGAACGAAAATTTATGCTTGCCGCTCAACTCTTTCAAATACGCCTTCAACGCCAGCGACCGTTCGCGCAGGTCCGCGTGCTCCTCGCGAATCGCCTCAAACTTCTTCCCAACCTCCTCCGCCCCGAGCGTATCGCTCACCAGCGCCAGCTCATACGAGTTACCGCTCGCAAACTTCACCTTGTGCGTCATTGACCGCGCCAATCCGCCGCACTCGCGTCGTTCCACCTTGTAGTACGTCTTCGGCAATTTTTCAAAGCACTCATCCACGCACGTCCTGCGTTCGTGCGTCGCGCGCGCGTCGTTCGTCAGTCGCGTTCGCGCGTTCGCTTCGGTCGCATCCCTCGTCGCCCGCCCGCGTCGCGCGCGCGCGTCGCGCGAGCGCGTTTCGAACGAAACTCAAGCGATATCTCGAGGTCGTTATCTCGCGACGATCGCGCGCGTCGCGACGCACCTCACGCGCTCGGCGCTCCACTCCTTGGGCGGCACGCACGCCGCGAACGAACACATGGGGTGATCGCCGTTTTCGTGGTGCGCGCGGCGGCCGCCCATGTCTGCGCGGATCGAGTGCGCCGATGTGCGGCGACGCGCGCGGCGCGGCTGGCGACGAGCCGACGCGGGACGACGCGCGAAGGATTGTGCGTTACACGATGAACGGGCGACTACGCGTTCGCCGCGGCTAAGCGAATGGTGTGCGTGACCTTTTCGGGCTTGGCGTCGCCCACGGCGGCGCGGCGAAGGGCGGTGACTTGAACGTCGTCGCCGACTCGCTTGCGCTCGATGGCTCTGACGACGTCGGCGGCGACGCCGCAGGGCGCGCCGTCGACGGCGATGATGACGTCTCCGGGTGCGATACCGGCGATACCTCGACGAGTGGCGAGAAAACCCGCTTTTGACGCCGCGGAGTCGCCTATGAAGGATTGAATGAGCGCGCCGCCACCGACGGGGACTTGCAAATCGCGTTCAACGCTCGCGTTGGCGAATTTAATGTTCAACGATGGGAACACCACCTCGCCGTTCGCGATGAGCTGCGGCACGACGGCATTGACGGTGTCGATCGGAATCGCGAATCCGACGCCCGCGGACGTCCCCGTGGGGGTGAAAATGGCGGTGTTGATGCCGATGAGTTGTCCGCGCGAATCCAAAAGCGGTCCGCCACTGTTCCCAGGATTGATCGCCGCGTCGGTTTGGATCGCCCCGGTGATCAAGCTCCCGACCTGCGACTGAATGCTTCGATTGAGCCCGCTCACGACGCCCGTGGTGAGCGTGTGATCGAACCCGAACGGGTTACCGATGGCGAACACCGCCTGCCCGACGCGCACGCCCTCCGACGACGACGACACCACCGCCGGCTTCAGCAACTCCTTCGGCGCGTCCACCTTAATCACCACCAAATCTTTCTCCTTCGACGCCCCCACGAGCGTCGCCGCGAACGTCCGACTCCCCTCATTCGTCTGTATCGTCACCTTGGCCACCTCGCCGAGCTTCCGCCCCTTCGGCGCGCTCGCGAGCACGCCTCCCAGCACGTGATAATTCGTCACCACGTGTCCTTCGTCGTCCCACACCACTCCCGTGCCGTTCCCTTCGGCCACGATCGCTCCCGCGAACGCGCTCTGATTCCCGCTCTGATTCAGCACCGTGAGGTCGACGACGTTCACCGCCGCGCGTTCGGCGCGTCCGAAGACGTCGATGAATTGCGACTCCAGCGCGCCCAGCGCGCCGCTCGACGCGATCGCGGGCGTCGGCACGTTCGCCGCGCGCGCGTCCATCGCGGGCGTCGTCGCGGACGCGAGCGCCAGCGCCAGCGCGCGTCGTCGCGTCGTCGATGGCGTCGACGGTTGAGGCGGACGCGCGTCGTCGTCGTCGTCGCGTCGCGTCGCGCGCGTCGCGTCGCCTCCGCGCGCGCCCGCGCGTCCGCGCGTCCGCGCGATGCGCGCGCGCGGAACCGGCGTCGCGCGCGACGCGATCGACGCGCGCGACGCCATGACGGACGCGACCGCGACCGCGCGTCTCCCTGTGCCGACGACGCCACTTCGCCGCCGCGTCGCGCGCTCGACGCGATGCGCCGGCGATTCCCGCGCGCGGTGACGCTCGCGGCGATGACGTACGTCGCCGCGACGCTCGCGCTCGCGCGCTGGACCGACGACGACGACGGCGCGACGCGTCTCCGACGACGACTGCTCGCCGCTGACTCGACCACGCCGCTCTGGCGATACGCGCTCATCCCGTTCATCGCCGCCGCCGTGGGCTGGGGGACGAACGTCGTCGCGCTGAAGATGACGTTCTATCCGCTCGAGTTCTTCCCGGGGTTCTTGAGGTTTGCGCAAGTGAAAGGGCAGCCGTTCGGCGCGCTCGGCGGATGGCAAGGGATCATCCCGAGCAAGGCGGGAGAGATGGCGGAGATATTGGTCGATCTCATGACGAAGAAATTGATCGATATCAAGGAAATTTTCACGAGGTTGGAGCCGAAAACGTTCGCGAGCATCATGGATCCCGAGATGCGGTGCGTGACGGAGGATATATTTGCGACGGTGCTCGCGCGGGAGGCGCCGACGTTTTGGCAAGGATTGCCGAGAGTGGTGCGGGAGGAGATGGTCGCGGAGGCCATGGCGCAATCGAGTGGGTTGTTGGAAGACATAATCGCGGATTTGATGGAAAATGTGTACGACGTGCTGGATTTGAAGACGATGGTGGTGACGCTGGCGGTGAATAATAAGGACAAGGTGGTCAACATGTTTCGAGAAGTCGGCGCGAAGGAGTTCGTATTCATCGAGCGGAGCGGGATTTACTTTGGTTTTGCGTTTGGTTTGGTGCAGATGGTGGTGTTTTACTTTGTCGACAAGCACGCTCCGGAGCAGGGAGTGTGGTTGCTTCCATTTTTCGGATTCGCCGTGGGCTACCTCACGAATTTCGTCGCGTTGAAGGTGATTTTCCAGCCAATCGAGCCAAAGCGCGTGTGCGGCGTCACGTTGCACGGCGTGTTTTTGAGGCGCCAAAACGAAGTGAGCGAAGAGTTTGCGCGCTTGAATCAACTTCACTTTTGCAACGCCGAGAACTTGTGGGAAGAGATGATGAACGGAACGTACAAGGAAAAGTTTGAAGCCCTCGTGCGACGAAACGCCGAAAACTTTTTTGATAAAGCCATCGGCTCGGTGACGACGGCAAAGCTCATCATCGGCGCGGAAAAGTATGACGAAATCAAGTGCACCATCGTAGACATGATTTTTGCTTCGATTCCCGATTGCGTGCCCGTGACATACGATTATCAAAACGAAGCGCTCGGCATCGAGGATACGGTGCGCGAGCGAATGCAAAAGCTTCCTGGAAAGGATTTCGAGCGCGTTTTGCATCCGGTTTTCGAGCAAGACGAAATCAAACTCATCGTCGTGGGCGGGGTATTAGGCGCTTTGACGGGCGTAGCGCAGTATTTCTTAGCGTTCGCATAGTTGTAATAGATACAGCGCGGATGACATTACACAATTGTTAAAGCTCCATGTGCGGCGTTCGGCGACGTCTCTTGTGCGGACTCTTGCCCGTGCGTTCGGTGAGGAAATCGGTGAACGCATCCGTTTCCATGTGTCCGTCGTATTCCTCGTGTCTGGGCTTATCACCGGAATGATAGTAGTACACGGTCGGATAGTGTCGAACGTGCAAATCCTTCGCCTCGTTCTTCGTCGCATCCATCTTGGCGATGATGATGTCTTTCTCATCCTTGTAAAGCGTGGCGAGCTTATCCCACACCGGCTTCATCGCCTTGCACGTGCGGCACCACGGCGCGTAGAACCAAACAAAGACGTGCTTGTCGTTATCCATGAGCAACGACTGGAACGTCTTACCGACAACTTGCAGAACGTCACCGTCCTTGGGGAGCGGTTCTTGCGACTTGAGCAACGGCACGAGCTTTTTCGCCTCGAATTCCTTGAAAAAGTGCACGACATCGTTTGAGATCTCGGCGGCCTCCAACGAGCCCTTGTATTGATACTTCAAGTCATGCGAGAGAAGGCGAATCGTCGGCCCGTCGCTCTCGCGGAGAGAGAAGTAGTCATGCATGACAGTTTCTTTGGCATCGACGGTGATGATGTGCACCTTACCACGAAGTTGTCTGGCCGCACTTTCTAAAGATTTCGACATCTTCTCGGCTTCGGTCGCGTCTTCGGGCAAGAATACGAAGATGTTCGCAGCGATCGGACCCATGAAAAGGCGCTCGAGTTGCTTCTTGTTTTCGAACTTCACGATCGGTGGGACCATTTCAGTGGCGATCCAGGACTTGATAGCATCCAAATCGCGCACGTCGCCGGGGTACCTAACGGGTTCTTTGTCAAAGTCGCGCCACATCTTGATGGTCGGGAACGGCGCTTTCCAGTCTTCAGTGGCGATTTTGCTCTTCGTCTCGCCAAAGTCGAGATCAAACTCAGCCGCGGCGTGGTGGTACACGTCCAAATCATCCTTGTTATCGAAGAACCCGATAACGGTGACGTCGCGACCCATCAAGAAAACTTCGACGTCGTCCGTGCCTTCCAGCCAACGCGCCGGCTTGAGCAAGTTTCTTCGAACAAACTTATCCAAGTGTTGCGGCGATCGATCGCCCACGTACCTCTTCGGCACACCATCACGGAACAATATGAGCGTCGGGTATTCCTCGATTTCGAATCGCTTATCCAAATCGCGTTCCTTGGTCGCGTCCACGAGCGAAAACGTCATCTCCGTGCCCGCCATTTTATGCGACTGCGCGTAAGACATCCACCGCGGCATGAACGCCTTTGAGTGCCCATCCCACGGCGCGTAAAACATCACGAAGTTATATTTCGACTTTTTCAACTCGTTGTCGAAGATGCTCGCATCGAGCTTCAACACGTGATCATCAGTCGGCGCTTCGGCGATGATTTCGTGTTCGCTCACCTTGCCCTTGGTCTTTGGCCTCTGAAACGGGTTAAACATCTCCGCTCGCGCCGTCGCCGCGACGCCCACGAACGCGACGATCGTTAACGCAATCGCGCTCGCTCTCGCGCTCGCTCTCGCGCGCATCACCGCCATTTTCCGCGTTCCGGTGCCTCCGACACGATTCACAATCGCGATCAAGATCGCGTCTCGCGCTCAACGCAGCGCGCGCACACGTCGATCAAGCGGTCGAAAACGCGAGATCTAGATCGTTTCGTCCGCCGCGATTCGCGTCGAGGACGTGCGATCGCGCGTGGACGCGTCGGACGCGCGGCAGAGTGTCGCTCGAAATCGTGGGTGTTGGTCCTCGTCATCGTGACGCGCGCACTCGCCGCCGCACAGCGCGTCGACGCCGACGCCGACGTGTCGCGCGCGCGTGGACGCACAGCGATCGCGATCGCCGATCGTCGCGCGCGCGAGATCGTCGAGCGTCGCGTCGTCGACGGTGGTAGATGCGCGCGAGCGCGCCGACGCCGCACGCGATGGTGCCATCGAGCGCGTCTCTCGGGACGCGCGCGCGCGCGTGCGCGCGCGCGTGCGCGCGGCGCGCGGCGGGAATGTCGCGCGTGACGCGAGCGGTCGATCCCGAGGCGCGCGCGCGCGCGAGGACGTACACCGCCGCGCCGTGGGGCGCTGAAGCGACGGTTGATGCGCTCGAACCGCCGCACGTGCGCGGTTTGAACGACGACCAGCGCGCCGCGGTGCTCGCGCCCGTGGGCGCGACGCGCGTGCTCGCGGGTCCGGGGTCCGGGAAGACGCACGTGCTCATCGGACGCGTCGCGCACCTGATTCACGAGCTGAAGACGCCGCCGAGGGAGATTTTGTGCATCACGTTTACGAATAAGGCGGCGCGCGAACTGCGAGAAAGATTGAGGGATAAGATTGGCGACGCCGCGGCGCGAGAGATCACGGCAGGGACGTTTCATTCCGTCGCGGCGAGGATGTTGCGACGACACGGCGATCGAATTCCGGGCATAGGACGAACGGGAGAGTTTACGATTTACGACGCCGACGACAGCAAGCAAATCGTGCAGGGCGTGTTGGTGAACAAGTTTGGGGAGACGAAGAAGACGGCGCAGCCGGGACCGATGAGAAACTGGATTAGTACGTCGAAGTCGTGCGTGAAACACTCGGTCGGGTTGAATGGGTCACACATGTTGCGGGCACTTTTGGACGCGCACAAGCCCATACCGCCGATGTCGCACGAGCGCTTCGTGGAGTGTTACGACGAGTACGAGCTCGGTTTGCGGCAAGCGAACGCATTTGACTTTGATGACTTGCTTTCGGCGACAGTGGCGATGTTGGAGATGTGCCCGGACGTACGGTCGTATTATGAGCATCGATGGAGCCAGGTACTCGTTGACGAGTTTCAAGACACTTCGACGACGCAGTACGAGTTGATTAGAAAATTATCTCAGCCGCAAGGTTCAGTGTTCGTCGTGGGCGACGCCGATCAGGCTATTTATGGTTGGCGCGGCGCCGAGGTCGCAAACATTCGCACGCAGTTCGATGAAGACTTCAAGGATGTCCAGACGCACATGCTGACGACGAATTACAGAAGTACGGCGACCATCGTCGAGGCGGCGCAGGCAGTCATCAAGGAAAGCGCTTTCCCGTCGCCATTGGACCTCGTCGCGAACACCCCGGGTGGACGTGACGTCGCGATCGTCGAGGCAAATGACGATCGCGAAGAGGCCGAATTCATAGCTTTAGAGGCGCGCAAGTCAGTCAAGGAGGACCCGAATTTACGGTATTCAGAAATCGCTGTCTTGTATCGAACCAACTCGCAGGCTCGAGTGCTCGAGGAAGCGTTTATTCGTGCGGGCGTACCGCACAAAGTTATCGGCGACACATCGTTCTACGGTCGTAAGGAGATTAAAGATATGATCGCGTACCTGCGCGTGGTGTCCAACTCGGCGGACACGGTGAGTCTGAACCGAATCATCAACACGCCAACGAGAGGCATCGGGAACTCAACCATCGAAAAGCTCAACGCATGGATTGATACGCTTCCGAAAACAGATGGCGTTCCACCGTCAATCGGCGACGCCCTGTTCAACGGCGCTTGGAGAACCAAAGGCGACGAAGGGCAGACCGAACTGCTGCCGAGCGCGGAGGAAATGGGATTGACGACGCGCGCGAGATCTGCTGTACTAAAATTTTCACAGCTCATGGCGGAAACCCGAGAGAAGGCGAAAAGCTCGACACCGGGCGAACTGCTGGAAGCGATTATCAAATGTACGGGTTACGACACCCTCGTGCAAGATGCCGACGATGGCAACGAGCGTTGGGCGTTTGTGCAGGAGCTCATCAACTTGGCGAAAGAGCCACCGCAAGACATTGACGAAACCATCCAGGATCGCGTTGGCCTGGAAGCTTTAGGTTCGTTTTTGGAAGGCATATCGTTACTCACGAGTGCCGAGAGCAAGGAAGAAGAAGGAGGAGACACGGTCAAACTTATGACCATGCACGCGAGTAAAGGTTTGGAGTTCAACAGCGTATTCATTTCTGGCGTCGAGGAAGGGTTGATTCCTTTTGTGCGTAACGGCGATAGTGAAGACGACCAAGATGAAGAAGTTCGCTTGTTTTACGTCGGCATCACACGTGCGAAGCGCAAGTTGATGTTGTGTCACGCGCGCGAGCGCCGAAGGTTTGGGCAGAGCGCGCAACCGGCGAGGCGTTCGTTTTTGCTCGACAGTATCTCGGCGATGCTCACTGGATCGAAGAAACCGGAGCGCTCGGTGTCGATACCGTCGACTTCGCGCGGTAAGGCAACATCACGTACGTCTCGTGGGAAAAGTAAAACCGATTGGGGCGCTCGAGTTGCGGTTGATCTTCCGCCGCCGACGCGGAAGCGAGAAGGCACGCCGAGAGACAGAATTGAGAAGTCTCGCGATCTCATCGCAAAAGTCACGGGTTCCGACGCGCTGCTACCCCTTCCACTGCGAAAAGCTAAGGCAGTGAATGCGAAAATAAAAGATTCGAGCACGCTGTCGTCAGAAAACGCGACGTCTGGTCCCAAGTCGAAGCGAGCTCCGCGACGAAGAAAAGCCGAGTAGAAAATCGTAGATGTAGAGCTGTACATTTCAACAATCTTAAAGTAGTCATCCTGATATCCACGTCGTGGAGTTGCACAAATAATCGGCGCCGAGAAACCACGTGCAGGGGAATGGGTTGAATTCCACCTCCGCCTTGACCTCTTCCTCTTCCTCTTCCTCTTCCTCTTCCTCTTCCTCAGTCGACGGCGCCACATCCACCTCGCGATACGAGAAAAATGTTGGCCACACAACACTCAATTCGTACCAGATGACATCGTAATACCCCGCACTCACGCGAGGATCGCTCGACGGCTGCACACTAGTCTCCACACTTAGTCGTCCGCTTCGTGCATCGCGCGTCGGCACGAATGTAAACGTGATAGAATCCGTCGCTGCGTCGACGACAGGTTCGCCTCGAAGAGGCTGTTGGACGTCGCCGACGAGCACCTGGACGTCCACGTCCACGTCGCTCAGAGGAAGCGGCTGAATCAAAGCGGTATCGATTTGCTGTCGCAAGCATATGGCTTGCCCGACGACGAGCGCGTCTACCGGTCGACCGGTGCACGTGCGGACATCGGCGGTGCGAACTCGCGCCGCGGTTGCTCGCGCCCTCGCCTCCGACTCCGCCGCCGCGTACGACGACGTGAACGCGCACAAAATCACGAGCAGAACGTGCCACTTGGGAATAAATTGGATGCGATCATTATGTGTCATTTATTTATCGTACGTATCCGCTATTGCGCCTCGCAGCGCGTTGTGCTGTGCTATTGTAGTTCGTTTCGACGTTCATCGTTCGCGCAAACCGAATCGACGGCGGCGTTCAAGTCCCCCCCAACAGCTCCTCGACCGCGCGATCCTTATTCCCACCGCACTTCGTCAGCGCTTTCAATACCGCACCCTCACTGAACCCCATCTCCATCAACTCCCCGACGACCGGATCCTTCTGATCCTCCGTGGCGTACTTCTTCGTCCACGTCCTCGCCGTCTCGTCGAACTCCCCTCGTCGTTCCGTGTACATCTGCGCCACCTGCGCGTCCTGCGGATCGTCCGGTTCCGGCGCCGCCAGCAGCGCCTGACACGACAACAGCGCCGTCTTCAGCGTCAACGCCGGCGACCACTGATCCTTCAGCACGTCCAGGCAAATCGCCCCCGTCTGGCTCGACACGTTTGGATGCCACACCTTGGTGAGAAACTTCATCTTCGGCGGTTCGAACGGATACGACGCCCCGATCTGTATGTCGATGTGAAACGTCCCGCCCTCGTACACCGTCTCGCTCGGTCCTGCGCGCGCCCGTCGCCCGTCAGTCTCTCGCGACGCGTTTCGCCGCGTCGCGATCGCGCGCACGCACCCGCGATGGTGCCCTTCATGTGCACCAAACTGTCCCCGTGCTGCGTCACCTTGACCTGCGACGCGACGTCGCTCGCGATCTCGCGCAGCTCTTTCATGATTCGGTTCGTGTCCGCCATCGCGGCGCGCGCGGTGACGCGGAGGCGCGTCGCTCTGTGACGACCAAATGTGTCGACCGAGCCGCTTCGGTCGACCGCACACGTCGTCGCGCGCTCGCGTCGCGCGCTCGCGTCGCGCGCTCGCGTCGCGCGTCGCGTTCCGTCGCGCGTCCCGCGCGCGATGCGCGCCGCGGACGCGCGCGCGGCGAGCGCGGCGAGCGCGTCGGCGTCGACGCGGATTCGAGGCGACGCGAATTCGAGGCGACGCGCGACGCGCGCGCGCGCGACCGCGCGCGCGGCGATGGGCGATGCGAGCGATGTGCCGCGCGTCGTCGTGCCGGAGGCGTACGTGCGATTCGCGGAGGCGCTCGCGGACGCCGCGGGCGGGACGACGACGAAGTACTTTCGCGCGCGCGGCGTCGAGGTGGAGGATAAAAAGGATTCGTCGCCGGTGACGATCGCGGATCAGCAGGCGGAGGCGGTGATGCGAGCGATGGTGACGCGAGAGTACCCGACGCACGCGATCTTCGGGGAGGAACACGGGATCGAACTCGGCGCGGGCGGGTCGAGCGAGTGGACGTGGGTCTTCGACCCAATCGACGGGACGAAGAGTTTCATCACGGGTAAACCACTTTGGGGGACGTTAATCGCGCTTTTGCACGACGGCGAGCCCGTGCTTGGGATTTTAGATCAACCCGTGCTCAAGGAGCGATGGATAGGGGTCAGTGGACGCGTGAGCACGATGAACGGCGAGCCGATATCCGTCAAGCCGTGCGAGAGCGTCGGCGACGCGTACATGTACAGCACCACGCCGTTAATGTTCGAAGGCATGAACGCCGCGCGTTACGAAACCCTCGCGCGTAAGGTTAAGATTCCAATGTACGGTTGCGACTGCTACGCCTACGGTTTACTCGCCATGGGATTCGCCGACCTCGTCGTCGAAGCCGACCTCAAGCCGTACGACTACATGGCGCTCGTCCCCATCGTCAAGGGCGCGGGCGGTTACATGACCGACTGGAAGGGCAACGCCTTGCGTTTCACCGCCGATCGCGCGTCTCTAGAGTCCGGCGAATTCCAGGGCGAGGTCATCGCGTGCGGCGACGCCAAAGTCCTCCGCGCCGCCGTCGCGACGCTGTCCAAGACGCTCTTTTAAAGCATCACATTACAATCGTATGCGCAAACAGTACGGCCCGCCCTAAAACCGCGCCATCGCCCCGCGGACCGCGGTCGGTCGACCCCGCCGTCGCGAAAGGTCCGCGGTCGACGCCACACGACGCGCGACGATGGCGGCGAAGAAAGAGAAGGTGCGCGACGCGCGACGCGTGCGACGGCGCGAACGCGTCGCTCGACATCGATCGCGCGCGCGCCGCGGGCGCGATCGACGTCGCGCGGCGCGCGCGCGACGCGATCGACGCGGCGGCGAAAACCTCTCGCGGGCGCGACGCGGACGGCGTCGGACGCGCGCGCGAACGACGCGCGGGGACGAGACGACGCGCGCGCGGTGAATGAAAAATCGATCGACGATCGGAACGCGCGACTGACGATGGACGCGACGCGACGGAACGTAGGTTGTGGTCGAAAAGGCGCCGGTGGAACCGGGGTACGAGATGAGCAAGGAAAACATCGCCAAGCTCGCGGTGTACATCCTTTGTCTCTGGACGTTCTTCTCGGGGATTTACGCGGCGTTGATTTTCATCACGACCGGTATGCGACACGCGCCGTACCGTCACTTGCCGCCGAAATACTTGGGTATGTTCCGTTACGTCGGGAACGACGCCTCGAAGACGGCGCCGACGACTTTGCCGGCGCTCTTGCCGTGGGTGAAGGCGGCGATGTCTGGGTGCAGCACGTTCGTCAACACGTGCGTGCCGACGAGTACGAGCACTACGAACAACCCGATCGGGTTTCCCGAGTCTGCGTGCGCCACCCTTTGCATGAACGCGTAAGGCGACTTCTTTCTTTTCATAGCATTCTCGTTGTCCCATTAAAATTAGAAATTCGCATCGGCGAAGCTTGTGAATATGAATCAGATGAGAGAATATTCTTTTACAAATACTACTGCGTCAACGGTGCGTGCGGCGATGCGCTCACAACGTCGTCGTCTCGACGGTTTCGCCGTCGTCACCAAGCTTCATTTTCGCGATGGACTCGCCGTCTTTTAAAATCTCTAACGCCTCAGGTTTGGCGTCGACGCACCCTTTCGACATACCCACGTCGATACGGATGACTTTACCGTCGCACGCGGAGGTAATTCCGTGCGGATGCTGGATGGTGTGCCCGACGACGACGCGCTCGACGCCGGGAATCATCCGAAGCGTCTCCTCTAGTAAGTCGCAATCGCACTTATGTTCTTGCACGTGCGAGTAATCGCGCGCCCAAACCACCGAATCTCGCCCTTGGACGCTTAACGGCGGCGCACTTTTGATTTTACCCCGCTTGATCCACTGCGAGATCTCTTCGTTGAGCGTATCCAAGCCGTACTTGACGTGCTCTGGTAACACACCGCCGTGCACGAACAAAGTGCTCCCGATCGCCACCACCACCGGCTGGTGCGCCAAAAACCTCAGCGCCAACGGTGCTCCCGGAGCGAGCGCGCGCCAGCGATCACCCTCGCCCTCTTTCACGAAACTCGGTAGAGTATCCGTCTTCGCCGCTTCGCCAGCACGCGACTCGCACACGCCCGCCGCCAACCCGCAATTCGCTCGCAAAACCTTCCCAATGTCCTGTCGCGCCCGCCATCGCGTGAAATCAGCGTTACCCTCCGCTAACGAATACCTATACCTCCCGCTCACGTTCAGCGTCTCGTGATTTCCATTCATCACCACGAGTTCGCCCCCCGCCGCTCGCGCTTCGCCTCGCAACCGCTCCAAAAAATGCAATATCGCCACCTCGTCCTTCCCTCGATCGAGCTGATCGCCCACTTGCACGCACGTCGTCGTCCCTCCGACCCATTCGTCGCGCGCGTTCGTCAGTTTCGCCGCGCGAAACGCTTCGCGCGTCTTCGCCAGGTCTCCGTGCACGTCGCCGATGGCGACCAATCGTTCGACGCTCGGGCGTCGATACGACGTCGACGTCGACGCGTGCGCCGCCGACGGCGTCGCGAGCGATCGCGGCGTTCGTTCGTCGACGTCGACGGGCGCGACGGCGGCGCCTTGGGCGTGTAAGGTGGCGACGAAGGTGTCCACGAATGGGCCCCAGACTGGTTTGAGTTCGGCGCACTCGGACGCGTCGAGCGGGCCGGCGCGGAGATCGCGAAGCTTGGCCGCGGCGGCGCCCATCGAATGCGCGCGCGCGGTGTGTGGGCGCGAGCTCGCGCGCGCGGTGCGGTGTGCGGGGGGAAGTGCGCGTGGATTACAACTCGGCGACGGTTGGTTTGACGTCGGCGACTACGCGTCGACGTCCTCGATGACGATGGACGCGAGCTCGTCCAATAGCGCGGCCTCGCTCTCGCCCGCGGCGATGAGTTTAGCGAGCAAGTGCTCCTTGGACGCTTCCTCTTGCCCGAGACAGGCGAGAAGATCGTTGAGCTCTGCTTCGTCGGTGGCGCGAGCGTCGGCGACGGCGGCTTCGACGGCGGCGCGGAGGCGAGAATCGGCGTCCACGAGCGCGGCGTCGACGGCGTCACGGATGCGTAACTCTACTTCAGCCTCAGCGAGACGGCGACCTTCTTCGCGGCCGGCTTCTCGCGCGATGTCTAAAGATGAGGTCTCGGGCGCGGCGCCGCCGCCGAATTCCGAAGACGCGTGGAGCTTTTCGCGCAAGCCATTGGCTTCAGTTTCAAGACGATACACCTCCGCTTCTAAACCGTTATACGCCGTGCTCAATGACGTGAGGGCTTCCTGACGTTCTTCGGCCACTTTTTTGACTTCCTCAAGCTCGGAAGTTAGGGATGCGATCTCTTGGGCGCTCGCTCGCTTCGCCGCCTCGACGGCGGCGTGAAGGGCTTCGGCGGACGCGTGACGCGCGCCGTTCTTCGCCACTGCGGATGGATCATCGCTCGCGTTTGCCGATGTCGGTGCAACGCCCAAAATCTGTTCTGCCAGTACGGCGTTTCGCGAGCGCACCTCCGCTAATTCCGACTCACTCGCTTGAAGTGCCTCTTGTAAGCGCCGCGCGTATGAGACGTCGTCTTCGTCCTCTCGTTTAGCCACGCTCGACACCGCACGCTCATCTCCAGCGCCCGAAGGCTTCGCATACAGTGACATTATTGCCGACTTCACGCGCTCTTCTAACTCGTTGATGAACACTGTAATGTCGTGATCGTACAATCCTCCACCGGGTGAGACATCCTCCGCTCCCTCACTCTGCGTCGCGAACTTCGCCGCATTCGCTCGCGTCAAAGGTTTTGGCAACGTGGGTGCTCTCGACGCGTCGGCGTACAGCGATGACTTCGTCATCGTCTCCCACTTCATGAAGAAATTCTGCAATCCCACTCGGGCAGAGACGACGTCGAGCACGCTCCCAGAGTTTTCGAGCAAGCAGCATCCCAACACGACGCATGCGAGCGCGGCGACATGGGGCGATTCTGTGCTTCCGCCAGTTCGTGCCAGATCGGCTATGGCGGGAAGATGCCCCGGGGACGACAAAAACGCTTCAACCGCCGCCTTGCACTCGTATAGCCACACGATCAAAAGCCGCAAGAGAACCGACTGCAGCTTTTCCACCTTTTCTTTATCCTCTTCCCGAGCGTGCGTCACCGCGAGTTGGCGCACGCAACGAGGAAGCAACAGTTCAGACGCGTTCGAGCGTGAGCTCAGTGGTTCCAAGTTTACCCGTAGTGCTTTGAGTTTACTTTGATCGTTTTTGTGCAGCATGTCGCGAAGAACACTCGCCGCCGCTATGCTGGCTTCGTCGAACGCCACGCTCGATCCGCCCTTCTGCATAAGAGCTCGGGCAAGTAACCCACCAAGCGACGACTCCTCACTCCCGTCATCAGCTCCTAGACCAGTCGGTGCGAGCGTGGATACGAGTAGTAGCTGACCATCGGGATTTCCGAGCATCGCCGCGCCTAAAACTAATATTGCGGCACTGCGCTCAGCTGGCGATTCGCTATGTAGCGCCGCTCGGCCGCACGACAACAGCGCTGGTTCAGTCACAGTGCCCGCACGATCAGCCGTGGCGCTAAACAACGCGGTCTGGTTACCTTCATGGTCGCGCACGAGCGCCGCCAATGCGCGTAAGGCTGCGACGCGCACACTGACGGCGTTCACCGCTGAATCTCCCAACGCCGCTCGCACAAGAATTTCCACCGTTCCGTGCTTGGCCAATTCGCTTTGGTTCGCTCGACAACCCTGCAAGCGTTGCTGCTTCATCATAGCATCTAGCTCGTCATCTCTGTTCAAGTGCTTACGTTTCCCACTCTCTTCATCAGGGCTAACCAGTAGATGCACCGTCTCGAGCGCGCACAACGTATTCGCTGCTTTTTGCGCCGAAATTCCTTGCATGCCGGCATTACCAATCTCACGCTCCACCGCCGCCATGCCCGGAACGCTGCGCACAAACCCGCTCTCGCGAAACAAGGTCTGGTTGCTAGGATTATCCCTGAGTAAGTTATTGCACAACTCCAAACAGTCTTGCACGACCACGCCGCCGTCGACGCCACCCTCCTCTCGCATCACGGCGAACGCGCGCTCAAACGCGCCCTCAAACGCAACGATCTTTTGCAACTCCTCGTTTCCTCTCGTCAGCGACACGAGAAGCAATAGTATTTCATTACGAATCACTTCATTTTCCTTCATCGCATCCATCAGCGTCGGCACTGCGGTGGGATCCGCCAACATTCCCGCTCGCATCGCCTCGCCTCGCGTCTCGCTCGCCTCGCTCAGCGTCTGCGCCGCGTGCAGCTTTGAATAAAAATCCACCCCCCTAAGCTCACTCACCAACTGTTTCACGTTATTCGCGTCTCCCGTGATCACCTCTCGCGCCCGTTCGCGTCCTTCGCTCGCTTCTCCGCTCGCCGCCGCTCGCATAGTCTCCAGCGTCGCGCGCACCAATCCGTCGTCATCGTTCGTATCCCGCAGCGTCTCGAACATCTTCACCAGCCCTCGCTCGGCGACGAACGACCGCGCGCGTTCATCCTTTTCGATCAACCGTCGCAGCGCTTCCGCGGCGGCGATGCGATCGGCGCCGAGGACGCCCTCGGTGAGTTCGTCCAGCAACGGCTCGGCGCCCGCGCCCGAATCGTCCTCGGGCGCGCCGAAGACGATGTTTTTCGCCACGCTCGACGCGCCGTGCTTGAACGACGACGCCACGGCGCCGAGGCGGTGCATCGCCGCCGACCGCGCGTCGCGCAGTGCGGCGGGACGGGCGTCGTGCGCGCGCGATGGTGGCGTCGAAACTTGAGATCGCGACGCGCGCGCGATGTCGACGATGCGCGGCGCGACGCGCGCGGTGGGGGACGCGCGAGCGTTTCGAGCGCGCGCGTGCGGCGCCGGCGCGCGCGCGGGACCGGTCGCGACGCTCGAACGGCGACGCGTGTCGGCACCGGTGCGATGGGATCATCGCGGCGACGACGCGCGACGCGCGACGCGCGGAGACGCGATGACGCGCGCGTCGCGGACGACGATGACGCGCGGTGCGCGCGAGAGAGACGCGCGGGCGCGCGCGGGCGCGCGGGATGAGACGTCGGTGTCGCGAGACGCCGGCGACGTCGACGACCGGGGTCGCGAGACGACGCGCGGCGGACCGCGAGAAGATTTGGAGGGTTTGTTCGGCGCGGATTACTCGGGCGACGGGCTGTCGACGCAAGGTGAGGCTGTCGTGAAAGGCGTGGCCGCGGTTGAGGATAAACCGAGCGGGATGACGCTGGATGTGGATTACTTGCAAGAGCTCATCGCGATTCAAGAGGACTGCCCGAAGGAAATCGGCTTCTTCGGGACGAGGAATATGGGTTTCATGCACCAGCAGTTGATTGAAATTTTGGCGTACGCGCTTTGTTTGACGGGGAATCACATATATACGAGTGGTGCCACCGGGACGAACGCGGCGGTGATCAGAGGGGCGCTTCGCGCCGAGCAGCCCGAATTGCTCACAGTGGTTTTACCGCAAAGTCTGGCCAAGCAACCGCGAGAATCGAGGGAGCTGTTGGAGGGCGTGGCGCAAATCGTCGAAGCCCCGGAGAACGACGGCATGCCTCTCGTAGAGGCGTCGAGGATATGCAACGACACGATCGTGAGTAAGGTGAAACAAATCATCGTCTTCGCTTTTCACGATTCCAGACTTTTGCTCGAAACGTGCCGCAACGCGAAAACTATGCGAAAGCTCGTCACCTTGTTCTATCTGGATTGACGCTGGCATGTATTTCCGTCCATGTAATTATATCTGGTACTAACAACTCATCCGCTAACTCATTCCTAATTTTATTCTTCGCCGATCGTCGCCAACTCGTGTTCAGGCGCGTCGCTTCGAAGCGGGGGCGCGTTTGCCGCCGCTTCCAGGTCGTCCCACACCGACGCGTTCGCCGACAGGCTCGCGGTGTCGTGCTCGGGTGCGCTCGAACGACCCATAGGAACGAATGTACGCATCTTCACCGTCCTATCCGGTGTCTCTCCGTCACCGTGAAGCGTGTAGTCTTGATATGTCGCCCCAAACTGATGCACCGTATCGTCAAAGACGTCGCGCACAGAGACAAAGTTGACGACGTTGGAGACGAAGCCACGCTTGGCGCCCGTTGGGTCGACGAAATCGGTGTATGGGAACGCGAACCACATCATCAACGATACGACGAACATCTCGCAGCAAATAAGTACGTCCTGCACCGCGCGACCTTCTTCGGGGCTATCCAAACTTCCCGTGCGCACCGCCATGGCGGTGAAGAAGCTTTGCCAAAAGCTCAAAAAGATCACGCTCTTGACGATGATAAACTTGAGTAACGGATTGTACTTCGCCAGTGGGTCGTGTGCGCCCAAGTAAAACATCCACAGCGCGTACAAAGCGAGTGTGTATGAAATGTTATACACGAAGAGAATGTACACGTACGCCTTCAAAAAGTTGATCTGTCCGTCGCCGAGCTTCCCTTTGGCTTGCAGCACGATTTCTATAACCGACAAAATCGGCTTGATAAACACGAACTGCAAGCATCCTTGTTTGCACCGCCGAATGTAGTTCCCATCTACCACTAAATCACGATCAAAGATGCACGTCCCGCGCAACCAAGAACCGACTTTGATCTCCTTCCCAGCCATGGCGTTCACGATGGCGCCCGGTCCGCCGACGTACGCCAGACAAAGATTCAAAAAGTTGTACACCACCCAGCTCTCGTAGCAATCTCGCACGACCTCGATGTAGAACCCCGCCTTATTATTTTCGATCACGAGCGAGATCCAGCTCAGCAACGAGAACACGGGCACGATGAGAATCACTCGATTTATGTGTCGCTGCACCCGCGGCATGGTGTAGTGCTTCACGTGCATGGCGACGAGCGCGACGGCGACGATCGCGCTCGTCCACGCTAAGAACCCCGTGACGTGGTGCGCGGTGGTATACCCTAGGTACCACTTCATCGCGCGCTTCCGTCTCGCGCGTCTCGCGTCTCGCGCGCGTCGTCAAAGCCGTTCTCGTCACCACCTGGCGTCTTCCGCGCGCGCGTTCGACGCGTTCGCGCGCGCGGCGCGCGCGCGCCTCGATGTCTCGACGCGTCCGGGCGTCTATGCGTCTGAGCGTCGACGCGTCGATCGCTCGCGCGCGCTCGCGCGCCGACTCGGTGTCTCGCGCGCTCGCCGACGCGTCGCGCTCTGCCGATAAACGGCGTCGGCCCGCACTCCGACGCGCTGGACGCGACATGCGCGCCGACGCCGACGCCGACGCGGCGCCGCGCGCCGCGAGCGCCGACGCGAACGCGCGCGTCGTCGGCGCCGACGCGTCGGACGCGCGCGACGCGCGAGACGACGCGGTGCGCGGACAAGATGTCGAAGGCGATGTCGATCGCGCGCGCGACGCGACCGGCGCCGACGCCGCCGCCGTGAACGCCGCGCGCGACGGCGACGCGCCGACGGTGTCGAGCGTGGTCGACGCGCTCGTGAAGCATCACCTCGCCGAACGCGAAGGGAAGCGGACGTCGCGAATGCCGTCGCACGAATTCTGGGAGACGCAACCCGTGCGACAATTCGGCGAGGACACGTCGCGCGGCGCGGAGCTGCGGGAAGGACCGATCGACCCGCCGAAACTCGCGAGTGAGACGAGCGAGAGCGGAGGCGCGCTGCCGCCGGGGTACGAGTGGTGCTCGTGCGATATGACGGACTCGAAGACACAGGAGGAGGTGTACGAGCTGTTGACGAACAACTACGTGGAGGACGACGACGCGATGTTTCGATTTCAATACTCGCAAGAGTTTTTAAAGTGGGCGCTGCGACCGCCGGAGTATCACGGTGATTGGCACGTTGGAGTGCGGTTGAAGGTGACGCAGACGCTCGTGGCGTTCATCACGGGCGTGCCGGCGAAACTCAGGGTGAAGGGGAAAGAAATCGACTTGGCGGAGATCAATTTCTTGTGCATTCATAAAAAGTTGCGCTCGAAGCGCATCGCGCCGACGCTCATCAAGGAGATTACGCGACGAGTCAACGCGAAAGATGTGTGGCAAGCGACGTACACCGCGGGAGTGCTGTTGCCGAAGCCGATATCGAAAGCGCGTTATTGGCATCGGAGTTTGGATATTAAAAAGCTCGTCGACATCGGATTCACGCGCCTGGGTCGCGACGCCTCGATGTCGCGCGCGGTGCAGATGTTCAAGCTTGCCGCGAAGCCAAAATCGGAAGGGTTGCGTCACATGACCGAGACCGACGTTCCACGCGTGACGGCGTTATTGAGCAAATATTTGACTAGATTCGCCGTGGCGCCCATCATGAATGAGGCCGAAGTTCGGCACTGGTTGTTGCCGCGCGAGGACGTCGTGTTTTCATACGTCGTCGAGGACGAGAAGACGAACAAGATCACCGACTTCGTCAGCTTTTACAACTTACCGTCGCAAATCATTCACAGCAAAACCAAGCACAAAACTCTGAAGGCGGCGTACTCGTATTACAACGTCGCGACGTCCATGCCGCTCGTGAAGCTCATGGAAGACGCCCTCATTTTGGCGCGAAACAACGCATTCGACGTCTTCAACGCGCTCGATTTGATGGAAAACGAATCCTTCCTGAGCGCGCTCAAATTCGGCATCGGCGACGGGAATTTGCACTATTACCTCTACAACTGGCGGATATTGGAAGATTTAGAACCTAGCGAGATCGCCCTCGTGCTCACGTGATTCCTCGCGCCGTCAATTGCAATACCAAACGCGACGTGACGCAACCCAACGCAGACGCCTACGTCACAACTCGACCCGCGCGACCGCGCCGACCGCACGCTCGAACCCGCGGCGCGATGTCGAGGTTCATGCGCGATCTCGCGACCGGCGGCGCGTCGTGCGAACCCAGCGACGGCGCCGGTCCGTCGAGCGCCGCGAATCCAATCGCGCGCGTCGCCGACGTCTTACTCGGCGATCGAGGCACGCGCGCGCGCGAACAACAGATACAGCGCGCGAGCGAACGAGGTTCGTGCGCGCGGACGCTCGACGCGACGCGCGAGACGACGCGCGAGACGACGTGACTGACGGTTGGACTCGGCGCGCAGACCAACTCGCGCGAGGCGCGGCGAACGCGGCGAATGGGTTACATTTAGCGAGAGAGGGGCTGTTGGACGGTGTGGAAGACGTGCGTGAAGGAACGATGCGTGCGAGTGGTCGATATGCGGCGGCACCGGTGCAGATGGTGCCGGATGCGAGGTTGGACGCGCGCGGGGCGTCGGCGCTGGAGAAGTCGTTCGCTCGAAATAGGAGCGCTGTGATGGCGAGACATTTGCAGTCGCAGGGGGAGATGGAAGACGGCTTCGAGTGCATGCGCATGGATGACGCTGAGATGAGCGCCCGAGCGCAGATGGCGCATAATGCGGCGATGCTTCGCGAGATGCAGCGCGGCGACCGCTGGGCGCGCGGATTTCAGCAACCACTTCACGCGCAGGCGTCGCCGAGTTCCTGGGCGGAAGAATTCGCGAATGTTGAGACTTCAAGGCACGCGCAGTGGGCAAACGAGTTTCACAACCACCCGCCGCCGCCACACACGATGCACGCGCCACCGCGCGCCGATGCGTGGGCGCAAGAGTACAGATCAAATCAAGGCACGCGCTGGGGCGAGGAGTTTGGCGCGGCGCAAAACAGATGGGCGGACGAGTTTTCACAACAACATGCCGGTGATGTGCAAGCACCGCTTACTGATGTTGCGGCACAAACTGCGAAACAAAGTAGTGAGCTTGCGGCGACGTTGAACGCCGATCCAAAGTTTGCGAATTCTAAATTCGCGCAACTCATGTCCAAACTTGGTAGCGGGCAAGTCGTCGTGAGAGAAGACGGTTTGCAGGAGGTAAACGCGGCACCTCAGGCGCGGCATGTGGACCAAGGTGAGCGATGGGCGGCCGAGTTCGTCGAGCAAACACAGCAACCGCAACCTCAATGGGCGGACCAGTTTACAGCGCAGATGCAGCGTCAAAATCCGACGAGCCAAGCGTGGGCGCAGCAATTCTCGCAGCGCGAGATGGAATCGCAAAGGCAGTCAAGCGTCGACGATTGGGCAGAAGAGTTCAAGAACGTACCGCGCGAGTGGGCGAGCGAGTTTGAAGATATGCAGCGCAACAACCCAGAATGGATGCAAAACGTTTGGGACGAAATGCAACAAAATCCGCTTTCAGAACGGAGCAACTACAAATTCACCGACCCGAACCCATACCTCGGTCAAAGTGGTTTGCAAGAGAAAACGATGGAATTGGCAAAGACGGGCGTACTCGCCGAAGCTGCCCTCGCCGCTGAGGCGTGGGTGCGTCAAGATCAGAGCAACAGCGAAGCGTGGTACCATCTGGGACGCATCCAAGCGGAAAATGACGATGACCAGCAAGCCATCGCGGCGATGTCAAAAGCGTACGAGGCGAACCCGCAAAATCCAAATGTTCTACTCGCCCTCGCTGTGAGCCACGCGAACGAGCTGGACCAGGATGAAGCCCTCGGCCACGCGTGTGAGTGGCTCGGAAGTCAAGAGCGCTTCAAACACATCGCCGCCGGACAAGCGCCACACACGCCCGAAAACGTCATGGCAATGTTCAGAGAAGCCGCTCGACAAGCACCGAACGACGCTGACGTGCAAACTGTGCTCGGTGTCATGGCGCATTTGACGAGGAATTACGAAGACGCAGTCAACGCCTTTCAACGAGCCGCCAATTTGCGCCCCGACGACCATTCATTGTGGAACAAAATCGGCGCCACGCAGGCGAACGGCGCCGAGAGTGCCGACGCAGTAGGGGCATATCGCCGCGCGCTGACCATCAAACCCAACTACGTTCGCGCGTGGTCAAACATGGGCATCAGTTATGCCAACCAAGGCCGGTACGCCGAGTCGATGCCTTATTACATTCGCGCGTTATCGATGAATCCCAACCCCGAAAGTCCGACCTGGGGCTACGTCCGCATCAGTCTTGGTTGCACCGGACGATTAGATCTCTTAGAACACGTCGACAAGCACGACATCGGCGCTCTTCGACGCGAATTTCCACTCTAGCCAGTTGACGAATCAGCAAACACTATACGCCGCAGAACGCGATGCGCGCGCGCGCGTTCCCATGCGCCGTCTTCCTGGCGTTAGCCGCGATGATCCCCATCGTCGCGGCGCGCGCATCTTTCGTCGAGGAGGTCCTCATCGAGCGTTTACGCGACGACGCCGTCGCCTTGGTGTTCACCTTCACCACCACCGAGCGTGAGCTCGAACGACACTCCGCCGTCATGGCCAAGCCCCTGCGCGCGGTGCTCGCGAAATCACGCGCGGAAACGCTCGAACTGTGGTTCGGACGCGGGCGTTGGAACGCGCGGCGATGGGGGACGCCGCCGGTGGTGGCGAAACCGATCGGCGCGGAGGCGCTCGGGACGTGGCGCGCGGACGAGGACGCCGAGCGAGGGTGGCGAGACGCGACGACGGCGCTCGGCGGGACGTTCTGCGCGTCTCTGAGCGCGCTGGGGACGTCTACGGCGGTGACGTCACCGGTGTTGGGATTTAACGCTTGGGATGGGGAGGCTTCGTCGGCGCGACGGGCGAGCGACGCCGCGACGGTGAAGCACGCGAGTTTACCGCAAGAGGCGGTGTGCGTGGAGAACTTAGCGCCGTGGTTGAAGCAGTTGCCTTGTCGCGATAGAGCGGGATTGGCAAAGGCGCTGAAAACTGCGCACGAAGTGTTTAGCGCCAGACATTTGACTTTCGGCGTGAGGTTGTCCAAGGATGGCGACGGTTACACGCGATCCGAGCAAACTTTGATGATGGTGTTGCCAGATGCTAGCGAGTCGTACGCTGAAATTATCGGAACGATCCAGCGAGTGGCGAATGACGTCTGCGTCGCCGCAGATGGCTCGTACGTTCACGCGCGCGATGGTGATGATATCGCGACTTTCAATTTGTCGTCGTCGGCGGCGTTCGACGCCGACGCTCTCCGAGTCAACCATCGCACGCCTACGATGTACGTCGAACGGTTCTTGACGGGCACTGGGAATGAGTTCGGCGGTATTGTGATCGATATCGAGCGGCCGGCGCTGGAATCGAGCGCGAACTCGTCGCCGCCCATACGCGCTCGTTTGTTCCAGCCGCTTCCTTGGTTCGTGAAGCTGTACATGCACACGCTTTCTATCGAGCTGGACGGAGTCGCGGTGTCGCGCGAAGTGTTGGATGAAATGCACTTCGTGCCCGCAGAAGATCGCGTGCGTTCGTCATTGCTTGAGTTACAAATGGTGCTTCCAGCGAACGCCTCGATGCTTCGCTTGCGCCTTGATTTCGACAAAGGTTTCCTTCGAGCGCAAGAGTTTCCTCCGGACGCGAACCGTGGGTTCGACTTACCTCCAGCTCGATTCGATGCGTTCCGTGTCATCCACGCCGACACACGTGTGCCTCGTACGCAGCAGGCGAGCGCGTTTCTCGATAAACTTCGAGCATCCTCAGTGGCTCCCGAGACGCTGTACATGAACAGTCTCCTCCTGCTTCTTCCCACGCCAGACTTTTCGATGACGTTCAACGTGGCCGCTATGACGGGAAGCGTGCTGAGTATTTTATTTCTAAGCCTCATGCGCGCGATGACCGCTCGCGAGTCGTGGAAAGATTATAGAAGATAGCGCATAGCGCCCTCAACGGGCACGCGCCCTCGGCGCTTAGAACTTTAGACTGACCAAATACTACCAAATACTATTCCAACCGAATGCTATCGCTACGACACACCCTCGCTCAACCCGTCTTGCGCTTCTTCTTACGCTTCTCGACGGGCGGAAACGCGGTGTGCACCCAAGTGCTGATGACGATGACGATCAAACTCACGACGTGCGCGCGAGGCGGCGCCGCGCCCGCGAAGACGCTCTGAAACACCCCCGTCAGCACCAAACCGCACGTCACGGCGAACCCCTTCGCGATCGAACCTAACCGCTTCGTGATCTCCCCCACCAGTATCCCACCGATCGCGCTCGACAGCACGGGCACGAGCGCCCAAGCCGTCCACGACTCGTACACCGCGCTCAGGCGAAACTCGTCGCCGGCGGCGACGCGCTCCGCGAGCAACACCATCGGCACCCCCGTGATCGCCATCTCCAGCGTCATCATCGCCGGAAGCTTCTCGCTCCCCTGCAGCGCGAACTGACACATCGCTCCCGACAATCCCGACAGCGCAGACGCCACCAACACGCTCGTCGCGCCCGCCGCGCGCGCCGCCGCGCTCGCCGCGCCGCCGCCGCCGCCCGCCGCCGTCTCCCCCCCGAACAGATTCACCGCCGCCGCGAGCGTCCCCACCAGCGCCAAGCACTGCGCTCGGCTCTGCCGCGCCCCTCCCAGCCACAGAAACGCCGCCGCGCTCGCGAGTTTCGTCTGGTTCAGGCAGTTGAACGTCACGCCGTCCAGCGCGCGCGCGCCCCTCTGCAGCAGCACGTTCTGCGCCGCGTACACCGCCGCCGGCGCGCCCGACGCGAGCAGCGACCGCGCGGACGCCCGTCGCAGCGCCCCTCGCGTCTCGCGTCGTCGCAGCAGCGCGCACGCGCACAGCGTCGCCTTGGCGATCTCGACGCTCAGCACGAGCGCCGACGCGCGCGCGTTCGCCGCGTAGCGCGCGCGCAGGAACGGCTGCGACGCGTACTGCAGCGCGAGCGCGACGAAGAGCGCGACCCCGCGCGCGTCCGGGCCGCGTCGACGCGCGTCGGCGACGCGCGGCGGCGCCATCGCGCGCGCGAGTGCCGCGACGACGCGACCGAACATCGCGACGCGCGGCGTCGACGCACGACGAGCGCGCGCGCGCGAGACGCGCGAGACGCGCGCGAGGGCGGCGACGCGCGCGACGCGCGCGACGCGAGCGACGCGCGCGCGCGAACGCGGCGACGCCGGTCGACGAGGATGGCGGACGCGTCGCAGCTCCCGCGACGGATCCTCAAGGTGCGGCGGACGCGCGACGAAGGCGACGACGAAAAGGCGACGACGACGACGACGACGAACGAGACGACGACGCGCGACGCGGTGAAATCGGGCGCGACGACGGCGGAGCGCGGCGAAGGCGACGCGCGGGAAAACGGCGCGCGCGAGACGGGAGACGGGAAGGCGACGAGACGCGACGACGCGAGAATGACGAAACGACGCGCGCGACGCGCGATGACGACGCAGGAGGCGCAGCGATTGCAGCAGGAACCGATTCCGGGGATCGCGGTGGAGGTGAGCGAGACGAACCTGCGACACTTTTTCGTCGTCGTGGACGGACCGCGGGGAACGGCGTACGAGGGCGGGAAGTTCAAGTTGGAGCTGTTCTTACCCGCGGATTATCCCATGGCGCCGCCGGAGGTGTTCTTCAGGACGAAAATTTATCACCCGAACACGGATAAGATTGGGCGCATCTGTTTGGACGTGTTGAAGGATAAGTGGTCTCCGGCGCTGCAGATTCGTACGATTTTACTCAGCGTGCAGGCGTTGATGAGCGCGCCGAACCCAGATGACCCTTTGCGAGAGAACGTGGCGGAGCACTGGAAAACGGACGAACACGGAGCGCTGCAAACGGCGCGAGAGTGGACGGCGAAGTACGCCAAGTGAGGACGGGTATTCTTAGCAAAGAGACGCGACCTCGCCTTCGAGGACGCAGTCGCTCTTGACTTCTTCTAGCACTCTTTCAGAGCGCGATGCGATCACGAAATGTTCGGTATTGCAATGATTACTAGATTGTGCGCCGCGCCACGCGACACGATGTGCCTACCACGCTATAAAAAATCACGATTCGTCGTCGCCTTCCGCTTCCGCCTCTGCGACGAGCCGAGCGCGCTCTTGCGCGCGTTTCAATCGCTCCAGCACCACGCTCTCAAAGTCTAGATTCGCGACGCTCGGCGCTCGAGCCGCGGTCGTTTCGCTCGCCGGCGCCGGTGAAACGCCTCCCGACGCCGCGTCGTCCCGTCGCTTCGCCGGTTCCCCCGCGTCGACTTTCGGAGGAATCGCGGCGCGCGCGACGACCAACGGATTACTCGACCGCCCACACGTCGCCCTAGACGCCGTGGCGCACGCGTCGCCGTCTGCAAACACGACGAGCGCGCTGCCTTTCTTCTTCTTCCCCTCGCGAATCACGACGTCCTCGATGCGACCAAAGGTTTCAAATATCTCCCGCAGCTCCTTGGCCGAGTACGCGTCGTCGTCCGCGTCGCCGTCGCGTCGCCACACCACCTTGAGCGCTCGATACAAGTGCTCCGGCACCGTCGACGTCGTCGCCGCCGTCCCCACGCCATCGCCATCTCGCGCCTTCCCCCCCCGCGTCGCTTCCTCGCGTCGACGCCGCAAACGCTCCAACTCGCCTCGCAACCGCTCTCGCGCCGCGCGCTCCGCCCCCACCTCCCCCGCGCTCGCCGCCTTCCGCTCCCGCGCCTCCAGATCCTCTAAATCTCGTTTTCTCTTCGCTCCGTGCGCCGCGTGCGCGCGCGCTCGCGCCGCTTTCGCGCGCAGGAAATCATCCAACGCGCGTCGCGCGTCGACGTCGAGCAGCGCGTCGCTCGCGCGTCGCAGCGCGTCAAACTCCTTCTCCGCCCGCTCGCGCTCCGACGCCGGCCGCTTATCGGGGTGGCATTTCAGCGCGAGTTTTCGGAACGCCTGCGAGTTTTCGCGCGCGTCGTCGTCGTCGTCGTCGTCAGTCGTCGTTTCGAATGCGAATGCGAATGCGAAATCGTCGAGTCGCGCGCGTCGCGTCGTCCCGCGCGTCGCGCGTCGCGCGCGTCGCGCGCTCGACGCACCTTTTTAATCGTCGCCTCGCTCGGCGCGTCCTCGAACGCCAGTCCCAGCGCGGCGTACGCGTTCTCGTCGACGTCCGCCATGACGCACCGCGCGTCGCGATCTCGCGCGCGCCGCACACCGCGCCGCGCGCCTCGCTCGAGCCGTCGAGCGCCGAGACGCGCGCGCGCGCTCGATGTCCGCGTCGCTGGCGCAGCGCGCCGGCGCGTTCGCGCGCGCGCGCGGATGGATAAGCGCCGAGGGTTGTCCCGGCGAGACGCGTCGCGCGCGCGTCGTCGCGCGCGTCTCGTGCGCGGCGAAACCGGCGCCGCGAGGCAAGTACTACGCGGGAAAGGGCAAGTACATCAAGGACGACCGAGGGCTGGTGAGCAAGACGGGTCGAGACGACTTGTTCACCGGCGGGTTCGCGGGCGGGGAGAAAGGCTTGTGGTCGTACCGGGACGAGTTGGCGGAGACGAACGCGGCCAAGGCGCTGGAGAAGGCGAAGGCGAAGCGGCGCGAAACGAGGGAAGTGCGGCTGCGGAAGGACTTCGGGGGAATGGCGGGAGGATTCCCGGGAGGAGAGATCGGGGTGAAGTCGTTCAACGCGACGGGGGAGGTGCCGGCGGCGAAACCGCCGACGCTGGGATGGGGGCCGCCGGTGCTGGGAACGGTGGCGGTCGTCGCTGGGTACACGTATTACACCACGGGAGAGCTGAGCCAAGAGGCGCTGGTGAAAGCCGTGGAGACGCTGACGACGAAGGCGAGTGAAATCGATTCTTCGGCGGTGGCGCAGGACGCGGGCGCGGTGGCGAGCGCGTTGGGACTCGTCGTCGGCGCGTTGGGACAAGTCGTGAATCTGCTTCCGGAAGAAGTCAAAGACGCCGGCTCGCACGCCGCGTTCGTCGCGTTCATGATTTTGTTCGGCGGCGTCATGTTGCGAATTCTCGTGGGCGAAGTTGTCTCCGTCGTCGGCAAGTACTTCAAGGTGACCGCGCTGGCGCTCGTCAGTGGCACCATTGCGCTCAAGCTTTTACACATTCTTTAAACGTTTACAAATTGACGATGAATTCATTCTTTACACGTTTACACAATCTTAAACGTTACAAACATTGTTTCACAACCATCGAACACCATAGCTAATCACGAGCGCGCCGATTTCCGTGACATTTTTAACGTCAATGAATGAATTTTACTTTTTACCGCGCTGGCCTCGTTTGGATTCCTTGAGATCTTCAGGGCTCAAAATGAATGTCCCTCTCGTGTCCTCGTCCGAGCTGTAAGCGTACTGCTGAGCCGCTGTCTCTTCGTCCGAATCCATGGCGAGCGCGGAGAACCCAGAGCGTACGACGTTGACTTCGTCGTCATCCGACTCGTCGTCGGTTAAGTTGTCTTCTTCGATTTGGACGACATCCGCCTTCGAACGCATCACAGGCGCGCCGGTCGGCGGTGGAATCGCGTACGGAATCTTGCCGTCGTAAACCATGCTCAGAATGACTTGCCCCGCGCGTTGGACGTCGACGCCGCGCGTTTTCACGAATCCTCGCATCTTGCCATACGCTTGACACAGCGAGAGCGGCGACCACGGCAATTCGTCGTTTGTCAAATCTTCGTTGTTCAGCAACTCGAGCGTCTCAGGATCGAACTCTTTCGATGGTCGAACTTTCAGCACGCTCGTAATAGGCGCGGCGAGCGATGCCGCGAGCTTACCATCACTTGACCCACTGAACTTGCGCTGAATCGCTTGCCACCGCTCCGCACCGACGAGCTTTGCTTCGGCGATCCAACGAATAGCGCTGAACGGCTCGCGGACGACTGGAAGAGGAATGAGATTGCCGATAATTTGCTCCGCGGGAGAAATATCGATGCGGGGAAATACTAGGCCAGGAGAATCGCACAAGCACGTGTGATCGTCCAAAATGAGCGTCTGCAATGTCTTCGTGTGTCCCGGCGTCGCCTTCACGCTCACCGCTTTACGTCGAAGAATAGAGTTTACCATCGAAGACTTACCCACGTTGGGATGCCCGACGAGTCCTATCATTATTCGGCCTTCAGCTTTCACTCGTTCTGCTTCCTCGCGCTCTTGATTCAACGCCTGCCGCACGTACGCTTCGCCCTCTTCGTCCACCTCTTCATCTTCTTCCTCTTCTTCCCCTTCTTCTTCGCCGTCGTCGTTTCCATCATGTTCGTCTTCCATCGTGTCTTCCATCGCCGCGTCGAAACGTTTGCCCGAACGCGCGAGTTCTTGACACACGCGCAGTAACGCGTCGCGTCCGATGGGAATGCTCGATTGACGGTGCATGCGCACTGACGCGTTGTCTCGCTCCTCGTGATTTTTGTCCTTGCGATCCCAAAACCGTTCGTCCTCGGGTGCTTCGTCGCGGGAAGAAAAACCGACAACTGCGTCGATTCCCGGCAAAGACGCCATAAGATGTGCAGCCCATTCATCGATCGCACGCATCGGTACCGCATCCGTCTTGTTTAACACCACGACGAGAGGTTTGCACAATCGCCGCGTCACGTGCGCATACAACGCTGGCGGCAAATGCAACATCGGATTCCTCGCGTCGACGACCACCACAGCCACATCTGAGCGCTCTAACACCCGCCACAACTGTCTCCAAACCTCTATGTTTTGCTCAAACGCGGGTGCGTACCCCCCAGCCTCGATCATCGCCTCCTTTGCTGATCGCAACCACTTCACGAACGCCTTTCGTTCTCTCGCGTGCAACCGTCCTCTTTTCAATTCATAATCCCATTTCGGCCGCGCCGGCATCAACCTCAACGACCGTGCGTCGTCTTGAAACATGTCCGGCGTTCGTTCGTCGTACCCTCTCGGCTCGCTCATCAACGGTCGTCGGCCGTCTCGAACGCGTCGCTCCACGTCGTAGCTCGCCTCCGCCGCGAGCACCGTCGTCACCCCTCTTCGGTGTGCTCCGCCGCTACCGATCCCGCGCTTCTTCTCGCTCGCCCGCGTCTTCGTCGACTTTAACCCGAGACTCTCGACCGTGAACACGGTCGTCGCCATGCCTCGTCGCGCGTCCACGCGTCCGTCTTCCGCGGCGTGTTCCTCGGCGGCGGCGCGAATGCCGCTCAAAACGTCACCGCGCTCGCGCTTCTGCGCGCTGGCCGCCATGCGGGCGATGTGCGCAGACTTTTTCTTCGGCGCCATGGCGACGATTCGCGCGACGCGACGCGATGCGCGCTGGTGTCTGAAGAAAGTGGATTCTGTTTGTCTGATGCTGCTCACTAGTCGGTGCTTTATTACATACGCCTCGCTGGGTTCACCGTCGGCGATAATAGGTCTAATCAAAGAGCCCGCTGCCCTTGGAGTTATTGCGTGAGATCGGTGTCAACGGCGACATCGGAGTGTGCGACGAGGACGAGGTACGCGGAAGACGATGCTTGGACGGTGTGCGAGACATCGAGAGACGACTCGGCGTCCTGTTGAGTTTGTTGGTCAACTTCTTAAGTAACGCTTCGCCGTCCTTCTTCGTCCGCACGCTGTTGATGTCTTCGATTTCTAGCTCGATCGATGGCACCAACAATTCTTTGCACTCGTCATATCGCTTCGTTTCGTACAGAAGCTTGGCGAGCTCAACGCCGTGAATCAGGCGCTTTGGATTGATTTCAATCGCTCGCCTGAAGTACTCCTCAGCCCGCTCGATCGTCGCCGGTTCGATGGCGCCGTATATTGTCTTGATTAAATACCGCATCAATCCACCGATGTGCGCCATGGTGTGCTCGAATCTGGCCAGCACGTGATAGGCGTAATCGCTCTCGGGCTCGATTTCCAACGCCTTCATTAAATTTCCTTTAATCGAGTGCGTGAGTTCCACCTTTTGCCGCGCGTCGCTAAACATGCTCAACCGCGCGTTCGCCACGGCCAGCGCGATGTAGCACTGTGCGTTCTCAGGTGCGAGTTCGATCGCCTCCGATGCTAAATCAGCGGCTCTCGACGCAAGCTGTCTCGCCTGCGGCTTGTTGTGGAAAATTTCGTGATCGAAGACGCGGTCGCTGAGTTCCTTACTCAAAGAAATCATCACGACCGGATCTTTCGGTCTTAGCTCGAGCGCGCGCTCAAACGCAGCCTGCGACTTCTGGCTATCGCACGCCTTGTCGTACGCCAAACCTTCCTCGATAAGTTTATCAATCACCGTTCTCATCTCCGGCGTCTCGCCCGGCTCGGTGCGCACTTGCGACTCGACGCGGCGTAAACTCTCTCTCCCCGCTTGCATCGCGTTCTCCCACGTCTTCAAAGCATTCCAACGAAGCGTCGGGAACTTCAAATCGGTGCTTAACTTGGGGCGTTTCTTTTTCGCTCTCGGCATCTCCCACGAATCATACTCAAACGCGCTCAGCAGCCACTCCGGCACCATTGCCAATCGACTGCCCACGATGAGAGGAATCAAAATCAACTGCCTTGGGATCTCAAACGTGCTCAGCGTCACGTTCAACACGAACGTGAAGAGCTTAAACATCTTAAAGTCGAACACGCTCGAGCGATCGCTCAGAACCCCAACCATGCCTCGCGCCGCCCGACTCGTGAACCGCTTAAAACTTTTCGCCGCCAACTTGGCCGCGTTCCCCGCGCCGCGCGCCGCGCGCGCCCCCGGCACGCTCCTCACCCTCTCGAACGACACCACTCGCCGTTTCGCCGCCGGCGTCACCGCGTCGTAATCACTAAATAAATATTCATCGTCCTCATCCGTTTCGTCCGTCCACTTCGGTTCGCGCGGCGGCGGCGAAGACGTCCCGACCGCGCGTCCCGAGCCGCCGCGGCCGCCGTCGCGCGCGGGCGACCCGAGTCGTTTCGACCGCGGCGCGTTCGGCTGCAAGTTCCACTTTCCGAAGAACCCGGTCACGTCTTCCGCGAACGTCGCGTACACGGGCGTCGTATCTGTCGTTTCCGCGTCGTTTCCGTCGTCGTCAGTCGTCGTCGTCACACGTTTAATTGCGCGCGAATTCATCGCTCGACGCGTCGCGTTCGTCGCGTTCGTCGCGCGCACCGGCGAGGAACGTTGATTCATCTCTCGTGCGCTCGTTTCCCGACATGGCGACGGCGCGCGCGCGCGCTCGCGTGCGACGCGCGATGACGAGAATGCGCGTCATCGAAAACGTTCACTTTTCCAGAGGTGCTTCAGAACTTTTCCGAGGCGGCGCGCGGGAACGACGAGGAAGGAACTTTTGTTCTGACACGATCGCGCGGTCAGCCGCTCGCGCGGTCTTTGGCTAGGTCTAAGATTTCTAATTGGACGCCCAAACGCTCGGACGGGTTGGGAGCGGCGGCGGCGGCGGCGCTCGCGCCGTCGGCGGCGACGCGCTTGCGAGCGGTTTCCAAAGCGTCGAGAATGGCGGGGAAGAGCGGACGATTTGTCGGATCTTTTTGAGCACACGCGCGGAAGAGATCAGAGAGGAGGATGGTGAAGTCGTGATCGGCGGCGGGTACGCCCTCGGGTGGAAGTTCGAGCTTGCGTTCGGAGTAACCGACGACGGCGACGATTTGCATCGGGTGCAAATCCATCCACGGTTTTCGCGCCGTGAGAAGTTCCCACAAAACGACGCCGAACGAGTACGAGTCCGCACGTTCGTCGAAGTCTTCAGCACGCAGCATCTCTGGGGCCATCCACTCTGGCGTGCCGTGAAACTCGCTCTTCGCGCTGACTTGTGTCGTTTGGCGCATGCGCGCGAGGCCAAAGTCAGCGATTTTCACGCGCCACTTCTCGTCCACCAAAATATTCGGACTCTTCAGATCCAAATGTAATATCGGTGGAGATCGCGAATGCAAGTACGACATCCCACGCGCGACTGCGATGGCGACCGCATGGTTCCTCGCCGGTTCTAACACGTTTCCTGACTTTAAAATTGTGTGCAACGATCCACGTCGCATAAACTCCGTGCAAATCAACGGCGGCTCGACGCAATATCCCATGAACAGCAATAAGTTTGGGTGACGTAACTTAGCCAACACCTCAACCTCCCTTTCTAACGTCGCCTTTACCTCGCTCGAGCGCTCTAAAAGCTGCTTCACGGCAACCACGGTCCCTTGCCACGTGCCTCTGAACACCTCGGCAAAACCGCCGACGGCGATGCGCTCCTGCAATCGCACGTCCTCGGGGTCGATCAGAAACTCCGTTTGAAGAGAATCACTCGTTGTTTCATTATCATCGTACCATCCAATAGCGGGTGAAGGCGCGCGAAGCTCGGTCGCACCCCAGCTATCCTCCGGCGTCATGACCGAATACCGCCCCCCGCGTCCCGGCACGAAGTCTCCCGAGTCCAACTCCGAAATCTGCACACCACCCGCGTTTTGATCGGTCCATCCGCTGTTTCCGATCGCAACGATTTTCTGCCCATCGCCTTCGCTCTCTGGAAGCGCCAACGAGCGTCGACCAATACTCGGTAACGATTCTCCAAAGTGCGCTCGAAACGACGTCGTCATCTTTACGTCGAGCGTCTTGTCGTCAATCCTCGTGACGTTCATCAACGGCCCATTCACCGCACTCACGCGCTCTGGCTTCACCGGCATTCTATCTAAGATCGGTCGCAAATAATTTTCATACTCCGTGCTCATCCGTCGACGTCCTCGTCGCGCGGGTTTGTTCGCCGCGGCGGCGTCCTCGCCGTCCCGCAGCGTGTCCCGGACGCGTCCTCTCGCGACATCCGCGTCGTCTCGAACCCGCGCGCGAGCGATGCCCCACAATTTACTCCCGCTACGCGCGGGCGAGCTCGGCGCGCGAACGGCATCGGTATCGTCTCGCGAGACGTCCTCACGAACGTCAACGAAAGATGACGAAGCCGAAGCGTCGGCGCGGGGCGAGGACGACGCCGGCACCGCGGGCGCGCGCACCATCGCGTCGCCGACGTCGCCGCGCTCGAGTGGCATGTAACACGCGACTCGAGACTTCGCGACGGCGACGGGTGGACGGCGCCGCGCGCGTGGAAGTACGGTTCAGTGGCGCGCCGCGCGGGAGCGCTCGCGCGAGCGAGTCGTCGAGCTCGTCAGGGGCACGATTTCGTGATTAATTTACATGAGATGACGCGTCGCGCGATGCTATGCGTGCCTACGCATTCGACGACAGCCAGTCGTTGAGCGTGGTGAACTCGCCTTTGTAATCGATCGCCTGGTGAAGGCGTAAAATTTTGACGATGCGCGCGGGCCACTTTTTGTCAAACATTTGCTTTTGCACCGGCTCGTTGTTCATGGCGAGCGCGAGAGCGCAGCCGCAGAAGACGCGCGCGACTTCACTGTTTTGTTTGGCGTACGATTTGCAGTCCAGGATGTGGCGGATGATGCCGTCAGCGACGAGGGCGTTTTGCAGCGTCGCATCGTAACCAGAGGCACGCATGAGCTGCCAAAGCGTTCCCAACATCATTCCTTGAAAACTGGGAATGTGTGGAACGAGTTTAACCACGGCCAAGATGCAGCGACCGAAGAGACCACCGGCGAGATGGCGCCTAAGAACTTCCGAGCGCTTCATGCGTCGACTGGAGACGAGGTTATGAACAAGTTCCATAGCCTCCCACGGCGCGTTGTCCTCCGTTATACGTTCTTCGCCCAAGCTCGCCCATTCCACCATCGCCATTAGAGCGTTTGGAAGCGCTGCACAACGCGCCACGACGATAAGACCAAACGTCGACGACCGCGTGATTTTGTTCAACGCGGCGAAGCACTTGCGTCTGACCGCATCCTCAGGATGCCTCGCCGAAAGTTTCGACAAGACGATGATGGCGTTGCGTCGAGCACGGTATTTGAGCAAAAAGTTGAACCGCTTCGAAATCGCGATGGGAACCTCGGAGACGTCCTCTAAGCGGGCCACGAGGGCAGCCGGCGCGTCGTTCGATAAGTCTCGGTATTTCGTGATTATCGATAGTTCTTCTTCCGCTTTAAGGTGTTCGTCGTTCCTCACAAAAAAGTCAGAAAGCAGCCCGCAGTATTCCTTGGCGTCTGCCATGGCGCGCTTGCTTTGGAGTGCGTACTTTTTACCCATGTTCGCCTTCTCAAACGTGACTATGCGTTTGGCCATGCTGTCTAATTCGTTCCCGGCCGTCTCCAAACGTACTGCAGCTGAAGTAGCCCTATTCGTCATCTGACTGACTTCGGCTTTCTTGACTTCGACATCCGCCGCTTCGAGCCTCTTTATGACGTCACTGCGCTCCTTCATTCGCTCCTCCAACTCCGCAAGGCGCACTTTGAGTGCCTCCTCCTCATCAAATCTATGTGATTTTGCTTTCGCTTCCTCTTCAGCGAGACGCTCCTTGAGTTCGGCTTCTTCACGCACCAGGCGCTCTCGCTCCGCTTGTCGTTCACGCTCAAGCTCTGCTTGTTTCAGGGCCGCTTCTCGCTTGATCCGTTCAGCTTCTTCCTTCAAACGAGCCTCTTCCGCCGCGAGGCGAGCTTTCGCTTGAGCACGTTCTTGTTCTAGTATATTGGTGGCTCTCTTTCGTTCTTCTTCCAATTGCGTCTTTGCTTGAGCCTCTGCTTCCGTGAGGCGAGCCATTTCTTCTTGACGCGCTTGCTCTCGCTCCGCCGCTTCACGTTCAGCTTTGGCGGCTTCTTCTCGCACCTTTGCCGCTTCGCTCATGAGTCTCTCGCGCTCCTCATCAGCGCGCACCTCTTGCTCGACTCGCCTCGCAAGCTCTTCGTTTTGTCGTTTAATGTTTTCGGCCTCTTCATGTTTTTTGGCCATCTGCGCCCGCGCGCTCACGACGTTTTCGTAAGACGCATCTCGAAGAAATTGCAGAATAAAAGGCGATACAACGACGATTACGCCGTACAAGCGCTTGCATAGCCAAGATAGATAGTGCGCGATCGAACCAGGAACGTCGCCCGCGCGCTTAAAGCTCTCAATGAGGTCCTTGACGAAGACTTCAATCTTTTCCTTGGGCGTCTTCGCCGCTTGGGCTTTCGAGAATGCGCCGACGACTCGACTCTCGTCCTTTGCGTCTTCATCCATGAAAGGGACGACTTCGCGAATAAACTGCCCAACGTTCTTTTGAGCCTTCTTATCGACTACCCCAATCGCCATGTAACACGCAGTGAGCGTTCCGACCAATTTCAGACTGGCCGAAGAAAATAGAGTGTGCAGCGTAAAAGTCACCGTCGCCGAAACAAATCGAATGGCGAAGGCGACGACGCGAAGGACGGCGAGGACCGCCTTCAACGCAAAACGCAGCGTCGCTTTCACGAAGTTGATGAACCGCCGCACTAGGGAGACATTCTTCTTCGCGGACGTCGCCTTCGCGCGAGCCGCCGCCGCTGCCGCCTTAAGATGCGCGGGTAAGTTGTCGCCTTCTCCGCACATGCCGCTCGCGGTGATTGTCGCCGCGTGGCAACAGTTACCAACTGTATCTTCTCGCATACCGCTGAAGCACTTGCCATCGCAGCCGATGGCGGCGTTGTTACCGCCGCAAACTGCACATTTGTCGAGAAGTGCTTTGCCACCGCACATGCCGTTGCAGTCGGTTCGCAAGCCGCTATCGCACACGCCGTCGCAGCCGACGACGCCCGCGCCGACGCATCGCTCGTACTGCTTTTTGCCGCAGTGATTTACGCGCACTCTGAAACCGCTACCGCATTGCATGCTGCACTTGGTCCAATCCCCCCACGCGCTGGCTCGACATCTATCACCGTACGTACGCTTCACGATGGGCTGCACGGGCTCGTCTAGCGCGTCGAAGAGCTCGGGGTAGGCGCAAAACTCGTACGCGGGACGAATAAAGGCGTCATACAGTCCCCTCGGCCACTTGAACGGGTTCAAGAATATTCGCATCGGTCGCCTGATCACCGAAAGCAAACGCGCGTCGAGCACCGTCGCAAGATTTTGCTCCAGGTTAAACGTCATGTCCTCGAAGAAATCCATCGTACCCGTGAAGAATGTCTGATACAACGGCTCGAGACCGTCGAGGACGAAATCGTACAGCGGCAAAAGCGTGAAATCGACGACGGGCGTCGACGCGAACATCACCAACCACACCATATTCCTCACCGACGACGTCGCCGTCGAGCTCACAATGGCCACCGCGTCCACGATCGCGCCAAGCCCCAGGCGTTCGAGCGCGGGCACGAGTAATCGCACGCTTCCTCGCGCCAAACGCGCGCTTTGCGAGACGGCGCCGACCGCCGCCCCCGCGGCCGCGTTGAACGAACCTCGAATCGCGTACCGCGTCACGTGTCGCCACCGCGTCGCGACTGCGCTCGTTCTCTGTGCGTTCGCTCCGTACCCAAAGGCCGCGCCGTGCGTCGCGTTATACCTCGCCACCGTCGCCGGGTCGACGCCGCCCGCCAACATCATCCCCTCCGGGCTCAGATCCAATCGCCGTCCCCGAAACGCGCTCGCCGTCGCGTTATACCCGACGACGACGACGAGCAACATCGCGTACACCTGCGTCATGCTCCACAGCGCGCCACCGCGCGTCATCGCCGCGCCGCGCGCGCGTCGCGCGTCCGTCGCATCCGCGCGGTCATCGACGACGGCCAGCGCGCGCGTCGCCGCGCCCGCGTCGCCGCCGTCGCCCGATCGCGCGTCGATCGTCGCGAACACCGAGACGTCCATGACGACCGCGCGCGTCCGGTCGCGCGCGCGTCGCGCTGTGTCGCGCTGTGTCGCGTCGCTCGATCGGTCGAGCGTTACCGTTTAGTGTTGGACGCGCGACCGCGACGCGTCGCGGTCGCGGCGCGGCGCGGCTGGGACGAACGCGGGCTGGGATTCTACGGCTAATGCTACGGCTACGGCTGCGCGTCGTCGCCGTCGTCGTCGTCGACGAAGTTTTCGCGCGCGCGCGCGGCGTCGCGCTCGGGTCGGTCGGCGGTGAGGACGAGACGGGCGGTGTTGGCGCACGCGACGGCGACGACGGCGGCGCCGACGGCGAGAACGGGCTTGGGGACGGTGTAGAACAGTTCGGGGTTCATGATTCTGAAGAGAAGCGTGCTGCCTGGGCGAGGAGGGCGAGAGCCATGATCGGACATCGAAACCGCGCTCGCGCGAGCGCGAGCGGCGGTGTGCGGCACGAGGGACGCGGGACGGAGTGGTTGTTCGAGAAAGCGACGAGCGACTCGCTTTGAATAACAGACACGCGGTCATACATCGCGTAATTCGTGTAGCTAAGACTACGACGCACGGGCGTCGTCGCGGCGTTCGTCAACCGCTGCGCGTTTGTGCTTCCTTTTTCTTTGACTTGAAGCTCACCGATCTCAAACGATCGAAAAACCCGTGCTTGCCCTCTTGTTCGCGCGGAACGTCGACGTGCTTTAGCAATGAGATGATTTGCTCGAAACCAGGGCGGGCGTTCGGGTCGACGAGCCAGCAGTACTGCATCACTTGCGCGATGACGGCGTGGCACGACGGAGCAATCGTCGGTCGCAACCCGCGCTGCACGACGCCGACAGCGGCTTGTAAGGGGGTGTAGCCGGGATAAGGTACTTCGCCGCCACTCACGAGCTCCCAAACCATGATACCGTACGAGTACACATCAGCTTTCTCGTTATAGAATTGATGCGCGATGACTTCGGGCGCCATCCATCGGTAAGTGCCGGTTTCCGCCGTCATGGTTGACCCATCCGTGGGCTGGATGCGCGCGACGCCAAAGTCCGCGATCTTCACCGCGTTATTTTCATCCAAAAGTAAGTTCGCCGTCTTGATGTCGCGATGGATGATGTTAATCTTGTGCAAGTAATCCAAACCCATGGCGACTCCTAGAGAATACCGAATGAGCTCGGGAAGCTTGAGCGCGTGCTCTTGCACGTACTGCAGAAGGTTCCCACCGTGCATGAATTCGGTGACTAGACACATCGTTTTTTGCTTTGTCAACGCTCCGATGAGCTGTATGATGTTCTTGTGATGAACACGTCGCAAAATGTTGAGCTCTTGCGCGAATTCGCGCAACGTCTCGGCCCCCGAGCCCTCCGCGGCGTTGCTCTTCAGGACTTTGATGGCCACCTCTTGGCCGCAGTAGCTCCCCCTATACAAAAGCCCAAACGCTCCACTAGCGATCTTTTCGTTAAACACGAGCTGTTTTTCAGTGAGTTCCCATTCGCCGCCGTCTATGGAGATGGAATCTGAGTTTGACCTATCGCCAGAGGGGTTCGACATCCTGCCCTCAGATCCTTGACTGGAGGTGATCGCGTTCGTTCCTTTCGAAGATGCCGGTAAATCGCTAAAGTCCGCGGCATCTAATGCTGTCTGTACGGCCGATTGCACCGAGGCCGCGTCTCCTTGTCGCCAACCCGTGACTATGAAAATATCCAACGCGTAACCATCGTCGGTGCAAAAAACGTGCGCTTCGGCAATGTTCAACCCAACGTCGAATAAAACGGCGGACACGCGCGAGAGTAAACGTGGTTTGTTCCCCGCGCTCACCGCGATCTCGTACATCCCCACCTGTCGAGGATCCGCCGTACTGCCGAGCATCGTCAACGTCAAGCTCGAACCAAACGTCGGCGCGCGCAAATTGGGTCTCGTCGACCCGCTGTGTGATCCCCCGTACCCACTTCCATGACGTAGAATATCCACGCCGCGCGAGTTATGATCCATCGACGTCGAATCGTCGGCATCCATGGCGTCGACGACCTCTGCATTCTTTCTCGACACGTCGACCTCGCGACACGTGCACCATACCCCCGACCTCCGCCCTCCCGTCCCTTCGCGATCATCCGTCGCCGCCTTATCCAGAATATCCGCGTGCGCGAGAATATCCTCGAGATAGTTCACGTCCAGCGAGTACTGCCTCGGCAATCGCGTCAGATGTCGCTCCACCCGCGCCCTCGTCGTCGCGTCCCCCGAGCTCCGCGTAACCTCTTCGATCTGCGAACTAAACTCCGCCAACGCTCGTCGCGCGACTTCCTCCTTCGACTCTCTCTGCCGACTCATCGTCTTCGACGCTCGCGTCCGACGCGCGTCCGCTCGCGCGCTCGCGCGTCCGCTCGCGCGTCACGCCGTCGCTCGTTCGATTCTCCGCGTCCGTCCGTTCGGCGTCCTTTCGTCGCGATTCCACCGCGCGTCGCCGCTTTTTCGCGTCGACGCCGTCGCGCGTCCGCGCGGACGCTTCAAGCGCTCGCGCGCGTCGATCCGCGCGCGCGCGAACGCGTCGCTCGACGCGCGCGCGAGGTCCGCGCCGCGCACTCGCGCGACCGACCCTTCGCGCGGCGCCGCGTCGGCGACGGTCCGTGTGTGCGTTATGAGAAACCCACTCGCGACGGGTCGTGACTCGTCGAGAGCGAGGATGACGCGTCGGCCTCGATTCGGGAATTCCGAAGGCGCGCGCGCGGCAGTGTTCGGCGCCGTCGACGCGAGCGCGAGCGCGAGCGCGAGCGCGAGCGAACGCACGCGCGCGCGCACCGCGAGCGAACGCGAACGACGCGAACGAGACCGCGCGGACGGTAGTCCCACGGAACGAATCGCGATTGCGATTGCGAATCAACGAACGTTCGAATCGCGTCGCGTTCGCGCGCGTGAGACCGGCGCGGAGGCGATCGAGGCGCGATGAGCGCGCGACCGACGACGCCGATCGGACGCGAGGATTGGGCGAGGACGACGAAGGGGTCGGATGAGACGTTGGCGTCGATGCGGAGCGATAAATTTGAATGGTTGGCGAGTACGTGCGGTTGAACGCGGCGGGCGAGGCGAGGCGAGGCGAGCGAAGGCGAGGCGAACGCGCGCGAATCGGAACGCGCGCGATGACCGCGATTGACGATGATTGACGATGGTGCGATGATCGCTCGCGCGCGCGCAGAGTGCCGATTCGGCGGCGAAGGGTGCGAACTTCCGCCGACGGACGGTGAGACGAGGACGGGGGCCAAGAACGGGGAGGCGAACGGGAAATCAGTGAATTTCTTCAAAGGGATACTTTTGGGGGTCGATACCAGACAAACCGGTCGGGATGATTTCATAAATCGGCCGCGCGAGGCGAGAGAGAGGCGCTCGCCGTCGCCAAGGCCGAAGAGAGAGAAGCCCAAGCCCAAGGCAGCGCCGCCGCCGCCGCCGCCGCCGCCGCCGCCGCCGCCGGCAAAAGAAGATTCCGCAAGCGCCATCTCTCGACTGTTGGATGGGTTAACGAATGGGTCTGACGTGCACGATGAACCCGAGTTGAGCACGAGTCCGCTCATTAAACGCGTCGATAACCCCATGGGGGTGAGTTTTCGTGTTGAACCGCTTGCCCTGCTCGAAGCATGGCGAGGCACAGACGGCGGAGTCAAGACTGTCGATGATAGTTGGCGCGTTCGAGCGTTACGTGCAGAAGAAGCGCTTCGTGCAGAGCGCAATGATTGTGGCGACTGTCACAAGCGACGCGCGACCGCAGAAGCCGCGCTCGAGGAGCACACGCGCTGGCTCGGCGAGGAGCGTTCGGCGAAGGCCGCGCTCGAGCAAGAGTTGAACGACCTCAAGGCACATATGGAAAAGAAGATTCAAGAACTGACTGCAAACGCGGAGAAGGATCGAGTAAAGGCAAAGCGCTCTCTCGAGGCTGCTATTGAGGCCGCGAATCGAGTGACTAAGCAAAATGCGCTCGACGAACGCCGCAAGCGCGATCAACTCGACGACTTGAACGCCAAGTTGAAGAAGGACATCATCGAGCTCGAGAAAATCAACGCGAACGCGCAGGAGCGCATTTCGAAGCTTGAAATCGAGTTAAAGAGCTCGTATGACATCAAGTCGTCGATTAACATCTCTATATCAACCAACGAGGCCTTCGCGAAGTTGGAAGATGACAAACACAAACTTGAAATCGAAAACGCTGCTCTCAAGAAGAGCCTCGATGGCAAGTCCGAAGAAGTCGATCGCCTGAAGGATGAACTCAATGCTTTAAGAGTGCGGATCAACGCTGTGACGGGCGAGCGCGACAGCGCGACGAAAGAACTTCAAACCACTTCGAAGAAGCTCACCTCAGAAATCAAGCTTCTAACGAAGGAGTTGGAGCAGTCGCAGAGCACGACGACGGTGATTGAGCGCAAGTTGAAGGAGAGCATTGAGTCGCACGTACGCGAGACGACCATTATTCGCACGAAGATCACGCAGAGTGAAAAGTCGCGCAAGCGAGATCGCACTAAGTTTGACACGGATCGGACGAATCTACGCGCCGAGATTTCGCGACTGATGCGTCTCTTGTCCAAAGCGGAATCGCGCGAAGAAAGTGTCCGAGGCCGCAAGCATTTGATAGAGGAAGAACTTCAAGTTTGCCGTGCGAAAATCCGTGACTTGATGACAAGCGACCGTCACACACTTCACTACAATTCCAATCAGGGTGTGCCGGACGTTGAACGAACGTTGATCGAGCGGAGAACCGGATTGACGTTCGCGCACTTAACTTCGCGAATGCAAAACTTTGCGCTCAAGACGCGCATGCTTGAGTATTTGGACACCATAGAAAAGTTACGGAAGGATGAAGTTGAGTCTCAAGTGCAGCTCAAGTCAAAAGAGGAGTTACAAAGCCGCGACAACGAGCGAAACGCCGCGTTGATCGATGAGTTACGTAAGGAAATCGCGACTCTTCGAGATGCGTCGGAGAAACTCGACGCTGATCACTCGGCGGCTCAACAGGCGCACAGCGCGCACGTCATCAAGTCGAATACTATCATTGCGCAACTGCGACAGCAGATCTCCGACGGTGAGGCTGCGCTCCAAGAGTTGAAACACTCCAGCACTGAGGCATTCAAATCCGCACAAGCGTCGATGGAGAGTCAGAAGCAAGCCGCTGCGGACTCTTTGGGGTTGCTCGAATCGTCACTAAAGAGTAAAGATGCAGAAATCCTCGAATTGAAAACGGATCACGCGTCGTACATTCGTGACCTTCGTAGCCGAGACGAGAAGATCGATAGTCTTAGCGATCAAATCACGGGCATTGAACGCGAACTCGAGTCGAGAACAGCCGAGTTATCCGACCGTCGCGCCGCGCTCGGTGTTGCAAAATGGCGCGCGTCCATTCGCGGAACAAGCCTCAAGAACGCGTACGATGCTCTACTCGTAAAGCTCACTAACACAGAGACTGAATTGAAGACTGTCTGCGAGCTTCGTGAGAAGGATCAGCGACGAGTTCAAGCGCTTGAGAACGAAATTGCCAAAAAATATCCGGTACGTGCGACCGATGGCGAGACAGCCGCGGTGCCGTCGATGAGCGAGGCGGATCAATTGAAAATGGCTCAGCTTGAGAAGCAGTGTAAGCAGTTGCGTGCGAAGAATGAAGAAGATGTCGCCAAGTACAGACGACTTCTGCGCGAAAAGGACAAGGAATTCACATTGGTGAAGCAGAACGAGGCCGCTAAGCTGCGTGAAGCCTACAACATCATCAACACGCAATCCGTGGATCTGAGCAGGCTCGATATTAAGAGCAAGCAGCTTGAAGTTGCGGTATCCGAATCCACCAAGTCGACTTTGATGGCCGAGCAGCACAAGGTCTCAGTTACCAAATCGATTCGTGAGGTTACGCAGCGCTGCCAGATTCTTGAAGAGAAGCACATCAAGATTCAACATGTCGAATCGATGCGGCCAGTGGAGACGCGCGCCGCTGATGTGAGCGCGCAGCAGCTTCAGGCTCAAATCGCCGAACTCAGACTTCAGCTTGATTTTAAGACGAGTGAGAGCGACGCCAGGGATAGACAACTTCGCGGAAGTCACGCAGCGAACGTCAAGGAATGGCAGCAAAAGGTTGAATTTTTGCAGAATGATTTGCTTAACATGACGGCATCGCGCGACAGTGCTAAGTCTGAATTACTGGCACTTGCTGACGAATTGAGCGTTCTCAAGCATCAGTACAACGTCAATGCAGAATTCTCGGCGACCAGAGAGCGAGACATGGCTCAAGCGAACGACACGTTGCGTAGTTCACTGGATTCAGCCGTGAAAGGTACAGAATCGATCAACAGAAGATATTTGTCTCTGCAAGACAAAGCCGAAGCAACAAACGCCGAACTCACGAAGCGCAATGATGAACTGCGAGCGATTATTGCGAAGCTCAGGGGAGATCACGCGGAATGCTTGGATGTTCGAGACAAGCGCATTGTGACCCTCGAAGGAATGTTGCAGGAGTATCAATCCTCATTGCACGAAACAAAGACGAGGTATTCCCGCGACCTCGAGGGTGAAGTTGCACGCCTTCAAAGCAGGCTGACCTCGGAACAGGCTGCGCACGCTTCAGCGATCGCGAACGGAAGGAGTGAACGGGCAAGATTGCGATGGGCCGCGATGTATAGCAAATCACGAATCATTCAAAAGCACGCCAGATTTTACGCTGTTTCAAAGGACTTCTCCAGATCCATGAAGGAGGAATATAGGCAGCACGCTGCCGCGGCGACGGCAACGATACGGTCCCTTGACAAGACGATCAAAAGGCTTGAAAAGGACCTCAGCGATATGATGGCAAGTAAAGAATCGCTGGCGGAAAGTGTTGTCGAGTTAGAAAAGCGTCTTGCAGAAGGCGACAGCGAGCATCGATCGAAGCTGGCCACGCTTCGTTGGTCTCACTTTGCGCGCTTCCTTAGATTCAAGGCTCGGCATAATCGATTCTTCCAGAATTCGAAACAGTTTGCGGCAGCATTGAAGAACGAAGTCCGTGAGAGTGACGCATTCAAATTCAATAATGAACTTGCGTTGGCCGCCCGCGATAATCGTATTCAAGCGCTTGAAAAGATGGTGAGTGAGTATCAGGAATCTCTGCACGAAACAAAAACGCGGTATTCCCGTGAACTTGAAGGCGAAATTTCAACTTTGCGAGAGCGTATCGATGTCTTGCAGAGTGAACTCGCGACGAGCCGCTGGACTGCATTGTGCTCGCTCCTTCGCACGCGTAAGCGACACCTTCGATTCCTGAATACTTCAAAGGACTTTGCCAAGTCAATGAAGACTGAATATCGGCTTCACGCCGAGGGCACGACAAAAACAGTTCGCTCACTTGGTGACACAATAGCAGCGCTAAAGAAGGAGCTCGCTGATATGGTAAGCAAGAACAAGTCGCTCGAAGGTACTATAGCAAAGTCGAAGACGGACCTGAAGGAAATGCATAAGCAATCCAAGCAATTTGAGACGCAAATCGAACAGATGCAAGGCGAAATGTTCCAGACCGACGGCGCTATGAAGGCGCGCGACGAGCGCATTGGGGTGCTCGAAGGTATGGTCGAAAGTTATCAGAACTCGTTACACGAAACGAAGACGGCATATTCTCGCTCCCTCGAGCAGGAAATCAAAGACATCCGAGACGCGTGGAAAGCGGAAGCGGAAGCTCACGTAGCCTCGAAGAGGGATCGTGTCCGTATTCGCTGGTCGATGTTGGCCAACGAGCTTCGTCTAAGAAATCGTGGCATCCGATTTACGCACACAGCGCGCGACTTTGTCAAGTCGATGAGGACTGAATACCGTCTTCACGCGGAGGCATCGACAAAGACGGTTCGTTCGCTCGGTGACACGGTTGCGGCGCTAAAGAATGACCTGGAAGGAAGTAAAAAGAGCAAATCAAAGGTTGACGAAGAGCTCAAGATGTTGCGAAAGCGACGCGATGACAATTTGAACGTCATGAAGAAGCAGTTTGAAGAAGCGGAAAAGAATCGGGCCTCAATTGAAAAGCAAAGCGAGCGAACGATCAACTCTCTGAACGACGAAATTCGTAATCTTAAGAAGCAACTCGAAAATGAAGTCGCAAAGAATCTGGGGATAAAGAAGGCGTCGGAAGCTCGAATTGAGGAGCTTCAACAGCTCATCGCCTCCTTGGAGGATGGCATGAAAGAACTCCAGTCGAGCGCGGAATCAACAAAAGCGCGACTCTCCTCAGAAGAGTCGCGATTGAGATCGGAGTGCGCGACGCTCCGTAACCGCCTCGACGAAACGAGTTCACTTTATGCCGGGCTCCAGGAGACATCATCCGCGAAGCTCGCGGCGGCAAGATGGAGACTACTCCTTACGAATGTCAAACAGCGAGATCGTCATGACAGGTTCTTCGATACCTCAAAGGACTTCACTCGTGGCATGAGAGCTGATCATAAACTCTACGTAGAGTTCACTCAGCGCACGATTACGTCGTTGAATGAATCCAACGCCAAACTGAAGCAACGCGCTGACGACGCCGCGAAGAAGGAAGAAGCGCATCAAGACGAAATCACTACGTTAAAGGGTAAGATGGCTTCGGATGAGTCGCAAGCGCGGATGAAAGTCAAAGATTTGGAGGAGAAACTCTCCGAGAGTGGTAAACTCGCGAAGCAACTGAACAGGGATCTCGACACGCTGGACAAGGATTCGAAAAAGCGGTATGACGAAGCTGTGAAGGTTTCCAGAAGAGAAGCGGATGCCTTGCGAGAAACGATACGTGATCTCGAGAAAAAACTCGACAATGCCAATAGGTCAGCTCGAAAGACGGATGAAAAGAACAAGTCCGAGGTTGAAAAATTGCGCGCGAAATTTGAATCGTTGAAGAAGAAGGACGTCGATCAGCGCCGTATTACTGAATTGGAAGCGCTCGTCAAGCGCCTCGAAGCTTCCATCGACGAGCACGAAAAACTTCTCACTGCTGCGCGTCACACGCACAAGGATGAAATTGAGGAGAAGGAAGCCCGTATCAATGAACTTGAGCTCGAACGCCAGCGTCTGGAGACCGCTATAAGTGAATATGAGACTTCACTTGAGTCAACGAGGAGCTCATCCTCCGGTCAAGTCTCGCGCTTGCACGGCGAGCTCAGAATTCTTCGCGAGCAGCTCGACGAATCCAACACGACGCGCGCAAAGGCGCTCGTGCAAGCCAAGTCAGAGCGCGCAGCTTTGCATTGGTCCTGGATGTGCCGCGTCTTGCGCGCACGAAGATTGCACCAGCGTCATGTCGCACTCGTAAAATCGTTTACGTCCGCCGAGCTCGTCGAGGCACGCAGCTGGGCGGCGACGTCCGACAAGACGATTCGCTCGCTCAATGACCAGATGCTTGAAGTGAAAGCGAAGCTGAAGGCGCTCGAAGATCTCGACGAGACTGTTCGCGTGCGCGACGCACGCGTCGCCGAGCTTGAACTCTTGCTTCAAGAGGCACAGTCCTCGATGGATTCCACGAAATCCACCGCTTCTTCGGAGTTGCAGCGTCTTCAGGACGAAAAGGCGAACCTTGTTGCGCAATTGGACGACCTCCAGAATCAACTCAAGCTTGACGCGGAAAAGGCGAAGAGTCGAGCCCAAAGCATGAAATCCGACTATGACAAGCAAATCGAAGATCTTCGCACACGCGCACGTATAGACGCAGATGAAAGTGCTGCGCGCGAGCACCAAGCGCAGGTTGATTTCAAAAATCAGCTCGATGACTTGGCGGAGCGATTGAAGAATAAGTCAAAGTCCGATGCAACGTTTGAACACGCTCGTTTCCTGCAGATGAAGGAAGAGTACGAGAAGCAGCTCGAGGATTTACGCAAGCGCATGAAAGCTGATGCTGACAGCGCTGAAGCACGCGCGCAGCAATCGCAAGCGGATTTCGAGCAACAACTGGCTGATCTCGCTGAAGTTCACAAGAAGGATTCTGCGGTTGTCAAGTTCCGTCAAGCGAGTGCTATGGGACTTCGTGACAAACGCATTCACGAACTCGAGGCTCTGTTACTTGAATCACAGAACGATTGGGAGGCGTTGAAGTCTACTTCTACCGGGGACGTCATCACTTTACGCCGCGAGCTCGCCGAGTCGCGAAGCCAAATTGAAACTCTCCAAGCACAATGGAGCGCGGATGAAGAAGCAAAGCGAGTCGCGCGAATCATTGAACTCGAAAAAGATGTCAATGGTTATAAAATTGCTTTGCAAGCGGCGAAGGGTGAAAACAGTCGAGCGGCTGATGATATAACCGCGCTTCAGAAGTCTGTTAGCGATCTGAAGGAGTTACTGAAAGTTTCCTCCGAAGAAAAGTTGACGTTGGCGAGCACAATTGAGATGCTGCGGGCCGAGTTGGAAGGGTTATCATTGAAGACCAGCGCGGCTTCAAATGACGGTGATGCTCTCCGCTCGCAACTTGCAGCCGCTGAAAAGGCTCTCGTAGACGCGGAAGCGCGTGCTTTGTCTCAACGAACGTCGTTGCGTTGGTCCTGGATGTGCCGCGTCTTGCGCGCACGAAGGTTGCACCAGCGTCATGTCGCACTCGTAAAATCGTTTACGTCCGCCGAGCTCGTCGAGGCACGCAGCTGGGCGGCGACGTCCGACAAGACGATTCGCTCGCTCAATGACCAGATGCTTGAAGTGAAAGCGAAGCTGAAGGCGCTCGAAGATCTCGACGAGACTGTTCGCGTGCGCGACGCACGCGTCGCCGAGCTTGAACTCTTGCTTCAAGAGGCACAGTCCTCGATGGATTCCACGAAATCCACCGCTTCTTCGGAGTTGCAGCGTCTTCAGGACGAAAAGGCGAACCTTGTTGCACAACTGCGCGCGGCGGCGGATGAAGCGGCTGAACGCGAACTTGAAGCGCAGGCGAACTTTAAGACTTTACTCGAAAGTCTATCTGCTCGGCACAAGGCGAAAGCGGCATCGGATGCTGAAGATTCTGAATCTCGATACCAACTTATGGTGGCGAACTTCGAGCAGCAACTTGGAGAATTGAGAGAGCGCATGCGCGCTGAAGCCGCTGACGCTGCGAAACGCGCCGAGCAAGCGCACGCCGACTTTGAGCAGCAAATTGCCGATCTCGTGCAAATTCAGAAGAAGGAACTCACTGTGCTCAAGTTCCGTCACGCTAGTACTTTGGGACTTCGCGATTCAAGAGTTGAGGAGCTCGAAAGGCTATTACTGGAGCATGAAACAGAGTTGGAGAAGTCGAAGTCTTCGATGTCGGGAGACGCCATTACTACGCGTCGCGAGCTGTCTGAGTTGCGAATGCAGTACGAGGACTTCAAGGCTCAGTCTGCTGTAGACGCAGAAGATGCTGCTCGCGTCGCTCAGCGGCTTGAGCAGGAGTTGGATGTTTTACGAAAGAGATGTGTCTCACTGGAGAGAACGCACGATGATGCAATGATGCACACGAAATCCGAACGTGCCGCGCTTCGTTGGCGCACGACGTGCCGCATCTTGCAAGTGAAGGAAGGCCATCGACGTTTCCTTAATATTGCTCTCGGCCACAGCAAAGCGACATTGCGAGAACTCGTTGCGCACAGAAACACCGCCGAGATCACCATTCATTCGTTACAGGATAAGCTCGACGGCATGCAGAAGCGCCTCGCCGGTGCCACTGAATCTGAAGCGTCCTCAGAGGCGCGAGAGCGCACGTTGCAGGAGGAGATTATTAATCTCAAGTTGAAGATCTCACAGCTCGAAAAGGAAAAGATCCGAGTTTCGTACGAGATGACAAAGTCTCAAGCTATCATCGGGCAGCGAGATGAGACGATTTCTGATTTGGAGAAGATGCTTCTCACTGGTGGCGAGCAAAGCGTTGGCCTAGCTGCCGCTCAGGAAAAGATTAAGCGACTCGAGCGAGATTTCAACGATCTGCAATCTCGAGCGATGGCCGACGCAGCGTCTGCAGCGAAGCGACTTGCAGATATGGAGGGCAAGCAATATGGCCTTAACAAGTCCGAACGCGCACAATTACGCTGGGCGGCGTTGTTACGATGCACGATTCGTGATGTTCGTAACAAGAGACTTTTGTCTCTGGCTTCTTCTTTCGCAAGGTCGCTCAAAACGGAATTAAAGGTGCACGGTGAAGTTGCGACAAGAACAATTCAGTCTTTGCAAGCAGATTTGGACGAGCTGAGAAAGCAAGTGCCTGCGTCGGCAAATGCCGATGAGGAACGAAAGATGTTGGAGACGAAACTTGCCGCTTTGCAAGAAAAGCTCGCCGAGCTGAAAGCGAAACAGTCGATCATCCCCTCGTTGCAGTCTGAGCTGGATGCGCTCAAAGCGAAATCCGCCGAGCATGTTTCGGAAAAAGAACTTTTGGAGAAAGAGCTTGATTTGCTGCGTCGACAGTTGAGTGATGCCGAACGCGTCAAGGGCAAAAATACAGGTGTGAACGATGAACTCGTGAAAACGCTGCGACAGCGCATCTCAGAGCTCGAGCAAGAAATCATCTCGATCGAGCGCAAACATGCCGCGGCAGTTGAAAAGATCATTTCCGATCACAGTTTCGCCATAGGTAAAGAAATCAAGGATCGCGAAAACGCGGCGCGGGATTATGCGAGAATCATCGAAGATCTCGAGGGCGATCTTGTTGAAATGACGGATTCGCGTGACGTCGCTGTTTCTGACATGATGAAACTCCGTCTTAGATTGGACGAGCTCGAGCGAGGTGCGAAGGATAAATCTCAAGCATCATCAAGCAACGACCCCGATCTTTTGCGAGAGATTCACGTGCTCAGAACGAAGGTTGAACATCTTGAAACAGAACTCGTAACGGAGCGCACCAAGCGAGAACGTGAAGTCCACGCGCTACGCGAGAAGCTGTCCTCGCGAGAACGTGAGGCAACTGCCGCGAAGACTGCGACGAATGTTGCTTCAGAGGAAACTATGCGCGTGAAGAAAGAACTGCATTTAAAGATCACCTCGCAAACCACGCTCATTGAGCGTCTTGAGTTGCAGGTGAAGGAACTCAAGGCTGAGTACGAGAGCACTCAGAATGAGCTCGGCGCTGAAGCCGAACGAGTGAGCTCAAAGAGTGCCGACCTCATCAGCGCAGGCAAGAAGCTGAACGACGAAAATGTATCTCTCAAGGAGGAACTCGACGAGGCTCTCGCCGAGCTCGAACGTTTGCGTGTCGCCAAGGACTTTATCACGAAGGAGTTCAACTTCTTCCAGATTGAAGCCAGACAAAATGCTGACTTGATTCAGCGGAAGCTCGAACGTACACAAGAACAGTTAAACGACGCCGAAGTTGAATTGGCTAAGCTTCGCGCGCAAGTCCAAGAATACGCGGCCGAGCAAGAAGAACTTATGTTTGAAAGTCAGCGCATCCAAAAGGCGAGCGACGCGAAGATTACGAAGTTGCGCAGCGAGCTTTCGAATGTGCGAATTGAGTACGAAGAAGACTTGCGTGGCAAGCTGGCTGCACTCAAAGAGCGAATCAGTGATCTCGAAGATGAATTGAGCGATGAACGCGAGAAGTCTGCAAAGGCTATTGAGGCCGCGAAGCTCGAAGCCGCTGGTGCGACAGGCGATTCGGCTGCAACTCGGGCTAAAATTCACGACCTTGAAATCGAACTCGCGTCCACGCGAGAAGAAGTCACCACGTTGGAAGACGAGATCAAGTCAAGCCAAGAGGCCGTCGAGTACGCCGAGAACTGGGCTAGAATGAATGACAAACGCGCTCAAGGCGCTGAAGAGTTCCTAATCACACTCAAGGTGGAGATCGCGGAGCTTAAGAGGGCATTGGTGCTTGCGAAATCACAGCCGCATGACGACGGCACCGCAGAACTGCAGAAGCTTCTCGATGAGTGTCACGAAACCTGTAAATCTCAGCTGGCGGAGCTAAACGAGTTGAGATCGGAACGGGACAAGCTCATGGCTAGACCCGAGCCAAAGAAGGCTGATCCGAACGTCGGTTCGACCACGGTGAACTTTGACTTGGGCGACGAGCCAACGTTCGAGATGCCGGAAATTCCAAAGCGACCCGAGCCGGAGCCAGTAGAACCGATTCGAAGCGCGCCTTCACCTACATCCAAACCCACTGTCGTGTACGACGTGGAAGAATCGATGGAGCGCAGGTATGGCTCGCGCGTCGAGATCGCCACGACCTACGACACAGAAGTTGAAGATGAACCGAGTGAAGACGACGAGCAGGAAGAAGAAGAACCTGGTTACCTTGAAGAGACGGAAGAGATTCTTGAAATCGTCGAGTATGACTCTGACGGCAACGAAATAATCGTCGAGAGCCGTGCGCTTGCACCCGGAGAATCCGTCGACGAGAGCGTCCTCGATGATGAACCTGAGAAAGAGCCCGAACAGCCCGTCGCTCGCCGATCTGGTTTGTGGGGCCGCTTCGGTGGCGCTGTCGACGACATCATGGAATAGTATCGCGATAAGACGAACGCGGCGCGCACTTTAGCACGCCAACTGCTGTAATTATACAAACTCTTTATTGAATAAAGTTCGTTCGCCCTTCACCGACGAGCACGACCCCTAAGAAGTTCAACCGCACACTCACGCGCGCGCACTCGATGGACTGGTGCCTCATCGAGAGCGATCCCGGGGTCTTCGGCGAGCTGGTCCATCGAATCGGCGCGCGTGGCGTCGCGTTCACAGAACTCTACTCGCTAGACGTTGACGAACTTCGTCGTAACGAACCAATCTACGGACTCATATTTTTGTTCAAGTGGCGCGGCGGTCACAGCTCGAGCGCAGTTGAGGTCGATGAAAACCCACCGCAAGATTTGTTCTTCGCGTCGCAAGTGATTCACAACGCGTGCGCCACGCAAGCGGTGCTTAGCGTGTTGTTGAACGCCGAACAAGAAGTTGAGTTGGGCGAGACGCTCCAAACGCTAAGGGAGTTCACCCTCGACTTCGATGCTGAAACGAAAGGGATGAGTATCTCCAACTCGGACATCATTCGCGACGCACATAACTCGTTCGCGCGTCCAGAACCAATCGTCTTGCAGTCTAGGCCTGCGCAAGAGGACGACGACGTGTTTCACTTTGTTGCCTACGTACCAAGAGGCGGTTCCGTCTTCGAACTCGATGGTTTGCAGAGAGGGCCGATCAATCACGGAAGCTTTGGCGACGGCCATTGGTTAGACGTAGCGGTTCCGGCGATTCAACGGAAGATCGCGTCATTCGCGTCGAATGAGATCAAGTTTAATCTCATGGCTGTTACGAAGGATCCTAGAATCGCAATTTCACAGCGACTCGAGGAACTACGGTCGTCGAGCACTGGCGCCGCGGATGAGATCGCGCATTTGCAGCGCGAATTAGAAGTCGAAGAGGCTAAAGTGGCTGAATGGAGGAACGATAATATACGACGTAGGCACAATTACATCCCGTTGGTCTTCGCACTCCTGAAGGAAGTTGCCGCCGCGAAGAAATTGACAGAAGCGCTGGAACAGGCAAAGAAACGCGCGGAAGCGCAGAAATAGTGTCGGAAATAACGTTAGGATGATCGGGACGTGTTCCGGAGTGGTTAGCTAGAAAATCAAGGTTTGAAAATTAGATAAGCAGTTTACTTGTTGGCTGCCACCTATATTTGGCCAACGCGAACCTCACAAGCCGATGCGGACTCGAGATGCGACAAACGATCGTAGGCGCATTTTCCCAACCCTCACAATTGACCCAGTCGCTAAACCGGGCGGCGAAGGATGTCGTATGCCTTCTACGGCTCCTCGCCACGTGGACGCGTTGACCGAACTTCCACCGAGAAGACTTGCCACTGCGACCGTGACTCAAACTCGTTTACGTTCGCACGCGCTCGCAAACGCCAGAGTGACAGACGACAAATATGGAACTTGCAATGGTTGTTTCGGCGTGGTCCAGCAGACATCGTCGTACGAAACGGCCATGACCCCTAAGTTCACACCAACCATACCACCGCTCAGCGCGCGCTCGAGTCGACGACACGGCGCGGGCGCCACCGGCCGGCCTGGCACGGCGAGGCGAAAATACCAATCCCAACAGACACCGGAAACTCATAGGTCCAGGCATGGAGACTCGATCGGAATGTCGATCGTAGAAGCGATGCAGAAGTTTTGGAAGCGGCTTCGAGTGATGGACCGAAACGATATTTTGCGTTACAAACATGTGTGGTACGTGCCGACTCTAGAACATCTCTCAGACGACACGCAAGCGCTATCGCACGGTTCCGGTGCTAGCAGTGGTGACGAGGACGATGCCTTTCGCATCAGGAAGGGCGAGCACGTGGCGTTTCGATTTGAAATGTTCAATTCACTCGGCGCGGGAAATTTTGGTCAAGTTGTGCGTTGCTTTGACCATAAATATAAGCGCGAAGTGGCACTTAAACTGATTTCTCCTGACGAAACATTTGCGAGTCAAGCTCGCGTGGAAGTTTCGGTGCTCAAACGTGTCGAAGGTGGTTCGAGTCGCGTAGTGAAGATGCTCGAACATTTAAAGTTTCGCGGTCGATTGTGCGTTGTGTTTGAGCTGCTTCACATCAACTTGTACGAGTTCTTAGAAGCCCGCGCGTTCGCGAAGTTAGATATTCAACACGTCCGCCATATCGCTCGGCAAATGGTGGATGCGCTCGTGTACCTGAAACACATGCAAGTGGTGCACTGTGACATCAAACCCGAAAACATTTTGCTAGAACATCCTGGCTCGTTCGATGTCAAACTCATCGACTTCGGAAGCGCGTGTTTTCAGGGAAAACAAGTGTATACGTACATTCAGAGCCGATTCTACCGCGCTCCGGAAGTCATGCTCGGAATCGATTACGGCCATCCCATTGACGTATGGAGCTTGGCGTGCGTTCTCGCCGAGCTTGCCACTGGCAAAACTTTATTTGTGGGCGACGATGAGGCACGCCAGTTAAGCGCGATCACCTCGCGGATTGGGCCTCCTCCACGCCGCATTCTTAGCTCGGCAGCACACTCCGATCGCCGAGTCGACTTTCATGTGTGCGAGTCGTCGTTTGCGAGAAGTCGACGAGACGACAAACGTAGCGATCGGACATCCTCAAAGCACAAGCCGCGAAGCAAGCGCACGAAAGTCATCGATATCGACGACGATCGGTTCAACGCATTTCTACTACGAGCGCTGCACTGGAATCCGTCTCGACGGTTGACGCCCGACGCCGCTCGGCGGCATAGTTTCCTGCAAAAACGTCAAGCCGTCGTTGGTGAGGCCGCAGTCGACGACGCGGTGCGCACCGGGCGCGAGCTTCAAACCACGAGATGACGTCAGAAGTGACTTGTAACGCGTTTTATCGTGCTCCGGCGAGCAATGCGACGCCCTGCGCGCGCCTCCGCTCGCCGTCCCGTTCGGTGGATAAGACGTGTCGTCGCCATCTTTTCCGCTCGACGCGCGCACGTCGGGGCGCTCTAGCGCCTTCCGCGAGCGTGGACGACGACCTGTCCGTAGCGTCGTCCGACGATCGGCTCATCGTCGCCATCACGGGCGCAACCGGGTTCGTGGGTAGCAAGCTAGTGGAGACGCTCCTCGAGCGGGGCGCCGAAGTGCGAGTGCTCACGCGAGACGTCAACCGCGCTCGCGCGAAGCTTTCTCCACAAAATCTCCCAAAGGGCGACGTCGCGTTTGTGTCTCCGGATAAGTGGCGACGCGGGTTGCTCGGCGCGACGCACGTGGTGAATTTAGCTGGCGAACCAATCAGCACGCGCTGGGACCCGAAGGTGAAGGGTGAAATCATGGCGTCCCGAGTGAAAACCACCAAGGCGGTCGTCGAACACGTGAATTCGATCACAAACGACGCCAAGAGACCTAAGGTATTGGTGAACGCTTCGGCGATCGGGTACTACGGGACGAGTGAGACAGATACGTACGACGAAGCGAGCGGGCCAGGCGCGGACTATTTAAGTCAAGTCTGCCAGGCGTGGGAACAAACCGCGAGTGGGGTTGAAGATTGTAGAGTGGTGCTGCTGCGATTAGGGATTGTGCTCGATCGAGATGGTGGGGCGCTCGGGAAGATGGTGCCGACTTTCCAAGCGTTCATGGGCGGGCCCTTGGGCGACGGTCAGCAGTGGTTTAGTTGGATTCATAGAGACGACGCGGTGGGGATCATAATGGAGAGCTTGACAAACGTAAAACTTGAAGGTCCGGTGAATTGCGTCGCGCCAACGCCCGTCCGCATGCGAGAGATGTGCGAATCCCTCGGCGAGACCTTAGGGAAACCGAGTTGGTTGCCGGTGCCAGATTTCGCGTTGCGCGCAGTTCTCGGCGAAGGATCGACTCTAGTTCTTCAAGGGCAGAGAATCCAACCCAAAACCGCGCTTGATGTGGGTTATAAGTTCAAGTACGAGAGGATCGACCAAGCGCTGAAGCAGATTCTTCGCCGTTGATTTCGCGCGCGCACAAGCGTTTCGTTGCTGATTTTTAATTCTATTCATCGCGCCGCTAGCGTCGCTTCGTAACCTCGCCACCTCCGCCGCCATCTCTTCACTTAACAGCCTTGACGGCCACGAAACACTTATCCTTTGCTATAACTTCAACATCGCGAAACCCAGCGTCTTGAATCATCCGGCACACCGCGCGTTCGTCGAAAAATGGCGTGTTCGGCGTTCGCGAGTACTCCTCCTCAACCGTCGTCGGCTTCAGCAGGACGACAGTCGATACCAGTATCTCCCCCGTCGGTTTTAAAACTCGATACATTTCGCGAAAAGCCGACTCGGGAACGCCACGGCTGTTCAAATCGCCCCAACAATGCGCCCCCGCGCTCGAATGCAAGACGTCGAATGCGCCGTCGGCGAACGGCAAATCGCACGCGTCCGCCACCACCACCGTCGCGCGCTCGCCGCACGCCTCGCGCGCCAGCGTCACCATCTCTCGTGAATAATCTAACCCAACCACGCGCTCCCACTTCCCCGAGCGCGCCGAATGGCGCGCCAAGAGGTCGAGTATCAGCCCCGGTCCGCACGACACGTCCAGCATCGCGCCGCCGTCCCGCAGCGTCCCGAGCGCGAGCGACGCCTCGGCGGCGGCTCCCGGGTACCCGAGCGCCCTGAACAGCTGTCGATACCCGCGCCAGTACGCGCGCGCGAAGACGGCCGTCGTGAACAGCGACGCGGCGCGGCTCGACGCGCTTCCGGCGCCATCGCGTCGAAAGTCGAGCGCGCGCTCGAGCGGGCGCGCCCAGGGCTCGAGGTCGACGCCGAGCGACGCCGCGCGCGGAACCGCGCGACCGGCGCGACGCCGCGCGCGGAACCGCGCGACCGGCGCCGGCGCCGCGCGCGCGCGCACGACGCCGCGCGACATTCTGAGGTACCGCACATCGCGGCGAATGGCGACGACGTCGACGCGGTGCGGCGCGACGATCCGCGCGCGCGCGACTTCGAGAGTCGCGCGCGCGTCGAGCGGTGCGGCGACGGCGCGGCGGCGCGCGCGCGCGGCGCGGGGCGCGGTGACGGCGTTCGACGCCGCGGGTTGGCTTCGAACGCGAACGGTGACGCGAACGGTGACGCGCGAGGCGCTGGCGCGCGATGATGGCGCGTACGACGACGACGTGCGAGAGGAGTCGTTGGCGGAGTACGCCGCGCGCGCGATGCGGGCGTGGATGGCGCAGCAGCCGGAGAATTTGAGCTTCGTGACGCCGCTGTTGCGGTGGCCGACCGCGCCGCTGACGTCTGGGAAGACGTGGCGAGCGATCGCGTCGAACGCGGTGGCGGTGATTTTGGGGATGACGGCGCTGACGCTATTTTTAGGGTTTACGGACATGGGGTTGGTGGCGATGAAGACGGCGGTGGCGGCGAAATTCGGCGTTGGCGCGGCGGCGGGGTGACGCGCGAATCAAAGGTGGAGGAACTAGAATGGGATTAGTATTAAAATTTCTCAATGAATGGTGTACTATCAACGTCAACGCCGTAAAAGTAATTCATCTATTTGCGAACCTTGGCCTTGCGCTCGCGCGCTTCGCGATCCGCCTTGTCGCTCAAGTGCTTCTTGTACATTCTGATATCCGTTTTCCAATCGCGCACCGTTTTGTTCTCGCACACCCAAATCTTGTCCGCGACCTGGTCGATGAGACGGAAATCGTGCGACACGAGCACCAGCCCACCGTTGTATCGCTTGATGGCTTCTGCGAGCGCATCGATCGCTTCCAAATCCAAGTGATTCGTCGGCTCATCGAGAAGCAACAAGTTCGGACGCTGCATGCAAATCATGGCAAACACGAGACGGGACTGTTGACCTTCCGACAACTCGCCAATTTTCTGCGTTTGCATGCGCCCGCTGACGCCGTAGCGCCCCAAGTATGCACGCCACTCTTCCATCTCACGCTTGAATTTGAGGTTATTGGGATATTCAGCCATGAAAAATTCCAGCGGGGTCATCGCCTTGTTAAGCACATCGACTGAGTGCTGATGATACTTACCGATGCTCAGAGCCGGGTGTCTATCCACCGTACCCACACTCGGCGAAAGTTCGCCAGTCATGAGCTTTAAAAGAGTGGATTTACCGGCACCATTCGGGCCCACCAACGCAATACGACTGTCGCAATCGACGCCGAGCTCCAACCCTTCGTACAAGTAGTCCTCCTTCTTACCACTGTACGAGAACGACACGTTCGCGAACGGAAGCACGGGAGGCGGAACTTTTTGACACTCGGGGAAGTCGAACTTGAAATCGTGCTCTTTGGCGACCGGCGGTGTGAGACCTGCGGCCATCATCTTGTCGATAATTTTTTGCTTCGATTCGGCTTGTTTGCGCATGTTCGAGTACGTACCACACGAGCGGATGAATTCTTGCAAGTGCGCGATGTCAGCTTGCTCCTTTTCGTACTTCTTTTGCTGCACGATGTTGTTCTCGTTCACGGTTTTCTGGAATGTATCGTAGTTACCGGTGTAGTATGTAAGCTTTTGCTGCGTCAACCAAATGATGTGCGTACAGACGCCATTCAAGAAATCTTGCGAGTGAGAAACGATTATGAGACACTTTTTGTACTGTCCCAAGTAGTGTTCGAGCCACACGCACGCTTCGAGATCCAAGTGATTCGTTGGCTCGTCCAACAGCAAAAGAGTGGGCTGGGCAAACAACGCCTTGGCAAGCGCGACACGCATCCGCCAGCCGCCAGACATGTCCGCCGTTGGGCGATGAATCATAGTTTGGGAGAAACCGAGAGAGTGCAAAAGCTCAGATGCACGCGCTTCGAACGTAGTAGGATCGATCTCTTCTAGTCGGTCGTAAATAAGCTCCAAACGTTCGTCATCTGGGCCGGTAGTTTCGAGAATGTGCTGTTCAAACTTGTTAAGACGTTCCATCTCAGCTTGAACTTCATCGATGACGGTTTGAATCGCCGATCGTTCGCTCGGAAGAGCTTCTTCACGCAAGTGATACAAATCAATGTGATCCGGGATTGGGACTTCTCGGCGAGCCAAGCACTCGAGAAAGTTTGTTTTACCGCAGCCATTCTGACCGAGTAAACCGTATCTTCTTCCGATTGTGATTTCGATGTCGCAGTCTTTGATGAGCTCGCGACCACCCATACCCATGGAGAAGTTGATAATCTTGATATCACGTGCGGTGGGACGAGACGCCAACACACCAGTAGACATGCGTTTCATCGATGTTCCAGTCTCTTCGAGCTCAACCTTGCCAAGGGCTGCCTCGATGGTCGTCACGTCGTCATTTTCGTCGTCACCCTTCTTCTTCTTCTTCTTCGCCGCTCGTGCGGCTTCCCGTTCGGCCTTCTTTGCCGCCTTAGCGGCGTCTTTTCGCTCCCTTTCCTCCGCCATATCGGCAAGATGTTTCGTTCGCTCAGCTTCTTCGGCTGCACGCTTCGCCGCAATCATTTCACCGAGCTTCTTCGGATCCATCTCGCCGTCGCCCAACGCCTCGTCCGGGATCTCAACCGCGGGCTTGAATAGCTCTTCCTCTTTGTCCTTTCTCGTCGTCTTTTGCACGAGCTTGATGCCCTCCTCTTCCAAAGCCTTGAGTTCGGCTTCTCGACGAGCCTTCTTTTCGTTAATATCCGGTTGTTCCGCCGATTCCACTGCTGCGGCTTCGTCTTGACCACCGTCGCCACCCGGAGCGACAGCGTCTGGAGTCCAGCCCTCGGGCGGTTCGAAGTTGTCTTCTTCCTCTTCAAGATCAGCGAAGTCGTCGGTCTCATCTGGCAACATCTCTATGTTGTAAAGATCACCCAAGTTCTTCGCGCGAGCAAGGTTTTCAGCAGCTTCTTCAGCGGCTTTGCGCTCTGCCTCGTCGTCCGCCTCTCTGCGCGCCTTCATCAATCGAGCAATTTCGTCATCTCCGGCGCTCGCACCGGCATCGACCGCCGCCTCGACTCCACCCTGCTGTTGTTCAATAATCTCACGCCCCGTGAGCAAGTTGTTCTTGATGCGCTCCTCCCTCGAAGCCTCCACAGTGGCTTTGATCTTGTCGACGCGCTCTTTCTTCCACTCCAAATACACATCCAGCGTCATCGGCGTCGTGTTCTTCCCGCTCTTCTTCAGCGCGATCAGTTTCTCGCGTAGAATGTCTTGGTCGGTCTTTCTCGCGCGAGCTTCTTCGAGCAATCTCTCGCGAAGCTCGCTCTTGAACACGAAACCCGGCGGCAGCTTATGCTTGTACTTGCAGTCCGCACCGCCCGGGCAGTGCCAAAACCATCCGTAAAGCTTCTTCTCAACCGCATCCAAGAAATGCTTACACACGATCGTCGTTTCATTGTTTGTGTTCGCTTCCTGCCCGTGCTTTCGCGCGATGACAGCTTCGAGCTTTTTCTGATCCCACATCTCGATGGAGTCCTCGCTCGGCAACTCGAACGCGCTTCGCTTCTGCTGCCGCGTCGCGATATCCAACTGGTGCGAGTACTTGCACTTATCCGCCGTCTTCGCGCAGCAACCGTGCTTGAAAAACTCGCAAAGTACCGTCTTCGGGTCCACTCCTGGCTGTAATTCCGGTTGTTTCACGTCTATGCCCTTCGTTCGCAACAAAAACTCTTGCTGCTCCTTGGCCTTCTTCTTCGCCGCCCTGAGCGTCGCTTTCCCGAGTTCCGTCGTCGGGTCATTCATGTCCCGCAACCGTTGCATGGCAACTTCATGCTTACGATTCATCGCCGCTCCTTTCGTCATCCCGAACGTCGCGTCTTTGTTCGCGAGATCCTTGATCTTTCGCGCGTCGGCGGCTTGCTCTTTTTTGACGTCTTCGTGAGACATCCCTTGCTTCTTCGCGCGCAGGCGGTTCTCTTGCGCCGGAGTCTTACCCATGGCGACTGACTCGGTGGTCTTTCGCGCGGTTCACTCTTTGGCTCGTGAGAGGTCGCGCGCGGACGTCTGAGAACGCGCGGTGGCGGCGAAGGGTTTGGACCCTTTCGCGACTGCGGATAGCACGCTCGCTAGGCATACGCGGCAAAGGGGAGTTACTTCGCGTGGTACATACTAAGTGGTTTTACAATAATGCAATAGTGAGTAACAAGTGTCAAGCCGCACCGTGGATTGCTGACACATTTAACGGGAACAGAGCTAGACTGGGCTCGAGCGGAGAGGTGGCTTCTCGCCGAGAGCGTTCCTCTACCAAGACGTCTGGAATTCGCGCCGTTGGGTTACTTGGACGGACATTGACGGTATAGGCTGGACTTTGAGAGCTTACGATCCACGCAATTTGCTTCCCGTCGTCCCCATCGATGTCGACTTCGCCGTCCGCGTCGTCGGCGTGCTCAGATTCCTTTTGCCGGCGCAATCGCGCGGTCAACGAAGCCATTGCCTCGAGTCCCGGATTGCCCATGACGAATTCATGTAGTGCCATCTCTTCCGGGCATCTGGTTGGTAGCTGTCTTTTGTTGCGATTTGGCCGTCGCACGAAACGCTCTTGCACGGCGGTAACCTGCGAGGCGAGTTCGCTCAGTGGGTCAGATTCGACATCCACGTGACCAGAACGACCGATCGTATCTAACCCCTCAGTCTCCATCATCTTCCGCATCGCCTCATGCAGCGCATAACCCTTGTGGTCGGTATCGAAAGCGTATCCAGGATCCTTAAAGTTGCCCAGTCGCCCGCTGGAATCGTAGCGCGCGCCCGTCGACGCTATCTCCGCCTTGGCGGACTGCTGCGAGGCGGGTTTTCCGATTCGCGCCCGTGCGTTCGCCTCTGCTTCTAGCACCAACAAATCTCTCGCACGTCGACACGCTTCAAGTCGCTTCATTCTATGATGTAATATGTTTTCCTCGGCGGCGTTTCTCGCCGACCGCTCGAGCTGCTTGATCATAGTGTTCAGTTTTCGCATCTTTCGATACGGCCATCGCATGATGCCGAACGCGCGACACGTTGACTTGAGCACCGTCACGCACACATCCAGCTGTTTCCGCGTCGACCCATTCGCGCGTCAGTCTCTCGAAACTCGTCGCGCGCCGCGCCGCGATCCTCCGCCGCGATCCTCCAGAAATCTCGCCCGCACCTCTTTCGCCGCTTGCGCGATCGGCAGCGCGAACCTCGAGCTCACGTCGATCAGCGCGATGATCTTCGTCCCCGTCGCCGATTTCACCGCCGTGTGCACGTCGCTCAGCGGATCGATCGCGTGCGTCGCGCCGCGCGCGTCGTTCGGGCTCCGAATCGGGAGCCCGGTGTTCGTCGTCGTCTCCGCCGCCGACATCCGTCGCGCGCGGCCGTCGGCCGTCCCTCGTCGCGTGCGCGCGAAGACGATGTCGTTGTCCTCGCGTCGCGCGGTCCTCGTCGGCGGTCAGACCCGGCGCGAGCGGCGCGCGTCCGCGCGCGCGCGTGTGGGTGCGCGGTCGCCTATGACCGCGCAGTATCGCGCGGTTTTCGCGTCGCCTGGACGGGAGGTCGCGCCGAAGCCGACCGACCGACCGACCGCGCGCTGCGCAAACAGTCCGCGCGGCGTCGCGACGGTCCCAGAATGCGCGTTTGAAACGGATGTGGCCTCGATCGACGGGTCGTGACTCGTCGAGACCCGGGACTCGTCGAGACGCGCGACGCGCGACGCCCGCACGACGCGACGCGCGCGACGAGCGGCGCGACGCGCGCGCGATGGGCGACGGCGACGCGATCGTCGCGCGCGTGCACGTCGACGCGCGACGGCGCGCGCGGTCGACGGCGACGAACGACGCCATCGAGGCGGCGGTTCGAACGTTCGTGCTCGAGCGCAAGGCGTGCGTGGACGACGCGCGCGCGGGCGCGCTCGTGGACGGGGACGAGAGCGATTGGAAGTGCGAGGCGGGGGCGTTTTTGCGCGCGCAGTGCGATAAGGTGTGGGTGTCGGACGTGGAGTGGCTGGACGGGGACGAGGGGAAGGGGCGCGGGACGCGACGGTTGTTGGCGTGGCAGTGCGCGCTGACGACGCGCGCGTACGGGCTGTGCGAGGACGGGCCGGGGGAGGAGATCGGGGAAGGAGACGAGATCGCGACGTACACGGAGTGGAGCCTGCCGTGTGTGGATTTTGAGGGCGCGTGGGAGTCTTTGATTTTCGACGACGACGAGGTGAAGACGCGACTGCTGCGGTACGCGACGGCGGCGCTGTTGTTCGGCGAACGCGGCGTGGACGCGCAGCTCATCTCGTGGAATCGCGTGGTGTTGTTGCACGGACCGCCGGGGACGGGGAAGACGACGATGTGTAAGGCGTTGGCGCAGCGGTTGTCCATCAGGTTTAATCATATATACTCGAGCAGCGTGTTGGTGGAGGTGAACGCGCATTCGCTCTTCAGTCGTTGGTTTAGCGAGAGCGGAAAGTTGGTGAGTAAACTGTTCGGTAAGATACAAGAGTTATTAGAAGACGAAGATTCTTTGGTTTTCGTGCTCGTCGATGAAGTCGAAAGTCTGGCTGCGGCGAGAAGGAGTGCGGCGAACGGTTCGGAACCCAGCGATGCGATTCGCGTCGTCAACGCTCTGCTCACGCAGCTTGACGCGCTGAAGTCTAGACCGAACGCCATCGTGCTAACGACGAGCAACATCACCGAAGCGATCGATCTAGCGTTTGTCGATCGCGCGGATATCAAATGCTACATCGGCCCGCCCGGCATGCGAGCGAGGTACGAGATTTTGCGCTCCTGCGTGCTTGAGCTCATTCGTCGCGATTTGGTGCAGGGCGCTGAGCCGATGGAATTCGACGATGGTGTCGCGAAAGGCTGCCCGGTGTCGCTGACTTTGCGCGAAGCTGCCGAAGCTTGCGACGGACTGAGCGGTCGCGCTCTCAGAAAGCTCCCGTTTTTGGCGTACAGCACCGTCGGTTCGACGGGAAGATGTTCGGTCGAAGCGTATTTGCGAGCCTTGGTCGCGCAAAGCGCTGCGGAAATAGCAGATAGACACCGCCTCGATACCTCGACGACGGCCGCGGCGTGATGCTTAGCATATACAATTGTTTGCAACATGATGATTCAAAATGTGACTACTGATGATACTATTTCGATTTCGATCGTTTGCCGAACACGTCTTCGAGTCGCAGTTGGCGTTTCGTCCCTCCGTCGTCGCCCCAACGCTCGAGGTAGCCCTTTATTCCGGCTGGGAACTTCTTGCGCATGCCAGATTCAGAAAAGCGTCGAATCGTGCCAGTTATGCTCGCCTCGTGGAATTCACGGTCGTGCAGGCCGAAACACCATCCCACGCCGGTCAAAGAAACCATATTTCGACCGTCGAGTGAATATCTATTGTTGAGCGTCATCGCGATACGCCAAGCCTCTTCTGGCGTCGAGCTCCATTCGAGGATTTTCTTTCCCCAGTACATTCGCAAGTAATTGTGTTGTTTACCACTGGACACAAGCTCGCGTTGCGATGCATTCCATAACTTATCGTGCGTTCGGCCGTGTTCAAACTCCTCGAGTGTATACGTCCGTTCGCGGCGATCACCTCGATGCCTCTCCAGCGTCTCTCGCGCCCATTCGGGAAGCCCGTCGTAAGAATCATACTTTGGGTTTCGCAGCGCAAAATTCACCGCCAACTCTCTTCGTACGATGAGTTCGTCGAGGAAAACATCCACGCTTGCACAGATGTCGGCTTCATCGGCGTGTGCGTCGCGAAACGCGAGCGCTTTGCGAGCCACTTCGACGACGGAGATTTGCCCGTAGTGAATGTGCGGCGACAGATGACTCTGCAAACACAAACACGGATCGTTACGCGAATGATGATAGCGCGAGAGCATGTTTTTCGTCAAAAACACATCGAGCTTCGCCTTGGCTCGAGACTCTCCACCGACGTGAGACGACACGCGAGGACAGCTGGGATCTCGCTTTAGCCCGTAAGCGTCGAGGACGTTCAAGCACGCGTCGACGCCTCGCTCGAGCGGCAGCCGCTCGTACTTGTCGACAGTCTTCTCAAAAATCGCGCGCGTCGCGTCATCCAGTTCGCCCGCGATGTAAGGCAGCACGGCGCACGCGTTTCTAGTGAACTCCCGCACGCGAGCCAGCACCTTCGGCCGAAACGTCGCCGCCGACGGTTCCGCGCGTCGCGCCCCCTGCCCCAACTGCGGCACCACGCACTCGGTCTCGATCTCCGTCACCGCGCACGTTGCCCTCCGCGCCAAGTCCTCCCGCCACGCGCGAAGTAACCGCAAATACCCCGAATCCGTCACCACTTCGATCGCTCGTTCGCTCGCCGCCAGCGCCGCATCCGGCGGCGCGCACGCGAACGCCTCGAACGCGATTCGCCGCTTCCCGAGCGTCGCCCGCATCTCACACAACCCCTCCAACATGAACCCAACGTGTCGTTCGTTCGCCTCCGGGTACGTCGCCGTCGAGCAAAACACGACCACGAGCGGCGCGCGTCTATCGTTCGCCCGGTCGACCGCGTACTCCAACGCCTCGTTCCAGCGCGTCCTCTGCGCGCTCTGCGCCCAGAGCAACACGTACGCCCCATCCGGCGCCTCCCTCGCGCGCGCGTCGTTCAATCGTCGCACGCGAGCTTCGTGCACGGATCGCGCGCGCAGCGTCGCGCTCGTCGCGCGCAGCGCGTCTTCGCGCTTCATCGTTTCGACTCGATTCAGCAGCTGCACCGCGCGCTCGCCGCTCGAAACAGCCCGAGAACGAGCGCCACGAGCACGCACAGCGCGTCGTAGGGCGAGTGCACGGCGAACACCTCCACGGGTTCGCCCTCGCGCGCGCGTTCGTCGCGACGCGCGGGCGCCGACGTCCCCGCGGGCGTTTTCAGGGACATGAAACGAACCGCGTCGACGAGTGCGGCACTCCTCGACGCGCGCGGTCGCGAACGACCGGCGCGCGCGGGACATGCGCGCGAACGCTCGCGTCGCGCGCGCGCGCGCGGCGCTCGAGCGCGCGCCGCGCGCCGGCGCGCGAACGCGCGCGCGAAGTCGACGCGCTATCCACGACGGGCGCGCGCGAGGACGTCGAACGAACCCGACGACGACGACGCGGAGCGCGCTCGAACGCGCCGAGGCGGACGATTTTGAAATCACCACGCGCCTGGGATCGGTGACGCTGCGCACGGAGCGGCCGAGCGCGAGCGCGTTCGCGTGGCGCGCGAGCGCGGACGGCGGCGCGCCGGAGAGCGTCGCGGCGTCGAGCGTCGAGGAGGAGGTCGACGACGGCGCGGCGAGGGTGAACGTGTACGCGGGGAGGTACGTGCACACACCGTCGGTACCGCCGATTTCGAGGAACGCCGACAGAGGCGCGGTGATGCTGAAGGAGTACGCGGGTGAACGCGCGGCGGCGTTCGCGGAGACGGAGGTGCGGGCGTACGAGCGGCTGCTGGCGGACGACGACGTGGAGATTGAGGTGGATGAGTACGGTCGAGGGCCGGGGATGCTGCCACAAAAAGCGCTACCGATCGCGAGACTGGTTGGGTACTTCGCGTCGGCCTCGATCGACGGTGATGGGACTAGGAGCTTGTGGACGGCGCAGGAGTGGCACGGCGTGCGAAGGCTGAGCGAGTACGCGCGAGCGAAGCAGGAAGGGAAGTCTGAGACGAAGTTTTGGCCTCCGGTGCAGCGCGTGCAAGACCAACCAAAGAAAGCGCGGGCGAGGTACGTGAGAAGAGCGTTCGAGCAGTGCTTGAAGGGGGTGTGGTACGCGCATCAGAGGGGCGTGGCGCACGGGGCGTTGGACGGGTCGACGTTTTTGTGCAGCACGTTTTTAGACACAAAGGCGGACGATCTGGAAGTCAGGCTGATTAATTTTGGGTGTAGTACGCTTTGCACGCCAACAAGCGTCGTCGTTGATCTGAAAGCCATGGCGCTGGTGCTCACCGAGCTCGTGTTCGCGTCGCTCGCGGCTTACGGGCCGTCGGACGCGACGTCGGCTGAGGCGCTTCGTCGCGTCTTCGTCGACATTCACGAACTAGATTTCAAACGTATTCGCGCGTATTGCGAGGAAGAGCCCGACTGGACCGATGCGTGTGAGTTTCTGTCCGACAACGGCGGTGAGTACTGGGAGCTTTTGCGCGAGCTCTGGCAAGCGGAAGAGCTGATGGATGGCTACGGGGTGACGACGAATGCGGGCGCGCTCGCGGATCGCGCGGAGTATTTGCGAGAGCTTCTCGAACGTTATTGATTCAAATTATTTTTAATGCATGCGGCGATGTTGGTGTCTATACGCTTCAGCTGTCATAACGGCGCTCTTACAGTTCATCGTGAAGGTGCTCCTCGGCGTGTGCGTGAAGCGAGTGTCTATCGGCGTCTCGCTCGTGGCGCTTCGCCGCTCGTTGCGCCTTTCGACGCGCCCGTTCCTCTTGATACTCCCTCTGCTTCTCCGCGCGCTCCAATCGTTCTCTCTTCATCTCTTCAGATTTCAAACGCGCCCTTTCCTTCGCGTCTTCGTCCGCGAGATGCCTGTGGTGCACGAGCATGACGTGCCAACCGTTTCTCGTCTCCACCGGTCCCACCACCGCGTCCAACGGCGTCTTGGAATCGAACACGACGCTCTCGAAATCTCGCGACATCTCGCCTCTCGGAAAATACCCCAAATCACCACCGTCGCTTCCCGTCGGACACTCGCTGTACCGCCTCGCGAGTTCGGCGAACGCTCGCTCCAGCGTGTGCGCCGAGTCCTGGTACGGCGTCAACATCTCCGCGTAATCCTGACACTTTCGCTTCCCCGCGTCCCCCGTCCCGCACAGTATGTGCGACGCGTGCGCGATATCGTGTCCCGCGTTCACGATCTGCAGTTTGCTCTTCGCCAGCGCCGTGCGCGCGCCGCCGCTCGCGAGCGCGACGCCCGCGAGCGCGGCGCCGCGGACCCATCGCCATCCGCCGCGCGTCACCCTTCGCCGTCCTCCCTCGCGCGCGCCGTCCTCGGTTCGCCCTCGCGGCATCGCGATCGCGCGTCGTTCGCGCGTCGCGTTCGTCGCGTTCGTCGCGCGCGCGAGTGCGTCGCCGCGCGCGCGCCGTCGGTCGACGCCGCGACGCGAAGCGTCGCTTCAACACGGACCGCAACACGGACCGACGCCCGCGTCCGCGTCAGCAGCGCGCGTCGACGCGCGCGCGTCGCGCGCGCGCACACGTCGACGCGTTCGAAGCGCGCGATCGAAAAGCGCGCGCCGCGTCGCCCTCGACGCGCGACCGCGACACCGCGAACGCCCGCGCGCGCCGCCGACGCGCTCGAGACGACCGACGCCGGGACATCCAACCAACCAACCCACATGCTCGTGAAATCCGACGAAGAGCGCCTGCGGCTCGAGGCGCGCGCCGCGGCGGCGGCGGAACCCGCGGCGTCGCCGCCGGCGTCGCCGCCGAAGCGCGACACGTGGCGCGACGCGCGCGGACACACGCACGCGAGGGCGTCGGGACGCGGACGCAAGGGCGACGACGCCGCGGCGATTCGCATGCGCGACGAGGCGCCGATCTACGCGCTCGATCGCGACGATCCGAACTGCGACGATTGAGGGACGATCGAGGGACGCGGTCGACGCGGCGGCGTCGACGGCGCCGCGCGGCGAACGCGCGGGTCGGTCGCGGTCGCGGTCGCGGTCGCCAACTGTAACTCATGCGCAGGCATCCATACTGTGACTATTTCTAGCCCATATAAAGTGACGCGCGCGCGTTTATCGTCGCCACGTCAGCGGGTCGCCCTCGCGTCGACGTCGCGCCGCACACGCGAGCGCGTCGATCGACGGACACGCGCGAGCGCGCGCGCGGAGCGTCGGAAAGGGTCCGATCTTCGGTCTCGCGCGCGCGAACGGCGACGCGCGGCGACGCGACGCGCGAGACGCGCGGAGAGAAGGAATCGTCGAAAAGCGACGGTCCAACCGACCGCTCTCGGAACCGCGACGCGCGAGAGAGAGAGGGACGAACGGGCGATCGGAAGATCGCGTCGACGCTGACAGACATGGTGCTGCTCACGGCCGAACAGCAAAAGGCGTTCGACGCGACGCTGCGAAAGCGAACGCAGTTGGAGGCGGCGCGCGCGAAGGGCTCGGACCGGCGAGGCGACGCGCTCGAGCAAAAATGGACCGATGGACACGGGGTGCAGCACAGTCGAGCGAGCGGGCGGGGTAAGAAGGGTGATGAAACAATGCGCGTGCTGAGCGTGATCGATGAATCGCCTGTGTTCGCGTTGGATAGCGGAGATCCGAATTACGACTCGACGGAGGAACCGTTTGGGTTGCGCGCGGCGGCGGGCGACGCGAAATCGGACGTCGTCGTGGAGTACAAAAACAAAGCCGAGACGATCATCAACGAGTATTTCAACTCTGCGGACATTGACGAGGCGTGGATCAGCGTGGAGAAGTTGGACGCGCCCGTGTACGAACACTTCTTCGTGAAGCGCCTCGTTACCCTCGCGATGGACCGGGGGCATCGAGAAAAAGAAGCCGCGGCGACGTTACTCAGCGCGTTGTATCCCAGCGCGCTGTCGGGAGCGCAAATACAGCGTGGGTTCTTGCGTCTCGTCGAAGCCGCGGATGATTTGTCCATCGACGTTCCCGACGCGGCTGAAACGTTGGGCATGTTCATCGCGCGAGCCATCATCGACGACATCTTACCGCCCTCATTCCCGGATAACGTCGCCTGTCTCGTAACGTGCGAAGGTAAACAGTCGCAAGAGGCCCTTCTACTGGCACACGGACATCTCTTTGGACCTGGTCACATTGATCGAGTGCTTCGCGCGTGGGGCGATTTCGACAAGTCGCCTCTGGACGCCGCCAAGCTGCAAATCAAGTCGATGCTGGAGGAATACGTGGTGACGAACGACGTTTCGGAGACTCGTCGTTGCTTGCACGACCTACACATGCCCTTCTTCCATCACGAGTTTGTCAAGCAAGCGTTGAACATTGCGCTGGAAGCTCCGCGGGATTGCAACACCGTCGCAGTCATTCTCGGTTTATTCAAGGTTCTCGGAGACAGCGCCGAATTGAGCGCGAGTCAACTACAGAAAGGCTTCATACGCACCAACGGCGCGATCGAAGACTTGAGCTTGGACATCCCCGACGCCAAGTCGAAATTCGACCACATCAAACAGATTTGCGTTCAGCACGACGTCGTCAAATTTGACTGACGGCGGGCATAGTTCCAACTATCCAACAATCGATAGCCCCATGAACACAACACTTCCACCTCATATGTGTAACAAAAATTCATGCAACCTTACGCATCCGCGCGCGAAGTCGAGGACGCAATCAACCAATCGTTTTACATTCTTTTACAAGCTCCACTGTACACTAGACAAAACTCATTGAGTCTTCTTCACCCCCGCGTCTTTGCGCCGTTTCGCCACTTCAACCATCATCGACGTCATGATGAGTAACAAATTCACCAAAATCACGAGCGTCGCCACGACCAGCGGCGTGGAGAGCACGACGGACGTGAACCGACCCCTCGGGTCGAAGTAGTTTTGAGTCGCGAAGGTTTCCCACTTCGCCGCCGCCAGAGCGTTGATGCGCTCCGCCATGAATACGATCGCCGCGCACGCGCAGAACAACACTCCTTGCGTTCGCTCATCTCTTCGCGTGAGCAAAACGACGATAAACAAGCACGCGTGAGCGGCGAGCAAGGCTCTCAACCACGGCTCGCGCCAATCCACCGCGCTATAAAACCCAACCCACGCGTCGATGGCGGCGCGCCAGCCGTCCTTACTCGACGACCCGAGATGTCGACGCGCATCCTCCAGCGCGTCCTCGAGCAGGCGATCGAAATCCATCGATCGCGCGCGTCTAAGACTGCGGCGTTCACGCGTACACCCTCGTCCCGAGCGCAAAGTTCGGGACGCCGCCGTCGGCGCCTTTCGCGCACCCACGCACGATCGCGCGGAGCGTCTCTCGACACGCGACGTACTCGCGCTTCATCGATCCTCGCGGCAGCCCCGGCAGTCGTTCGACGCCCGGGGCTGGGGCGAATTGCACGCCGAAGTCGCGCGCGAGGGCGTCCCGCCACCTTCGTTCGCTGCGTCGCGCGAGCGAGAGCAACCTCGTGCACACGCACTCCGCGCGCGCGAGGTCGACGCCGGTGCAGTGGTCGAGAATAATGTCCACCATGTCGTCCGGGAGGGCGTCGATGATGGAGGACGGCGTCCAGGGCGGGAGGGCGCGGGCGTCGGCGTGCATGGGGTGTAACGCTAACGACTTGTTCGTTGCGTCGTCGTCACGAGCGACGCGACGCGCGATGGAGCCAGACGTGGCGCTGGCGGCGATACCCATGGTACGTTTACGGAGGCGCGCCGCGTCGCGGGAGGGCACCGACGGCGAACGCGCGCGCGTGTGAAGGATAAGGCGCTCGCGCGCGCGGCGTCGAACAACTGCCAGGGTCGTCTTATTGTTAATGCTATGGGATGTGGCGTTAGGATCGAGTCAATGCAACGGGAAGGGTTAGATGAAACATTCGGAATCGTCGGAGTCCCAATCGTCGGAGTTGGCGTCGGCGGCGACTTCGAAGGCGGTGAGATCGACTTGATATCTCAACAAACCGCCGATGCCGCCGAAACCACGGCAAAATTGGTTACCCTCTTGCGACTTATCCGAGATGAGTTCCAAGACGCAACCAAACTTCTTGTACTCGTTTGCTAGCCACTCCAACAGCGGGACGGATTCGACAATCTCCAAATCGTTGCCATCGGCGTCGCGCACGTGGTCGTTTTCGTTGCCCTCAGTCTCTTCGGGCCGCAAAAACTTAATCGTCTCCTCTTCGGTGCTGCTATTTTTCAGGGTCACGCGCGCGACCTCGAGATCTTCCCAGCACACCAAAGTTTCAACCGCTCCCATTTCCAAGCACGTCAAAGTATCGTTGATACCAAAAACGTACTTGCCCGTGTCTTGGGCGATTTCGTCGAAAAACTTGCCAACCAATTTCTTTTCTTGGATGAACTTGAGCGACGAAAGCGTGTCCGCGGAGAGCTCAATCGCTTGATTAAAGCCGTTTTCACCGCCGTAAGAGACATCGACTACGGCCAAGGTGACTTCTTGAAGGCGAATGTCGAAGCAATCCGCCTCGGCGAGTTTGTTCTTGAAATCCGCCGAACCGGCGAGCACCAAGCCGGCGACGTTGGGCCTATCATTACTGATGAAATGCTGCGTCGTGAGCTCAGCAACCTTGGTAAGGTAGTTTTGACGTTTTTCTAGACGCAGACGCGCGAAACGAAGCGCGGATTGACCACCTCTACCGTGCTTTTTCGGTAAATCAACGGAAATCTTTTGTAGAATCTCGCGATGGTTCCCGCACAAGGTTCCGAAGAGCGTCCCGTTACCATCCATGACGACGAAACCATACTTCTGATCGTTTTGCAACAAATCACTCAACGCTGCAGTGTGAAACTTGTTGTCACACATGTATAACGACGTGTTGATCGGTTTGAAGGGTTCAAAATCAATCTTCATCTGCCGTTCCTTCCCGCTCTCCGTCAACACCGCGCCGCAATACACGACGAGCCCATTCGGCGGCACTTTATTGTACAGCTTCAAGCGCTGTTGTGCCGAACCGATCGCATCGAGCACTGACTGTCGATTGACTCGAGACTTAATGTTCGTCGCCGTGCCCATCTCTTCGATCAACATCTTTTGCACCAGGTTCACTTGCCCTTTCGGCGGGATCACGAGCGAAATCATCGACGTCCCGTTCCCGCGCGCGTCTTCCAGCTTCTTGATGAGCTACGTTCGAGTAAAACGATATAATAGTCCGTCAGTCTTCGTTCACCTCGTTCGCGATGCCGACGCGTCGCGATTTCTCATCGTTTTTGCTCCCACGAGCGCGTCGAGTTCGAGCCGCCAGTCGCACCTTGCGCATCTTCCATACTGTTCATCGTCAACGGCGCGCGCGCGCGGCGCGAATGTCTCGTCAGTCGTTCGCTCGTGGTCACGCGTGCCATTCATGACCTCGCGCGCGCGTCGCGAGCGTCTCGAGCGCGTTCGTAGCGACGCGAGCGAGGTGAAACCGTACGCGCACTCGACCTAGGCCGAAGTCATCGGCGCGCTTTATCAACGCCGCACGCGCGCCCGAGGGCGCGGGCGACGCGATCGATCGAGCGATGCGATGGGGCGCGACGTACTTTCAATTTCTTTTTCATTGCTGTCTTGGTCGGCCATCGCGAGAGGCGCGCGGGCGAGAGTGAAGGGGATGGGGTGAAGAGTTTTGAACCCGCACCGACGGCGCTCGTGTTGTATTGACACCGTCGCGCGCGCTAATGCTTGTCGGCATCGGCGATTAATATCAACGCCATGCCGATGAACATGATGAATATATACGGCAATCGCCGGGCGATGGGCTCTTTGAAGAAGAGCGCGCCGCCGACGACGCTGGCTAGGATGCTCGTACGCTTGGCCGCGACGGCGTAGCTCGTGAAGATGTAGTTCAGCGACTGTAGGAAGGCGTACATGGAGGCGATGTCGAGGAAACCTATGAGAGCTAACGCGAAGCCAACCTTCTTTGTTTTCGTGAAAACGTTGAAGGCTGCTGGATTTTTCACCATGACGTACGTCAGAGGTGGCGCCAATAGGAAACATCTCTGCAAAAAGATGAACACGAGCAAGTCGTCGGAGTGCAATTTACCGAGCTTGTCGAGATCAGCGACGAGAGCGTAGACGGCGGCGATGCCGAGAGTGATTAAACTCCCAGGATTCGAACGCAAGGTCGTCACCTGCCTCGCAACTGATCGCCCGACGCATCCCAACCTCACACCGTAACGCTCCTCGCGAAACGACGACGCCGCGGCTTCGCTAAACGCTATAGACATCCAACCCGCACCGTTCGTCGGCGGCGTCGCGAGCGATTCCAGCGACTCTCTCGCACTCCGAACCCGTCCAGAAGACCCACCACCGCCGCGAACGAGCCCTTCCTCCAACCGCGGACTCTTTTCCAGTTTCTCCGGCGCCGCGCTGTTCGCGTTCAACATGTACGCCCCGACCGTGATCACCATCACCCCCAACACTCCACGCAACGTCGGCGTCTCGTGCACTAAGAAAAAGCTAATCACCAATAACCACAGCGGCGTGAACGCCAGGTACGGCACACACAGCGACAACGGCGTCAACCGCAGCGCCCGTTGCAACAGCGCCGCGCTCAACGCCTTCAACCATCCCGCCGCCGCCGCCAGCGCCACGAGATCCCCTCGTCGCGCGTACCGCGCGAACTTCCCCCACTTCCCACTCGCGCCGACCGCGCACGCCAGCGCGACGACGTTGAACACTTCGCTCAGCGCGACGATCTCGATTGGTTGTTTCACCCGGTTCGACGCCAGTTTCCTCAAGTTGTCCTGCGACGCGTTCGCGAGCGACGCGGCGAACGCCCAGGCGTAGCCCAGCGCGTGCCCTTCGATCGCTCGCATCGCCGCGGCGCGCGACGACGCGCGGCGACGTCTGACGCGGACGGCATCGGCGCGCGCGCAATCGCGTCACACGAGCGCGCGCCATGTCGAACGCCGCGCACCTGCGCGCGCACGGCGCGTCGCAGCACTACGATCACTTGCTCAAGCTGCTGCTCATCGGTGATAGCGGTGCGCGCGCGCGCGAGGCGAGGCGAGGCGAGGCGAGGCGAGGCGACGAGAGATGAACTCCGCGCGCGCGTGACCGAAGCGCGAACGAACCGCGATGACTGACGAGAGGACGCGCGATCGAACGAACGCGCGCAGGCGTTGGGAAGAGTTGCTTGCTGTTGAGATTTAGCGACGATCAGTTCACGACGAGCTTCATCACGACGATCGGGTGCGCGAAGGAATCGTCGGCGCTCGCGAAACGCGTAAACGACGTCGACGGCGCGGTGACTGACCCGGAGAACCGGTTGTCGATGCGCGAAGGATTGATTTTAAGATTAAAACGGTGGAAATCGATGGGAAGCGGGTGAAGCTGCAGATTTGGGACACCGCCGGACAGGAGCGCTTTAGGACGATTACGACGGCGTATTATCGCGGCGCGATGGGGATTTTACTCGTGTATGATGTGTCGGATGAGAAGAGCTTTGAAAACGTGCGCGGGTGGATGCGAAATATTGAGCAGCACGCAAGCTCGAGTGTGAACAAGATTTTGATCGGGAACAAGTGCGACGTGTCGGAGGAGAAGCGGGCGATTACGAAGGCTCGCGGGCAGGCGTTGGCAGATGAATTCGGGATTCCGTTCTTCGAAACGAGCGCCAAGGCGAGCGTGAACGTGGAGGACGCATTCATGACAATCGCGGGCGATATTAAGACTCGATTGACTCGGTTGAATCGGTTGACGGGCTCGAAGGGGGCGATCTCTGCCGGCGGAATCAATCTCGGCACCAAGGCGCCGAGCGAAAAGTCCAAGTGTTGCTCCTAAGATTGTGTCGTTCAAAAACTAGTCTAGGCGACGTAGCCGTCAGCCGATGAATGAATGATTCTATGTTTGTTTACCAACTACCTATGACTAAGCTATGCATCGACAGCGTCGCCGATTTCGACCTCCGACGAGGCACCTTGCTCATCTTCGTCCCTTCCTGACGCCACGTGGCCGTATCCGAGCAAGCACAGCGCACTCTCGCCCCCTGCGATCAGCTCACCGTGATGATATGGATGTGCCGCCACGGAAAAGATCTTCGAGGAAGTCTCGATAAAGACCGGTTCGTTGCCAGTGGCGTATCGTCCGTCCGGCTCACGTTCGAGATCCGCGATAGTCAACCCGTAAATCCAGTGTCTTGACTTCGGCGTCGGCGCAAAGTCTAAAACCCGCACGCCGGGCTTGACACCGAGGCCAACGGCGAATGATCCACCGTCCGGCAACCAGCATGGTGTTCGACGCCGTAAATCGCTGAGTGGTACGGACAAGGCATCAGGTTCGAGCGAGTTCTCCGCGCGAACTTCGGATTGACGAGCCTCGAGCCACGGCGCCGGCGGGCAGTGCGCGTGCGTTACACAAGGCTTCATCAAGTCGAGTACGCCGCTCCAGCCGTTGGTGAGATGATAACCCAACCTCCTGCAATCATTTGGATCGCAACCGATCCAATGCACACCGGAGTCTGAGATCTTGACATCCGTTGCGAGCGCCGTCTTTGCGAGCAACTTGGTGATGCTCAGTTGCGCCACGATGCTGTAATACTGTGTGTTGTCGCCGAGACCACCGATTGATGTGTTGCTGGTCGCCTTGCGCATGTCCCAAATTAAAAGGTCGCCCTTGTCACCATCACCACCGATGACGGTGTGTCCGTCATCGGAGACGACTAGCGAAGCGATCGCTGTCGTCTTGAGAAGCGAACTCAACTGTGCCGTTTGTTTATCTCCAGCCAAACGCGTGTCCCAAAGATACGCCTGCCCATTGCTCGCACTCGCGATGATGCAACGCGGATCTTTCGGATCGAGCTTTAAGTCTCGCAGCCCAAGCGACGCGTTGTTCGTCCGTGTTTGTACTTTGTACTTGTGCATAACGTGCGTCCGCGGCGCCATCCCGCGAGGTCCCACGACGCGCGTCGAATCTCCACGATATGCGATCACAGTACTGGAGATATCACACGCCGTCATCACCAAAGACGCGTCGTGATTCCATTTCATCGCATCGATGTAACGATCGGTGGAGAGTTTGAGTTTTGGACAATAAAGCTCTCCGGCTGTGGTACGAAGCGTGGCGACGTCCAGCACGTCGATCGCTCCCGCACTCGTACCACTCGTCACCATCCCTCCAGCCGCGTCGAACTCAATCGCATTCACCGCGTTGTTCGCCCCCGCGGCTCGCGCGTTATTCGTCACCCGAGGCAACGCGCACGCGCCGTATTCTACCAACGCGCGCATCGACGCGCCGCCGCCCACCGCGAACCTCAACCGTTTCCTCGCCCCGTGCGCCCCGATCCCGCGCTCGCACGCCCATAAATCCCCAACTAGCGTCATCATCTCCCGTCCGTGATTTAACTTTGCCCCGTGCGCTCGCCGCGCGTTCTTCATCTTGGTCGCGTACGCGTACGCCGCGCGCTTGACGTCCTCCGCGCGCCGAGACGTCGTCGAAGTTGACGTCGCCGCGCGCGCGACGCACGCGCGCGCGACGCGCGACCATCGACCGAGCACGTCGTTCGCGACGCCTTCCGCGCGCGCGCGCGCGTCGTCGTCATGCGCGCGCTCCGGGTCGACGTTTTCAACGTTTTCGACGTCGCCGCGTTCGCGCGGTTTCGTCGACGACGACGCGCGTTTGAGGAACGCATCGAGCGTGTTTTGCGCGGGTGACATCGCGTTCTTCCGCGCGGTGCGCGAACGCGCGCGGTGCGCAGACGCGCGCGCGCGGTGGCGAGTGCGGCCAGCTGTCGCGAGCGTTTCAAATCGAGCTGGTCGCGAGGCGGCGGCGAACGAAACAAACGAAACGAACGAAGCGTTATAAGCATCGCGAGAAACTATGTGCTAGATGAGATGGTCGCAGACGATCGAAACACTAGACGCCGGCGTAACCGCTCGGGGCGCCGTCGATGTCGGCGGCGAGCTTGCCGAAGACGGGCGCGCGCGCGCGCACCATTTCGCTGCCGCTCGGATTCATGGGCATGAGTAATCCCGGTAGATTGAGCGCCGAACCGACGGACGCTGAGCGCTGCAAAGCTTCAGCGGAGATATTTTGCGTTGGATCGAGCGCGGCGCGAAGTGCGGCCTCGGCGCGCTCACGCTTGAGCTCGGCTACGGTGAGCTCCTCGCGAAGACGCTTGACGCCCTCGCGGAGCTCCTCGACGCTGTCGCTCGATTCCAGGGCGGTGAAATCACGCGCGTGTTTGCGCGTATCGACGTTTTCACCGCGCCGCCATCTCGCCATGACGGCGTTGAGTTGCTCGATCTCGATCAAGAACGAGTCGTGGCCGTGCGGGGAGTCTATGGTGTACAGCTGCGAATTCGGCAACGCGTCGGCGAGCTCGCGCTGAAGCGCATACGGATACAGTACGTCGCTGAGAATACCCACGACGAGCGCGCGCTGTTTAATATTTGCCAGCACATCGAAATAATCCCCTCGCCCACGCGAGACGTCGTGCGAGTCCAGTGTGTACGTCAACTGAATGTAGCAGTTCGCGTCGAATCGGCGAATAAACTTTTTCCCTTGATACTGCAGATACGACTCCACCGCAAAATACGGCAACTTAGTCTCCTTTTCGTGCGCGCGCACACCTAGCTCGGGTTCTTCCGCCGGTCTCGCGACGTCTCCCATGTTCGAACGCGAAAATCTCCCATCGACGCTCGCCGGCGCGCGATAGCTCAGCATCGCCATCATTCGCGACGTCGCCAACCCCGCGTTCGGCCCTTGATCGCGCTCGTACGCCCCACCCTTATACTTCCCATCGCTCATGATCGCGTACCGTTGCGCCTCCCCTATGCCGATCGCCCAATCCGTGTGTCGTCCGCACCCGGCGATGATGATTATCTCCTTTACGAAATCCGGATACGTCGCCGCGAACTCCAGCGCCAGCATCGAACCCATCGACCCGCCCATCGCGCACCGCACCCCGTTCACCCCGAGCTCCCTCAGCAGCATCATGCACATCACCGCGTTATCCCTCACCGTGACCGGCGTCGGAAAATCGACCCCGTACGCCCCCCGATCCTCCTTTCTCGGATCCGCGCTCACCGGGCTCGCGCTTCCGTACGGCGAGCCCAGATAGTTGACGCAAATCACGCAATCCTCCCTCGAGTTCAGCGCGTACGCGTCGCCCTCGCCCAGCACCTCCCCCCACCACTCGCCGACGTTACTGTTCGACGTCAGCGAGTGTCCGACGAGCACGACGTTGTCTTTATTCGCGTTCAGCTCGCCGTACACCGTGTACGCGACGTCGCACGCGTCGAGCGCGTCACCGCTCTCGAGCACGAGCGGCGCCGCGAGCGTCGTCAGCGTCGCGCCGTCGGGGACGCCCGTGCCGACGTCGCCCATGTGATCGTCCGGGATCGCGCTCGTCATCGCGCGCGAGCGCGGCGCGGCGCGCGCGAGCGCGATGTGACGACTCGATCGCGCGCCGCCGCGGCGTCGCGAGACGACGACGCGCGACGGCCCGCGCCGGCGCGGCGCGCGCGGCGCGGGCGAGCATGGCGCCGCGCGCGCGCGACGCGCTCGACGCGGTGCTCGCCGCGGCGCGCGCGAACGACGTCGAGACGATGGATGCGCGACTGGCGATGGATGACGATCGACGAGGCGCGTCGCTCGTGGACGCGCGCGATCGCGAGGGACGGCGCGCGATGCATCACGCGAGCGCGCTCGGGTGCGTGGACGTCGTGGAGGCGCTGGCGCGGAGGCACGGCGCGGAGGTGGACGCGGAGGACGACGACGGGCGAGGCGCGCTGACGCACGCGGCGGCGAACGCGAGGGACGAATGCGTCAAGTTTTTGATCGATACGTGCGACGCGTGGATCGATGCGAGCGATTGTAACGATGACACGGCGCTGACGGCGGCGTGTAGGCAAGGGGAGGCGTCGACGGTGGAGATTTTGCTGGCGCGAGGGGCGGACGCGAGAGCGAGGAACGCGGACGGGTGCGACGCGTTCGCGGAGGCGTTGTGCGTCAGAGGGGACGTGGAGATGGCGAGATTATTGATACAGAGTGGGGTGAATCCAAAGCGCAGTCGCGTGCGATGTGGGGGGGACGGGGCGAACGCCTCGAGGTCGGCGCTGAACGCGGCGTGCGGGTTGGGTAATCTGGAAGCGGCGAGATTCTTAATAGACGAGTGCGGCTTGGATGCGGGCGGATCCGATTGCGCGGACAGCGATTACATGACTCCACTTATGGCCGCCTCGTTGACGGCGCAGGTCGAGGTGATTGAGTATCTCTTGCTCAGCGGCGCGGCGGCGACGGCGCACTTGACGAGCGAGGACGACTTGACTGCGGCGGATATGTTTCCAAAGGATCACGCGAGGCAGGACGTCAAACGTAAGCTTGAAGCGGTGGTAGTGAAAGCTTCGAAGTCTACAAAAGTTCGGAGCGTCGTAGCGGCGCCGCGCGCTGAATTACCCACTAAGTGGGCGAAGAGTCAAAACTCGCGCGAGGGCTCGGATCCACTCGAGGTACGTCTGCGTTCGTGGATAGCGGCTGGCGTGGAAAAGTACGAGGGCGTGCCGCAGGATGTGCGGTTAACGTTAGAGAAGCACGCCGTGTTGACGAAGGAAATCGAGTTACGGACGTTTTTGCTCGGAATGATTGAAGACGAGATGTTTCAGAGTGACATGCAAATCAAACCGATTCGTGAAGCCGTCCACGACGTAATCAGCAACTTTCACAACGTGACGAAGTACCGAGATAACGCGCGCGTAATGAATGTACTCACGAAGTTTCGACATGTGCAAAGATTTTGCAAAGATCGCGGCGAAAAGATTACGTTCGACGACGTCTTGGCCGCGGACGAAGAAGAGGTGGAGCAGCACCGAGAGCGATTAGCCGAACTCAAGGCGGCTGCGGGCGTACTTTGGGACGAAGCCTTGATGGCTTTGAGAGCGTTTACGACTGGGGAGAATATAGCCAAGACAGTGATGTCGCAAACACGCCCGTTCACGACTTGGGACAGGATTACGATGAAGCTTCTCGATCTCTTTGAAAACGTCGCCGTTCACTCGATTGCGTCCGTCGTCTTCGCCGTCATGTTGTACTTGTTTTGGTCATTCGGTGGCTTTCAGCGCACGGAATTAGCGATTTTCGCGACTTAGCGCTACTAGGACTAGATGTGAATTAAATTAGCTATTGCGCTCATTGCATCGCCCCGCGGTATCCAAAAGAACCGCCCAGGGCGCCCGCTTGGCTGCTTGTCTCGCTTCCGCCTCGAGTTGATTCGTCGTCCTTCAAGCTCGATTCTCTACTTGTCTGCCGACTGATGCGCTCCAAGAGATCACTAGCGCGTTGCATTTCGTCGTCAAACGCGTTATTACTGCCCCGAGCAATCGGTTTCACTGGAGAAGCGTTCGTAGATGTCGGGCGCAAAGCCGTTCGCGACGCCGACTGCGATGCCGGTTCGCTCCCTTCATCCACCGCGACGAGAGGATGGCGACTTCCACGCGCGCTCGCGAGCTCTTGCTTCAGCTTCAGGGCGACTTTCTCTGCGCGAGACGCTGCGGTATTCGCTTTACGAACGGCATCCTTCGCTGCCGTCTTCGTTTGCTCAACCACTGCGTGCGCCCCTTGTAACGCAGTCCAGGTGTCTTTCAGTCGTTTTTCCAAGCGCTTGTTTTCAGTTTGCAAAACAACGAGACGTTCCCGTTCGCCCGCGGTGGTCTCCTTGAGCTTGGACTCCAAGGCAACAACTCTTGACGTGCTCACCGATGATTTTTCGTGGAGAGCGTCCAGCTGCGCGCGAAGTTCGTCTTGTCGCGTTTCCATCTTTCGTATGATGATTTCCTTCTCCTCAGCGAGGTCCATGGCGAGCAAAATTTCAGCCTCGAGCTTTTCCTTGAGACTCTCAGTTGACGCGTTCATTTCGGTGATGGTTATCTTATATTCATCTGCCGACGCGTTTGCTTTCGCAGAGACTTTCTCGAGAAGCGAACAAGTTTCCACGAGATCGTTCTCCATAGCATCCTTTTGCTTCCGAATTGCTGCGCTTTCAGCCTTTGCCTCCTCAACCTGTTGACTCAATGCAAGCTTTTCATCGTTTACGGCGTTAACAGCCATACGAACGTTCGCGAGTTGCTCCTCGAATAAGGCGTCTTTTTCTTTCAAATCGTCAGCCGCGCGAGCAGCCTCTTGTTGCGCGTGCGCCTTTGCCTTCTCCGCCAGCTCGACGAGTCGTTTCGCGTTATCTAGGTCCTTCGTGAGTGAAATGATTTGTTTCTCCGCCAACTCGCTGGCGTCGCGCAGACGAGCTTCGTATCGGCGCTTCACAGCCTCCGTGGCCCCAGATGCTGTCGCGGCGATTTCTTGCGCTTCAACGAGTTTTTTCCTCAATTCACTCGTTTCCTGCGTCAAGTCGGACCGCTTGGCGCTGGATTGTTGCGAAAGCGTTCGAGTCTCGTCGCGGCTTTGAATGAGCGCCGCCTCCAGCTCCTCGATTTGTGATTCCAGCGCGGATGCTTGTCGTTCGGCCGTTTCTATCTTGGACATAGAATCATCGCGAACTTCTTGCAACTCGAGAACCAAGTCGCTGATTTCTGCACGAAGATCTTCTTCTCGCCGCATGTACTCCATGTCCAATTTGTCATGATTCTTTGTCTCGGCATCTCTTTCAATCGTCTGGAGACTTTCCTTGAGCTGTGCGACGAGGATTTCAAGCTCAGCATATTGGTTCTTGATGCGTTTGTTCTCAACCTCTAAGTCAGTGACGACGGATCGTGCGCTCGCATGCTCTTGTTTCGCCGTTTCGAGCTCCTTTGTCAATTGTTGCGCGCGTTTACCGCTCGCACTCACGGCTTCTTGAACCGCGCGTGTTGCCGCTGATTTGCTCGCCTTCAGCGAATTTAGCGCGGTACTCAGTTCACGTTTCAAGCGATCGACGTCCTTGGCCGCTTCCTCTCGCGCGTCTTCGGCAATCTTAAGCTGTGATGCAAGTCCAGCTGCGCGTGATTCGGAGGCTTTTGCCAGCGACGTCGCGGCTTGAACCTCAACTTCTCGGCGTTTCTCAATCTCTTCGTTCGAAGATGCGCTCGCAGAGATCAGTTGCATGTTGTCCCGCGCCTCCTTTACTTGAGCTGATGTCGATTGAAGCTCAAGTGTCAACTCTTTTATTCGTGCGTCGCGTTCCTGGACGCTCTTCAAGGCTTCCTCAGCGGCTTGGCGAGCCTGTGCGAACTTCTCTTCCGCGACCCCAGCGCGCTGACGCTCTTGCGCCAGTTCGACTTCGCTTTCTTCGATGGAACGCGCGGCTGCCGTCGTGGCAGCGGTCGCCGAACGGAGAGCCTCCTTCAGATCATCGACTTGCTTGGAAACAGTTTCCAGTTCGGCGACTCGCGTCGAGAGCTCTTCAATTCTCTGTTGCTTCTCCTTCAGTTGTTGAGAATCGGAATCCGAAGACTTGCTCAACTCTAACCTCAGTTGGTCCTCACGGCGCTTTGCATCAGCCAGTTGCGTGGTGAGCTGTTTGATGGATTCTTCACGTTCACGAGCCATTTGTTCAGATTGTTCAGCGCGCGTCTCCGCCGAATCCATCGCCGCGTTCGCCGCCGCGATGGCCTTTTCTGCCGCTGTCGACGTATTTCTTACGGCTCTCACGTCATCGATGGCTTTTTTCTTCGACGATGCGTGTAACTCTTGTTCTTTACGCAAAGCTTGCTCAAGGTTAACCACTTGGTGTGACAGAGTCGCGACTTGCTCGTCGAGTTGTGCAGTCTTCGCATCGCGAGCGGTCGCGCTCGCCTCCGCTGCAGCGGCGCATCTTTCTACTTCATCCTTTTCCGCCCGCAACACCGCCTTTGATGCGCGCTCGCCTTCTAAAAGTCGCTCTAGAGCGATCGTCTTTTCCTCCAATCGAGCGAACTCGTCGCTACTTGTCGAAGATACCTGCGACGCGCTCAATTCTTCGACGCGCGCGCGCAAGCGTTGGATTTCTTCATTCATACGTTCATTACCGTCGCCACCGCCAACTTGAGCTTCCATTGCCGCGCGCAAAGACTCGACAGTCAAATCGGCCTCTTCTTTTATCGTCGCCGCCGAGTCCAACGCTTCCCGCAATTCCTCTTGAAGCCGTTTCACCTCGTTCGCCTGCGAACTTGTCTTGGTCTGCACTCGCTTCCTCTCATCCTCCAACGTCGAGCTCAACTCCTCTATCTGCCCACGCATCGCCTCCAAAGCGCTCTCTTGTCTCGAACACCGATCCTCGAGTTCAATCTCGCGCTGACTCGCCCTCTCCAGCTTCTCCGCGCTCTCCGCCATCTCGCCGCGCAAATTCTCGCTCGCGTACTTTTCCCACTTTCGCGTCTCCATCTTTTGTTCCTCTAACTTCGCCTCCAGCTTTTGCGTCTTCTTCTTCGCCGCTTTAAGCGCCTTTTTTGTATCTTGCGCCTCGCGTTCCGCCTTCACCGTCGCCTCCTCGACCTTCGCCTTCGCCTCCTCCGCCGCGCGCTCGAGCGTCTCGATTTTCTTCTCCAATCGCGCCTGTTCGTCGAACGCCCGGCGCGTCGCCACCATCGCGCTCGACGCGTTTTTTTCTTGCAGCGCGCGCAACCGGTCGATCTCTCGCAGCGCCGCCGGGAGGTCGCTCGGCGGTCGCGCGTGCGGCACCGGCGACATCTTCACCGGACGCGGCGTCGCAACACCAACATCAACGCCATCCGCGCGCTCGTTCGCCGCGTGATGGGGCGAGCGAGACGTCGCGCCGGCGCGCGGAGACGCGCGAGGCGAGCGGGAGTCGCCTCGCGAGGGCATTCGCCCGGACCCGCGCGCGCGACGACGCGGTGTGCGGACGCGGGAGAGAGAGGGGAAGAAGCGCGACGCGAGACGACGACGGAATCGAAGCGATGCGAGCGCGCGCGATGACGCGTGCGGCGCGATGTACAGCTGTGTGATGTTACACTTTGGTGGCGACGATGAACGCGCACGAGTACGTCGTCTTGTGCATGGAGCGTGGATCGCTCGTGTAGTCGACTGGCGCGGTCGATTCCGAGCGCTCGACGCGCAAGCCGAACGATTCCGCCGCGGCGAGCACTTCCTCGAGCGACAGTTCGACGCTCTGTTCGTCGACGTACTCTTCCCAATGATAAAGCAATGGCCCGAAATTCACCCAACATCCTCCAGGACGTAGGCAGTTGGCGATGCACTCTAAATACTCTACGATGTTGTGCGCGGTGTCGATGAAGAAGCACGTCACGACGGCGTCCCACATTCCGGTTTCGCGCGCCTCTCCGTACACCGCCGCGAAGTCCCCAGCGGCCATGCTCATCATCGCTCCTGGTGGCAAATTCGCGTCGCCCGGAACCTCATCTGGGATGCGCGTTTCCCGCCACATGTCCGCCGCCTCGCGATGGTTGCTTCGACTATGCATCCATGGACAAATTCCAAATTCCCCAACCTCGCTCGTCGCGTTCAGCAAAAACGAAGAGAACATCAACATGTAGTAACTAAACTCATTCCCTTGCGCGTCGTATCCGAGCTTGGCTAACTCAAACACCAATCGTCCCAAACCGCATCCAGGCACGAGCACGCGCGGCGCCTCGCCAACCGGGCTCCCGACGCGCGCGTCGATCGCCCCCAACTTCTCCCTCAACGCCGAGAATATCAAATCGTACACCGGTTTCCGCTCGCACGCACCCTCTTCCGACCAATCTCGCCACACATTCTTCAGCACGTACCGCACCTTATCCACGTCGTCCCGCTCCGCGCGAAACGCTTCGTCCCGCGACCACGCGGCGACGCGCGCGCTCGGAATGCGCAAATGCGCGGGCGCGCGCTCATTATCCACGAACGTGTGCAGCGCGCACCGCAAGAAATCATAGTTTAACGCCTTGGCTTTCGCACCGAGCGTTCGCACGTCCCGTCGCGCGCCGTCGAGCGCGCCGTCGTAGCGTTTCGGCAGGTCGTCCCGCTCGAGTCGCGCGCGCCATCGCTCGAGCAGTCGCGCCGCGTCGGCGTCGTACGCGTGCACGGCGCGCGCGATCTTCAGAAACGCCTCGCGCTCGCGCGCGTCGCCCTCGACGCCGTCCGCGGCGTCGGCGTCGACCATGGGCGGCGCGAACTGCCGTCCCGCACTTCGACGCGCGCGATGACGACTACGGACGCGCGCGACGCGAGCGCGGGCGCGACGCCGCGCGAGATGTCGGACGACACCGCGATGGACGCGTCTTCGGCGTCGGTGACGCGCGACGACGCGTCGTCGACGCTCGAGACGTCGACGAGCGAGGTGACGGCGGGCGAGGTTGACGGCGAACTGCGCGCGGCGACGGCGACGCCGGGGGAGAAGAAGAAGAAAAAGAAGAAGACGTACGAGCGAGTGAAGCTGCCGACGCCCGAGGACGTGTATCAGCAGGACGCGATGGATAACTGCGCGATTAAGACGGTGATGTCGTGCGTGCTCGGCGGCGCCCTGGGCGGGGTCATGGGCGTGGTGTTCGGCGCGTTCGAGCCGATGGAGGTGCCGGCGCCGGATGCGCCGAAGGTGACGATGAGGGAGACCATTAGACAAGGTGCGAAAAGCGCGGGTGCGCGGTCGTGGAGTTACGCGAAAGGGTTCGCGGCGTTCGGAGCGTTGTACGCCGGGAGCGAGTGCGTGGTGGAAAAGGTGCGAGCGAAGCACGACGTGGCGAATAGCGCGTACGCGGGTTGCTTCACGGGTGGGGTGATGGCGCGCACGAGTGGGCCGACGGGAATGGCGGTGGGGTGCGCGACGATGGCGGCGTTGAGCGTGGCGATGGATAAGTTTATGGACCACCATTAATAGTCGGCGCGCGTCGCGCGAGTAGAAACTGGATATGACGGAGCAAAAGTGGAAAGTTTTTATAACACATCAAAGCAAAGTTTACAGAGTTATGAATATGGTTTTATTGTACGTTGTGTCACGCTCAACGTCGTGAAAAAGAATCGATTTTTTACAGGCGCACTTTCGTGCGACCGGGTTATTTGAAAAAAGTACAACCCGAGGACAAGACCTCGGGGCGCGGCTGAAACCAAGAGCGCGCAAAACAAAAAACAAACAGAATGGTCATGGTACAGGGTGCTGAAGACAAACCTAGTCTTCGTCGCTTTCGCCTTCACTTTCTTCGCCGTCGTGCAAAAGCATCAGCAGCACGGCACCGTCGTAGTCGGTCAAAATTGTCGCAGAGTGCACGCGGGGAAAAGGCGCCTTGGCGCCTCGATCGCCCACGCGTTGGAGCTCGATCATTCGCGCGTCGCTCAAATGCGTGTACGCAAACGACGAGTGCGAAGGCTTGATGCGCTTGTGCAAAGCCGCGTAGTTACTCTTGTTCAGCTGCCGCCCGCGCTCGTGGTGATCAACGCTCAAGGATCGCTTTCGACTCTGCGGAGCCAACGTCACGACGTTGCCGTCCTCGTCGCACACGACGCGACCCGCCTTGAAGCGCACGCCGCACGCGTTGCACAACGTCTTCGCCCCCGTCGGGCCATTTCTCCACAACGGTGTCTTTTGCGTTCGACAACACGCGCACGTGACCCCAGCCTCGGGCGACGGTCCGTCGTCCTCGACGACCACCTTCCTGGCGCACGCGTCGCTCTGCGTCGTGTGGTCGCTCTCCACGCTCGAGTCGCGCTCTCTTCGCTCGCCTCGCCCTTGCGCCGCGACGATCGACTCGTACGTCGGCCTGCGCCACGCGCCACCGTCTTCAACCTTCAAATCGTGCCCAACGTGACGCACATTTTCAAACATCTACGCGCGACGTGGAATAAAATCGTCAGTCAGCCGTCTCGACCGCGTCTCGCTGGGCGCCCGCGCGTTTGAACGAATTCGCCTCGCCGCTCACCCCGCTCGCGTACGCGTACGGCCTCGCCTTCGCGAACGCCGTTCGATCCCCGCGCGCGACAAACCGCACGTCGCCCATGTTCGATCACTCGCGCGCCGTCTACCGTCGCCGACCGTCGCATTCGTCAGTCATTCCATTCGAATCCCGCGTCCCGTTCGCGAATGCCCGAAAAGCGCATCATCGCGTCGCCCGCGCCCGCATCGCGCGCGCGCCGTCGTCGCCGCGTCGTCGCATCGCCGCGGTAGCGCGTCCACGCACCTCTACTCGCGATCGCTCGCGCGCGCTCGCGCTCTCGCGTCGCGCGCGCCGTCGTCGCGCGTCGCCGCGCCGCCGCCGCCCGTCGCCGCGTCCCGTTGGCGCGTCCGTTCGCCTCGCGCGGTCGCGCGCGCGTCGCGTCGCCGCGGCCTCGCGTCGCGCCGCCGCGCGATCGCGTCGCGATCGACGGATTCGCGCGCGTCCGCGCTCGCGCGCGCCGTCGAGCGTCGCGCGGCGTTCGCGCGCGCGCGATGGCCCGCGCGCGATGGCGTCGTCGGCGTGTGGCGACGGCGCTGACGTGGCGACGGCGCGCGACGCGCGGTCGAGGACGCGCGTCAAAAAGCAGATCATGCTCGCACGATGCGCGTTTTCGCGCCATGTAAACGTTCGGGACTTTTTTTATTTCTTTTCGGACGCGGGGCCGCGATGGCGGGTGCGGACGCGTCGCGCGCGAGGGGGTCGACGGTGGGTTCGGACATTCGGAAACTGGATGACGCCGCGCGATCGACGCCGCGTGACGTCGCGCGATCGATCGCGCGACGCGCGCGCGCGGCACACGACGACGCGCGGGAGAGCGGCGAACGCATCGACGCGCGCGAAATTGAACGTCGCGAACGCGCGCGTTCGTCGAGGACGCGGACGCGCGCGCGAACGAACGCGCGTCGCGAGCGCGCGGGACGAGGGCGATGGCGACGGCGATGGCGACGGTGACGCCGACGATGGGACGCGCGGCGACGCGTCGGGTGATGGGACGCGGACGACGAACGGGCGCTGGGCGCGAGGCGCGCGCGGCGCGAACGGCGCGCGCGGTCGCGGACGTGAGCGAGGCGACGTTCGAGGCGGAGGTCGTGGGCGCGGGGAAGCCGGTGCTCGTCGATTTTTGGGCGTCGTGGTGCGGGCCGTGCAAACTGATCAGTAAGATTGTGGAGAAGGCTGATAAGGAGTACGGCGATGCGATCAAGGTGGTGAAGGTCGAGTGCGATGGGAACCCGGCGCTGGTGGAGAAGTACTCGGTGTATGGGCTTCCGACGCTCATCATGTTCAAGGACGGCGCCGAGGTGGCGGGGTCGAAGAACGAGGGGGCGATTTCGTACGATAAGCTCAAGATGTGGTTGGAGACGCACGCGGGGGTATCTCCGCCGGCGTAAGCGCCCGTCGTGTGGTCTGGTGAAAGACCCGAGCGACGTCGTCGCGCGATGACGGGCTCAAATCAAAAGTAGACGGGACGACTTGGTTCGGCGCGCGCCGAAGTCGAGCGTTCGTCGCGTGTTTTAAAGCTAACAAACTACCTGTTGATTACACGAAATAGCGCGCACGCACGCACGATCGATCGCGCGAAACTGTGTTCCCGCTCGCACCGCTCATCGCGGAAATAAGACGACGTGGCGGAACGGCACGGGGCGATGCGCTTGACCGTCGGCGTCGCCGTCGTCTTCAAACTCTAACACGAACTCGCTGTACTCCGCGTTCGGGAGTCTTCTCGCCGGTTGCACGACCTTGGCTTTGTAGAACGTGGTCGTGTTCGGGTACACAGCGAGCACGCTCGTCCCGGCGGGAAAGTTTTGCGACTGCTTCACAGACGCCGTCTTCGGAAGCGGGATGACAAACTTTTGCGGCAAGCGGTACACGTGCTTTTCCGCGTCTTCGTCCGCATCAACGATCTCAAACTCGCGTTCAGTTGGAGAATATCGAGTCACGGTCGCAACGATCCACTCTTGTCCACCGGCGCTTTGGTTCAACGCCCCTACGTTTGCCGCCACGAGGTCGCCGACGTCCATCGAGCTCATCGCGTGTTCGCCGTACGCGCGCTGCTGCTGCGGCATAGGCGCGGGTCTTTGATATTGATATTGCGGCTTTTGCATCTTGCGGTGGTACTGCGCCTGCACCTGCGCGTAGCCGTACCCATCATCGACGTCCTCGTCCGGGTTAATACCTTGTTCCTCGAGCTCCGTGCGGAACGTCTTCATCTCAGCGTCGAGCACCGTCGCGTTCCCTTTCACTAAATCCAACGCCATCTGCGCCAACCGTATCTTCTCATTGGATACCATCGCCATCGTATCGTGAAGTTCTTCGATCTCTTTCTTCAACGTGCTCACCGCGTCGACGTCGGCGCTGCGCGCGCCTCGCGCGCTCAGACTCGGCGCCGACGCGCACTCGTCCACCTTTGCTTGCACCGCATCTCGCAATCGCACGTTCCGTTTATCGAGCTCCCCGATCGTTTGTAGTATCCGCTGCAACTCCGCGGGGACGTCCGCGAGATCTACGTCACGACGCGCGCGTAACGATCGTCAGTCTTCGCGTTCGAGCTCGATCGTCCTCGGTCGTCCGAGCGAAATTTCACCCTTCGCCTCGCTCTCGCCTCGCTCTCGCGCACGCACTGTCCACGAATTTCTCCAGGTACGTCACCGTCGCCGTTTCGCTCATCGTCACCGACGTTCGAGCGCGCGCGCGCGTCGGCGCGTCGGCGTGTGCGGCGAATCGTCGTCGGGGCGAGGTTCTCGTGAATTCGCGCTCCGCGACGCCACTCTCCGTCGCGCGCGCGCCTCGACGCACGATGGCGGACGCGAAAGACATCCTAGGCATCCCGCGCGGCGGCGCGAGCGCCCCGAAATCGCGCGCCAAGGCGAAACCGTCGCTCAAACCGCCGAAAGGTGTCCACAGAGAGGTGTGGCAGATCACGCGCGGACGCGAGGGCGACGACGAACGCGACGACGCGCGCGCCGCCATCGTCCCGAGCGCGCTGTCGCTGCACGGAATGAAGGATAAACGCAAAATCACCGCGCGCACGGTGACGTGGCAGTGGCAGCCGTTTCGGAACAGCGCGCGAACGGATCAATTGCAACTGAAGCACTGGGTGAAGAAAGCCGTCGGTGGCGCGCAGCCGACGCTCATGGGGACGAACGGCGGAGACGTGGGCGGGGATTACGCGTTCGCGAAATATAACAAAAAGATTGAGATGTTGAAGTACACGAGCGATGAGTACGAAAGAGTGCTGAAACACTTGGACGATTCGTGGACGAAGGAGGAGACGGATTATTTGTTTGAACAACTGGAGCGGTTTGACTTGCGATTCATCGTCGTCGTCGATCGATGGGATTTCGCAAGTCAACAGACGCGTACGGTGGAAGATTTGAAGGTGAGATACTATAGCATTGCGAAGACGTTGATTGAGACGCGCGCGGAATCGCCCGAGGAGGCGGCGGCGCATCAAATCGTGAAAATGCCGTTCAACGCCCAACACGAGCTCGACAGAAAGGTGGCGCTGAACACGCTGCTGAATCGTACCAACGGAGAGATGAAGGAAGAGGCTGAGATTTTAAAGCGCGTGCGAGAGATTGAAAAGCGACGACGAACGGAAAATCAAGCCTTGTTGCAAAAGGCCACGGCGGTGTTCTCCACCTCACGCACGCACATGGTGCAGAATCCAGTGTCCATAGACGACGTTCGCGCCGACTTTGAGACGTTGGCGCCCGAGTTGCCACTCAGAGGCTCGGCGGCGTTGAAGCCAGGGCCGTACTTGCGCGGGCAGCATTTCATCACCGTCGCGAACGAACAAGCTAACGCGGCGCAAGGCGGCGCGCGATTCGCTAAACGTATCGATCAGTCCTTAGAAGACCTCGGCGTGAAGACGCCCTCGATGAACACGCACGCGGTGTGCGCTGGTTGGCTAAAGCTGCGCGAGGAAACGATTGAACTCTTGCGCGTGCGTAAAAAACTTGTCACCGTGTACGAACGGCTCGTCGCGAAGGGTAAGACGCCGGGGTACATTCCGGGAATGGCGGACGTAGAGGCGAAGAAGGCGGTCGGCGGCTTGGAACACAAAATCGTCCCGAGGCGCGTCGCGTCGGCGGGCGAAATCAAGAGAGAAGATTCAATCCCACCGAAGCCGGCTTCGATGAAGCGAAAGGCTGTGGAGACGCCCACTCGAGGGATTCAAAAAGTGCAGCGTCACAAGCGCAACTGAGTCAGCGATACGTAGCACTACAAAACAATCCACATGTAAGAACTAATAGACGGATAGATTCACGCGTTTAAGAAATTCCGATGCCGCGCAAGAACTTGGCGACTTGGCTCACGCAAGCCAACGCGAAAAGCCAACCGAAGAAACCCTCGATCCCAGTCGATTCCGTGTGCGTCCCCGCGCGCAGCGCCGCCGACGTCAACCACAGCGGCGCGCTCGCGCGAAGCAGCACCGGCGCGACGGCGCCCAACGCGCCGACGACGTCCCCCGACCCCGCCGACGCCATGAACACCTCCGCCTGGTTCTCCGGAATCTTCGACGCCGGCTTCAAGAGCTGCCCCAACACCTTCTTCGGATCGACGTCCCACCGCTCGTAGTGCCGAACCACCCGATTCTCGTCGTTTAACACGTGCGTCGTGCCCCCGCTCGCCGCGAGCATCGGCCTCCAGGGTAAGTCTAAAACGCAAGAAAACCTCCACTCCGTCTGCACCCCGTCCTCCGTCTCCTCGAACGACTTAATCTGCAGATCAACCTCCCGCATCATCCCTCCCAAGTTCGCCACGTTCGCGCGAAATCTATCCAAACCTCGGAACGACACGAACGGATCGGCGAACTCGCAGTCGCCCGCGTACGCCGCCATCTCGCCTCGCCCGCTCACGAAGTACTCCTCGGCGTAATCCGCGCGAATCGACTCGAGCGCGCCCTCGCGCGTCATCGCCGTCGTCGTCGTCGTCGTCCCGTGCGTCGTCGTCGCGCGCGTCGCGCCGATGAGATTGCCGAACGCTTCCGCGCCGTACCACGCCGCCTTCAGTCCCGCGTCCGCGTCGTCGTCGCGCGCGCGCGTCGTCGTCGTCGTCCGCCGCACTCGAACGCGCGCGCGCGCGCTCGACGCGATCGACGCCGTCGCGCGCGTCGCCGTCGCCATCGCGCGCGTCGCTTTGACGACGCGCGTCGTCCGCCGCACACGCCGACGCCGCGCCGGCGGACGCGCGACGCGACGCGACGCGACGCGACGCGAGATGACGCGCTTCGTCGCGCTCGGTCGCGGGCTCGGCGCGTTCGATCGCGGCGACGACGCGACGCGCGACGCGCGGCGACGACGACGGCGACGCGCGCGCGAGGACGCGACGGCGACGGCGCGGGCGGTGCGCGACGGCGCGCGACGCGCGGCGCCGATGGTCGGGAAGGCGGCGAACGCGGTCGCGCTCGGCGCGGCGCTCGCGGGCCCGGGCGAGCGCGCGGACGGGGCGCGAGGAGGGGGGCGACGACGCGAGGGCGGACGACGCGCGGCGGCGCGCGGCGTGTTCGACGATCCCGATCGCGCGTGCACGAACGCCATCATGATCGGCACGGCGAGCGCGTTCGCGTTACAGATTTTGAGCGGACAGGCGATCACCGCGCTCGGGGCGAAGGTGAACGAACGGATCGCCGCGGGGCAGCTGTGGCGGTTGGCGACGCCGATTTTTTTGCACGGCGGGCTGCCGCACTTGATGGTGAATATGTACTCGTTGAACAGCATCGGACCGCTCATGGAGGCGACGTTCGGGCGCGAACAGTTTTTAGCGGTGTATTTCGGCGCGGGCGTGGCTGGAAATTACGCGAGTTATCGGTTTTGCGCGTCGAATAGCGTCGGCGCGAGCGGCGCCGTCTTCGGCTTGGCCGGCGCGTTGGCGGTGTACTTGCAGCGCCACAAGCGATATTTAGGCGAGCGCGCGGACATGCAGCTGCAACAACTCGGCACGGCGTTGGCGGTGAACATGGGTTTCGGTCTCACGAGTAGACGAATAGACAATTGGGGGCACGCCGGCGGACTCGTCGGCGGCGCCGCGTTGGCCTTCTTAACCGGACCTAATCTCGTCATGGAGACCGACGGTGGCTACGGTCTGCGACGCAAACTCGTGAACAAACCCAAGTTACAATCCACGATCCGCGCCATCAAGGATTTCTGGGACGAAGACGACGAAGACGAGGACGAGCGATGACTTCCAGGCTGCCCAGTCCCGAGCAACAAACGTAGCGCAAGTAGAACGACAATCGCGTCGAAATCGCACCGTTAGCGCGTGAGCGCATGCCTACGCGCCACGCATCATTCAACGATTCGCGTCTCGCGTCCGCGCTCGGCTCGAACGACGCGCGCGCGTCTCCCTCTCTCCTTCGCGCGCGCGCTCGAGGTCAACTGTCTTCGCCGTAGGCGCGACGACACTCATCGACGCGCGCGTCGACGCCTCCTCGACGCGGATGGCGTCTCCCGCGACGACACACACTAACGCGCCCGTCGACGCCTCCTCGACGCGGCCGGCGTCTCCCGCGTCGACGCCGGCGTCGCCGCCGCCGCGCAAGCTCATCATCGACACCGATCCCGGCGTCGACGACGCCTTCGCCATCGCGCTCGCGCTCGAAACGATGTCGACCGAGGTCGAAGTCCTCGGCCTCACCACCGTCTTCGGCAACGTTCGGCGCGACGACGCGACGCGAAACGCGCGCACGCTCGTCGAGATGTGCGCGCTCGCCGGGTCGTGGAGGCGCGAAGCCGGCGCGCGGTTGCCGGTGGTCGACGGCGCGCGCGCGCCGCTGGCGGCGCTCGACGAGGACGACCGATTGGGCGCGGGCGCGTCCACGGCGGACGATTCCGCGGTGTTCGTCGCGGATTTCGTGCACGGCGAAGACGGGTTCGGGGGCGTGCGCGGCGCGTACGAGACGTGGCCCGAGGAGAGCGCGGTGGAACACCGAGCGGGGCGAGAGGCGGCGGATTTTATAGCGGAGATGTGCGCCAAGTACCCGGGCGAGGTGACGGTGCTGGCGCTCGCGCCGTTGACAAACATAGCGCTGACGTTTCGGCGGCATCCCGAGTGCTCGGAAACCATGGGTGAGCTCGTCGTGCTCGGAGGCGCGTTTGAGGTAAACGGCAACGTAAATCCGGCGGCGGAGGCGAATATTTTAGGCGACCCCGAGGCCGCGGATGAGGTTTTCGGCGCGTTCGAGCGCACCTTCGTCGTAGGTCTCGACGTGACGACTCGAGTGCGTCTTTCTGGCGCCGAGATCGAGCGTTTGGAAACCGTTCTCCGCGACGCCGACGCCGTCTCGCCGCCGCGTCGATGCTCCAACCTCCTCCGCGCCTTTCTTCACGACGCCACCCAATTCTACAAGGCGTATCACCTCCGCGTCGCCGACTTCGACGGCATCTACGTCCACGATCCCACCGCTCTGCTCGTAGCCCTCCCTCACGTCCGCGACGCCGTCTTCACTTTCCGCCGCGGCGCCGTCCGCGTCGCGCTCGCCCGCGACTGCGCCCGCGGCGCCGTCTTCCTCGACGCTCGCCGCGCCTGGCTCTTCCGCAACGCCTGGTCCGACCGTCCGCGCGTCTCCGTCGCCATGGACGTCGACGTCGACGCCGCCCTTCGCGAGCTTCGCGCCCGTCTCGGCGTGTAACTGTTTTCCTTCTTCGCGTCTCGCGTCTCGGTGTCAAATGTCAAGAGCCCCTCGCCGCACACGCCGACGCATTCGCGCGAATGGCGTCCTTTGCCGTCGCCTTCGCGACGCTCGCGCGCGCCGCCGCGCGCCCCGCGAACGCGCGCGCGATCCCGCGGCGCGCCGACGCGCTCGCGCGCCGTCCCGCCGCCGTCGCGCGTCGCCAGCGCGCGTCGACGACGGCGCGACCGGCGGCGGCGGCGGCGGCGGGATTCGCCGCCGACGACGACGGCGACGACGCGCGATTGCTCGCGAAGATCGACGGCGCGTTCGGCGACGACGACGAGGACGATGCGGACGACGACGACGCGTTCGCGGGGCGGTACGCGCCGGACGAGCGCGAGAGCGCGCTGGAGGAGGGGTACGTCGCGGACGAGGACGAGGTCGTGATAAAGGTGAAGGCGGACGCGGACCCGATGGACGTGGGGAATTTCGGAATGTCGGCGATCACGGTGGCGGCGCTGAGAAAACGAGGCGTGGACGCGCTGTTTCCGATACAGCAGGCGGTGCTGAAACCGGCGCTGTCGGGAGAGGACGTCGTGGGAAGGGCGAGAACGGGGACGGGGAAGACGCTGGCGTTCGCGCTGCCGGTGATTGAGCGATTGTTGACGGATGGAACGAGCGGACGGTCGAGAAATCCGAAATGCATCGTGTTGGCGCCGACGCGAGAGCTGGCGAAGCAGGTTGAGAACGAAATTTGCATCACCGCGCCGTCGTTGGAGACGGTGTGCGTGTACGGGGGGACGCCCATCGGTCAGCAAGAGGGTAAACTTCGTCGAGGGGTCGACATCGTCGTCGGTACCCCGGGTCGGGTGCAGGATTTGATGAACAGACGAAGCTTGGATTTGGGCGAAATCGAATTTGTGGTGCTCGACGAGGCGGATCAGATGTTGAACGTCGGGTTCGAGGAAGACGTGGAGGCGATTCTGCAAGACTGCCCGGAGAGCCGCCAAACGTTTTTGTTCTCGGCGACGATGCCGAGCTGGGTGAAGCAAATCACGAAGAAGTTCTTGAAACCCGGGCACGTCGTGGTTGATTTGGTCGGTGACTCCAAGCAAAAAGTCGCGGACACGATTGATTTGATGTCGTGCGCCGTGTCGCACGCGAACCGAACCTCCATCGTCATGGACCTCGTCACCGTGTACGCCAAGGATAAGAAGGCTATTTGCTTCACGCAAACCAAGCGCGCGGCCGATGAACTCACCGCCGCGCTCGGTCGTCGCGTGGCATCTGAAGTTCTCCACGGCGACATCGCTCAAGCGCAGCGCGAGCGCACCCTCCAGCGATTCCGTGACAACCGCTTCAGCGTGCTCATTGCCACCGACGTCGCCGCTCGCGGCTTGGACATTTCCGACGTCGACTTGGTCATTCACTACGAGCTCCCGAACGACGTTGAATCGTTCGTGCATCGATGCGGTCGTACCGGCCGCGCTGGACAACTCGGTGCCGCGATCGCGATGCACACCGATCGCGAATCCTACATGATTCGTCGCATCAAAAAGGAAACTGGATGCGAATTCCGCACCATCGGCATTCCGTCGTCGACGGAGGTCATGGACGCCTGCGCTGTTACCGCTTCTAACGTCCTCACGAAAGTGGACGATGAACTGTTACCTTATTTCTCTCCCGCCGCTGCTCGCCTGCTGCCGGCGGACACCGACGAGGAAGTCACCAAGCTTCTGGCCGCCGCTCTGGCCGCCATCAGCGGGCAGACGGAGGCGCCGCCTCCGCGATCGCTCCTCACCGGTGCGCCCAATTCGTGCACGTATATGGTTCTGGACCGCGAAGGAAGTGAGCCTGCGATCCGAGCGGGCGACTTGCTTCGCGCTTTGACTGAAATCGACCGCAAGCTCGCGGATGGATGCGGCAAGATTCGTTTCATGGAGAGCAAGAACGGATTGTGCTTCGACATCGATGCCGCGTACATGAAGGATCTTGAAACCGTCACGGACTTGAATGGTTTCGATCTGAGCGTCTGTACGATACTTCCTGATCTCATGGCTGAACAAACGCGAGAACGCTCTGGGTTCGGCGGTCGAGGCGGCCGAGGCGGCGGCCGAGGCTATGGCCGAGGCGGCGGCCGAGGTCGGGGCGGCGGCGGTGGCTTTGAGCGCCGTGGCCGTGGCGGCGGACGGGGCTATGGAGGTGACCGTGACGGTGGTTTCCGTGGCCGCGATCGTGATGGCGGGGGAGGCTACCGCGGCCGAAGGGAGGGCGGCTACGAACGTCGAGACGGAGGAGGAGGCGACCGCCCCCGGCGCGACTTCGGCGATCGTCCGCCGAGACGCGATTACAACGATCGTCCCCCAAGACGCGATTACGGCGGTGATGGCTACGGCGGCGGTGGCGGTGGTCGCGATCGTGCGCCCGCTCGATCCGGCGGCTCCAGCTGGGGCGGCTGGTCCGAATAAAGGATCGCTTAAAACTAAAGCTTCCCGTGTATCTTACCGAGCTCCGGACAAGTGCTCACTGCAACCCAATCACAACGTTAACCATTCATATATTGTTTAGAATAGAACTGGCGCTTCAATTTGACACAACAGCAATTTTTCTCTAACAACATCACGCATCAAGCACGTTGCACCTCGCCAGCCGTCGGCGACCTCGACGTTGTGGATAGCGCCAGTCCCCTCTGGACGACGCCACTTCCCCACGACCGCCCGACGCCGCGCGCCACGCTCGCTCGATCATCCCAACTCACACCTCGACGTTCCGGACATGCACGCCGCGTCCGTGATCGACGCGCGCGTGCCCGCGGCACCGTTGAAGTCTTCGCTCGCGAACCGTCGTCATCCTCGCCGTCGACCGGCCGTCGTCGCCCGTGGACGCGCTTTCGACGCCAACGACCCGCTGACGTGGAACGCGAACGCTGATGATGACGCTGGGATGGACTTCGACTCCACGGAGGACGTGGGCGTGGCGAACCTGCAGGAGCTGAGCGACGCGGATTTGGCGGCGCTCGTGGGCGCGGCTGGGGCGACGGTGCCGCAGATGATTGACGACGCCGCGTTCGCATCGCTGCGAGAAGAGCAAGAGAAGGAAAGAATGGCGAATACGGCGGGGGAGTGCATCGCGCATGGACAGAGAGAGTACGCGGCTGGGGACTACGAGAAGGCGTTGGCCACGTTTGCGCGCGCGGCGACGCTCGCGGGAAGCGGACCGGTGCGGTATCGGAAATCCGTAGTCGCCCCAGCGGGGCCGAGCGCCGGGTTCAAACCAAGAGAGCTGAGTGCTGGAGAAGAAATTGCGATTCGATACAACACGGCGTGCTGTCACGCAAAACTCGGTAATGTGAGCGAAGGGCTGGCGTCGTTGAATGCGGCACTCGAACGCGGATACGACGAGTACCCGGCTATACGCAAGGACGAGGACATCTCTATTCTGCGGCAGGATCCAAGATTCGAGAGAATTATGGCGCGTTTCGAGCCGCAAGGTGCAGTTGGAAAGATTTTCGATGCGTTCAACGGACCGAAGCGCGGTGTATCGCTCCTCGATGGTATCAAAGACATTTTCAGCAAGTAGAATTTAATGCCAACTTCTAGAATTTCGCAAACCACGTTCCGATGATGAATGAGAGGAGCGCGGCGACGATCGATGCTAAGTGTTCTTGTCGAATGACGACCACGCCGTTACCGTTTTGACGCTCCATCGCAACCGCCGCGCGCGTACCCGGGGGTGGCTGTGGCTTGACGCTTGACGCTTCGGCGACAGCTAGCTGACGAGCCGGTTGCTTTTGCATCTCGCGCGCCGTAGCTAGCGCGTCTTTTGCGTGCGCCCACGCGCGATCACATTCCGCTTCTGCGGCTTTCGCGGAAGATTCAGCATGAATTTTGGCCATCACTTCCAGCTCCAAACGGTTGATGACTTGCTGCACAGCTTCCTTTGCCGCCTGCTTCGCCGCCTCTAAATCTCTCTTCAATTTTACACATCGCTCCTTGACGCGGTCGTAGTCTTCTCTGGGTACAACCATGTCGTTCCTTTCGTGCACCATCGACATGGCACCTCGATACGTTGGTTGTTGATAGAGCGAGCGTGCTCGATGACCATAGCCTTCGCGAACGGGGGACCCCACTTCGCTCACAGGCCGAGAATCTCCAGGACGCACGCCGTGGCTCGCCGCAACTTGCCACGCGTCTTGCGCTGCAGCCGCTGCTGCCGCAACTTCTTGCTTCAGTCGTTCGTTCTCCTCCGCCAAATCTCTCACTTGAGACTCCGCCGCAGCGCGTGCTTGCTCCTCGAGCCACCGCTGTCCCCGCACACCTTGCTCGATTTCATCGTTCTTCTTGGCGTCTCTCTTGCTGATATCCTCTTCGAGCGTAGTACATCGACTTTGGACTGCTTTCAACTCCGCCGCCAGACCCGAGATTTCGTTTTCCTTCTGCGCGAGAAGGCGAAGGCCATCTGAGATCTTCGCGTTCGCAGCATCTAAACTCGCCGCGAGCTCAGCGCGGTGAGTGTCTACCGAAGCTGACTCGCCGCGGGCATGTGCAAGCTCGGCATCTTTCGCGGCTAATTCATCACGAAGTTTATTAGCGTCTTCTTGAAATCCTTTCCCTTTCTTAACCGCATTGGCAAATTTTGTCTTCGCCGTGTCTATCGCAGTCTTGAGAGACACCATTTCCGTCTCGTATGACTCGATGCTCGAGCGAAGCTTTTGAAGCTCCTCCTGGGCCGCTTCGCTCGATTTGATCTGCGATATAAGTCGATCGCGTTCCTCATCACGCGCTGCTAGTTCGGTGCGCATCCGCTCAAAGTTCGCATCTGACTCGTTAATTTGCTTCTCCAGCGCAGAGATTTTACCTTCGCGCTCCGCAATGGCGGAGCCCTTCGTATCTTCTGCAGCACGAAGGCGCGCCTCGGCGTCGTGCAAGCGCTCGCGCAATGAATTAAGTTCTTCGGTATCTTTTGTGGAATTGCGCTGCACGTCGTCAAGTCTTGTCTCGAGCTCGGAACGCACGAGCTCAATTTCTGCGACAGCAGCGGCAAGCTGTGATTCAACCTGAGCCTTTGACGCATTTGATGCCGACAACGCGTTCTCGCGTTCTTTCAGCCGAGCGGTGAGCGCACCGCACTCGCTTTGATATCCTTTTCCTTTCTTGACCGCGTTATCAAACTTTTGCTGCAGTTTGGCTGTCTCCGCTTTCGCTGTGTTGAGTTCTTTCGCCGCATTCTCGACGGTTTTCAATGTCGACGCACTCCTGGCTACTTCTTCCTCCTTCTGCGCAAGAAGCCGAAGCCCATCGGCGACTTTCTCGTTTGCGGCGTCTAAACTCGCCATAAGCTCTGTCACGCGAGCCCGCATCGAAGTCGAAACATCCTGAGCTTGGGCCAGCTCCACGTGTTTCGCCTCAAGCTCTGCGCGGAGCTTTTTGCCTTCTTCTTGGAATCCTTTGCCTTTCGTGACTGCGTTTTCAAATTTTTCGCGCATTCTTGTAACCTCAGCGTTTGATGCGTCAACGTCGTTATGGTGCCTTGATGTTTCTTCGCATTGCGCCGTGAGTTCGAGACGTTCCCTATCGAGCGCTTCGGCTCGCTTCTTCGCTTCGCCGAGTTGCTTGCGCAAATCGTCTAATTCCGCATCCTTTGACCCGAGTTTTTCGCGAAGGGATGTCACATCCTCACGTAACGTCGCCACTTTTGCGTCTTGTGATTGTGAAAGGGATTGGCTCTGTTCCTCTATTTCCTTTGCACGTGCGGTGAGCACATCGTGCTGCGTGCGCAATTTTGCGATGGTCTGCTCCGCGCTCGCGACGTCTTGTTTAGACAGTTGCAATTCTTCCCGCACGCTATGCAGCTCGCGCATCATTTCCTGGGATGCTTCACTCGTCGCAGGCTCTGGACTCAGCAAAGCTTTCTCGGCTGCAGCCATCATGTCCTCCACGCTCAAACCTTCACCCTGAGCGCCCGCGAGCGCTTCTTCAAGCTCTTTATGCAGGCCTGCCAGCTTCTCGTTCGCCGCCTCGAGCTCGTCTGTCGCGCGCTTTTGGTCCTCGGCACGCGAGCTTTCCGCCGATTGTAACTCGCCCTTCAGCTCTTCGATTTTCGTCTTTTGCTTACGAGCGATGTTCTCCATCTTGTCGCACTTCTTGCGCAGCGCCTCGATTTCGTCATCCTTCGGCGCAACGCTCGGCGTCGGCGCCATCGAATCTACCTTGGCCCTGAGTCGCTGATTTTCCTCTCCGACGTTAGCAAGCGACTTGTGCACGGTCACGAGCTCCTTTTCAAGGCCTATAACCTTCGATGCGCGACTCCTGTCTGACTCTCGTAAACGCTCACACTCTTTGCGAACGGCGTCCAGCGTCTTGATTGTATCTGCGAGACTCAATTCTTCCGCGGCGACGTCTCGCTTCGGGGTAGGCGCGCTCACCGAGTGTGGCACAGCTTGACTAATGTTTTCGCTGCTCATGTTACGCGTTAGTAAGGGGAGCTCGTCGCGACTGCGAGAGCTGAGAAACTCGTCGCTCGGCAATTCCCATCGTGAAATTTGTGACAGAGCGCATCCGACGTAAAGCACACCATTTCCATCGAAGGCGAGCGACCGCACAGCTCCCGCCGATTTCGTGCCCGGACACTCAAATAATACTGCTCGCGCCTTGATATCCCACACCAACGCGCGTCCATCGACGCCTCCCGTGCACACAAAGCCGGGACGGATGCTCGCCGCGCATAACACGGCGCCCGTGTGATGTCCGTGGACGCTGAGTTCCTCCGGTGGACCGAGAAGCTGACCTTCTTCGTTGACGTACCACGCCAACACGCGCCCATCCGCCCCACCGGTAACGATCACGCCTTCGTTATCGCACACGGTGTGGATCGCGCCCCGATGCCCGCCGTCGTCAGGACCGAACTCCGCTACCGGCTTGCCCACGCGAACCGTCCACAGACTCAGAATCCCATGCCCGTTCCCGCTCACCACGAACTCCTTCCCCGTCGAACGATGCACCCACCCCGACACCGCGTGCACGCGATCAGGCGGCCCTTCCGAAGGCTTCAGACGTTTTGCCTTCCCAGGCATCGGCGCCGACTCGGCCGTCGACGCGAATCGCCAAATTGGAAACCGTTCGCCGTCCTCCCACACGAAAATCCTCCCCACGTCGTCCCCTCCCACCAACTCTCCGCTCGTCAACATCCCGAGGCACCACAGCGCAACGGCATCGACGCCATTTTCGAGTTCCATCGTCACGACGCCCGTGCGCGCGTCTCGCGTCGCCGCGTCGCCGCGCTCGCTGGCGCTCGTCACGCGCGTCCCATCCTTCGACGTCACCATCGCCGTCACCGCGCCCGCGTGCGCGCGCGCTTGCGACACCAGCGCCCCCGACGTGGTGCTCCAACAACGCAGTCCGCCGTCATCGCACGCGCCGAGCAGGCGTTCGTCGACGACTCCGAGCGCGCGAACCGCGCCCGTCTGTTTGTCGAGCGCGAGCGTCCCGGACGGCTTTAAACGCTCGCACGCGCGCGCGCGCGTGGTTTTCTGCACCGTGTCGCTCACGGTTTTCGCGATGTGCGCCAGCATGGCGCCCGCGGCGCGCGAGGCGACGTGTGCGGGTCGGAGGGTGGAATGATTAGTCAGTCGATGCTCGGCTAACGGCTTTTCAATTTGGATTTCAACGCGCGCCGTCTGGGCGGTTCGATGGCGAGGGCGCGGCGGCGATGCGAAGAATCTCGGCGAGCTCGCGAACCTGGGCGTCGACGGTGTCCATGTACGCGGCGGCGGCGTGCTTGAGCTTGGACGACGTCTCGGGGGAGACGTCGTTGAGCTCGCAGCTGAAGACGTCGGCGGTTGGCTGGAAACGGTAATACGCGTCGTCGGCGCCGAGTAAGTGTCTGATGGTGGCGTCGACTTGGGCGACGTCGCACGACGCGTGGATGGTATTGTCGAGCCAACCGGGGAAACCGGATAGACGCGCGTCGCGAGAGTTTGGAACGGCGGCACCGGTGCCGAGAGAAACGACGCAAAGCGGTCGGGATTTTGAGAACAAGCGACGCGCTTCAAAGACCGCGACGGCGGTGGGATTGTTGCTCGCGATGGCGCCGTCGATCAATCGGATCTCCGCATTGACGTTTGTCGGTGCTCTTTGATGATCGTGGCGATGGTCTTCCGTAGTCTGCTTCTTTTCCACGTCGTTGGGCGACGCGCGAGAGTTCGCGTTATCGGCTTCAGACTTACGCTCTCGTGCAAAACCTCCAGCGCCCCCGATTTCTTTCTTCATCCTGAGCTCTTCCAAGAACCAAGGCGCGGCAGTCGTCGCGCGAATTGAGTTCAACAAGCTCGCACGATGTTCGCCTGGCAAGTGGCCGAGATGGCTTTTGCCTCTCGCGTCGTGTTTGTACGAACGCATCAGAAACGTTGTGGCAGGTGACCGACTCACGAGGTGTGAAACTAGACAGACGTGCGGCGGCGGAGAAGTCGAGGAATACCAACGTGGATGGGACGTGATACTGTACAGTGGTTTTTCGGCTTCCTCTCGCAACGCTTTGCGCAGCATAGTCTCAAAACTTCTTGCCTCTTCTCGACCGCGGTGGTAGAACTTTGTCGTTTGGTTGTACCAGTGAGTCAAGGATGAGTCGGCTTTTCTAGGAAATATCTCATCGCCCATCTTGACGTACAGCTCATGCAACTCGTCGGTCGTCATCCTAAGCAGACCAGCACCAACAGCGATGATACCACCCGTGGAAGTGCCTACAACGAGGTCGAAGCAGTCTCCGACACACCAACTATTCGTAGCCTCTAGGATGCGTTCCAACATGACGAGCGTGCCGATGCCACGCATGCCGCCTCCATCCAAACTCAGAATACGAATCGGTCTATCATCATCTGCACCGGTGTTATCCGGATACGCGCCTTTCATGAATGGCACTCCGTGATCCCCCAGCGCGTTCACGAGTCGCATGGCACGCGTCCATCGCGACACGCCGCCTTCTAAATTTGCGCTCCGCCAAGCGTCGAGATGCGAGTTTTCGTCCATCGGGGGCGCCGCCACTTTTTCACTGAGATGGCGAAGCGATTCGAAGTCACGTTCATCCTTCTCGGCATCGCGCACGTAGGTTTCTTCATCCTTCGGTTCTTCTTTGCTTTCACCGGACTGCGTAAACGTGACTCTGCGAATCAAAGCCGCAGCAAAGCCTTCTCCTGTGGACGCCGAAGGCGTTCGCGGTGAAGAGACGTCTTCACGTGGAAGAAGAGTCTGCGCATCAGTGTGCTTAAATCGGCCGCGAAAACGACCGGCGATTGGCGGTGTAACAGACGGCGTCATGGGCGGTGGTCGATCTGCGCACGCCGCCATGAGCTGGTTCCCGATTCGCTTTGCGAGCGCTTCAGCGGTGCCAACCAGACCATTCGGAGGGATCTCAATTTTTAGAGTGCAGTCATCGGAAAACTGAAGCAACCGTGTCAGTGAATCCGCGCACATGACGAAGCTTGGAATGTTCGTCACGTTGTCGAAGTTTGGACTCGATAACAACGGCTGAACCGGTACACACGCCAACCCGCGTTGAGGCCACGTAAAAATGACAGCGCGAGCGCCGCGTTCACGAGCGCGCCACATGAGTCTGGGAGCTTGTCGAATCATCGAAATATGTGTGTTCCAGTCGCCGCCTTTTGCACAAAGAATGACTATACCGTCGAGAGGTTGCTCAGGCGCTGACTCGATCTGTCCGGACATTGTTCGTTTGATCGGTTCTGGGGTGTGCATGACGGGTTCCTCTATTTGAAGCGAGCTTGACGCTGCGTTGTCAGGTTGATTCACTTGATCGGCGCCGGTTTCTACCATTGTCCACTCCTTATCACCATCTTTATCCGGTGACTCGCCGCCTTCCCAAATTTCGTCGTACGCCTGCAATATTTTCTGCGCCGGCGTCATTACTGGTGAGACGTCATCATTTGTCCTCGGCGATGTCGGCAACTCAATCAGTCCGTCTTGTTCGTTCGCTGGCAAGATGTCTAGAATGTGGACTTTGCCAGAGATCTCTCCTGAGTAAGGCGCCGCACAAGTTAAACTCGACCGAATGGCGGTAAAAGCAGTCATTGAGTGTTCGTCTTTGGCAACCATGCGCACAGTGGCTAAATCTGTGAGCGCCATGTGCTCCGCTAGCTGTGAGAGCATCTCGCGCGAGTTACTATCAAAGAATGTGGAACTCCCGTTCCAAAACGCATGAATCACGCGCAATGCAGCATCTGCGGCGCCTCTGCGAATGCCTTCCGCATACATCGCAAAATCGTCCACGGTGAGCAATTTGAGAAGCGATTTGATGTACGCCTTATCTAGCACCTCCAACTTGTCGTGAGTGGCGTCTTCGCGCACGCACGAAAGCACTCGATCAACGACATACTCAACCGCACCAGCATTGACGCACTCGACAACCGCCAGCGCTCCACGCGAAAGAATAATTTCAACGAGAAGCATGTCCACCGTCGGTACCAACGATTTATCGCCACTACGCCGTGAGGCGTATTTGACGAGTGCGCGTACCAAATTGTACACGCTCACTCGAGAACCACTTTCGGCATCGAAAACCATGTGTCGTATATCGCCTATCAGTTGTGAGTATCGTTGAACTCGCGCGTCTTCACTTAATACGCTCCACCCTTCGCGCGCGTAATTTCTCCAAGGAATGTACCAATCAGACGCGTGCTCGCCTTCGCCGCGCTGGATCAACGTAGGGTACCACGCACCGTTGGAATTGCTCAACGACGTTTTGATGATCGCTTTACCTTTCGGTTCGCTCACGTCAACCCACGTGTGCACTTCGTCTCGAGCGCTCCCATAAGACACAGCGGCGATGGCAAGAGGCTTGTCTGGAACTGCCAATGCTTTGTGAATGCGCGCGCTCACGCCATCGTCGCCCTTGTCCGAGCCTAGGATTCCAACGAGAACGAGTTGCAACGCTTTTGAAATTTTTTCGCTAATTTTAGCCGTCCCTCCGCTCCATTGACCACAGGTGGTGATGCAAAGAAAATGTTCTGGCACGCTTTTTCGAGCCACGTCGACGGCGCCGCCGTCAAAGAATGACTTCATGAATGACTGTAACTGCGTCTCAATTTCTTTCGCGCGACGCGCACCACCGCTGGTGTCCCAAGTACACTCATAGATTGGCTGGAAGTCGTCTGCGCGCACGACGAGAACATTCAAACCAGGCTCCTGTCGCCACCCGTCGGTGCTCTCCTCTGCGGCCCAGCGACCCAAGCTCAAGTCATCCTTCAGCACCGCTTCCCTATCGTCAATGTTCGTAACATCTTTTAGCTCTTCGCCGTCCGGTTTCTTTTCTATCGATTTAATCGGTGGACTCCTGGAGTAGTAGCCGTCTGCAGAATGCACGCTCCGCGACGAAATCGTCTGCGACGGATGCCCACTCGCGCACACTTCCATCATCGTCTGCGACATGTCCACCCTAACTCTCAACGTGACGTAATCCGCCATGGCATCTGACTCGTCCCCAAAAGCGCAAAGCGCGATATCACAAGCGCGGTTGGGAAGCAATCGCAACGTTTTGCGCCGACTCTCTCGCTCAGCCTCTGAGATGTCGCACAAGATGCGCGTCCCATCCTTCGTGTGCGTCTTCAATCCACTCTCTGCGGCGAGTATAAACGCGTGAGACACCACTGCGTTGACATCCTCTCCTTCTTCAATCACGGGCGTGATATCAATCGCCAGTTTCCATCCATCTTCCGCCGTGTAATCCCCGGGAATCGCGCGCGCGTCCCACGTCGCCTCGCACGTCCCCGCGCTCGTCCGTCGCGCCTTCATCCTTTCAGAGATCACGATCCGCGTCGTCGTCTCGATCGCCGGTCGTGAGTTCGGCACGCTCGCCTTCAGTTCGTACTCTCCGCTCGGCACGTCTTCCGGCACGCGCCACGTCAGTTTCCCTTCGTCAAGCTCGCGTTCGCCTTCGCCTTCGCCTTCGCGGAATGAAATCTTCCCAAGCGTCGCGTGTTTCGAGCTTCGCATCCACGCCCCTTGACCGACGAGCGAGATCTCACACTCGCGCGCGCGATCGCGATCGAAATCATCCGCGCGCTCGACGACGACGTCCACCGCGGCGCCGTGTTCCCAAACTTTGCCGACGCGCGGACGACGAAAGCGCAGCGTCATCGCCGCGCGGCGACGCCGTTCGCGATCGCGGACGGTCGTGCGCGCGCGAACGTTCGCGTGGGCGCGTTCGTGCGCGCGCGGAACCGGCGACGCGCGCGCGTCGAAGTGCGCGCGCGTTTGGAATACTCAGATTATTGCGACAGTTGCAGAGTTGGTGGTTGCGCGGATTTGAGCGCGTCGAACGCGAGCGATGTCCGAATGATGCGAGGTGACGAGAAAGAGAGAGTCGATTGAAAGCGAAGCGCTATCGCTAGCCTAGAAAACTCAATAAACTGGAATCGATGAGATTGGGGTCGCCGTCGGGGGTGCCGGGACTGCGCTGAGCGGCTTGTTGCTGCCTGGCGTCGAGGTTCATGCGACCGACGTCGACGGAGAGATCGTTCGGGGTAGACCACACACCAGGCCCGGCGGTGGGGGATGTACCGGCGAACGCACTCCAGCTCGGAGTGCCAGCATTTAGATCGGCATTAACGCCTAAACCTCCCAGGCCCCAGTCGGCGCCGCTCGCGCCTTGAGCCGGCGGTGGAGCGCCGCTGCCTCCGTTCCACGATGATTGACCGCCCCAGTGCGCGGCGGGCGCCACAGATGGATTCCAATTTTGTTCCAAGCCGCCAACGAAGAGACCAGCGGATGGTGGAGGCATTTGCTGCGTGTCCGTTGCGAATACATCGCCGACGGGCAAAGCGCCCATGCCGGCGCCCATAGGTTGCCAGTTGCTGTTCGCCGGACTCCAAGAAGCGGGTTGACTCGGCGCCTGGTGCGGTGGCGTAGCGTGCTGCGGCGATGGCGCAACCACTGGCGCTACTGCAGGCCTCGTCTCGCCCCAGGTGCTCGCGGAGCTAATTCCAGAGCTTTGCGCGACGCCCCAAGCGCCGGTTTGCGGCGGAGAACCTCGATGCCGAGGAGGCGGCGCAGGAGCAGCCGCACCATACGACGCCGGAGGTCGAGGACCTGGTGGAAGAGGGGGAGGGGCGTGTCCTTCTTCACCAGCTCGTGGTGTGGGAATTCTACTCTGACCTGGCGGAGGCGCCGACTGCGGCGGAAGAGGCACGCCCGAGGGTGGCCCACGCACCGCTACTGGCTCAGGTTTCTTCACTGGCATTCGCATCGCAGGAGCTGCCGCCCAAGACGGCGGGGGTCCCGACGGTACTGGTGGTTTAGGTGCACTCATGTGCTTGTTTCCTAACATCGAAGAACGATCCTCCTCGGCTTGCAAACGTCTGGCAAGCTCTTCATCCGTCTCCGTCGGCATTGACCCCATACTAGATTCGACTTCTTTCGCTAACTCCTCCGCCTTTGCGCGTTCCTTCTTCTTTTTCCGCTGCGCTGCTTTCTTGGAGATACCTTCACCCGCAGAAGCTGCCGCTTTGACGTCCGGTTTCTTCGATGCTTCGACACGCTTGCGAATAGCCTCCATCTCTGCCATCTCCCGCTCAGCGGCCTCCTCCGCAGCTTTACGCAGCGCAGCCTGACGAGCCGCAGCTTCATCTGCGACTGCTGCTGCAGTGGTGTTGCCTTCCTTCTCCGCAGCAGCAAGACGCTCACGCTCTTCCTTTTCGGCCTGCTCTTTCGCGGCGCGCTTTTTTGCCTTTTTCCCCATACCGGCTTCAGTCACCACTTCTTCGTGTTCTGCTCTGACGGATTGTTTCCCACTATTTCCTACCGGCGCTCGACCAGACGTCACGTACATACTTTCTACGCTATGCGGGCCCCATTCTGTGACCTCGCCGGTGGACTCGTCTACGCGTCCTACCCTAGCCTTGAAGCAGTACTTTGTTCCCGGTAATAAATCGTCCACCGTAATTACAGTCTTGCCTTTGACGGATGTGAACACCGTGTAATTGTGCTCCTTTTCTTTCTTTAAGCTAAGCTCCCAGCACCTGTCTTGCGGTAAGGTTTGCGTGGTAGATTTTGTGCGGTACAAGTTGAGCGTAATGGAGTCATCCGTGCGCGAAACCAGCGTCGGGCGTTGAAGCTTCTCCAGAGGTTCATTCGCTCGTCGAGCCTCGTTCTCTTGCTTCGCCAGCTCCGCAGCGTATCGCGCAGCTTCTTTACGCATTTGTTCCAAGTGCTCAAAGAGTTGATCATCCGTCATGGACGGTCGTCCCCCGCTCCCTTGACTACTCCCCGGACGTCCAAACCACTTGCCGGGTGCCCCTCGCGAAGCCCACCCTGGCGGTGGATCGCTCCCGAAGAAGTTGTGTAAATCCGTATACTCTTCGTCGTCGGTGTAGTCGTCGTCGTCGTAGTCATCCAAGCTAGGAAGAGAGTCGCCCTCGCTGTCGTCGTCGTAGTCGCGACTGCTCGCGTCGTCATACTCCCCTCGTCGACCGCCGCCCCCGCCTCGACCACCCGCGAACGAACCTCCACCGAAGAAAAAGCTCTCAAAAAAGCTCGCGGCAAAATCACGCATGTCTGCCGCGCTCGCAAAGTTATCTTGCATCGATCCCGTCGCTGCGGCTTCGCCCGACAGTCCGTACTCCCTCGTCAGCGTGTCGTACGCTCTGACGATCTCTCGAAACTTCCGTTCCGCGTCCGGATCCCCTCGGTGTTTATCGGGATGATGTCTCAGCGCTAACTTTCGATACGCTTGCGCCACCGCGCTCGCGTCATCGTTCGACTGCACGTCCAGCACGCGCATGGCGTCCGCCCTCCGCTCTGCTCGATTCGCCGTGTGCGCGGGCTGCTCCGCCCAGAACGCCTCGTCCTCGCTCCCTTCGCTCGTTCCATCGGGACCTATCTCGACGATTCGCTTGCCACGGCTCCCCATCTCGCGCGCGCGCGATCACGGCGAGGCGAATTCGCTCGTCACCGCGACCGGCGATCTCACGAAGCGGACGCGTTGACGTCGACGCTCGCGTGTGCGAGGCGTCTCGGGCGCGACACGAGCGACGAAGACGACGCCACAAGTGCGCGCGCGTCGTGCGGCCGTCGAAACCGGGCGCACGCGCGCGAGCGAGCGCTTCTGCGGTGAATGCATGGCTTCGCTGCCACTGGCTGCCCGGCGTCGAGCGCGGGTCAACGCGAACGCCGAACGCGGCGCGGCGCATCCAGCGCGCGGTGCGACGATCGCGCGGGCGAACGAACCGATGTAGAAAGCGTGTGAAAATGATTAAAACGAATAGTGCTTACAAAAGCGATGCCGCCGGCGGCGATCGCTCGCTCGCGGCGGCGACTTTATCCTCGCGCGCCGAGTCGAATGTCGACGACGACGAACGATCCCGGATTCACCAGCGCTTGACGAGGCCGAAGAGCAAGTTCATGAACTCGAGCGGGTTGCCTTGTTTGTTTCCGCCCCCCGAGTCGCTCTTCGAGTTCGCGAACCAGTAGCGCCAACCGATTAAAAACGCACCCGCGAACGTCAGCGAGACGACGACGAACGGCGCGGGCGGCGCCGCGCCTTTCCCGAGCGCGCGCAAAGCCAAACCCACGGGTCCCGCGACCGCCCACGTCTTTCCCGCGCTCACCGCTGCTTTCATTCCATCGCTCCCACGCGCGTCTTTCCCGAAACTATCCCCGATTTTCATCGCTCCGAACCACCCGAGCGCGAACGGCGCCGCCGTCGCCGCGACATCCGCCGCGTACATCCCTTCCCCGTGATTTCCCCGACCGATCGCCGCGAACGCCAGCAGCGCCGCGCAATCGCCCACCACCAACTGCGCGATTCTATAATTCCTCTCCGCCGCCGTCTCCGCCTTCGCCGCGTTCGCCACGCCTTGGAACCGCGTCTCCTCCAGCGGAATCACCTTGACGTTCATCGTCGACGTCGGCGGCGCCACGCCCGCGGGCCCGACGTCGCCCGGCCCGCTCCCCAGCGGCGCGCGCGGCGTCGCGCCATCGTTTCGCACGAACCGACCGACCTTCTTCGCGCCCGCGTCGCCGTCGCCGCCGTTTTCGGTCGTCGCGCGCGTCGTCGTCAGCCGAGCGCGTCTCGCGCGCGCGCCGTCGCGCGGCGTCCGCGCGCGCGACGACGCGACGCGCGGGAAGACGCGCGCCATCGACATCTCGCGCGCGCGACGACGACGACGACGACGACGACGCGACGACGCGACGACGCGGCACTCTGTGACGCGCCCGCGTGCTCACTCGCTCATTCATCATGTTGCGCCGTCTCGCGCGCGCGACGGTCGCCGCCGCGCGACGACGCGTCGACGTCGCGCGCGCGACGCGGACGTTCGCGTCCGGGAAAGCGCTCGAGGACGAGGTGAACGACGCGTTCGCCGAGGCGCGAGAGGAAATCGAAGCCGCCATGGAGAGCGTCGGGTCAACGTACTTTAACGAAGACGCCGAGCACGCGCGCGCGTGCGTGGAGAAGACGATGGCGGCGTATGAAAAATTACTCGAGAGCGCGGCGAGCGAGGACGCGAGAGGACGCGTGCGACGGAGCATGGGGCTGAAGATGGAACAGTTGCGGGGCGAGCTGAAGATGATGGATTCGGCGCACGACGACCACTAGCGCGCGATGGGATGTATGACGGCCGCGCGGAGTCGCGATGGTCGTCGGTGGGCGGTTGCGTGCGCGAGAATCACGCGCGACGTGTCGAGGCATCGCGAGAGCGATGATGCTGGGCGTTGATGCGCGCGCTTGTTGAGGCGTTGTTAACGACGTCGCGAGCGCTCGCGCTCGCGGAGGCTAAAATTAGACGAAGGGATGCGGGGCGCGCACACCTCGGCGCGTGGGGTCATGGAAGCGAATCCAGCGGGTAGTAAACGCGCGGGGACAGGTGGGATGGCGATGCGGCGGCGCGCGGCGTTCGGTCTCGACGCCGGTGCGCGAGGGCGAACGCACTTCATCGACGACGGGTCGGTGGCGTACGTCGCGGGGAAGTTGGTGGTGGTGTATGATTTTGCCACCGGAACGCAACGATTCTTACCGATCGCGAAGGATGTGCGCGAGGTGAGCGCTATGTGTGCGCACGCATCGTCGTCAACGATCGCGGTCGCGGTGCTCGACGACGGCGGCGAGTGTTCCATCGCGATGTACGATTCGCAGACGTTTAAGAAAAAAAGGACGCTGACGCGTGCGATGGACTCCAAGCCTCACGTGGGAGTAAACGCCAGCGGTGGCGTCGGCGACCGTGTGTCTTTAGATGGTTTGACTTTTTCGGAAGACGGGCGCTCGATACTGGGATACAGCACGACTTCGCACGCTCTCGTTTGTTGGAACGTCGTCGACGGCTCGGCGGTGGAACTTCCCTCGCCTCGGCGTGTTGTTAGCACGGTCGCAGGTGAACATTCTTCTGCGCAACGTGTTCCCGATCCCACTTTACAAATAAAGCACGCGTCGTTTTCTCCGCACGAACCGGGGGTCATCAGCGCCGTGTGCGCCGGGGGTGTGTTTAGGATGTACAGAGCAAATGAAACGACAGTGAAACCTCTGATGGTGAAGGCATTGAACACTTTGGTGAAAGACGAAGGTCGTGATGCAACGACGCACCTATGGTTGAAGGGCGACGACAAGCACGTCGCCATCGGTACGAGCACTGGACAGGTTATCGTCTTGGAGGGCGACGAAATCGTTTGTGAGTTGAACGTGCATCGAGGCGGCGGCGAAACGAGCAACGCGCTCCCAGCGTCGGATCTCGACGCACGCACGCGCGTAAACTGCGTCGAGTCGTATAAAAACGGTTTTATAACCGCAGGATCTTCAGGGGATGTCGTGATCGTCGATCGAGTACCGAAAAAACAGGTCAAGAATGGACGCGCGTACAAATGCGTCAAGACTCTCGCCGCGCGCGCGAGCGCAGATGAAGATTTGTACGACACCTCGACCAGCGGAGTGCCGTCGATCATGGATGGAGATCAAGTTAAAGGCTATGAACCGGCTTTGCTCGAGCCTCAGGTAGCGCGCTCGGTCGTCGCGATGAGCATCTCTCCTTCTAGTGACAACGTAATCTGTACTCTGGACAACAAGCACGTGCTCGCGCTGTCGTTGACGAATGCGGATATTATGCAAGCGAACGAAATGCGGTTCAAACGCGTGCTGCCGGACGCACACTTCAACGGTGTCTCGTCGTTGGACATTTGTCGTCGACGCCGCATCATGGTCAGCGTCAGTGCGACGGATAAATCGATGCGTTTATGGAACTTGACGTCGAACGAGTGCGAGGTGTTGAAAGAATTTCTCGACAACCCGCTTTGCGTGTCTATTCATCCGAGTGGTTGGATCGCGTGCGTCGGTTTTAGCGACAAGTTGCGCCTTATGCATATTCTCAACGGCGATTTCCGCGTCGTGAGAGAGTTTGCGCTCAAGGCGTGTCGCGTTGTTGAGTTTTCCAAGGGAGGACATCTCGTGGCATCCGCCGTTGGCGCGACTATTTACGTGTACCACGTCTTCACGTTTGAATCCATCGCGGTGCTGCGAGGTCATTGTGGAAAAGTAAAATCGGTTGTGTGGGATAATAACGACGCGACACTGATATCGTCTGGCGCTGATGGCGCAATTTACGAGTGGGACGTGCGCGCCGCGAGCAAGGATGATGAAAAAGCGCGCCGACGCGAACATGTTCACAAAGGCAGCGCGTACACCTCCATCACCGTCGTTCGACAAACAGGCGGAATCATCGCGTGCTCCAGCGACGCAAAATTGAAAGAGCTCGACGATGAATTCAAAGTCGTGCGCGAGTTCTCGTCTGGTGGCGTCGCGTTGACGCACGTTGCGTACAGCGCCTCTTTGCATCGATTGTTCGCATCCACGGCGAATGGCGGCGTTCGCGTGTACAAGATTCCACTCACGGGTGAGTACGTCGAATTCACAGGACACGGCAAACCCATCACATCGTTGAAGTTGAGTTATGATGAGACCACGCTGCACAGCGCTGGCGACGATGGGTGCTTGTTCACGTACGATGTGAAACCTGACGCGGCAGAACGAAGCGCTGGCGAAATCGCGCCGCGAATGGCGTCAAAAGACGATGTCTTGTCGTCGGACGAAGTTCTCATTGCGCGATGTGACTTAGATGAACTCAATCAACGTATAGTGGAGCTTCAAAACCAGGTGAAAGAAATTTCGTTACAGTCGCAATACCAACTTCGGTTAAAGACAGCCGAGATGAACGAAAAGGTGAAGTCGACCGAGGACGAGGCGACACGATTACTTGAGTACGAGAAGCAACGCGTGTCAGCGCTCGAGCGCGAGCGTGATGCAATTGTGCGAGACACGAAACGTGAACTTGAGCGTACGATAGACGATCACGAGAAAAGACTCACGGAGGCGGAAGATGATTACACGAGCAAAATGTTCACGGAAGTGCGGCGATTCGACGATCTCAAGATGCAAAGCGACGCCGCGAAGGCTGAGTGGGAACAGCTGGAAACGAAGCTTGTCGATGAACACGAAAAGGAGATAGAAAGCATGAAAGGAGTGTTTAACGCGAGGATAGCAACCTTAAAGACAGACATCGACGGTCTCCAGAAGGATCGCGAATTGATGCTCGAGGATTTCGAGCGCGCGAGAAGCGTTATGGACACCGAAGTCGACGCCGAAATTGAAGAGTTGAAGGCGACCTACGAGGCGCGTGTAAGGCGTGAACACGATAGTTGCTTGGTTCTGCGTGGAGAAAATGGCGTCACAAAGACCAAGTATGCCGTTGTGAAGCAGAATGAAGACGCACGATTGCAAGAAATCGAAACCTTGCGCGCGGAAAAGGCGACGATGGCGGAGACGATTGCGGCGCTCGAAGCAGAGGCGGGAAGTTTACATGACACCATCGACAGTCACGAACGAGCTATCGAGACGAAGAATAAAAACCTCGTGCGTGCAAACGCGAAATTTGCTCGTGCCGAGAAACAAGTAGCCGAACTCGCGAAAGTAGCCGATGATTTGCGCGAGCAGCAGCGTCCTTTCGAGGAGCGCGTGCGTGCTCGCGAATCGGACTTTGAAGCCATGAATGAGGAACTGTTGAGGTATTACAACTCAAATTCCGCGCTCGTCAGGCAAGTTCGTGATGTCAAGTCGCAACGTGAAGCTCTTCAGCGCGACGTTCTGCGGACGCGCAAACAAAGCGCTGACTCGGCCGCCGTCGTAAAGAGGTTCCAGCGCGATTTGCACGAGTGCGCGAACAACATTCAAGACGCGAAACTCCTCAAAGAAAGCGTGAAGGCGATGTACCACAAGTACATCAATACCGATGAAGCCTTCGAAGCATGGAGAGACGAAGCCTGCGAGATGGAAGCGAAGCGCCAGCGAGATCATTTAGAGAAGACCATAGCGGCGCTACGCCGTCAAGTCAAGGCGGAGGCGGACTCGCGCCGAGTCGAATTTCATCGCGTCATGCGAGAAAATCAAAATCTTATGCGCGAAGTTGACGCGTGTCGTGCCGAGAAGGCACAGTGAAAGTAAATCAATTCTTTGCGGCGTTGTTGTATTTTAAATAATTCAATTTTGTGTCTAATCGTCGTTCCCGCGACTCGCGAGCCTCCCGATCCATTGGAACAATCGGTAACGCTTGCTCATCTTCCAAGGTCGCGCCTCCGGGAACGGCAAAGGCGAGCCGATGGCGTTGAACAACCCAAATACGCCACCGAGCCCGCCCGTATTACCGAGCGTGCGGTCCATCACCACTCCAACCGTGATCTTCGTCACCTTCCCTTCCGCATTAAACGTCATCGACAGCGCCTGCGGCGGGCACTCCACCCGCGTCCCCGTCGCTTCGAATCGTCCCGCGAGCTTTCCCGTGTGCGTCCCCGTCGTTCGGTTCGTGAACCAAACCCGATTCGTCTCGTACGGGTCGACTCGGAAGTGGTAATAATTACTCTTCATGTCCGGGAATCCTTGCGTGAGATCGAATCCCCCGACCGCTTTCACGAACGCCTTCGCCGGAAGCGGTCCGACCACGGGGCCGATGAATTGAAAATCTTCCGCCAAATCACCCGCGATGTTCGCGAAGCCATTCTTGAGCACCGTCTTGCATCGCACGATGAGATCATCCGGTTTGATGGCGAACGTGTTCGCGGGGCCGTAGAGCATGGATTCTTCGTCGCACACGTCGTATATCGCCGCCGGGTTGGGGAGATCGATGTCCGCGGGCGCGACGGCGCGCGCGATGCGTGACGTCATGCGCGGCGACGACGCGGGACCGTCGCGCGGCCGACAGACGCGACGCGCGGGCGCGTGGAGGGTTTGGCGTGCGAGCGCAGACGGGCGCATGCGAGGCGTTTCGCGCTTTCGATTCGACGCGAGTGCGCGCGGGCGAGTGTCGCGAGACGCGGTCGTGATTTGTGTCGTCGATGTGATGTCACTTTTTTTCCTTCTACGGTGAGAACTTTTTAACGTCGCATTTGAGTGAACGCTGGATTTTGAGCGCCGAAACCGGATTGTTGTTGCGGTTGTCCGAACCCGCTCGGAGATGATGGCTGGCCGAAACCGCCGGGCGATGCAGGTTGACCAAATCCGCCGCCGAAGGCGGAAGTTTGAGCGGCCGCGCCGAAGCCGGGAGACGCTGGCTGGCCAAAGCCACTCGACGCCGCGGGCTGGCCAAAGCCACTCGACGCCGCGGGCTGGCCAAAGCCACTCGACGCCGTGGGCTGGCCAAAGCCACTCGACGCCGTGGGCTGGCCGAACCCGCCGCCAAAGCCACTCGAGCTTTGTGCCGCCGCCGCACCGAAACCAGTCGTCGCTTGCGTCGCCGCCGCACCGAAACCAGTCGTCGCTTGCGTCGCCGCCGCACCGAAACCAGTCGTCGCTTGCGTCGCCGCCGCGCCGAAACCTCCCGTAGATTGACCGAAACCACCGAATCCGTTGGAGTTTTGCGCCGCCGCCGCACCGAAGCCAGTCGTCGCTTGCGTCGCGGCGGCGCCGAATCCCCCACTCGCGGTTGCCGCGGCGCCGAAGGGAGATGGGCTGCTCGCCACCGCCGCAAAGCCACTCGCTCCTGTGGCTGCAGCTCCGAATGCTGTTGGCGTGGAAGCCGCCGCCGCAGCACCAAAGGCAGAAGGCGCACCGAAAGCCGGGGCGCTAGTCGTTGTCGCGGCACCGAACGCAGAGGGTGCGCCAAACGCAGGCGTGCTCGTCGTTGTCGCGGCACCGAACGCTGAAGGTGCTCCGAATGCAGGTGAACTTGTCGTTGTCGCGGCACCAAATGCCGAAGGTGCCCCAAATGCGGGTGCACTCGTCGTTGCCGCAGCACCGAAACCAGAAGATTTACCAAAACCGCCCGACGTCGCCGGCGCTGCTCCAAACGCCGGCGCGCTCGTCGCCGGCGCTGCACCGAAGCTCGACGTGGTTGCAGCACCGAATGCACTGGAAGCACCGAATGCGGGCGCACTTTGCGAGCTTGTAGAGGTCGAAGCACCGAACACTGGTGCGGACGCCGCGGCTGCGGCTGGACTGGTAGACCCAAACGCGCCTGCTCCGCCACTTGAAGCAGAATTCGTAGAACTGCCGAAACCGAAACTCCCAAAGCCAGATGATATACCAGTCGTTGTAGTCGCGGCTGAACTCGCGGACGACCCAAATGTATGTTTCGAAGGCGCGACGTCCGTGGCTAAGCTCGCCGAGCTCGACGCTGCGGTAATTCCGAATTTGGGTGCTGGCGACGGCGTCGCGGCAGCAAAGCTAAGCGGCTTCTCTGGCGACGCACTCGCCGCGCTCGCTGGCGGCGTACCAGGCGGGGGTGTCGCCTTTGCAAGGTCGTCCTCTAGCGCCGCTTGCGCCGCAGCATACCCTTTGTTTGCCTTGGCCAAAAAGTCCGCACTGAAACTCATGGGTGGCGCCGCAACGGGCGTAGTTGCCTCCTTTGATTCTTCCTTCTTTGATTCTTCTTCTGGTACTTCCTTTGATTTAACGTCGCCGGCCGGTTTTATTTCGGCTGGCTTCGCACCAAAGCTAAACGCAGGCGCGCTCGCGAGTTCAGACTTTGAATCTGCCGTGGCCTTCGCCGGTGTACCGAAAGAAAATCCACCAGCGGGCTTCGACGCGGGAGCACTCGAACCAAATCCACTGCTTACCGGCGTCGCTGCAGACGTCGAAGTCGACGTGGGTGCGCTCGCAGGGATACCGAAACTAAACTTTGCCTCTGACTTCTTCTCCTCCACTTTTTCACCCTTGAGCTCTTCTTCAAGCGCAGTTTGGGCTTTCTGATACCCACTGTTCGCCTTGGCGAGAAAGTCAGCGCTGAAACTCATCGTCGGCGCTGCCGCACTCGCCGACTTCGATTCCGTTACGCTCGAGCTTGCTGATGGAGGAGCAAACGTGAATGCAGATTTAGACTCGGTAGACGGTGACGGTTTCGCCGCCGGCGGAGCGAACGTGAACGCCGGCTTTGACTCGGTCTCGGCTGGCTTCGTTGCGGGCGTTGCGGCGAAACTGAATGCCGGTTTCGACTCCGTCGGTGTCGTTGCTTTCTTCAAATCTTCATCCAACGCCTTTTGAGCCGAGGCGTAATCTTGTTGAGATTTGGCCAAGAAATCGGCGCCAAAGCTCATCGCCGGTGCCGGCGGTTTCGCTAACTCCGGTTGCGACGCCGCTAGGGGTGCTGGTTTCTTTTCAATTGCAGCAGGTTTGATCGGCGAAATTTGCTTCGGTTTAGGTGGAGTCGTTTTCTTCACCGTCGTGATTCTTGTCGACGCGATTCTCGACATGATGACAGTTTCCAAGTCGTCCCCCAAACCCTCATCCGCAACCACTATCTTACTCACGGGAGTTTTGAGCATCAAGGGTTCCGCTGAGCGCTCGGGCTCAACAGCTTTCTTCGCGGTTACGTTCAGCGGTTTCGCCGGTTTCGGCGGCGTGTTTTCCTTTGGTAATGTGCTCTTAATCTTCGATACGCGCGGCGCGTCCTCTTCTTGAACGCGCGCCAGAAGTGTATCCAACTTTTCAGCTTGCGCCTCAATCACCGCGGCTTGCGTGTTGATGGCTTTCATAATGCCGTTCATCTGCGCGGTGAAACTCGCGGAGGTGTCTACCTTTGATGCTATCAATCCACTACGAATAATTGTTTTCGGCTTAGGGCGATTGGCTTCTCTCTTGGCGGCTTCTAGTCTTTCAACTGAGGCCTCGAGATCCGCCGCCATCTCTAGCACCGTACGCATGTCTTTGTGCATGTTGTCCTGGACATCCTTCAATGCAGGACTGAGTTCCCGTGTATCGTCGACGTTTGAGTTCTCATCGATTTCTTCACACGCCGCCGAAATCAAGCTCTCTAGCTCGCTTCGCAATGTTTCGTCCGAAGCGTTTGCGGCCCACAACTCATTGAGTCGGCTGCGCAACTGATTGCTCCCGTCCAACAACGATTCGATGGTCGTCTTCGCAGACGCCGACGACTGTTCAATCTTGGCAATGTCTGCTTTTCCTGGCATCAAACCATCACTGATTTCGCCGCTTAAAGATTTTGTCACGCTCGTGACATCCTCAAGCATGGCACCTACTTCGGCGATCACAGAAGCCATATCGTCTTCTATCGCCTTAAGGCCGTCCGCCTCCGAGCTCGCTTGCTCCTTCGATCGCCTAATGTCTTCTAATTTCTTGCCCCAGGAAGGAAGCGGAGAGCTTTGCAAGTTTACGCCAGGTGAACGCGTGGTATCGATCGGCGTAAACTTAGCCATAGATACGCTCCAGTCTTTTTTTGTGCTCTTTGTCGGTGTGCTATCCAAAATCAATCCTTTAAGCTCGAGCTGTGCCGTGTCTACGTCGATTTCCCCGATGCTCAACCGCTTGAGAAGTTCCATGCCTTTCTCGACTGGCGATTGCGGTGCGGCCGCGGACTGCGTCGCCGGTTTCGGCGGTGGTGTCGTTCGCGGTGGCGTCGGAGCGACAGACTGTAAACTCACGCTCTCGATTGGTTTTACCGTTTCGATAGGCTTGGGAGAAGACGTCGGCTGAGACACCACTGGCGTCGGAGACACCGGTGGTTTGGCTGGCTCGGGCGACTTAAAGCTGAACGCCGGCGCGGACGCAGGAGACGCGGTCGGAAAAGCCAAAGGTTCGGGCGACTTGAAGCTGAACGCTGGCGTTGACGACGCAAGTGGCGTCTTCGCTGGTTCTGGCGGCTTAAAGCTGAACGTCGACGTCGAAGCTGGGGGTGGCGTCGATGCCGCCTCAGCGGGCTTAAAGCTGAACGCCGGCGTCGATGCCGCCTCAGCGGGCTTAAAGCTGAACGCCGGCGTCGATGCCGCCTCGGCGGGCTTAAAGCTGAACGCCGGCGTCGATGCCGCCTCGGCGGGCTTAAAGCTGAACGCAGGTGTGGACGCTGGAGGAGGCGTTGCAGTCGCTTCCGGCGGCTTGAAACTAAAGGTTGGTGTCGAAGCCACCGGTGTCGCGGACGTTTCAGTGGGCTTAAAGCTAAACGCCGGCGTGCTCGCCGCCGTGGCGGCAGGCGAACTGGCCGTGAAAGCCAACGTTGGAGTCGCCGGTGGCGCCGAACCGAAGCCGAAAGAAGGCTTTGCAGGTGTGAGCGTTGGAGACGACCCTGCTTGAATCATCGCCGGCGGCGAATCCGTCGGTAGCGTCAGCTGCGTCTGTATCGACTGCGCACCGATTCGCGCTTCCTCGGTGTCCAAGTTCGCACATTTCAGAATCGTAATTCTTCCATCTGTGGTGCTGAAAACAATCGCTGGTCCTTTCGCCAACTCGGGCGCGCTTTTATCCTGCGGGTTGAGCATGGTTCCACCCGCGCCAGTCAAGTCTAATCCTAAGCCCGTGACGTAGTTGTTTTCGTCGTCCTCAGTCATCGGCACCGAAGCGCTGCATCTGTCGTCTTCGACTTCGAGCACGCAAGGATCCGCGTCGCGCGTTATTTGAAGAGTCAACAGCTGGTTGTCCCAAGCTTTTCGATGCGTCGCGAACACCACATTCCACGGACTGAACGCGCTCGCATCAAGTACTGGACCAGTCAAATCAACAACTTCGGAATCGATGTCGAATGCGGATTCGAGGCGCGTGCACACCCAGTTCCCATCGACCTTCTTGAGCACGGCCAAGGAGCAGTCGGCGGGATCTTCGACGCTTCTCGAGGTGAACAAAATCTTGTCAGCGCTGTGCACGTACACCCCGTCAATTTCCACCGAATCCTCGGGATCGTGAAATGGACTGATTTCGATCGTTTCCTTCGCCGTTTGCGCGGGATCAACGCTCGACGCGATTGAAATAACGTTACCGCTCGCCCACGCCAGCGTCCCGTTCGCTCGCGCGCTCACGCACGTCACGTTCGTCGCAATCTCCTTCGGCTCCTTCCCCACCGCCTCAACGTACATCAACGCATCTCCCGTCAAAGCGATAAACGACGCGCTATTCGCGCACCACTTCACCGCCCGCACCGGCGCCTCGAGCGTCATCTCTCCAAACTTTTCCCCTCTCGCCTTACCGTCGCTCGAATCCTTCGCCGCGTAAAACTCCACGCGCCCGCGCCGATCGCACGTCGCGAACGCGCGTTCATCCGGCGTCATGCTGACGATTTCAATCACGTCTCCACCGTCCGATCGCGCGCACGCGTCGACGCAATCACCATCGAGTCGCCGTTCGCTCGCCGGCGCCTCTCTCGCGCGCCAACCCTCAACCTCGCGCGCCACCTCGCTCGTCCTGAGCACGCGCGCCGTCGTTCCGCGCGCGTGCACCAGGTATCCGTACTTTCCGCTCACCGCCAGCGCGTTCGCGTGTCCCGCGCGCGCGATCTCATCGTCGTCCGCGCCGACGCGCGCGCTCCCGACCGTCGCGAACACGAGCGCGCCGACGCGCGGCTCGCCGTCGTCGCCGCGTCGCGCGCGCGCCATCGCGCGACGACCGCGCGTCGTTCGAGCCGCGCGTCGCGCGTCGGAGCCGTCGCGGCGCGCGCGAGGCGGCGTGTGACGTCGATCGGCGACGGGCTCGACGGATGTCGCGAACGGGCCGAAGCGCTCTTCTCGACATTCGACGCCGCGCGCCGCGACGCCGCGCGCGCGATGACGGGCGCGATCGCGCGCGGTGACGATGGGACGTATTACGTCACCCACGTCGACGCGGGCGGCGGGCGAGCGGTGACGGAGACGTGGCGCGTCGGGCACCGTTACGAGTTGACGCGGTTGTTGGGCGTCGGGAGCTTTGGCGCGGTGTGCGAAGCGCGAGACGCGACGCACGGCGGCGTCAGGGCGGCGGTGAAACGCATTTCAAACGTGCTGCACTCGGAACGAGACGCGAGGAAGGTGCTGCGGGAAATCGTCGCGCTGCACAGGACGAATCATCCCAACGTGTGCACGCTGCGACGAGCGTTTTACGAGGAGAGCGACGAGGGGGCGAAGAAGTTGGACGCGACGACGATGAAGCTCAAGGCGGTGTCTATAGATGTGTATTTGAGCTTTGAATACGCGGAAGGTGGGGATATATTCGCGCTGCGAGGGCAGTTGAGCGCGAAGGAGGTCGTGGGATTGATGCAGCAAGCGTGCGAGGCGACGCGATACTTGCACTCGGTTGGAATTTGGCATAGAGATATCAAGAGCGCGAACACGCTGTTGGGAAAACATCGACACGGGGGGCGAGTGATCAAGCTGTGTGACTTTGGCAGCGCGCGAGGGGCGCTGGGAGGGGCGCTGGAGGACGAGACGGAGGCGAACTGTGGGCCCAAGCGACGGCGAATGGCGACGAGCGCTTTGAGCGCACGCGTAGACGACGGGGCGCTCACTAAGTTCGTGATGACGCCGTGTTATCGCGCGCCTGAGGTCATCATGGGAGGTATAGCTTACACTGGTGCGGTCGACGTGTGGGCGTTGGGATGCATTTTCGCCGAGCTGTTGCAGAGGCAAGTGTCATCGAATTTGGGAGCGTTGAATCAAAAATTGACGGTGAAGCCGCTGTTTTCGTTTGAAGACACCGCACTGGCGTCGCCGCCGACTGGTGAGCAATACGATGACAACAACTGCGATGAAAGTGCCGAGCAGAGAAGGTCGCAGCTCGACACTCTGTTCAACGTCATCGGCACTCCGGGTTGGGCGGAAATAGAGCGCATCAAGTCGCCGCATTGGCGCGAGTATCTGCGATCGCTCCCGGGACGAGCTGGCTCGTTAGACACTCTTTTTCATCACGGCGTCGACGCCGACGCGCGTGACTTACTTCGTCGCATGCTTCAGTTCGATCCATCGATGCGGGCATCGTGCGAGGAGATCCTCGCCCATCGCTACTTCGCGTCGAGCACGCTTGCGACGGAGTCCATCAAGGCGTCGACGGACTCGCTCAACGAAGAAGCCATGCGTGGGGTTGAGGCGATGAAAATGGACGTCGCCGGTGAGCCGCGCAAAGAATTTTGGGAGATCGACCATCCGGGATTAGCACTAGAAGAGCTCGAAAAGGCTTTCGCGCGCGTTCACGAGCAGGCGAAGGAGAAGGGGGCGGACGCGTGGCGAGACGAGTACAGAGCCTTTTTCGAAAAAGAGTGCGCGCGGAGCGAGCGAGTTCCAGCCACCGATTCGAATGAAGTGACGGCGACGGACAAGTCACTTCTCGCATTGTTTCCTGATTTCTTTCGCGGTGAAGGTCCGGTCGAGTATAAGCTCGATTCCAACGCGGATGAGCGCGACGTCGTCCATCAATACGGTTTCGCCGACGGCGGGAGTTGGGAGGCGCATCTGAATCGCGATCGCATGGGCGAGTGGACGACTGAGGACTGGGACACAAAACGCACGCTCGACGCATCCGCGCCTCGTCGCGGCGTCTGGGGCGTGACGGCGGCGCCACCGGGCGGCGCCACAAGCGACGCCGTTCAAAGCCAACAGGGGCGGTGATGCTGTTTGTACACTAAAACTCGGACACTTGTAACTAAACTCTAACGCGTCCACGCTTGAATGGCTAGCGCGAAATTATCCATCTCTTCCTGCGTCGGCGCCTTTGCCCCGACCTCTCCTTCGAGCGTCGTACGAAGCGTCAGCAAGTTTTCTAGGGCGACGCTCGTTTCCACCAGTCCTAGATCGACGTCGTGAAAGTTGCCGACGATGCGGAACAAGGACAGCGTGTGCGCCGGTGTGCTCGCGTGAGACTCGACGAGAAGGTGTCGAGTCACCCGAGAACCGATGTCGCCATGCGGGGACCACAACTGGATGAACTTGGCGCGCGGCATCGAAAAGATGGCGACGATGTCGGCTCTGAGAAGGGTGCCGATGTCTTCGTACGCGTTGGTGTCCGCCGTAAACAGCTCGACGATTTCCAACAGGTACACCAGCATGATCGCCAACGACTCATTGACGTCGCCCGACGCGCTTTTCGTGTACAGAGATAGAACTGAGCGCGTGATACGGCAAATCGACTCGATCGCGCCGAGCAGCGAACGCTCGCCCAGAACGTCTTTGTCGAAATAATCATCGATAGCGTCATCGAGGGCGATGAAGCGAAGCATCTCGGCGATGACGACGACGTGTTTCTCTAAACCATCCATGGCGTTGCGATCGCCGTCGCTCGCGAGGTGCTTCTCCAGCGCGCGCGTCGCTCCGTCGAGCACCGCCACCGCGTTCAACGCGTCTCGCCTCGTGGGTCTCGACGACGACTTCGTCGACGCTTCGTCGAACCACGCGCGCGCGAACCACCGCAAACACGCCATGCGATACTCCACGTCCTCCGTGCAATCCGACGCCGCGGCGATGACGCTCAGGTAATCCCCCACCGGATCCTCCTCGACGAAACCGCCCGCGCCGTCGTCGCCCTCGCTCGGGAACATCGTCAGCATCGGCGCCGTCGCGCTCCCGTACGCCTCCAGCAGCGATCGCACGATCGCCGTCACGTCCCCGATGTCCCTCGTCGCGCACCACGTCGCGAACACCGCGCCGACCCCCCCCCCCCCCCCTCCTCGCCCGCGCGTGCGCCGCCAGGCTCGCGCCGACGCCCCGCGCCGCCGTCGACGTCCGTCGCATCACCCCTCGCTCGATCGCCTCGTCCCGCGTCGCCCGCCGTTCGCACACCATTCGCACCAGCGCGAGCATCGCTCGCACCGCGCGCGCGCCCTCCGCCGCCTCGCGCGCGTTCCTCGACTCGAACGTCGCCGCCGTCGCGCACGCGCACGCCGCGCGCAGCGCGTCCACCGGTCCCACCCGTCCCTCGCGCGCGCCCGCGCCCGCGCGCGACGACACCTCGACGCACGCGACGCCGTTCACGTTGACGACGCGCGCGCGCGCGCCGTCGTCGCCGTCGACGACGGCGTCGACGACGTCGCGACACCGAAACGAGCGACGCCGGTCGCGCGCGTCGTCGCCGCTCGCGCGCGCCATGCGCCGCGCGCCGCGCCGCGCCGACGACGCGGCTCGCGCGGCGCCGAGTCGCGCGCCCGGTGACGCGCCGCCGCGCTTTGCGGGCGCGCGCGCGCGATCGATCGATCGATTTCGATGCGCGATTTCGCGTTCGACGACGCGTTCGCGACGCGCCGCACACGCGCGCGCGCGTCGTCGCGCCGCGGCGCACGACGCGGACCGCCCGCGATGCCCGCGGACGCGGA